>Ga0194127_10009173_pt1 | contig 10447 bp, 11 predicted proteins | sample TA2KigC100mmetaG_FD_148624 | JGI IMG/M metagenome (GOLD analysis project Ga0194127, IMG submission 148624) | Freshwater microbial communities from Lake Tanganyika, Tanzania - TA2015036 Kigoma Deep Cast 100m | ecosystem: Environmental > Aquatic > Freshwater > Lake | place: Tanzania: Lake... | reverse complement strand
TTCACCGAGTGGACCTTGCCGTCCGCTGCCGCAATGGTCAGCGACGTGCTGACCACGTGCGCCTTGCTGCCGCCGGGGAAGTAGACCTCGGGCCACTCGACCTCGTCGAGCACCTCGATCGCTTCCAGGCTCTCAGCACTCCACGACTCGTAGGCGTCTGCGTGCAGCTTCGCCCACGCGTCCACGTCGGCCACGAAGCGCACCGGCACGTCGAACTCGAAGCCCGCAGTGACAGCCTCGCCGAGGCCAGCCGCTGCCGAGAGCGTGATCCAGCCCGTCGCGTCCGGGCCCGTGAACGTTGCCGTCACGCCCGCCACGGCGACCACCGTGGTGCCGGCGACGGGCAGCCTGATCGTGCGCGTGTAGGGTTCCGGCCCGGACTCGTCGTAGACCTTCAGCAGTCGGAACCGCGTCGTCGTGCCATCGCCAGTGCCGATTCGCTGGTCGAGGTTCGTGGGTGCCGTGTAGCCGTCCGGGTTGCTGGTGAAGTCCAGCGTGTCCTTCAGTCGCCACGAGTGCAGCGCGCCGCGCCGGCCGATCGCGAACTCCTTCAACTCGATGGCTTGCTCGCGCGTCTGGATCACCTTCGACGGCGCATAGCGGTGCCGCGCCTGCGACTGTCGCTGCAGGCGGTACTCGTGCCCGCTCGCCGTCTCCTGCACGATGGTCTGGAACCCGAAACCGAACACGCTGCCGTAGCTCAGGTCCTCGGGCAGTCGCACGTTGTGGAACGCCATGGTCAGTTGCTCCGCTGCGGCAGCACGAGGTTCGGGCCAGGGTCAGGCACCGTTGCCGTTGGCGCGCTGCGGCCGAAGCTGTTCAGGAACGTCTGCGTCAACTGCGTGGCCGCTGCGCGGAAGCCCATGCGCGCAAGGTCCGCGAGCAGGCCCGCGAGCAACTGCTTCGCGGTGCGCAGCCCCATCGCGAAGTCCGCTGCCGCGTCGCCCAGGTAGTCGCCAACCTGCCTGCTCAGCGCCGCCATCTCGCGCATGTGCTCGAGGCTCGCCTTCTCTTGCTCGGCCTGCTTCCGGTTTGCTTCCTCGATGCGATTGCGATCGTGCACGTCGATCGACACGAGGTCCGATCGGCCGTAGTAGGGGTCCCGCAGCGGAAGGCTCTCGGCACCCATCGGCCCGAGCAGGTTGCCGGTCGGTCCTCGGCCAACCGGGCGCGCAGTCTGCCGCTGACGCAGCAGGTACTCGCCGGCACCCATCATCTGCGCGCGCGAGATTCTGGTGCTCTGGCCCATGCGCCAAACGTTCTGACCGCTGGCAGGGCTGTGGCTATACGCCATCCACTCCTCGTACCCAGCCCCGGCCAGCGCCTCGCGCATCTGCATCTCGTTGAGGCCGAACACGCCAGGGGCATGACGCCACTCGTAGGACTCGCGCTGCGCTGCGTCGATGGCCACCAGAGCGTCGATCGTGCCGGCCACCGACTGGCGCGGGTTCGGTTGCCCGTAGCCCGTGCGCAGCGTCATTTCGCGAGTCATCTCCAGCATCGAGTTGAGCGCGGCCGACGTGTCCTTCACTTCCTTGCCGGCGTCCTTCGTCTTGTCGCCGAACCACGATATCGCCATCGAGGCCATGCCCAGCGCCGTGACGAGCATCATCAGCGGGTTGGCTTTGATCGTCAGCCAGAGACCCTGCAACCCGGTCACGGCCACGCGCGACGTAGTCTCGATGGCTCGCGTGCCGATCTGGATTCCCATCATGTCGCGCACGGCCTCGGTCGACACCGTCTTGACCGTGCGCATGTTCGTGCTGAGGTCGCGCAGCACGTTGCTGTAGCTCGCCAGCATCAGCGTGGACTTGGCTGCGCTGCGCAGCGCGCCGTCGAGCCCCTTGGTGCCAGCAGTCACGCCCGCGATGCTGCTCTCCAGGTGCGCGAGCCCGGCCGTCAGCTTCAGCCCGCCCTTCGCCGCACTGAACGACTCGTGCATGGACGCGCCCGTCGTGCGCACCTGTTGGCTTACGACGCCGAGAGCCTTCTCGGTCTCGTAACTCTTGGCGATGATCGACTCCATCGACCGCTCGGCATCGCCGGCCCCGGTGTGCATGCCGGACGCGTCGATCGCAAGCTCAAGAGGGATGACTGGCACTGGCCTGCTCCTGCGATTCGGTGGTCGCCTTGTCCTTGGTCGTCACGCTGACGAGGTAGCTTCTGAACTCGTTCTCCATGTCGGCCAGCAACCGCACCCAGCGCATGCGCTGCGGTCGCTCGACCTCGAACAGGTCGAGGCAGTCCACGACCGAGAAGTCGAGGCCGTTCAGGTTTGCCGCGCCACGGAAGGACGACAGGAGGAACCACGCATTCCAGATCTGCGCGAGGTCAGGCAGCAGGCGCGGCCGCTGCGTCAGCAGTTCCGGCTGTGGCTCGCCGCGACGCGCTCGCGCCTCGGCTACGCGCTCCAGATGCCGCTCCTTGCGCCCGTGGCGTAGCTTCCAGCGCAGGAGCGAGGTCAGTTTCCCGAGGCTGTCTGCTCGGCATCGGCCAGCAGCGAGGTTTCGTTGTGGATCCACAGCTCGATGCGTCTGCGCAGGTTCTCCCAGACGGGATCCGTCATGAACCGCTCGGCCTGCTCGACCGAGTACGCGACCGGCGCAGGCGGCGTGCCCATCTCGACGTTGACCCAGTCGACCAGCGTCGTCTCCGCGACGGCCTTGCCTCTGATGCTGCGCGCCGTGGGCTCGTCGAGCTTGCCACCGCGCAACCGGATCGCGACGTAGGGCTGCATGCCCGCCAGCTCGGCTGCGTCGAGCGCGACGCTGTGGGGAACGATCTTGAAGCATGTTCGCTCCTTGTGCGGCACGTTGCCGGGGCACGGCGTGTTCGCGAGCAGATCCCACCAAACGCCTTTCAGCTTGGCAGGGTCGACCATCCAGAGGTTCAGGTTCATGCGGCGTAGAACGTGAGGCGTGCGGTAACGAGTTCCGTCGTGTGCAGTTCGGCCTGGAAGCGCAGCCGGGCCATGTCGTCCGTGTTCTGCCGGTCGGTGCTTTCGGTGCCGTCCGTCCACTTCACGGTCGGCAGCGACAGGCTGCAACCGTTGCCGGCTTCGTCCTGCATCGCGATCAGGATGGCCGTGGCCGTGCCGGCCTCGAACTTCGTTAGCTCGGTCCACGAGTCGAGGTACATGTCGATGCTGCCGGTGACCGTGAACGTGCCGCGCCCGAGCGACGTGGGGCCGCTCGTGCCGACCTTGCGTCGCATGCGCAGGTTGTTGTTGATGTCGAACGTCGCCGACATGACTTCGTATTCGGTGCCACCGATGCGCAGCACGGGCACCGACGTGTTCGTCATCGTCGCGTAGTTCGTCGGGTCCGTGTGCCCGCTGCCACCAAACGTCACAACGCCGCGCTCGCTGTTCATGCCTTCGAGTTCGAACGCGACCGTTGTCAGTTGCTCGTCGGCCACGCGGATTCCCATCGAGGCCACGCCCATGCCCCGGAAGATGTGGAACAGTGCCGCGTCGAGTCGCGCGTGCTCGATCGAGAAGTGCTTGTCCGTCGTGCCGTTCTTGATGCGCGCACCGCGCAGCACCTTGTAGCCGGTGCCGTTCCCCAGCGTGCCTTCGACGGTGATCATGTGCGCGCCGACGTTGACGTTCGTGACCCGGTAGTAGCCGAGCAGCACGTCGCCGCTCGTGCGCACGCGCACGATGTCCCCCACCTCGCAGATGGTGTCGAGGTCCGGCGTGCCAGCGGACAGCACGTTCGCGGTGCACGAGACGCCGGTCGATTGCGTGGCCGCCGCCGTGAACGTTGAGCGGAACGCGCCTGCGATCAGCAGCCCCAGCCCTTCGGTGGCTGGCGCGTACTGCAACTCGGTCGCGATGCCGCCGGTCACGCCGTCGCTGGTCTTGTGCACGCCCTGCACGTTCGCGTCAGAGCGGATGATCTCGCTCGCGCGGTAGCCAACGGCATCGCGCAGCGTGACGTTGGTCTTGGGAACGACGAGCATCGCGCCGGCCGGCTGCGTGCCCGGCGTGACTTCTTGGATCAGAGAGGTCCTGGTTCGACTGGCTTCTGCGGCGGTCATGGTGCTGCTCCTCCAAACGTATCGGCCTCGAACGGCACGCGCACGTCGCAACGCGCCCACGCTTCTTCGTCGCGTTGCAGTTCGCCCACCGGGAAAGGCGGCTGGAAGCGGATCAAGATCGGCGGGTCACTGCCTTGCGGAACGCTCAGCAACACGCCAAGGAACGCTGCGTCGATCGCGTCAACGACCGCAAGGTGGTCTGCATCGCCGGTCGCGACGGGGACGAACACTTGCACGAGCATCAGACCTGCCGTGCGGAACCTGCGCTTGCCGACGCTGCCGGTGCTGGCCTGCCAGCGGGTCGCGGCCTGCACCGTGCAGCGCAGCCACGTGCCGCTGATCGTGTCCACGACGTGCGGCGGTTCCTGGCCGGTCAGCATCGTGAGCGACATCGGCTCCGCGACCTCGTCGCGCATGCGCTCGCGCACCGCGTTGACGATCGTGGCCCAGGTCATGCTGCGTGCCACTCCTCGCGCGTGTGCCGTGGCCCCTTCTGCTTCGCGATCACGGCGGCGATCGCGCCGGCCAGCATGCCGTTCGGTGCCTGCCTGCTGTGCCCGTTCTCCAGCCGGCCCATGTACGGGCAGTTGGAGTAGAGCACCGCGTCCTCGCAGTCCTCCATGGCTTGGATCACGATGAGCATCGCGCGGATCGTGGCGTCGCCTGTGGGGTCGCGCCGCGTGTACTGCTTCGTGGGCGTGTTGAGCGTCAGCAGCCAGCTACCGCGCGCGCGCCCGGTCTCGACCGGCGTGCGATCCACGACCTCAGCCCCGAGGTCCCAAAGCACTTCGCGCTGCCACTCGACGCCGCCACCGTTCTTCTTCGGCGAGACGTTCTCGTCGAACCAGTTGCGGAGGTTCCAGGCGAACCGCTTGTAGCCGCCGAAGCTACTCTTCGTCCCCCGCCCCGTGATGTCGGTGCCACCACGTGCGTAGGAGGCGAACCGCTTCATGCGACCTCCGTGCCGCGCGCGCACGCGACCCAGAAGCCGACCGTCACGCCATCGACGCGGTGGTGCACCACGGCACTGACCGGCCAGCGGTAGCCGTCCGCGATCACCGTCTGCCCGGTGGCTGGCACGAACGGCAGGCCGCCGCTCGGTACGTCGAGGTAGAACGCGGCGTCAGCGCGCGCGATCGTCGCGTCCACGCGCATGCGGCGCGTGAGCTTGGCGAAGTCGCTGGTCTGTACGTTGAAGGTCAGCGTGCTGCCGCCGACCCAGCGGCCATCGACCATGCGCCCACCCACGGGCACCTCGATGCTGACGCTGCCGTGCAGCAGTTGCGCGGCGTGGCGGTGCATCAGGTTGCGCAGGCGCTCGGTCATGGGTTCTCGGCGAACGCTTGGTCAGGTTGCCTCGGGAAGTCACGCAGAAGCTCCATGCCCTCGTCAACGACGACGCGGTGGCCGGTGCCCACCGCGTCCTCGGCAACGATCCGGGCCGACCCTTGCAGCAGCAGCCGCAGCGTGCCCGGCAGCATGTCGATCTCGGTCGTCACGCTGCCGAGCAGCCGGCCGTTGCTGTTGAGCAGTCGGAACCGGCGAGCCACGGTCAGATCGACCGCAGCGCCGTCGCCTCGAAGTGCACGAGCACGAGCCCGCTGGACGCGCCGATCACCGCCTCGGGCACCAGCACCACCTTGCCGATCACGATGTTGTTCGTGCCCGCGCTGGTCGTGAAGGTGTCGTCGTCGCTGGCGTAGATCGTCACGCCCGAGTCGGCCCGCGCCCAGTTGCTGCCGGGGGCCACGGTCAGCCAGACGTTGCCTTCCATCACGACCGGGATCGTCGTGCTGCCGTCCAGGCCGCCGTAGACGGAGCCGGTGCGGTTGTCCTTGTAGCCCACGGCGAAGCCGAGGAACTGGCCCAAGGCCGTGGACGTGGCGAGGATCGCGGTGCCGTCGCTGTCCTTCAGCAACGCCGCGCCCTCGAAGATGCGCAGGTTGTTCCCCATCGGGTACTCGACCTGCGCGGTGGGAGCGCCGTGGAACTCGCGCCCTTTGTTTGCCGCCAGAGTGCTCATCTGTGTTTCCTGTCTGTTTCGTGTTCGGTTGTTCGGTCAGCGTGAGGTCGTCACTGAGCCGCGCCGCCGACCTCACCGGCAGCGGCGCGGCTGTGCTCGATCACGCGAGGCCCATGCGCGCGCACATCTCGAACCGGCCGAGGACGCCGTTCGCGATGCGCTTTGCACCCATCGCGATGCGGTCCTTCCAGAAGCCGTCGAACGAGTTCTCGTCCTGGGTCTTGAACCCGTCACCGATCGTCTCCTCGGCCCAGATGCACGGCTTGATCGGCGCGTCGGTGCGGAACACGTAGAACCGCCGACCCGCCGCCACCGCCGTGCCGTTCAGGCGCACGTTCACGACCGGAACGATCGAGATGTCGTTCATGGTCTTAAGCGTGTTGCTGACGCCCGCCGACGTGAAGTCGTTCATCAGCGCCGCCTTCGTGGCGCTCCAGAACTTGGTCGGCACCATCACGACGAACTGCTTGGCGAACTCGTTCGCCGGGTCGCCGCTGTCGTCGGTGAAGCCCAGGATCGCCTGGATCGAGGCGAGGATCGCGCCCACCATCTCGGCGCTCGTTGGCGTGTCCGGCGCGGTGCACGTGTACGACAGGTTGTTGTCGACCGTGCCGCCGTGCAGGTGCGTGTCGGCGAAGAACGCCGCGCCGTCGTAGCCGTTCGCGTTGGCTTCGAGCAGCGTCGTGAACAGGCGCTGCTCCAGCGTCGCCGCCTTCTGCGCCAGCTCGCGGATCTTCAGGGCCACCTGCCCCGTCTGGTCGCGCCGCACGTCGTCCACGTCGAAGCCAAGCGTGTTTTCGAACTTGTCGGGGATGATGGACAGCTCGAAGTCCTTCAGCGCCTTCATGCGGCGCTCGCCGGTCCACTTCTGCATCGCCGGCACGCTGCTGAGCCACTTGCTCAGCTCGGTGGGCTGGGTGACGGTCAGCTTCGTCGCGATCAGGTTGACCCACGACGCGGCCTGCGTCTCTTCGAGCGCCCAGAAGTAGGTGCCGATGATGTTGCGCGGGCTCAGGCCCACGAGACCGCCGGTCAGCTTCTCGGCCGCCGTCGCGATCAGCAGCGACTCCTCGCTGCGCCCGTACATCTTGAAGCGGTGGGCGTTCCGCTTGAAGGCGAGCCACGCCTTCTCTTCGCCCAGGAACTCGGCGCGCAGCTTCGGTTGTGCCTCCCACTCGGCCTTCCACTTCTCGGGCGCTTCGGGCATCGCGGCGAACCGCTGTGCCTCGCTCTGGCCGCTGCCGTTGCCGTTGCCATGCGGGGCCGTGGCTGGCGTCGCCGGCACCGTCAGCCGCTCGCGCGTGTCGCGCAGGATCTGCGACAGCGCGTCGGCCATCGGCACGTTGTCGCGGATCAGCCGGTGGCCCAGCATCACCTGCTCGGGCGCGCAGTGGCGCAGGATGGGGGAGCAGCGCGTGCGCTCGGCGGTCTCGCGCTCGGCGGCGAGGACTTCGGGGTTGGGCAACGGAGCCGGTGCCTTCGGCTGCGGCTTGGGATCGGGCTCCGCCTGCCCTGCCGACAGCTTCGCCGGCTCCTCGATTGCGTCCTTCTTCGTCGTCATCGTCTGCACCTCGACTTCGCCGTCCTCGGCGAATGCTTCTGCGCTCGTGTCGCCGTCCGCGCCCAGCACGGTCAGCGTCAGTTCACGCAACGTCCACTGTCGGAACACCGTGAGCGGCCCGACCATCTCCTGGCCGTTGACGCTCACACGCACGTTCGGGTTGACCTCTTCGATCACCGTGGGCACCGCCATCAGCGACGCCTGCCAGGGGAACCCTTCCCGCGACTCGCTCAGCACCTGCGACGCGGCCTCGTTGCTCAGCAGCTTCCCCTTCGCTTCGAGGCCGCGCTTCGTGCGCTCGACCTTGGTCGAGTACCCGATGCGCGCCTGGGTGTCGTGGTCGAGCAGCAGCGCGAGCCGTTGGCCGTACTTCGCGCCCTCCAGGTCCAGCACGAGGCTGCCCCACCACCGCGCCATCGTGGCGCCCGTGTTCGCGACCATCGACCACTCGCGACGCACCTGCGGCTCGGGCGGCTGCCCTTCTGCTGGCTTCGGGTCGGCGAGCACCTCGAACGTCACGCCGCCGATGCGGCAGTCGCTGAGCTTGACCTTCTTCGTGGTGGTCATTCCTCGTTCTCCTCGGGCTCCTCGGCCTCTTCGGGTTCCTCGGGCTCTTCCGGGTTCGGCTCTGCGTCGTTCGGGCCACCGGCACCAGACTGGCCGGGCTGGTTCATGGTGCTCGACGCCTCGACGCGCTCGGCGCGCTCGCGCGTCAGCGTGCCGGGCTCCAGCCCGTACTCCTTCTCGGTCTCGGCCACGAACTTCAGGAAGCGAGCGCGCGCCACCACGACCTCCTCGGCATCGTAGCCGGCGCGCGCTGCCTCGTCGTACGGGCTCGACAGGTTGGCCTCGACGGCCATGCGCGCGCTGTCGATCTCCTTCGTTGGATCGACCCAGCCGTAGCTCGGTGGGATCCAGCGGTGCGCCAGGAACGCCTGCGGGTTGCGCAGGAAGCCAGCGGGGCTCGGCAGGCGACCAGCAGCGACCGCTGCGCGGATGACGTTGTGGTACCACGGCCGCGCGACGGCGCGCACGAGCAGCGAACGCATCGAGTCGAAGAACCGGCGGCACTCCAGCAGCAGCGTGCGGGCGTTGCTGTAGTTCATGCCGGCGAAGTCGCGCGTCACCATCTCGTACGACATGCCGCTGGCGGCAGTGATCGCGCGCAGCATGCGCGTCACGAACGCCTCGAACTGCGTGCCGGGGCGCTGCGGCGTGAACGGATGCACGGTCTCGCCGGGGCGCAGGTACTCGACCGTCACGCCTTCGATGAGGTCGGTCCACTCCGGGCGGCCGTCGTCCTTCGTGCCCTGGTCGAACTGCGAGAGGTCGGGCTGGCGCTGCACGACCATCGCGACGTTCGCGTTCGCGCGCGCGCTGATTAGCTCGCTGTTCAGGTAGTGCCGCAGGTGATGGCTGAAGCCGATCGAGGCTGCGAGCCACGACACGCCGCGCGACTGGCCCGGCCGCTCACGGACGAAGCAGTGCTGCACGACGCTGTAGTCGTTGTCCCACGCCGGCCACGTCAGCATCTCGCGCGGCTGCCCAGCGGCGAACGCCGAACCGACATCGCGAGGGTGCACCGGGTAGACGTGGTACTTGACGGGCCGCCCAATGCTGTCGAGCTCGACACCACCGCGGATCTTCAGCGTGTCCTGCATCGACGGCGACTCCAGGCGGTCGGTGTCGATCAGCTCGCACAGCACTTCGCCTTCGTCGAGGACCAGATGGGTCAGCACCTCGCCGTCCACCATCAGCGTGCGCGCGCAGACGCGCAGCACGTCCGACGCCCACGCGCCGTGACCGCTCGCATCGCCCACGTCCTCGGACCAGCGCACGAACTCGGCTTCGCACAGCCGTCGCCACTCCTCGCACGCCTCCGGGGTCATCTCGGTCGCTTCGGGCGTGCAGGTGCTCTGCACGGTCAAGCCCTTGCCGACCACGTTGTCCTCGAACACGCGCACCGCCGAGGCCATGTGCGCGTCGTTGCGCACCAGCTCGCGCGCGCGGTCGACCACTGCCTGCCGGTCGGCGAGCACCATCTCGTCGGCGCTGCCGCTCTTCGCCTTGCTGCGCGTCTGGTCGACGCGCGCCGCGTCGTAGTTCAGCAACTGCGCCGTGCGCATGCGCGCTGCCAGCCGCTGCCGCGCAACGTCTGGGGCGAACACGGACACCACGGCGTCAACGGCGCGTGCGACCACGCCGGCTGCCCCACGGTACGCACGCACGTTGCTGGTCACTGGAACTCCACCTTCGCTCGCCGGAACCCGCTGGACGCGCGCCACGCTGCGGCCTGCTCCAGCTTCATCATGTCGTCGACGCTGCGCCGCGTGACCTGCAAGCCGTCCGGTTGCGTGTAGGACGCCACGTCGGGCGCTTCCTCGATCGCTGCCGTCAGCGCCTCGCTGGCGCTCTCGTTGACAGCGTCGTCGACCGGCACCGTTGACGTGTTCAGCACGGACGGGTCGTTCAGCTCGATCAGCAGCTCGGCCGCGTCGTAACCGATGCGGTACGCGGCCTCGGCCCCGTAGTGGATCCGCGATGCTCCTCGCTCGACCTCGTGCAGGGTTGGCGACCACTCGATCACGCGCACGCGGTCGTCGTCCTCGGCCAGTTGCAGCGCCGCCGCGCGCATGGTCTCGCGGGCTGACGCGACGAGATGGGTGCTCTGGCCGCGCGGCGACCCTGGAGTGCTGACGTGCTTTGGGATCTGCATCAGCACGGTGCCGAGCGCCGGACCGTCCGATCGCGTCGTCAGGATGTCGCGCAGCGCATCGAGAACGACCGGCAGCTTGGTCGCTCCTGCCGCCGCCGTCGCGTCG
>Ga0194127_10009171_pt1 | contig 10447 bp, 12 predicted proteins | sample TA2KigC100mmetaG_FD_148624 | JGI IMG/M metagenome (GOLD analysis project Ga0194127, IMG submission 148624) | Freshwater microbial communities from Lake Tanganyika, Tanzania - TA2015036 Kigoma Deep Cast 100m | ecosystem: Environmental > Aquatic > Freshwater > Lake | place: Tanzania: Lake... | reverse complement strand
GGGCATCGGCGGCCGTACTGGTGACGCTGGCGGTTCTGGGGGCATTTACTGGGGCCAGGACACCGATTCTCCCCATGAAGCTGTGTCCGATTATAGAAGGTGTGGTGGCTGTTCTGCTGTTATTAGGAATCTTTGTTTCAGGGTTGTGATATAAGTGCCGATTTGGCACTAGATCAAGTACCAGCAGCAGGCACAAAAGACCAGGGATATCACTAGAAAACCGCTCATTATGGCCAGAAGCTCTCGGTTCATCATCAGCACCTCTTTCTACCAGCTTATAACGATAGAAAAAGGGCAAAAGTTTAGAGTTACCAGTGTTTGCAGAATCGGCGTGTGAATTTAGGTATTGATTAGGGTCTGGGCGACTGTGGCCCTTCTCCGTCAACGCTGATACACCAGTTGATGCTTATCTTCCTTCCTGGGCGCTCGAAGGGCTGGCCATTCTGCGACCATCCAGAGTGCGGCTCAGCAGCAGATAGGCGATAGTACTCCAGGCGGCGCGGCAATGGCAGGGCATCCCGTGCCAGCTCAAAGGCGATGTCCAGGTAGTTCTTAGCCTGGTAGCCAAGGTCGCTATGCGTTATTACCTCGACGTAGAAGTCATCTTCCACTCGCATATCAGGCACTGTTATCTCCCGCCAGGCCATCTCATTCTCAAAGAGTCGCCAGGGGAAGTTTCCTGACCACAGTTGCCGGCTTCTGTCTTTATTCCATAGCCTCACGATGACCTGTCGTGTGTCCAGCTCTGACGGGATTTCGGTCCTGGCTTCTCCACAAATCTTTATTGCCCGGATTTCAAATGGGATTACTGGTGGGCTGAAGTGAACGATATGGCCTATGTCTCCACTGCTGCGGAAAGCCGCTAGATCAGCCGAGAAAATGGTCCAGTCGGCTTGCCCCCTGCAATATTTGATGGTGTATGGCGTTCGCTCGTAAACGGTCACGTTGACCCGTGAAGTGCCCATGCTTATCTCATGGATGCCACTAGCTACGTCGGCAACCTGGAAGTCCACCGTTGAGCTGCTTGCCGGAGCTACCACTATACTTTTCCTGTCTGCTTCTTTCCCGTCTATGGCCAGGACTGCCGCATAGGCCCCTTCAGCATCGCCGATGTTATTCACCCCTGCCGAGACTTTGATGGTGTCGCCATCCATCGGTACGGCTGGCGAAATAGCAAGAGGGCCGACCTGGAATTCTGCTGGCTTACTAACAGGCGGCACTACCGATATGTCTTTGGTGCCAGATGGCCTGGAATCACAACCTAAAATGTGACCGGGCGATGTCAGCAAGATTATTACAAGAAATAGTAATTTTTGCTTGCCTCTATTCATTCGGGTCCTTTCCGCTAAAATAGCAATCGCCGTGCGTCAAAGAATGTAATCTTAATGGCTCACGTCTGCCTATGTCAATGGCGTGACATAGGAGAGGAGCGTGCGATTGTATTGGCTTAGGCAGAAATGCCTATACGCGGAGATTCAAAAACAAGCATTAAAGCCGATGACTGATACCTGCTACGGTGGCATAATACTTCTGCACGATCACTTCCCACAACTGATAGAGAGACCTTCGACAGCTCCTCCTCTTCCCGGGCCGAAGGTCTCTCCTCCTTTTAGGGCACTTCGCAAAGCCTGCTGAGTCTTAAGTTTTGGATTGTCTGCCTGCAACCTAGCTTTTTGCCTCTTGCCAGCTCGTTGTATAATGGGCTGTAGGAATATATAGGGTGGTATAGGTAATGGAGCAACAAATAAAACCGAAGTCGCCAAATACCTGGCGAGCAGTTGCACTATTCTTGGTCTTCATTATCTTGCTGGTGGGAATAGGTTTTTCAGTGCCACTCGTTAATGTCCCTGTAACCACTACAGAGACCTACACTGAAACGGAATACAAAGAAGAGGCTTACACCGTGGTTGAGACCACCCCGACAGCCGGGGCAGCAACCAATTCAATCACCTTTTTCGATGAAACGCTCTTTGAAATGGGCGCCAGCGTCATGCCAGACCGCTGGGGCACAGAGGCCAGATTCAAACTCGACATCGCCGGGAGGACAAACCCCAGAGTCATCGGGAGCTGGGTAGTCGAGAACTTTCCCTTTGCTGTGTATGTCACGATAGTTAATCCCAACAGCATTTTCGTCTATCAGTACAAGGGACCTGAGGCCTCGCCCCAGTCTCATGATTTTGAGTTTGTACCCACGGTTCCGGGCGTCTATACCATACGCTTTTCGTCGGATTATATCCGACTTAGCAGGTACATCAGGCTGACATTGGCTTTGAAGTGGGATGAGCCGTCTTCCGGAGCTGTATCGCAAGCTACTACCACCACTGAAGTCACTAAGTACCGCCAAGTCCCAGTGCAGGTACAGAAGCAGAGGACGGTAGTAAAGTACGAGAAAGTCTCTGTCTGGCAATTGCTCTTCAAGCGCTAGCTGCGAGATACCCGAGGCCAGATGCTGGATTCAATATGCAGACAGTGAGACGCAGAAGAACTGAAAGCTGCTACTTGCAGACTGTAACTTGAGACCGGCAACTGGCAACTGATTGAAGTTTGTTAGAATCTTTTGTCCCTGAAGGCCTCTGTTATCTTCTCTCTGACAAAAGGCACTATCTTACTGCCGAGGTGTACGTCATCAGCAGCATACGTGTCGCTGATGAACCCCTCATCATCTGCTGACACTGTCTGCACATCAATGTAGGTGACGGCGTTGTCGTGGCAGAAGTTTCTCAATTGGCGGTTGAAAATGCTGGATATTTGGCTCCTTTCCTGGGCAGAGCCCGTGAAAGGCAGGGAGGATGTGTAGTTTTTTCGGGCTGCGGGCGGGATACCGTGGACGCACACATCAAAACCTAGGTCTTGCAGCTTTTTGATGGTTTCACCATATTTTCCCACTGTGGCCTGTACAATCCTCTCGATGCTTACCGACTTGTTCTTTTTATAGTATTGGCGGTAGATGTGTACTCTGGCATCGATTTCCCCGAAGACCAGTAACAGCACATCTCTCTGCCTGTTTATCCTCTGTAAAAACGAATCAAGGTGCTGCTTCGACCGGGAGAAGCTATCCTCTTTATTCAGGTTATATGCGGTAGCCTGTGATATGTGGTGGATGATAAACGGCGTTTTGAACACGAAAGGCATGGCGTGGCTATCACCTATCACATTAACAATAGATGTACCCAGCAGTTTTGCCCGACCAACCAGGTAAACGTTGAACAGGCGCAGGAAAGGATATTTGAACAGGACGTCACGGTAGAAAAAGTAAATGGAACCGCTGTTTTCCAGTCCTTTTCGTAACCAGCTATCGCGTCTTTGAATGAGACTGGGCATGATAATTCCGTAGCCCTTTACTTTACCATTGAAGCAAAGGTGAAAACAAATGTTATAATTCAGTTGAGGACGATGAAGCTAGTCATTTTTGACATGGACCAGACGCTGGTGGATTTCATATCTTTTCATCAGCAGACCACGCGCCAGCTCTTTAAGAAGTTTTTCAATGTGGATGCTGGCCTTGAGGAGGTGGACTTTTCTGGCCGCAGCATGGCCGAGAACTTCATAGAACTGGCCAGGCTCAAAAACATATCCAGTGAGGAAGTCCAGAAGAACGCTGGCAAGCTGCTGGAGACCTATGAGATGCTGTTCGGCCAGAATATCCCACGCAATGGCTCCAGACATATTCTGCCGGGTGTGAAGGAGTTGCTTGAGGAACTCATCAGGACAGACCATGTAGTAGTACTGTACACCGGCGATTCTCCCGGTGTAGCGAAGCATGTGCTAGAATCTACCGGCTTAGCTGACTACTTCGAGTTCTGCGTATATGGTACACAGGCCAGGACACGGCTGGACATGGTCAAGATGGCAATAAGAAAGGCAGAAGAGATGAACGAGATGAAATTCCGGGGCAAAAATGTGGTGATAATAGGCGATTCAGTCCGCGATATAGACTGTGGCAAGGAGGTTGGCGCTCTAACTATCGCTGTAGCCACTGGCCCTCACTCACCACAAGAGCTGGCAGAGCATCAGCCTGATTTCCTGTTCCAGGATATGTCGGACTACAAGAAGGTTTTGGCGGCAATCGGATGATGAAGGAGTAGAATTGGCGCACAAATTCCCCTGTCCCAAGTGTGGCACTGAAATACCGGTGGGACAGGCCTATTGCACAGGCTGCGGCGAGAGATTTGAATATAAGACCTCTGGCGAAGTTCAACCTTCCCAGACACCACCTGTAATGGCGCCCCCGCCTGTTATAGTGCCTGCTCAAAGTCATCACGGGCGTGGCTTTTGGTCGTTCTTGGGAGTCGTAGGTGCTATTCTATGTTTTGGGGTTGTGTTCTTCCTGGTAATCATCGGCGCTGGCTCTGAACCCATAGGTTCCGGCAAAGGCTTTTCCCTGAAACAATCGTCTCCTGGGCCAAATGCGCCACCGCCCACCATCAAACCGGCGCCAGAAGATGCTCCCCCAGGTGAGGAGCCAATCGAGGTCACGGGCTCATCTCGATATTCCAGAGAGCAGGTTATTGCTGTTGCCAAGAGAGTCAGTCCGGAATGCCGAAGGGACAAGTACGGCTGAGCGGGAGCTATTTGTCTTCCGGGGGAGACTTCAAAACCAATCTACGATGCTAAATACATGGGCAATGGCGTTTGGAGCGTGACCAAGACTTGCCCGGTGAATTCCAAGTATGACGGCGCTTGGAACTTCTACGAAAGCAGCGCCGAACTGGTCACCACCAAGAAATAGCCCTCTTCAAGATTCAAGATGCAAGTTAGGCAAAAGACGCAAGAAACCTGCAACTTGTGACTTGGAACTTGCAACTATTGACTATTGACCGCCGACTATCTAACAGCGACCTCGACAAGCACACGTACTTGTTTCTAATAGCTTGGGGCAATCATAAACCACGCTTGGATGGGACTCATTTTGCGTATTTCACGCTATGCCAAACAGGTATGATTGCGGAAGCCCCAGCCATATTTTGCGGTGTAGAGTAGAAGGAGAGCTCGTGAGAAGGAGCCGCGTGCGGCTAAAGGTTACTATGAGATGGCGAAGCCTGACTATTACAGGAAAGGAGGTGAAAACCAAGCTGAGGCTGGCAAAGCCGGCGGTGTTGTCTGGAATTAACAGCAGTGGTCGATGCAGCGCTGCTGGCAGGAGTACGAGATTGCTTTGTCCCAACTGCATTGGGACCGCAACGACAACGAGGAAGCTCGCAATGGCGATTGTGGTTACCATGCTAGGAGCTGTGACCAGCCGGTGAGATGGCAATCTCGCCATTGATGAGTGATAAGAAACTAATCAGGAGGTGACATCAATATGAAATCCGTCCAAATACTGATTCCTGCTTTGGTGACCATAGTGATAACGGCGATATTCGTGATACTGGCTATATGGTTGACTGCCCTGGTACCGCCTGGTGAATGGAACGGGTTAATCAAAGCGGGCATCGTGCTCTTTGTCTTCATGTGCACGCTTCTGGTGATTGCCTGGTCGGCCTACTTCACCCTGGTCATCAGGAGATCGCTGGAGAAGTAAACCGTATCATGCCTCACCACAGTGCTGGAGCCAGGATTCCCGGCTGATAGGCCCGACGGTTTTGCAGTCGTTCGGGCCTATCTTTTTGTATAACAACGTCTGATATTGTAACCACTGTCAGTATAGGTGGTTTTTCTTTTTTCCGCATAAACTTTTTTAGCCTGGCTGCGTTTTCCTAAATGACCGCGATTATCAGGAGGGAAAACGCTATGTTCAAATCAACTTCGGCCGTCCTTGCTATCTTCGTCCTTGCCGCTCTGTTCGTGCCATCGATGCCTGCCATTGCTCAAGAAGAGGGCGCCAGCACCAGTGCCACTTCTGGCAGCGGCATTCTTCCCGACTCTAACTTCTATTTTGTCAAGGTGTTGGGGAGGAATCTGCAGCTATGGCTGGCTGATGATGTGAAAAAGGCTAACTTGTTGCTTCAGTTTTCCAGTGAGGATGCCCTGGTTATTGAGGAGTTGTCCCAGAATGGAAAATTCGACCTGGCATTACAACATACGGAGCAGTTCCAGCAGCAACTTCAGAGAGCTGTTCAGCACATGGAGCGTGCTCAAGCACAAGGACAAGACGTCCGCGTGTTAGTAATGAAGTTGGAACAAAATCACCTCCGCCAGCAGGCCGTGTTAGCACGCGTATTGGAGAAAGCGCCAGAGGCAGCCCAGGAGGGTCTGCTCAACGCTATCGAAAACTCCAGCAAACATGTGGGTGATGCTATTCTAGCGGTTGAGGGGCAGGAAGCCATGAATAGCTATCGAGAGCATCTCGACCAGCAAGTCAGTAACATGGGTGAAGACACCAAGCTCAGGGTCAGGGAGAGGCTTCAGGCTGTTCACGGCAAGCCAGTGAATGTCACCACGAAACCAGAGGCCACCGAGGCCAGCACTGTCAGTCCTGTCCCAATCCCGGTGCAAAATTCTACGCAAGCGGGATTCCAGAACACAAGTGTGACAACTGTCGGTAGTCAGCAGGACATCCAGGAGCAGGCTACCCAGCAGATAGGTTCGAGTGGAGGACAGAAGCAGCAAACTGTGCCACAACAAGGGATTCAGTCCGGAAATCAAGGCGGGCAGGTGGGGAATCCTGGCAACACGGGTAATCAGCATAACGGCAGCAAATAAGCCTGGGGAGTATGGCATAGACTTTCGGCCACACGTAAGATTGTGGCATACTTAGGTGATGTCCGGTGCCGACTTTCTCTCTGTTCTGTTCATCGCCCTTGGCTTATCTGCAGACTGCTTTGCCGTAGCGCTCAGCGGTAGCATCGCTCAGGGCAAGACTTCTGCTGCCCCACTGCTCCGTCTGTCTTCGGCATTTGGCGGTTTTCAGGCCCTTATGTGCATACTGGGCTGGCTGGCCGGCCAGACGGTGGTGAACTTCATAGCGGAATACGACCACTGGGTGGCCTTTGGGTTGCTGGCAATCATTGGAGGCAGGATGTTGTGGGAAGCGTTTCATGATGCCGACGAGCACGAAAAGAGCGCTGATATCACCAGGGGGTTATTGCTCCTGACGGTATCCGTAGCTACCAGCATAGACTCGCTGGCAGTAGGGCTGTCCTTTGCCTTCCTCCAGGTAAACATCTGGCTAGCCAGCCTGACCATCGGCATCACCGCCTTCACCATCACTGCGCTGGGCTTTCTGGTGGGCAGAAAAGCGGGGCAACTAATGGGCAAACGTGCTGAAGCTGTGGGCGGCATAATCCTGATACTTATCGGCTTACGGATATTAATCGAGCATCTGCTGGGAAACTAGAAGCAAGACGCCAGAGGAGAGAGGCTAGAAGCTAGAAACTGTCGACTGCTGACTGCCGACGATTGTCTGCCGCCTGTTTTCTAAATGACTCTCTTCTCTTGTAGCTCTGTTATCCTGTCATCGCTGAAGCCCAGCAGCTCGGCATAGACCTCGTGGGTGTGCTGGCCCAGGAAGGGGGCAGGCTGTGCAGGGTCTCCGGGTGTCTGGCTCATCTTGAAAACGGAGCCCATAACCTTGACCTTCCCGCTTACCAGTTGCTCTATTTCTACCTGCATATTGCGGCTGGTAAGCTGAGGGTCGTTGGCTACCTGCCTAAAAGTGGGCACCGGCGCACAGGGCAAATCAGCATCCCTGAACAGCTTCAGCATCTCATCAACCGTCCGTACCCTGGTCCATTTTCCAACCAGGGCATCTATCTCGTCCACGTGTTTGATGCGGTTAGCCTGCATGGCATACTCTTTGACCTCTTTCAGGTCTTCCCTGCCGATTACTTTGATGAACCGTTGCCACTGGTCTACGGTGACGATGCCGATGACGATATGGCCGTCCTTTGCTGGGTATATATTGAAGGGAGTGATCTCGAGCTGACGGTTGCCCGGCCTAGGAGGCTCCTGGCCAGTCATAGTGTAGAAGGGCAGGAACTGTGTTGCCGTAAGCATCCAGACTACATCCTGCATCGAGATATCGACATATTGCCCTCGCCCAGTTCGGTTCTTATATTGAAGCGCAGCCAGAGTGGCCAGCGCGGCAAATACACCGCCGCAGATATCCGCCACGGCCGGGCCAACTTTGGTTGGCGGAGAATCCGGGTGACCGTTAACGCTTATTAAACCGCCCATTGCCTGAACAATGGTATCGTAAGCGGCGTAGGAGCGATAGGGTCCTGTGTTACCGAATCCTGATACCGAGACGTATATCAAGCCTGGGTTCTCTGCAACAATGGTTTCATGTCCCAGCCCCATCTTATCCATTATTCCCGGTGTGAAGTTCTCAACCAGCACGTCACACTTGCTGGCTAGTTGTCGGGCGATTCTATTCCCTTCTTCTGTACGGGGGTCAAGGGTTATGCTCCGCTTGCCTCGATTGCAGGTCAGAAACAGATAGCTTTCTAAGCCTTCTGTGAGGGGTGGAGTAGTCCGCATTGCGTCTCCGCCCTGGGGCAGTTCGATTTTGATAATGTCTGCCCCCAGCTCTGCCATAATCATGGTGCACACCGGCCCAGCGGCCATGCGGGTGAAATCCAGTACTCTCGTTCCAGTTAATGCCTTTTCCATAGATACCTCCAGAATATGTCGAGTAGCTCGGCGGGGGTTATATGCTTGCTAATCAGCAGCTCTCTATGTAAATTACTGACCTGTGATTATACCTTGTTTTGCCAGCCATAGCACCCCGTACATATTGACTTTTGAAGGGCTTGCCCTATAATAGTGGGCACAGCTACAAGGTTTCGGCAAAATGGAGGTGCGAAATGGCTGAGAGTGTATACAAAATTATCACACTGGTGGGAACGAGCACCGAATCTTGGGAAAAGGCAGCTAAAGCTGCCGTAGAGAGAGCTTCGAAGACTCTGCGCGAACTGCGTATCGCAGAGGTAGAAGAGATGGACATGCAGATTGAGGGTGGCAAGGTCATCAGCTACCGAGCCAAGGTCAGGGTCTCTTTCAAATACGAAGGCAAGGAAAAGTAGTCTTAGCCCCGAGCGGGCAATTTACCATTCCTTCTTGATAGTGGAGGCTATCTCCACGGCTAGCTTTTGCCTGTATTCGCCGAGACGTGAGCTGATTACAGCGCTCAGGTTGGCCATCACCACATAGCCAAGGTGCGGGTTCTCCTCAAAGAGGCGAGCCAGGTCTGAGGCCTCAATCTGGATGACCTCGGTCTTTTCACTACACTTGGCAGAAGCGGTGTATATGTGTGGCTCCACCAGGCTAGACCAGCCGAATATCTCGCCCGCCTTCGCCTTGTGGACTGTCACATCGATTCCCCATGGCTCTGTGAGGTGGACGATAATGTCCACGCCGCCCTTCTTGCAGAGGTGCAGCTTCGAGGCCTTGTTGCCCTGGTTGAACAGCGCTGCACCGGCGTCGTAGGTCTTCTCATGGCATAGCGGGGCCAATTTGGCTAACTCCTTGTCGTCCACACCTCTGAAAAGCGAGTACTGTCTCAATGCTTCATTAGGCACCATGTTTTGTCCTCTCCTTTCACCCAAATTCACTCAGGTGTCTTAATCACGATTATACAGTTGACTTGCCTGCCATCTCAACCTTCCACTGGCAGCAGATATCGTCTTTGTTCTTCCGCGGTGGCAACTTGGTGTAGGTGAACTTGATATCAGGATTAAGGCCAGCAGCCCAGATATCCCACATCTTTGTCTCTATTTCCTTGCAGAAGCTGCCGTCTCTGCCTTTCCCCTCTCTCTCCAGCGCCTCTAATGTGTAGCACTTGGTGACGGTCAGAACTGCCGAATCAGCGTCGCTCAACTCGACATCCCATTCCATGTTCCATGCCCAGGGGCTTAGCTGGAGGTATTTCATGAAGGCTGGGACATCGGTTCCCTGCACGCCTGAAATCTTGTTTATCCTCTCCACCTCATACTTTGCCATCTGCTCCCAGACCGCAAAGTCGCATTCCGTGGCAGTTTCCTCATTCACCTTATCCATAACCGCTAAATACCAGAAACCGTCAACTGCCCGGTATAGCCTGCCATACAGCTTCAACAAGTCCACCAGTAATTCCTTTGACAGGTCTTCAGGCTTCAACTTTGGGTTGAATTCGCCACTGTAATCAGTAAGTTCCTTCATTGTGGTTCCTTTCTTTCTTGCTTATCACTGCGCCATGCGATTTGATATTGTACCTAATCAGGTCATGTGCATGCCACAACATCCAGGTTTACGGATACCTACTGAATATATCCGTAGTAGCCGAGCAGGCCAAAGATAATCAACCCGATGCCCAAAATCAGGACAAACGGAGCCAGGAAGGCAGCAATGCCCCAGTACATCCACTTTCTCTGCGTACGTTTGAATTGCTCGATGCTGTCCCATTGCTTGCTCTGCCAGGCCCATTCGTTTCCTTTGAACAGCAGGATAAAGGACATGACGAATCCCACCGTTGGCACAAGGGACAGGACTGCTGGCCATACCTTGTTGAAGATGCCCCAGAGCAGCGGGG
>Ga0194127_10009170_pt1 | contig 10448 bp, 10 predicted proteins | sample TA2KigC100mmetaG_FD_148624 | JGI IMG/M metagenome (GOLD analysis project Ga0194127, IMG submission 148624) | Freshwater microbial communities from Lake Tanganyika, Tanzania - TA2015036 Kigoma Deep Cast 100m | ecosystem: Environmental > Aquatic > Freshwater > Lake | place: Tanzania: Lake... | reverse complement strand
ATTCGGTTCAGAGGCATCATATGGAAATATGTTAAGGCCCGTCACACACGCCAGAATTGCCGCCATTCGGTGATATGCTTTCTTCAAACGGAGATCGCTGCTCTGCCATTTTGAAATACCTGTAATACGTTGTGCTAATGTTTGATATATTCTATTATCCATATACTCCATAAAAAATATATGAACACGGCAAGACGGTTCTTTTAATAATATTTTTTGTATCGCCTCAATAATATGCATGACATTATCGCTTAGAGTTTTATCTCGGCCTTCTACAAACAACTGGCTAAATTCGTCGGATGACAGAAAACAATCGTGAATCACATACGGAACAATAGGACGTTTGTCACTCTTTCGGAACTCAGTATCTAATTTTGTTTGAAGAAGCACCTCTTTTTTTATTGCTTTTTTTGTTGAAATAAATTTAGATATAGTCGGCGCTGCGAAAGGTTTATAATAATAAACATGTTTTATGGGGCCTTCTATCGTAATCTTCATACAAAATTGTGTAAATGAAATGCCATTTACTTCAATACAATCATGTGGTGCTCTTTTTCCATATAATACAAATGAATAACTGCTATTATCTGATATAAATCCGATTTCGGCGGTTGTAATCGGGTCAAGTAATGTTTCATGTAGTTTTTTTGGAGGAGGTGAAGATGCTCTCACTGATTTTGGAGGCATATTTTATTATAAATCGTATTATTTTCGTTTATAATATGATTATATTTTATTAGCGTATGTATATATAATATGCCAATGCCAATGCCAAAGCCAAAGCCAAATGTAACGTGTGTAAAACCTCTATTGAATACTTCATCCAGTAATAAACCCGAATTATTAAATTTTAATGAAAATTGTGTTCCAAAACATGTGCGAGGCGAACTCGGACGAAACAATTCGTGGCGCACATAATTTTTTCAATTGATGTTCCATGATGAATGACTAAAATGATGCATAAAATGATACCATTTTATGTATTTATCGTCTGTAAAAATAAAAATAGAAAAACACAACGCATTGGATAAAAATTTTTTATTATTTTCTTCCAAAACTAGTCGTATTTCCATTAAATGCATTAATATTGATTGTTAATTTTGAAGAAGGAGCTTCTGAACAAGAAAATTCTAGTTCAGTTGAAGCTAGTTTAACTGGAGGATTGGGCAAACGAATCATTTTATATAATATATACATACATATTTCTTTATATAAATGAAAATATTTATTAATTAATTCAAATTCCTATAAAGAACCGAAAACATGAGGAGTAACACTACTAAAGAAATTCCTACCAAATACAGAACCTATGGGAAAATGGCGTATTAAGTTACCATGATTGTATTCACTCCTGCTGGTGTGTCCGTCTCTGTACACAATTTCCCCCAAACCGTGCATCTGGCCTGCATACCACCCTCCATCATATGATACAATCGGTCCGGTTTGATATAATATTTTTCCATTTCCATGCATCATGCCGTTTTGAAAATCACCATTATACAAGCTTTTATCCAGGTTCATTAAAAGTTTTCCTTTTCCATGCTTCATGCCGTTTTGCCATGTTCCATCATATACTTCAAGTATGTCGTTGTTGCTTGAAAGTAAATTCATCAGTTCATTTACTTGTTCTAGTGTCATGCCTTCTAAATCATCCAGTGTTTGGATGCCATGATCAATTGGTCCCTTTGATCTGAAAAATGTTTGTTTTCCTTTACCTGATCTTTCATTATTTTTGAACATTCCTTCATAAATAAGGAACACATTGTCTGGATATAATGAGTACAACATACCTTTGCCATGAAACAAATACGAACCATGTCGGGGTCCGCTAATACTTTCACGACCACATCCTTGACTTACTGGAAAAATTGCTTTGGCGTTACCTATATATAAATGAAGCAGTATACCGGTATCATCATCTGTTTCAGCAGTAATTATTTTATAGCGGTCATTCTGAATTCTTTGTGTTTGTATGTAAATTTCACCCCCGCGTTGTTGATACCGGTGCCGGTGTCGTTTAATTGTTGCATTTTTAAGTTTACGAGTTTGTTTGGTTTTCATCTCTTATCATAATAATATATATATAATATATTATATTGATAATTTATAGATTTTTTCTTATAATACAAATCATGGTTGTGGTTCCTATTAGATACGTACCAAAAAATTTGTCACAAAAAGATCGCAAAAATCAAATACAAATGCTCAAAAAATCACGAAAATTGTATAAACTTGGAAAATATTACAATCGTGTAACAAAATTGAAGTCATATCCACATGTAGCCTCAAAACACACGGATGTTGCTCGCCAAATGTATAATGTTGAACACATTGTTCCAAATGAAGAATTATCAAAAGCAACTGGTTGTTCATTAAATGCTCTTCAAACCATTGTAAGAAAGGGTGAAGGTGCCTATTACTCATCTGGCTCAAGACCAAATCAAACACCACAATCATGGGGATATGCACGACTTGCAAGTGCAATAACTGGCGGAAAAGCGGCTGCGGTTGATTATTCTATTTTGAAAAAAGGTTGTAGTTTGAAGAGTAAAGCGTTATATCTTGCAAAAAAATCTCTAAAAAAATATAACAATGGAAAACGTAGTGTAAAAAAAATAAAAATTTAAATTCACATTTATGACACATTTAAATTTGAATTAATTTGACTGCGGCGTCCCCGAATTTGTTGTTGCAACGACCACGAATCTCATCATTCAATTGGTTCTTGACCTTGACCTTGACCTTGACCTTGACCTTGACCTTGATTTTGATTTTGATTTTGATTTTGATCTTGATTTTGATTTTGATTTTGATTTTGATTTTGACCTTGATTTTCTTCCACCAGCTGAAAGAACTGTTGAAGCATCTTCCGCCGGCGCCACGAGCGGAACCTCCAATGGACGAACAACGGGCGGGATGGGCTGACTCGGAGACTGTGCTAGGGTTTGGGGGATGGGCTGACTCGGAGACTGTGCTAGGGTTTGGGGGGGGATGGGCTCTTGGTTGGTTTTCTTGTCATCCCCAAATAAATTTAGTCCAAAAAACCCGCCAGATTTTGATTTTGATTTTGATTTATTTTTCATAATGTTTATATATTATGTTAAACATTATATTTATTTTGTTGAATTATTTTGTTGAATTATTTTAGTCGCTTAATTTTACACGTTTGAAAAGTTCAAATGCAAATAAGGCACCTCCAATTTGTGAAAGAATGTACGGCAATAGTTCACTAGAAGGGAGTTTTCCAGTAGCAACCATCGCAACACACACAGCTGGATTTGAAAAACCTCCTGATATCATGCCTGAAACCATAATTACAATTGCGTACGCAGCCCCAATCGCCACTGCATTTCCTGTGGCTAATATTATATAAACAAGAAACAAGGTTCCTAGAAACTCAAGCAAATATTTATTCATATTTGTTATATCAACATATTATTATTTTGTTACATTTGTTTTTCTTAATCATGATAGTGTAATTACTCGTTTTTCTGTATTTTCTTTATTTTCATCTTTTTTGTCACTATTTTGATCGGGTGAAACATCCAATATTGATTCTTTTTGTTTTTCTGAGGACTCAACCTGCGTTGTGGAAGCATTTACTAAAGGGGGTTGTTTTTGTTGCATTTGTTGCATTTGTTGCATTTGTTGCATTTGTTGCATTTGTTGTTGCATTTGTTGCATTTGTTGCATTTGTTGCATTTGTTGCATTTGTTGCTGCATTTGTTGCATTTGCATTTGTTGCAGGCTTGGTTCATGAAAATTAGTTTCATATGATGATACATATTTGGGTGATGATGATTCATATTTTGGGGATGATGATTCATATTTGGGTGATAATGATTCATAGTTGGGTGATGATGATTCATACATGGGAGACGATGCTGCTGATATAATTGGAATGCCGGCTTGGGCTTGTTCATCTCTAATTTGTTGAACAGCAGCCGAAAAATTATTTGCAAACGGCATTTGTTTCAATAAGTCAATTACTGCTTGGGGTTTGATTGGTACCCCATCATTATAGTAAAGAATTTGTGAATTCCAGCCAATTGGATGTTGAGTTGGATGTCCTCCATTTTTTTGGACAGACCACATTTGTGTGGGAGCAGCATTTTCATCATACACAAGTGATTTATAAACTTCTTTTCCATCTTCAAAATTTACAAATAACCAACCGAGCGATTCAGCGAACTGGACTGGATTTGATTCATCCGGATGGGGTTCCAAAGCTGGACGGTTATCGTTACGCGTTTCTTTTAGTTTGATTGGTTTCAATTTTGAACCAAGCGCCGTCTTATTTTCATCCATTAAATCAGAAATTCCTAATTTGAATGTATTGTAAAAAGACATGGATGCAATTTGATCAATGTTATCTTCGGTTATAATGCGCATTTGAACATTCATTGTTTGTAATTCTTGCATTAATAACTTGAATGCATATGGAACACGCACAATGCTAAAACTCCTACCGAACTTTGTAACCTGGCTGCTGCTTAATTTGTTGTTGTCTGTTTCATTATCCAAATAAATAGGTCCGTCCACCATTGGACTAACAAATAAATTTTGAGAAGGATTGTAAATCGCAATCATTCCAGATGTATTGCAAATAGCGATTTGATAATCGTCTCCGCGTTCCATCATTGATTGTTTTAAAAAAAATGAGGCCCCATGCGCAACAATGCCATCACGTTCCATCTCTCCAATTCGCAATCCACCATCATTGGCGCGTCCTTGAACCGTTTGTCTTGTAAGAACGGTGCGTGGTCCACGGGTGCGGTAGTTGATTTTGTCCTTTACCATGTGTTTAAGTCGCATGTAATATGTTGGACCTATATATATTTTACTCTCCATGCATTCACCAGTCATTCCATTGTATAAAAATTGAGTTCCACTTGAATGATATCCTAGTTCGGTAAGCATTCGTCCAAACACTTCATGTTTTGGGCCGTCCTGGTTCACAAACGCAGTACAATCACCGAATGCTCCCTGCATAACACATGCTTTTCCAGTAAGGGTCTCCACCAACTGACCAAGCGTCATGCGTGTGGGAAGTGCATGTGGATTTATGATCAAATCTGGGCGAACGCCATCATCGGTAAAGGGCATGTCTGGTTCAGAAATAATAAGACCGACGGTTCCTTTTTGACCGGCACGTGAACAAAATTTGTCACCAATGCCTGGCACGCGTTCTTCCCGTATACGAACTTTGGCCAATCTTTTTCCAGAAGCTTCATTCGTAATGAAAGTGCGATCAACCACACCAAGTTGTCCCTTTTTTGGAAAAATGCTGTCATCTATTTGCAGTTCTTCCCCCACAACATGTTGTTCGGTGACTCGGCCGATGATGGCTTTTTTATCATCCACTATTTCATTTTCTTTGATGAGTCCGTGTGGATCAAGTGAACTGTAATCACCTCCAGGTTTCAAACCACGAATAGTGGGAATAGATTGCACATTGGCAATGCGTTTTTCATATGTGGCTTCTTCTTCTTCATGGGTTTCATACATATTGTAATAAGTGGTTCTAAACAATCCTCGTTGAATTGAACCTTCATTGAAAAGAATGGAATCTTCAACGTTGTATCCGTTGTAACACATGATTGCAACAATTGCATTTTCTCCATAAGGATGTTCTTCTTTGTTAATGTATTTCATATATCTAGTTTTTACAACTGGTATTTGTCCATAATTAAGAACCACTCCCATTTTATCAATTCTCGAGTGAAAATTGGAGGAATAAATTGAAACGGCTTGTTTTCCTTGTCCGCATGAAAATGTGTTCCGCGAACACGGGTTATTTTCTGGGTAAACGATTAGATTCCCCATGACACCGAAAATGAGAGAAGGGTGAATTTCAATGTGGGTTGTTTTTCCCATAATAATGTTTGCCGGAAAGGTTGCAATTAATGCGCCTTCTGATTCATTTGTGTCTATATATTCAACGAGAGATTGACTTTCTTCAAGGTCCTTAATGTCGGAGGCGCCTGAATACAATTCATTCAATTGATATACCCGATTTGAATCAACCTCCGTTATTTTTTTTGCAAATCCGGTAATAATTTTGTTCCACAAATTTGGTTGATTGCTATTAATTAGTTCAACTACTTCTGATCTGGCATAACTGGGTTTTTTTTTCAATTTATCAAAGTAAAAAATCGGACGACAGAGGCGTCCTCCATCTGTGAAAACTTGAATCTCTCCATTTGCAATGTCCCACTGTATGCTTGTGTGAATGGGTATCAAAGCATTCCGACGGTACAGCAAAAATGTTTGAAATACTTTTTCAGGATTATTGAGGCCACCAACCCATGATCCATTCACAAAAACTTTAGTGAGTTGACTCAAATAGAGAGGGCTGCATTCTTCTAAAAGTTGCATATGAACCACATTACGAAACCATTTTATAATCGGGTATGAGGAGCATGATTTGGTTATGTGTGTAGCCATTGCGAGATGTTTGTGAAGACCTATGTTGCTACCATCTGGACTATCCGCGGGGTCAATCACTCCCCATTGGGATCCGTGCAAGTGACGTGGTCCCGACACTTTAGCGCTAGCATCCATTGGCAAATTAACCTTACGAAGGTGTGAAATGAATGAGTTGTATGACAACCGATTCAAATCTTGTACAACTCCTTCAATTTCAGTTCCATCTGTTGCACCAATTGTTCCCTTGTACAGTTTAGATTTGTCTTCTGTTTGAATGGTTGCACCCCATTTACCCTTGAATGATTTTTTGAATCCGGTTTCAATTATTTTTTCACCAAAAATTTCATAGTAATTTTCGGTTGTAATTGCTTGCGTTATTTGAATTCCAATAAATTCGTTGCGATCCCGTCCGTATTTTATTTTTTTGTCCAATTTAAGGCGCACATTATCAATATATGAGTTGTAATAAGTACGAAATAACTGAAACATGAGATAACCCGTGACATCAACGCGTTTGTACTTGAAACTGTCCCGATCCGTTGGATGTTCTGCATTGATTGATACGCGAATCAATTTATAAACCATGTAACCAATGAAATACGATTTAGCTTCAAAGTTAAGTTCTCCAATCTGTGGCAAAAAATAATTCATCAAAATGTTTTGAACCTGAGCAACCGTTTTTTCTTTAGTAAACGTTGCAATATATTTCAATGCGATTGACTGCGTAAATATTTCACATGCATCATGCACCGATGGAATAAACAAATCTACAAGATGAGACTGTTTTTCTAAATTCAACAAGCAACGTTCTATAATGTCATGGTCGCTCAGAACTCCTAGTGCGCGCATAACAATAAATAAGGGAATCGGTTTACGCACGTTTGGGATGTCAACAACAATTTGAAGGTTGCTGTACTTTGCGTCCGGTGCGACCATTTTTACAGCCATTTTGCGCTCTGGTTTTGACGGGTCTTCTGATACCGTTCTTATTTCAGCCGTGTATTTGTAAACTGCATCGGGATCATCCGCATGTGAGCGCACATAAATCATGTTATCTGCAAATTTTTCTTGAGAAACTATGCACTTTTCTTTTCCATCCACAATAAAGTATCCACCGTAGTCATTACGACACTCTCCTGCATAAAAACGAGCATCAGTTGTCAATTTATTTAAAATGCAAACATTTGAATGCAACATAATTGGCAAACGCCCCAGATTCAACTGTTTCAGTTCAACCGTTTCAACAAGGTTTTCTTTTTTAACGGGATCATAGATGCGGTACTTCACAACCACATCACAATGCACCGTCATGCCATACGTCATATTTCTTAATCGTGCTTCATTGGGATACATAAAATGTGCATATGAACTTTGATTTTCAGCGACATCATCATAAATGATTGGTTTGCTGAAAAATACACTATTTCCATTCAATCCACCAAAATAAATTTCAATCACGGACAAATATTCTCCATCTTTGTTTTCATCCTTTTCTAAAATAATTGGATTTCGGTCTTTCAAAATTCGGGAAATCCCGTTGCTTAAAAAATCGTTGTAAGAGTCTAAATGATGACTAACCAAGACATTCGGGTTGTCTTTGAAATAAATATCAATTACGTTCCAACATAAGTCATCTAACACTTTTTTGTCTAATCCAATGTTGGGCTTTTTATGTGATTGCATTTGTTTGTTTATAAACTATTTATTATTTATGTTTATTATTTGTTTTATGAATAAACATAACATACATAAACTGAGTTTCAAGGGAATTGGTCTAGTATCGCAACCCCTGGCATGAGTTTTTCAATTTTTTGAGATGAAACCATTAACAACCCGATTATTACAAAAAATAGCACAATTGGAAAAATGACAATAAACCAAGAAATAGAAGAATACCCGGTACGACACATTAAGTGCAATATCCAGGTCCAAAACAAGATATACATCACTTCGCTGAAAATAAAAAATTTAGTGTTTGGAACATAACACGCAAAATTTCCCATGCAGTACACATTTTCTAGTCCATAATTTTGATAAAGCACTGTGATGATTATAAAAAAAGAGATTATAAAATACACAATGGCTGGTTTACATAAGTTACGAAAATCTCCTAAAATTCGTTTCAACAACATATTTTTGATTATGATTATACATATTTACAATATTAATTATTTTTTGAATTGCATGTTCATCAACGGATAATATCCAAGTGAAACACGGTTGACTCCATTATTTTTTACAATGTCGTATGATTCGTATTTCAATTGATTAGGATTCTGATTCGTTTCAAACCATTTCACATTTATGTATTCGTTATCAAATTCGTAACTTAATTTTGTTATAGTTGTATAACTTTCGCGACTCGCACGATACATTGAATCAGACATCTCTTTTTTGTTAATCATTTTTATGATACCATCCACAAATTGTAGAATGGAACGATGGCCGCTTGGAAAAAAATTAGAACGATCAATGAACAATTTTGCATCAATTACTCTTTGATTAAAACAATTATCTTCATTTCCCCAAGCCCAGTAATTTGGAAATCCTCCACAGCGTTCAAAATCTCCGGCCTTAATAGACACTATCCCTCCTAACGTATGAGTATACCCGTAAAAATGTTTAACAACCCCCTTTTGTGTTTCGTAATTCAATATTCCTTTTTTGTATGGGAAATTATCAACATCGTGAAAAACTAGTGTTATATTTTTGTAATCCGATGGATACAAATTCCGTATTGCTAAAAATCCAATATTTTTCATTGCACCGCGATTAAATGGACGTGTATCACATTGGTGTACAAAATATATTTTGTATTTTTCATTTGGAATATCTTCTAACAAATACTTCATAAACACTTGAAAAAAATTTTTATGTTCTTCACGATTTCTATAAGGAACAATGAATACTATTTCAGGAATTGAAATTTCCATACAATTTTTTTATATATTTATTTGTAAATTAATTGGATGTTATGACCGAATATTTTTGAATAATTGATGGTGGAATCAATTTTGATTTCATTGACTCCAATTTTTTGAAACACTTGTTTATTGTGACTTTTTTTATTTGACTTATCCTATTTACATCTTTTTTGGTTATGTTCAAATTGCACGCTTGAGAAACAAAATATATAATTCCAGCAGCTATTGCATGCGGAGTATTTTCTGGAATCATGTTGTCGTCTTCAATACGAATCGCCACAAAAAGACACAACTTAGTAAGTTCTAAATTCAAATTGAGTGGACTGCAATATCTTTCTATAAATGCATTTGGTTGGGTTTTTTCAAATTTTGTTTTTTCTGAATTTTTCAAATTGCACTCCAGTTCGTTTATTATGGACAATGCATTTTTGCACCCTTTTGTTGCGCTTTTGTTATTCAGATGAAATATGGTTGCAATTTCTTTTGGGGTTCGTGGACAATCGTTCATTCTGCATGATATGTAGATTGAAGCAGAAATTATGCCATCTCTATTTTCTCCACGAAATGTTTTGTGTTCTGAAATTTTTTTATGATATCGCAAAGCGCAATCTATTATCATTTTTGGAATCCCTGCATTGGATGCAGTGCACTTAATTCGTTCAAATTCATCATACAATGCTTTTTCACTGTAAGGCATTGACTGCCATTCAGTGTACCGTCTTATTTTTCGCATTTCATAACTGGAAGATCCTTCACTCAAAACTTTACATCCATAAGAGGATTCCACCAGCAATGGATTCACTGGCATTCCACAACGGGTTGGGTCTGTAACTTGGTTATCATCAGCGCCATAGTATCTCCATTCCGCGGAATAATCTAATGAATCTTTGTAAATTATACTGCATGATGGATTGGTGCAAGTTGCAAACCCCTCTTCTGTTATTACAAGAATTGAATTACACGAATCACATATTTCTCTTGACCCAGATTGATATACACACTCTATCTCTGTTACCGGTTCAGGGTGGTCATCCATCAATGTCTTCAACCGATTCAAAAGTTCATTTTTGTTATTCGTTTTTTTCAATTTCTTTT
>Ga0194127_10009167_pt1 | contig 10449 bp, 9 predicted proteins | sample TA2KigC100mmetaG_FD_148624 | JGI IMG/M metagenome (GOLD analysis project Ga0194127, IMG submission 148624) | Freshwater microbial communities from Lake Tanganyika, Tanzania - TA2015036 Kigoma Deep Cast 100m | ecosystem: Environmental > Aquatic > Freshwater > Lake | place: Tanzania: Lake... | reverse complement strand
AAAAGGCTGGATCTGGGCATTTTCGTGCTCAACGCGGTCCAGATGGCGATGTTCGTGGTGGTGCCAGGCTACATCGTGCGCTCGATCGGTTTGCCGCTTGCCGAGCACTGGCGCATCTATCTCCCTATCGTGCTCGTATCGTTTGCGCTGGCCCTTCCGCTGCTTCGACGCGCCGAAAGCCGCAGCGCGCTGGGCGGACTGATGCGTACAGCGGTCTGGGTGCTGCTCGCGGTGCAACTCGGGTGGATGGTGCTCATGCAACTGGGAGGCGATGTCGCAGCGAACGGGGGAGCCCTGGCGGGTGAGGTTGCCGGCCCGGGTAGCGCGCCAAGTTGGTTGATCCTGCCGGCCGCGATCACGCTTCTCGCTTTCTTCGTTGCGTTCAATGTGCTCGAGGCTGCGCTTCCCGCACAGGTTTCGAGGGCGGCCGCAAGCACGCAACGCGGCACTGCGATGGGGGTGTTCAACACCGCGCAGTCGCTCGGCCTTTTCACCGGTGGGGCCCTCGGAGGCCTGCTCGGGGCCCGGCTGGATTCGGCCGGGGTCTTTCTATGCTGCGGAGCGCTACTCGCCGCGCTGCTTTTTGCAATCGGCAAGCAAGGTTTTTCCACCCCCGGCTACCAAGCCAGGTCCGCTCTGCCCGAGGCATCGAGCCCAGGGGTGGCGGGCAGCACTTGAACTTTTCTGGAGAAAACACCATGGCATCTGTAAACAAGGTCATTCTGGTCGGTAACCTCGGGCGTGATCCCGAGACCCGCTACACGCCGGACGGCGCGGCGATCACCAATGTGTCGATCGCCACGACATCAAGCTGGAAAGACAAGACGACAGGCGAGCGCAAAGAAGAAACCGAGTGGCACCGCATCGTGTTCTACGGCCGACTTGCTGAAATCGCTGGCGAGTATCTGAAGAAGGGACGCCCGGTTTACCTTGAAGGCCGATTGAAAACCCGCAAGTGGCAGGACAAGGAAGGCGTTGAGCGCACCACCACCGAAATCGTTGCGGATCAGATGCAAATGCTTGGCGGCCGCGAGGGTGCGATGGCATCGGGCGGCGGATCCTCCGCCTCCGGAGGCCATGGCGACGAGAGCTTCGGTGCAAGCCCGTCGATGGCACCCGCGGCGCGTAGCCCGAAGGCCCCCACCCGCGTGGACGACCCCGACGACGACATCCCCTTCTGACCTGCATACGAAGGCGCGGGGCTGGGCACTCCGCGCCCTCTTCGTTGAGGCCTCCGCTTGTGGCGAGCGGAGGCCTCTTTTTTTTTGCCTGGTCCGGCGAGTCTTGTGCCCCGGCAGCAGGCGGCAGAGGCGCATCTCTGTCGCGCCTCCCTCCGCTGCTTCCGTTCCTCCGTTACGACCGTTCCTCCGTTGCTTGCGTCTACTGCTTTTGTATACTCGAGGGCTTTGCGCCTGGTAGGCGGGGCACTGAGGCATCCTTCACGATAGCTTGCGACAGGCCGTCATTTCTTCCGCCTGACCAGGCGTGAGTCGTCTTGCTCCACGTAGGCCAGACTCGTGGGCAAGGCGCTCTTGCTGCAAGGAATGCCGTGTCGCGTGATGCATGCCCTCGGGCGCGGTTCGCCCTAAACCCGCAACGCTGATGTTCCAAGGATGACCATGCCCATCTATGCCTACAAGTGTTCGGACTGCGGTTTCGAAAAGGATGTGATTCAGAAGTTTTCGGACGCGCCGCTCACGGTTTGTCTTGAGTGCAAGGCCGAGGCTTTTGCCCGGCAACTCACCGCACCCGCGTTTCAACTCAAAGGCACTGGCTGGTATGTCACCGATTTCCGTGACAGCGGGCCGAAGAAGGCTGCCGAAAAGCCCTCCGATGAGGGCTCCGGTTCAGGCGCGGACCAGGGCGGCAACAGCGCATCCGAAAGCGGAACCAGCAAAAGCACCGAGGGGGTGTCCGAAAGGAGCACCGATGGCGCTTCCGCAAGGGGCACGGGGAAGTCGGCCTCCGATCCCTCGCCCGAGGCCGGCGGCAAGTCTGGTGCCAGGTCGGGCGCGCCTCCTGGGGGCAGTGGGGCCGGGCAGTCGGGTGCGTCTTCCGGCCCGGCGGGCGCGAAGGGGGCTTCCGCGTCGGCCGCCGCCTCCTGAGTGCGACCCACAAGGCCCCGGCATGTTCAAGAAGTACTTCATCGCGGGCCTCCTGGTTTGGTTGCCTCTCATCATCACCGTCTGGATCATTGAGGTGGTGATCGGCACGCTCGATCGCACGATCGAGTTGCTGCCGCCGCCCTTGCAGCCGAAGGTGTTTCTCGGTGTGTCCGGCTACGGACTCGGAGCGCTCTTTGCCTTGCTCATCATCTTCACCACCGGAGTGCTTGCTGCCAATTTCCTGGGCGCGCGCATCGTCCGGTTGTGGGAGGCCCTGCTCAACCGCATCCCGGTCGTGCGTTCGATCTACTCGGCGGTCAAGCAGGTCAGCGACACCCTTTTCTCCGATTCCGGTCAGGCCTTTCGCCAGGCACTCCTTGTGCAATACCCGCGGCGCGGCGTTTGGACGATTGCGTTTCAGACCGGGCGCCCCTCCCCCGAGCTCGAAGCGCATCTGCATGACAATATGGTGTCGGTGTACGTTCCCACCACCCCCAACCCTACCTCGGGCTTCTTCCTGGTCATGGATCGAAGCGAGGTGGTGGAGTTGCGCATGAGCGTGGACGAGGCACTCAAGTATGTGGTGTCGATGGGGGTGGTTGCGCCTGGAATCTCGGGTCAGGCCGAAGTCCCCGCGCGGCCAGGCGCCGCGCTTTCCCAGGACAGGGGGGCCTGAGCGTGGTGAGGGTGCCGAGGGTCCTGGGGGTGGAAGGTTCACGGGAGCACTGGGGTGCCGAAGGTCTTCGGGTGGCTGAGGATCCTGGCGGTCCAACGACGATGCAGGGTGGTCTGCAATGGGTTCAGATGCAAGGGTAAGAATGATGCGTTCCTGTTTCAGTGGAGAGGTATCCACCGCTCACCTTGACCAGGTGGTGACCCTGTTTGGATGGGTCCACCGCCGACGCGACCACGGGGGCGTGATCTTCATCGACTTGCGCGACCGCGAGGGTTTGGCGCAGATCGTGTGCGACCCGGATCGCGCTGCGATGTTTGCCACCGCCGAGAGAATCCGCAGCGAGTATTGCCTTCGGGTGAGCGGCAAGGTGCGGAGGCGCCCGCCCGGCACCGAGAACCGCGAACTGCGCAGCGGCGAGGTGGAGGTCCTGTGTCACGAACTCGAGATCCTCAACACCTCGGTCACGCCGCCATTTCAACTCGAAGATGAGCACTTGTCGGAGACCACCCGCCTCACGCACCGGGTGCTCGATCTTCGGCGCCCTTCAATGCAACGCAACCTCATGCTGCGCTACAAGGTGGCGATGGCGGTGCGGCGCCACCTCGACGCGCAGGGCTTCGTGGATATCGAAACGCCCATGCTCACCCGCAGCACTCCCGAGGGTGCGCGCGACTACCTGGTGCCTTCGCGGGTAAGCGCCGGAGAGTTCTTTGCGCTGCCGCAGTCACCGCAACTCTTCAAGCAGTTGCTGATGGTTGCGGGGTTTGATCGTTATTACCAGATCACCAGGTGTTTCCGCGACGAGGACCTGCGCGCCGACCGGCAACCGGAATTCACGCAGATCGACTGCGAAACCTCGTTTCTCGACGAGGAGCAGATCCGCGATTGCTTTGAAGGCATGATCCGGGCGGTGTTCCGCGAAGCCATCGGCGTAAACCTTGCCGCGCGATTTCCGGTGATGGCCTACGCCGAGGCCATGCGGCGCTTCGGCTCCGACAAGCCCGACCTTCGGGTGCACCTCGAATTTACCGATCTCGAGGACCTGATGAAGGATGTGGCCTTCAAGGTATTCAACGAGGCTGCCAACACCGCTGGCGCACGCGTGATCGCATTGCGGGTCCCTGGGGGTGCCGCGATCTCGCGTTCGGACATCGACGCGCACACCCAGTTCGTGGGGATCTACGGTGCCAAGGGGCTTGCCTGGATCAAGGTCAACGACCCTTCAAAGGGGCGCGAAGGCCTGCAGTCGCCGATCGTCAAGAACCTGCACGACGCATCGATCGCCCAAATGCTCGAGCGAACCGGGGCGCAGTCGGGCGACATTCTCTTTTTCGGCGCCGACAGGGCCAAGGTGGTTAACGATGCGCTCGGCGCCCTGCGGGTGCGGATCGGTCATTCCGATTTCGGGCGTACACACGGTCTTCTTCGCGAGGGATGGCATCCGCTTTGGGTGGTTGACTTTCCGATGTTCGACTACGACGAGCAAGCACAACGCTGGAGCGCTTGTCATCATCCTTTCACAGCGCCGAAGGACGGTCACGAGGACTACCTGTCCACCGATCCGGGCCAGGCGCTTGCCAAGGCTTACGACATGGTGCTCAACGGCTGGGAAATCGGTGGCGGTTCGGTGAGGATCCACCGGGAGGCGGTCCAGAGCAAGGTGTTCCGGGCGCTCCGGATTGGTCCCGAGGAGGCGCGCGCGAAGTTCGGTTTCCTGCTCGATGCGCTGCAGTACGGAGCGCCTCCCCATGGTGGAATCGCCTTCGGCCTCGACCGGATTGTCACGATGATGGCGGGTGCCGAATCGATCCGTGATGTGATCGCGTTTCCGAAAACCCAGCGCGCGCAGTGCCTGCTCACCAAAGCGCCAAGCGCGGTCGACGCGAAGCAGTTGCGTGAATTGCACATCCGCCTGCGGGCAGCGCAACCCGAATGAGGCAAGAGGAGTCGTCATGCCTTACAAGATTCCCGAGTCGGTACTCGTCGTTGTGCACACACCGAGCCTGGATGTGCTCCTGCTCGAACGCGCCGATCGACCGGGTTTCTGGCAGTCGGTGACCGGCAGTAAGGACCACTGGGGCGAGGCGCTCTGGAAGACCTGCGTGCGCGAGGTCGGCGAAGAGACCGGGATCGTTGTGGATCCCTCGCGTCTGATCGACTGGGAACGGCAAAACCGCTACGAGATCTATGCCCACTGGCGCGGCCGCTACGAGCCAGGGGTCACGCACAACACCGAGCATGTGTTTTCCTATTGTGTGGCCGAGGGCACCCCGGTGGTGCTCGCGCCGGGCGAGCATTTGCGCTACGAATGGCTGGGCTGCGAGCGCGCAGCGCGCCGCTGCTTCTCGGCGAGCAACGTCGAAGCGATCGAACTGCTGCAGCGCTACGCCAGCACTGCCTGCTGAGGCGGCACCGGTCTGCGAGGTGGGGCCCGGCGGATGAAGCTTCGCGTTGTGACCTACAACATCCACAAGGGGGTGATGCGCGCCCCCTGGTCGGGTCGACCCAGTGCACGTATCCACGATCTGCGCCTTGCGCTTGGACAATGCTGGGGCGATCTGCTCTTTCTCCAGGAAGTTCAGGGGGAACATCAGCGGCATGCCGTGCAGTTGGCGCACTGGCCTGCGCCGCCGCAGCACGAGTATCTCGCCCAGTCGGTCGAGCCTGGCTACCACCACGCCTACGGCAAAAGTGCGGTGTATCTGCATGGGCATCACGGCAACGCGATCCTGTCGCGCTACCCGATCGTGTCGAGCGAGCACCGGGATATCTCCGACCATGTGATGGAAAAGCGCGGCGCACTGCATGTGCAGATTCGTCTTCCGATGCCCCGGGAGGCTCAGGCCGGCGCGGTGCTGAACCCACACGAGGCGATCGTGCTGCACTGCTTCGTGGTCCATCTGGGGCTTCTCGCTGCGGGGCGGATGCGGCAGCTGAATGCGCTGGTTGAATGGGTACGCAGTTCGGTTCCCGCGCAGGCACCCCTGATCATTGCAGGCGACTTCAACGACTGGAACAACCGCCTGGGCGAGGCGCTGTTTGACCCGATCGCGCTCGCCGAGGTGCATCAGAGCCACCGCCAGCGCCCGGCGGCACGCACCTTTCCCGCCTGGTTGCCGTGGTTGCGCATGGACCGCATCTACCAGCGCGGGTTTCGCGTTGAGGATGCTCAAGTGCTCAGGGGTCGACGCTGGGCCCGCCTGTCGGACCATGTTCCGGTGCTTGCCGATCTGGTGCTCGACCGATCCGGCTGTGCTGACGCCCGCGGGCTCTGATGGGCGAGGCACACGCGGCAGCGCTCCAGCTGGGGCAAGTCCCGCAGCCGTCTTCCTTCGAAGGGGCTGCGCCTGCGTTTCATCCTGCTCGCGAGGCCCTGCTGGTGCGGCGTCCCGAGGGTCTTCATTGTCCTGCAGGCGGGTTCTTCATCGATCCCTGGCAGCGGGTGGAGCGCGCAGTGATTACCCACGGGCACGCTGACCATGCGCGGGCGGGCCATACGCACTACCTCACGCACCGCGATGGGGTGGCGATCCTCAAGGCGCGGCTCGGTGAGCAGATCGCCATCGAGGGGCTCGACTACGGCAAGGTGCTGCGTGTGGGTGAGGTGGATCTTTCCCTGCATCCGGCCGGACACATCCTCGGCGCTTCGCAGGTGCGTCTAGCGCGCCGCGGCGAGGTGTGGGTGATTTCGGGCGATTACAGGGTTGAGGCCGATGCAAGCTGCGCCGCCTTTGAACCGGTTGAGTGCGATGTGTTCATCAGCGAGTCAACCTTCGGGCTTCCGATCTACCGCTGGGAGCCTCAGGCCCGGGTCATGGCTCAGATCGTGGAATGGTGGCAACACAACGCCGCAGCCGGCAAGTGCTCGGTGCTCTATACCTACGCGCTTGGCAAGGCGCAGCGACTTGCCATGGCGCTTCCCGAAGGCCCGATCCTCGTGCATCCGGCGGTGGATCAGATGCACCGCTGTTATCGGCGTGCCGGCCGCCCGGTGCCCGAGTCGCCCGTCTGGGATGTGCAGGCGCGCGTGCCTCGGGGAGCACTCATCCTCGCACCGCCGGCGAGCGCCGATTCGCGCGCGATGGCGCGGGTGGGCGAGAGGGAGGACGCCTTCGTCTCGGGGTGGATGCAACTGCGCGGCCTGCGCAGGCGGCGCGCGCTCGATCGCGGATTTGCACTGTCCGACCATGCCGACTGGCCGGGACTGCTGCAAGCGATTCGCGCGAGCGCAGCGCAGCGCGTGATGGTGACCCATGGGCAGGTGCCGGCGCTGGTGCGGCACTTGTGCGAACTCGGCCTGGAGGCGAGTGCGCTCGATGCGGAAGGCTGGGGCGATGAGACCGGCTGAACACCTCGAGGCCAGCGTTGCCGGCTGCGATGCCAGGCACGCGCCTCGGGCCGCGCCAGAGCCTGCGGAACCTTCGCGGGGGCTTGCGTGGTTTGCCCTGCTGCTCGAGCAACTCGATGCATCCAACGCTCAGAGCCACAAGCTCGAGGTACTCCGGAGCCGGTTTGCGGTCTTGAGCGATCCGGTTCACGCGGGGATGCGCCCGCAAGGCCTGCATGACGATCTGGCTTGGGTCGTCTACTTTCTCTGCGGGGGCAAGCTGCCGCGCGCGATTCGCAGCACCACGCTGCGTGAGGCTGCCTTGCGGGCGAGCGGACTTGCCCCCTGGCTCTTCGAAGCCTGTTATGCCCATGCGGGAGACCTTGCGGAGACGATTGCCTGTTGCCTTCCGTTCGATCCGACCGCCGGATCACCGCGAACATCGGCCCCAACACTGGAGCAATCCCCGGGCCGATCCCCGGAGAAGTCCGCCGCGCTGTTCCTGGAGCAATCGCCACAGCTCAGGGAGCAATCTTCGGAGCAATCTTCGGAGCAGCCTTCGGACCAGCCTTCGAAGCAATCTTCGGAGCAACCTTCGAAGCAACCTTCAGAGCAGACTTCGGAGCAACCTTCGGAGCACTCCGGGCAGGACGGGGAGGGCAGTTGCCAAGGCGCACTGCACGGATGGTTGCATGCCGAGGTGATACCTGCAACGCGGGCCTCGGCCGAACAGCAGGTTGCCTGGCTGATCGCTCAATGGTCGACGCAGCGTCGGCACGAGCGGTTTGCGATGAACAAGCTTCTCACGGGTGGTTTTCGGCTCGGTATCTCGCGTGCGCTGGTGCTGCGTGCCCTCGCGCAGTCGGCACGAGTCGATGCGCGTGACCTTGCCCAGCGATTCATGGGCTGGATGGAGCAATTGCCCAACGGAACACGACTGCGCGCGCTTTTCGATGAATCGGAAGGGGTGCATTCGGCACGCCCCCTCCCCTTTTGCCTGGCCAATTCCCACGACGGTGATCCCGCACCCATGGGGCGGGTCTGCGATTGGCAGATCGAGTGGAAGTGGGATGGGATCCGGGTGCAGTGGATCAAGAGCGGCAATGCGATCTTCCTGTGGTCGCGCGGCGAGGAATTGATCAGCGAGCAATTCCCCGATGTGGCGCTGAGTGCGGCGCACCAGGGTGTTGCCGAGCAGACGGTGCTCGATGCCGAACTTGTGGCGTGGGACGTGCAGGGCGACCGCCCGGCTGGCTTTGCAGCCCTGCAGAAGCGGATGCATCGCAAGCGGCTCGACGCCCGGCTGATCGCCCAGTACCCGGTCCGGATGCTGGTCTATGACCTGCTCGTTCTGGCGGGCGAGGATTTGCGCGGTCGCAGCCTCGCGCAGCGACGTAAGGCGCTCGAGTCGCTGGCGGGCCAGGGAGCGGGGGCAATGCAGCTGTCGCCGGTGCTCCGGGCAGAAAGCTGGGAGGCCGTGCAGGCACTGCGCGACAAGGCGCGCGCGGTGGATGCCGAAGGTCTAATGCTCAAGCATCGCGAATCAGCGTACTGCGGCGGCCGCGGAAAGGTCTTTGCCCGCGGTGGCGAGCGGGCGGGATGGTGGAAGTGGAAGCTCGACCCCTTGCGCGTCGATGCGGTACTGGTCTATGCGAAGGCAGGGCACGGCAGAAGGGCAAACCTCTTCAGCGACTACACCTTTGCAGTGCGCGGACCTGTGGGTTGGCTCACCGTGGCCAAGGCCTATTCGGGCTTGAGCGATGCCGAAATCCGTGAGGTCGACGCCCGGATCCGCAAGACCACGCTTGAGCAGTACGGACCGGTACGGGCGGTTGAGCCGACGATGGTGTTCGAGTTGGGGTTTGAGGGCATCCAGGAAAGCAGCCGGCACCGCTCCGGCGTGGCGCTTCGCTTCCCGCGGATGCTGCGGTGGCGCAAGGACAAGGCGGTAGACCAGGCCGACCGCATCGAAGACCTGCGCGCGCTCCTGCGCGGGCCCGCCGATGCCAGACCATGAGCGCGAAAGCGCATTGACCGTGTTCCGAGCGCTTGACCTGTGCGGTGTCGACTTCAGCAGCGCTCCGTCGCGACGCAAGCCGATCCTGATTGCCGAAGGCACGCTGGGTGGTGTACCTCCGGGACCTGTCGTCGCGGATGGCTTGCTCGCCCTAGACACCGCTCCTGGCGGAGTAGCTCCGGCACCTGTGGTCGTGGACGGGGTGCCCGCCGGAGACACCGCTCCGGAGGGAGCACGCCCGCAACTCGCTTGGCGCGGCCTCACCGCGTGCAACGACTGGCAGGGTTTCGAGCACTTCCTTCGTCGGCCCGGCCCGCGCCTTGGCGCCTTCGATCTGCCTTTCGGGCTGCCGCGCACCCTGCTTCGCGCCTGGGGCTGGGAGCACCTTGACCATCGCGCAGTGAGCAACAACTTCGCCGGCGAGGATCGTGCCTTCTGGATCGCCCGGCTGAAGGCGTTCTGTGCGGCACGGCCTGCGGGGCAGAAGTTTGCGCACCGGGCGTGCGACCTTCCGGTGGGCTCCAGCCCGTCGATGAAGTGGGTGAATCCGCCGGTTGTCTTCATGTACCGAGAGGGCTTTTCGCGCATCCTCGAGGCGGGATGGCGGCTTCCCGGCTTTGAAACGGTCGACGGGGCCTTTGAGCTGCCCCACGAGCTGCGTCTCGCGGTGGAGGCCTACCCGGGCGCATTGGCAAGGTCGCTGGTGGGACGAGCGTCCTACAAGGCCGACGATGCGATGCGCCAGAACGACGCGCGACTGCAGACCCGCCAACGGATCGTCGAGGGCCTTGCAACGCTTCCCGACCTGCAACTCCGGCTGGACGCAGTGCAGGCGCAGGCGCTGCTCGACGATGCCCGGGGCGATACGCTCGACGCGGTGCTGTGCCTTGTGATCGCGGCCCGCTGCGCCTTGCAGGGCCCTCCGCGGTGGGGTGCGCCTGAAGGGGTGGATCCCCTCGAGGGGTGGATTGCGGCATGAGCGGCACCCACAGCGGTCTCGCGGCATGCGTCGAGAACTACTTCAAGCAACGGGGCTGGGAGGCGTTGCCGTTTCAGCGCGAAACCTGGAAGGCGATCGGTGCTGGACGAAGCGGTCTGGTCCACGCCCCCACGGGCACAGGAAAGACCCAGGCGGTCTGGCTTGGAGCCTGCCTGCGCTGGGGTGCGCAAGCAACCGGCACGGTGCAAGCAACCGGGGCTACGCAAGCAAAAGTGACGACGCAGACAACCGGCACGATGCAAGCCACCCGGGCTGCGCAAGGCCCGGGTGGCGGGAATGACGGCATCGGTCCGAGGATCGTCTGGATCACGCCGATGCGCGGGG
>Ga0194127_10009164_pt1 | contig 10449 bp, 12 predicted proteins | sample TA2KigC100mmetaG_FD_148624 | JGI IMG/M metagenome (GOLD analysis project Ga0194127, IMG submission 148624) | Freshwater microbial communities from Lake Tanganyika, Tanzania - TA2015036 Kigoma Deep Cast 100m | ecosystem: Environmental > Aquatic > Freshwater > Lake | place: Tanzania: Lake... | reverse complement strand
CCCTTCGTAGGGGATGATCACTGCTTCCGGCCGCGAGCCGCGCGTCAGCACCAGAGGGGTGCGTTTGCTGACCACGCCCTCGAAAAACGCGCGGAACTTACGCTGAAGTTCGGTCACACCGATGATTTGCTGCATCGCAGGCTCCTTTCTACATAGAACAATATGTATTATAGCACATATCAACAACAGCCTCCTCAACAGGGAAAAAGATAAGATGGAATAACCCATCCCCCGGATTGCGCCCGCCGCCCTCTCGAATATTATCAGCAGCGGCCCGGCGATTTATGAGATCATGATGTTGTGGTGAAAAAAGACTTGACAGGATACGGGCAGAGTGATATTCTTACTATAAACCGGTTTGTATAGTAGACTGGTTTATAAGGAGACGGCATGAAAGACCAAGACCCAACAACCCATTTCCAACTGCGCGCTGCCCAGTATCATCTGGTGGACGGCACATACGAAGTATTTTTCGGCGGGATCTGCATCCTCTGGGCGCTCTTCTTCTACCTGCAAGCCAAATTGTCGCCCATCTTTTCGGTTGGTCTGCTGCCGACCCTCGTCTGGACGGGAGGGTTCATCGCGGTCAGTTTTGCCGGGTCCTTCCTGCTCGACCGGCTGACGAAGGCCATCCGGGAGCGGCTCACCTATCCGCGCACCGGCTACATTGACCACAGGCGACCGCGTGGCGGAAGGTTGGCCGTCCGCATTCTGCTGCTGGGAATGGTAGTGGCAATACTGAGCGCCTTGTTCACTGCTTTCTTTGCCAGCCACCCTGCCTTCGTCAACTGGATGCCACTGGCAGGCGGCGCTCTATTCGCGCTGACAATGGCCATCGTTGCATGGCGGACGCAAATAGGGCGGTATTACCTGCTGGCTATGATTAGCGTCATCGCCGGGCTGGGAGTTTCGATGTTCGGATTGGACGAGTTGACTGGTATCGCGGTTTTCTATGGCAGCCTGGGATTTATGCTGCTCGTCATGGGTGGGGTTGTGCTGGGGTTGTACCTGCGCCGTAACCCGATGCCCGGGGAATCGCTCCATGAGCAGTGACCTGCGCGCCCTCGCGGATGTAGACCGCCTGCTTCACGAGCCGTCGCGCACGGTCATCGTCGCCATCCTGGCGACAGCGGAAAGCGCCGACTTTCTCTATCTCCAGCGCGAGACCGGCTTGACGAAAGGCAATCTTTCCGTCCACCTGTCAAAACTGCAAGAGGCCGGCTACGTAAACATAAAGAAGACCTATCGCGGTAAAACTCCGCTGACCCTGTGCCGCCTCACCGAACAAGGCCGCCAGGCTTTCGACGCGTATCGCAGACAACTCAGGCAATTCGTCGAGAATACGTAAAAATGATGAGATAACACTATGGACACAAAGTCATTCACCAAGTACCACGAAGGAACCCCCTACCCCTGTGAACCTTCGTGAGACTTCGTGACCTTCGTGTTGAGATTCTTCTTGAGGAGTTTTCCATGCCTGCCATCGAACTGACCCACCTCACCAAATCCTTCAGCGCGGTCAAAGCCGTGGACGATGTCTCCTTCACCATCGAGAAGGGCGAACTCTTCGGCCTGCTCGGCCCGAACGGCGCCGGCAAGACCACAGCCATCCGCTGTATGCTCGATATCTTCAAACCGGATTCCGGCTCGGTCGCCATCTTGGGCGGGGCAATGACCGAGGCCAAAAAGGACTGCATCGGCTATATGCCCGAGGAACGCGGCCTCTACCAGGACATCCCGCTCGACCGCTGCCTGGCCTATCTCGGCTCGCTGAAAGGGCTGAACCGGTCCGAGGTCCGGGAGCGGGCCGAGGGGTACCTCGAACGCTTCGACCTGGCGGCGCACCGGCACAAGAAGGTCAAGGAACTCAGCAAAGGGATGCAGCAGAAGGCGCAGGTTATCGCCACGCTGCTCCACAAACCGGAACTGCTCATCGTGGACGAACCGTTCAGCGGCCTCGACCCGGTCAACACGCAGATGATCAAGGACCTGCTGCGCGAACAGCGCGAGCAGGGCGTGACCGTCGTCCTGTGTTCGCACCAGATGCACCTCGTGGAGGAACTCTGCGACCGCATCGTGCTGATTGACCACGGCAGGGTGATGCTCTACGGCGAACTGGCCGAGGTGCGGCGCAAATTCGCCGGCAACGCGGTGATGGTGAAGGCCGGCCGCGACCTGCCGGCGCTGCCCGGCGTGGAGCGCGTCGAGCCGGTCAATGGGGCGGTCAAACTCCACCTCGCGGCCGGGGCGAAGCCGCAGGAGATCCTGCGCGCCCTCGTCGCCAAAGACATCCCGCTCGAACAGTTCGAGATCGCCATGCCCACGCTCGACGAAATCTTCATCCGGGTGGTGCAGGGCAAGGGAGAAAGCGCATGATCAAGATCCTGCGCGTCGCCTTCCAGGAATACCGGCGGCACGTTTTCAACAAGCGCTTCCTGCTGGGGCTGCTCTCCGTCCCGCTCATCGTGCTGGTGTGGGTCGGCCTGTTCTTTCTCATCGTCTCGATGGAAAACAACACCACGCCGCTCGGTTACGTGGACCGCTCCGGCTTGCTCGCCGATCCGCTGCCTGCCCCCGACCCCGAGCCGCCCTTCGGGCCGGTACCGATGATGGCCTTCGCCGACGAGGCCGCCGCCCGGTCCGCGCTGGAGGCGGGCGAAATCCAGGGCTACTACGTCCTCCCCGCCGACTACCTGTCCACAGGGAAGGTCGGACTGGTGTACCGGGAACCGGTCAAGGGTCCCGCCCGCCAGCAGTTCTACGATTTCCTGACCGTCAACCTGCTGCGCGAGGCCGACCCGGCGGTGGCCGCCCGCCTGCTGGAGGGCGGGGAGATCACCACCGTCTCGGCAGACGGCAGCCGCAGCGCGTCCACCAAAGACCGGTTCAACGTGCTGCTGCCGATGATCGCCGGGCTGGCCTTCATGATCGTCATGTTCACCACCGGCGGCTACCTGATGCAGGCCGTGGTGGAGGAGAAGGAAAACCGGACGATGGAGGTCGTTATCACCTCCGTCTCGCCGGACCAGTTCATGGCCGGCAAGATCATTGGCGACCTCGCCATCGGCCTGACCCAGATCGCGCTCTGGGGGCTGTTCATCGTCCTGACCGTGCTGGTGGGACGCAACTACGCCGAATTCCTGCGCGGCATCCAGGTCTCCTCGCAGGCCATCCTGCTGCTCGGTGTGGTGATGCTCCCGGCGATCGTGATGGTGGCCGCGCTGATGGCAGCCATCGGCGCCACCGTGACCGAGGCGCGCGAAGGCCAGCAGGTGACCGGCATCATCGCCATGCCGGTCTGGATCCCGTACATGCTGATGGCGCTGTTCATCGAGAATCCCAACTCACCCATCGCCGTCGTTTTGAGCCTCTTCCCGCTGACCGCGCCGCTGACCCTCTTCATCCGCGTCGGGCTGACCATCATCCCGGCCTGGCAGATTGCCGTGAGCGCCATCGTCCAGGTGGCTGCCGCCATTGCAGCCATCTGGCTGGCCGGGCGTATCTTCAGGCTCGGGATGCTGCGCTACGGCCAGCGGCTGAAATGGCGCGAGATATTCGTAAAGAATTAACACAACGGGCACAAAGGAGACACAAAGGTGTCCTTTGCGCTCCTTCGTGAACCTTCGTGACCTTTGTGTTTAGGATCGCCTCATGAAGAAGATTCTACTCGTCCTCAAGAACGAAATCGTCACCCTCATCTCCCGCCCGTCCTTCTGGCTGGCTGCGCTGGGACTGCCGCTCGTGGGCGCGCTGGTCTTTGCCCTCGCCGGCTGGCTCAACCGCGACGCGGCCGCCGCGCAGACCGTCAGCCAGGTGGTCGCCGGTCCGCAGACGGCGCGCGCGGAAGGATACGTTGACCTGAGCGGGATCGTGCGCGAGGTCCCGGCGAGCGTCCCGCCCGGCACGTTCGTCGCCTATCCCAGCGAGGAAGCGGCGCGCGCCGCCCTCGAAGCGGGCGAGATTTCCGCCTTCTACATCGTGGCCGCGGACTACATCCAGACCGGCGCGATCACCTACGTCCGCCCGGATTTCAACCCGCTCTCGGCCTCCTCCGACCAGTCGGGCATGTTCAACTGGGTGGTGGAGGTCAACCTGGCGGGCGGCGACATGCTCTTCGCCAGCCTGGTCAACGGGCCGCTGGACGTGCAGGTCACCTCGCTTGCCCCGGCCGCGCCGCAGTTCGAGGAGGACAGCCCGCTTGGTTTCCTCGTCCCGTACATCGTCACGCTGCTCTTCTACATGCTCATCATCAGTTCGGCCAGCCTGCTGCTGGGCAGCATTTCGAAGGAGAAGGAAAACCGGGTCATGGAGGTTCTGCTGACCTCCGTCACGCCGCGGCAGTTGCTGACCGGCAAGATCCTCGGGCTGGGCATCGTGGGGCTGGCGCAGACGGTCATCTGGCTGGGGATGGGTTACACGCTGATGAATCTTTCAGGCCGGACCTTCGACCTGGCCGTCAACATCGGTCTGCCCGCCTCCTTCCTGGCCTGGGGACTGGTCTTCTTCCTGCTCGGTTACGCCGTCTATGCCAGCCTGATGGCGGGACTGGGCGCCCTGGCGCCCAACCTGCGCGAAGCCACCCAGGCCACCTTCGTGGTCATGCTGCCGCTGATGATCCCGCTCTTCTTCTCCAGCAGCGTCTTTGCCGAGGACCCGCATGGGCCGATCGCCACCACGCTGAGCATCTTCCCACTCACCTCGCCGGTGGCGATGATGGCGCGCCTCGCCTCCGGCGGCGTGACGTGGTGGCAGCCGTGGCTGGCCGTTTTGCTCCTCGCCGGGACGGCCGTGCTTATCGTCCGCGCGGTGGCCGGCATGTTCCGCGCCCAGGCGCTGCTGGCCGGGCAGGGGTTCAGCGTGAAGGGTTATTTCAAGGCGTTGGTGGGAAAATAGGTCCATCGGCATTCGATGGATTGTATTGCATACCGTGCGACTGCACGAGGGCCACACCTTGTGATGGAAAGGCCAGGGCTTTTTAATTGTTCACTTATAGTGCCATCACGAGGCATTTTCGACCGGAGTAATCCCCAAAGGACGGGGGCGAGCAAACGCCGGTCTCGCAACGACACAAAACGACACAAATGATGAGGAAGGACGACTTTAGAGGCGCTTTGGAAAGGCGGGGGAGCGCCTAATTTAGTAGGCTTCTTCGGGCTTTTTACCGTAGAGTACGCAAAGAGAGCAGGAAGCCCTTTGTATTTTTTTCTCTGCTAGTTCCGCGCTCTCTGCGGCTAGAAAGAAAGCCCATCGTTATAAACACTCCCAAAGGCTGCGAATATGCACGATCGAAATGTGAGCGTGCTATAATCAATTGTGATCGATCGAATAATCATTTGTTGGTAGCAATATTACTCAGGGCGCGTAAAGTATAGGGATTCCCTCACTCCTCAACAAGTACAAAGTCTCTTCGATTTGTTCCTGCCTTACCGTAAACATAAGTACATCGCCATCGAAGTTGTACATGATTCCCCAGACTTCGATCCCATTATCCTGGAGGAATTGCTTGACCTCCCTCATCCCCCAGTAAGGGTTGGCTGGGATCCCAAAATCAGCCACAGGACCAGCGAGGAGATCCTGGATGAATGCAAATAACGGTGTGATCCAATCGAAGGCACAACCGATGTTTAACAGTTTATCGAACATAGAAAGATGAATGTATTTCTTGTTATAGAATATATGTTCTATTTTACTACCGTCAGCGAAACCGTCAAGGGCTTGGGAGGTGGTTCGCATGGAAGACAGTTTCTCGTGTGGTTTTATCTTCGGCATCGTTACTGCTGGAACCCTTGGTTTCATCCTTACCCGCATTCGTGAATCGCGGATGCGGATGAGGTCTCGCAATCGACCCCTGGACACATTCCCAGACAGCCAACAATCAAACCTGACCCCGGGGGGCATCGTGCGGGAAAGCAACCTGGCTACCGTCGGCTGCCTGTTCTGGATCATCGTCCTGGCAATCGCCGGCGCCGTCCTCTATCTACTCGCAATCCCGTGGCTTTAGCCCCAACCTGTCCTGGTGGATTGCGCCTGTCCCGCCGATCCTCTTGACAAATAGATATTTATCTATATAATATCGCATTGACAAGCATCTATATGAAAACCAACGACCCCGTCCTCTTTGCCAAAGCCCTGGCCGACGAGACCCGCCAGAAGATCATGCAACTGGTTTGCTGCAAGTGGCTCTCGGTCGCCGAGATCGTCGAGCGCTTGAACGTCACCCAGCCGACCGTCTCGCACCACCTCGCCATCCTGCGCCAGGCCGGGCTGGTGCAGGCGCGCGAGGACGGCAAACAGACCTTCTATGCGCTCAACCAGGACCGCCTGGCCAACTGTTGCGGCACTCTGGTGCTTAATTTTGCACCGGAAACCGAGACCGCCAGGGCCGTCAAGATGGTCATCATCAAATCCGATTAACGGGACGCATGCCGTTCCAAGACCCTGGCTGCGTCCCAAAATTTCATCCAAACATATAGATATCTATCTATGTAAAGGAGACCCGATGAAACCCACCAAGATCCACGATGCCGTCAAGGAACATTATGGCGAATTAGCCCTGGCGGGACAATCCTGCTGCCCGCAACAGAACCTGCTGTACCTGCCTGAAATCGTGCAGGAATTTCCCGGCGACATTGTCGATGCCAGCGCCGGCAGCGGCGACCCGGTAACGCCGGCCGCGCTGAAACCCGGCGAAACCGTGCTGGACCTCGGTTCCGGCGCCGGCTTGGACTGTTTCCTGGCCGCCCGGCAGGTCGGCGACGGCGGCCGCGTCATCGGCGTGGACATGACTCCCGCCATGCTGGCCCGCGCCCGCTCCAATGCCCGGCGGTTGAATATCTCCAACGTGGAATTCCGCGAAGGATTCCTCGAGTCCCTGCCGGTCGAAGATGAGAGCGTGGATGTGGTCATTTCCAACTGCGTCATCAACCTGGCGCCGGACAAAAACCCGGTCTTCCGGGAACTCCGGCGGGTTCTGAAGAATGGCGGGCGTATCTCTGTCTCCGATATCCTCACCAACCATCCCCCGGCCGCTGCGCAAGAGAGCGGGGACAAGGATTGGTGCGGCTGCACCTCCGGCGCCCTGACGGCGCGCGAATACACGGATGCACTGGCCGGCGCAGGGTTCGTGGATATCCGGATCACGCCCAACCTCGACCTGATCGAAAAAGCCTTTGCCAGCGGGCAGTTACAGGTCCAATCCCGATCGGGGAAACCTGTCCACCTGACCAGGGACGAACTCCTCGAAAAGGTGCGGAACTGGGAGGGCCTGGCCGGGAAGATGTACGTCCCACACCTGGTCAGCGCCCGGAAACCGGGCTGAGCCCGGCCGGAAGATTTTACAATCCTGTAACCTGGTTTTCCTTGACAAGCCGACCATTCGGGATAAAATAATACCGACTGGTCGGTTTGTTTTTCTCGAGATCCCTGCCCTTCCAGCCGGGCAGGGGGGATATGCCAGGAACCCTTGCCACAGCAACGCAGTGAAGAGACCCGCGCCCGCATCCTCGACGCCGCCGTCCGGCGCTTTGCCATCTCCGGCTACAACGCCGCCAGCGTGGATGATATTTGCGCCGAGGCTGGCGTCAGCAAAGGCGCCTTCTACCACCACTTCCCCACCAAGCAGGGCATCTTCCTGGCCTTGCTGGAGGGATGGTTGAAGACAGTGGACCACGGCCTGGAAAGCCTGCGCCAACCGACCGTGCCGGACACCTTCATCCGCATGACCCAGTTGCTGCCGGCCATCTTTGCCGCCGCAGATGACCGGCTGCCGATGTTTCTCGAGTTCTGGACCCAAGCCAGCCGCGATGAAAAGGTCTGGGCGGCAACCATCGCCCCCTACCGCCACTACCGCCGGCACTTCGCCAGACTGATCCAGGATGGGATTACCGAAGGTTCCATCAAGGAGACTGTCGATCCCCAGGCAGCGGCGCAGGTCATCCTTTCACTGGCTGTCGGATTGTTCCTGCAAGGGGTGCTCGACCCGCAGGGCGCTGAATGGCAGAAAATCGCCGAACAAAGCATCCAGGTGCTGTTGAACGGCCTGGCGAAATAACGAACAGTCCTTTCTCCCCACCCGGGAGAGGACAAAGGAGTCTGGAAATGATACTCGTCACCGGAGCCACCGGTCACATTGGCAATGTCCTGGTGCGCAAACTGCAGGAGCAGGGCAGGAAAGTCCGCGCCCTGACCTGGCGCGGGGAGGATGCTTCCTCCATCCGGGATATGGATATCGAAAAGTTCGAAGGCGATGTTCTCGACCCCGTCTCGCTCAGGCCGGCGTTGGATGGCGTGGACACCGTCTACCACCTGGCAGGCATCATCTCGATCATGCCGGGACACAATCCCCTCGTCTGGAAGGTGAACGTGGAGGGGACACGCAATGTGCTGGAGGCCGCCCGGCGCGCCAAAATCCAGCGTTTGGTCTACACCAGTTCCATCCATGCCATCAAGCGCGCCCCGCATGGGGTCCAACTGGATGAATCGCTCGGCTTCGACCCGAACAACCCCTATGGCGAGTACGACCGCTCGAAAGCCGCCGCCAGCCTGGAAGTGGAGGGCGCCGCCCGCGCCGGCCTGGATGCGGTCATCGTCTGCCCGACCGGCGTCATCGGCCCGTACGACTTCCGCGGCTCGGAGATGGGCGAGGTGATCCGCGGGGCAGCCGAGGCCCGGCCGATGTTCTATATCGAAGGCGCTTACGATTTCGTGGATGTGCGCGACGTGGCCGACGGCTTGATCGCGGCCGCCGAACACGGCCGCCAGGGCGAGAGTTACATCCTGGGCGGGCACAAGATCTCGGTGCGCTTTATGCTCGAAACGGTGAGGGAGGCGACCGGCAAGGCTTTCGTCAGCATCAAGATCCCCTTCTCGCTGGCCGAGTTCGCCGCCAAGTTCACACCCTGGTATTACCAACGGACCAAGTCCAGGCCGCGTTTCACCCCCTATTCGCTGGAAGTACTGCAGAGCAATTCGGATATCAGCCACGCCAAGGCGGCCCGCGAACTGGGTTTCCGGCCCCGCCCGGTGATCGAAACGATCGCCGATACCGTGCGCTGGTTGTTCGAGAACCGCAGGTCACGGGCGGAGGCCTGACCTCGATGGCAGCGACCGGCAGGGACGGGAAATGGGCAGGGCGGGTGGCGATCGTGACTGGCGCCTCCTCCGGCATCGGCGCGGCGACCGCCAGGCGGCTGGCCGCGGCCGGGTTGCGCGTGGCGCTGGTGGCGCGCCGCCTGGAACGCCTGCTCGACCTGAAAAGCGAGATCGAATCTGGCGGGGGACAGGCCGAAGCATTCGCTGCCGACCTGGCCTGCGAAGAGGAGCGGCGCCGTCTATTCGACAGGATCGATACCCTGGTCGGCCCGGCCGAGGCGCTGGTCAATAATGCCGGGTTCGGCTGGTACGGTTATTATGAAGAGATGCCCTGGGAGACCGCCCGTGACATGCTGCAAGTCAATGTAGGCGCCGCCATCCACCTGACCTCCCTCTTCCTGCCGGGGATGCGCGCCCGCAACTCCGGGCACGTGGTCAATATCGGTTCGATTGCCGGCAGTTTCCCCAACCAGGGCGTGGCGGTCTACAGCGCCACCAAATCATTCCTGGATGCCTTCACGACCGTCCTGTACCGCGAACTGCGGGGCTCGAAAGTAAATGTCAGCGTGGTGCGCGCCGGCCCGGTGCGGACTGAATTCTGCGAACAGGCGCTCAACCGGGAGGGCGGCGGACATGTCCCGACCGAGAATGTGGGGGTGACTTCGGAAGTGGTGGCAGAAAAGGTCTGGCGGCTGCTGCTCCGGCCGCGCAAGGTGGTCTATGTGCCATCCATCCTGCGCCTGGCGCCCTGGGTGGAAATGACCTTCGGCTGGCTGGTGGACCGGCTCGGCCCGCTGCTGCTTAAATACCGGCGCACAGCCTAATCTGTTCTGCAGGGCGGAAATCTGGTATCGTTGGGTAGGCAAGGAGCGCTGCGCCTCCATTCGAACCTGAGGACAATCATCCGATGAAAAAAATCGTCATCCTGACGCCGGTCTACAATGACTGGGACTCGTTCGCCATCCTGCTCCAGGAGATCGAGCGCGCCCTTGCAAGCAGCGGACTGGTCGTGACCGTGGTGGCTGTTGACGATGGTTCCAGCCAAGTCCGCGCCTTCCCACCCGCCATGGTTCGTTCCCTGAAGACCATCCGGCGGGTGGAAGTGTTGACCCTGGCGCGCAACCTGGGACACCAGAAGGCGCTCACCATTGGCCTGGCCTATGCCAGTGAAAACATCAAAGGCGAAGCCGTAATCGTCATGGACTGTGACGGCGAGGACCGTCCCGCCGACCTGCCGCGCCTCCTGGCGGAACAGCAGGCCACCCCGCAGGCAATCATTTTCGCCCGCCGCACCCGCCGTTCAGAGGGGATCGCCTTCCGCTTCTTCTATGCCGTCTACCGCCTGTTCTTCCGCCTGAT
>Ga0194127_10009161_pt1 | contig 10452 bp, 7 predicted proteins | sample TA2KigC100mmetaG_FD_148624 | JGI IMG/M metagenome (GOLD analysis project Ga0194127, IMG submission 148624) | Freshwater microbial communities from Lake Tanganyika, Tanzania - TA2015036 Kigoma Deep Cast 100m | ecosystem: Environmental > Aquatic > Freshwater > Lake | place: Tanzania: Lake... | reverse complement strand
GGTGGGGAGCCGGCGGTTCGTCTTCATGGCGCGGGCGTCGCCGAGGCAATGCCCATGCCGCGCGCGCGCGGTCGTTCGGAACCCAGGGCAATCCTGCGAACGGCCCGCGCATGCAAAGGCACGCCCCGCTTCCGCAGCCAGAGGCGCGGTTTCGCCCCGGTAACCGCGCGTCACCATTCTGTGCTACGCAGAATGCCCCACCCCGCACCGCCAGTCACCGCACCACCAGTTCCAGCACGATCTGCACCTGCGTGTGCTGGTTGCCCGAGCGCGCATCGGTCGTGGTCAGGATCACGCCCAGGTACCACGTCCCCGCCGCCACATCCGACGGGATCGTCACCGAATCGTGCAGGTCGATCGCCTCGAGCGCACCGATCGGCACGTTCGCCTTGGTCACCGTGGCGATCACCCGGTCGCCCGTCGAGATCGTCGTATGGGTCGAGAGCCGGTAGGTGTAGGTCCATTGCCGGTTGCGGTAGGTCGCGGCACGGGAGGGGCGGCACCTCGCCGCTCTGCTCGGCCTCTCCCGCTGCGCTACGCTTGCGCCATGCGTTGCGTGCTCCTGCTGCTCGCGTCGGCGGCGTGCGCCGGTTGCCGCCCGGAGGTGGCGACTCCGGACCCACCCGCCTCGCCCCCGCCCGCGGTGCCGGCTCCGGCCGACGACGCGACGCGGCCCGCACCACCGCGCGCGCCGGTGCGCGACTGCGAAGCCCACGCGCGGGCAGTGCGCGAACGCGTCGCGGGCCGGGGCTTCCACGTTCTGGTCGAGGAACCGTTCGTGGTCGCCGGCGACGGCGGCAAGGCGCAGGTCGAGCGCTTCGCGACCCACACGGTGCACTGGGCAGTGCAGTTGCTGCAGCGGGACTTCTTCGCCAGGCAGCCCGAGCGCGTGCTCGAGATCTGGTTGTTCGACGGCGCCGGCAGCTACCGCAAACACGCGCGCGAGCTGTTCGGCGACACGCCGACGACGCCATACGGCTATTACTCGGCCCAGCACGGCGCCCTGATCATGAACATCGCCACCGGCGGCGGCACGCTCGTGCACGAGATCGTGCACCCGTTCGTGGCCGCCGACTTTCCCGACTGCCCGGCCTGGCTCGACGAAGGGCTCGGCTCCTTGTTCGAACAGTGCCGCGAGGTCGACGGACACATCGCCGGCCGCACCAACTGGCGGCTCGACGGCCTGCAGCAGGCGATCGCCGAGCAGCGCACGGTCGCGCTGTCACGACTCGTCGCGACGACCAGCGACGAGTTCTACGGTCCGGGCTCGGGGCTGCACTACGCGATGGCCCGCTACCTGCTCTACTGGCTGCAGCAGCAGGGCAAGCTGCGGCAGTTCTACCGCGACTTCCGCGACGGCGCGGCGCGGGACCCGACCGGCGCCAGGACGCTGTGCGCGGCGCTCGGCGTGCAGGATCTCGACGCGTTCCAACCCGGCTGGGAGAACTGGGTGCAGACGCTGCGGCGCGAGTGAGGCGGCCGCGGCCGGAACGTGCGTGCGACGCTGGAGCATCGCGCCCCGGTTTACATCCCGCGTACCGCCATCCCGTGGCGGCAGCCTAGGATCCCTTCATGCGCACTCTGCTGCTTCTCTGCCTCCCGATCGCCCTGTTGTTCGCGTGCAGCACCGCTCCCCGGCGCGCCGGGCAGCCGGCCTTCAAGGGCATGGAGCTCTACTCGGTGCAGGATGCCCGCGGTGCATGGCGCTTCGCGCTGCTGGCGGGCACCAACCGCGTCAAGGACCCTGCGGAGATCGCGAACGCCGCCGTGCCTGTCGAGGAAGTGAAGCGTCGGCTCGCGCTGCTGGCCGTGGGCGAACTCGTGGTCTGGCTCCACCATGGCGACCAGGAAGTCCCGGCGCCGATCGAGTCCGACCTCCTCGCCTTCGCCGCCGCACACGAAGTCCGCCTCGAGCGGGTGGCCTGGCGGCGCTGAGGCCCGCCCCGAAAGCCGCTCGAAGTCGGGTGTGGGCCGGCGCGGGCGCGGGCTACGCTGCACCCCCCCAACCACGCCCCCCTCATGCCACGCCTCCCCTCCAGCGCCCTGTTCCTGCTCGCCCTGACCCCGTTCCTCGCCGCGCCGGCCGCCGCGCAACTGCCCGCCGAGACCCCCGCGCAGGTGGAAGCGCGCCTGCGCTGGTGGACCGAGGCCCGCTTCGGCATGTTCATCCACTGGGGCCTCTACGCGCAGGCCGCGCGCCACGAGTGGGTCAAGAACTACGAACGGCTGACCGACGCGCAGTATCAGCCCTACTTCGACCACTTCGACCCCGACCTGTTCGACCCGCGCGCCTGGGCGCGCATGGCCAAGGCGGCGGGCATGAAGTACGCGGTGATCACGACGAAGCACCACGAGGGCTTCTGTCTGTTCGACTCGCAGTTCACCGACTACAAGGCGACCAACACCCCCGCCGGCCGCGACCTGCTGAAGGAATGGGTCGACGCGTTCCGCGCCGAGGGACTGCGCATCGGCTTCTACTACTCGCTGCTCGACTGGCACCACCCGCACTACACCGTCGACCGCTGCCACCCGCAGCGCGCCGGCAGCGACGCGGAATACGCGCGGCTCAACGAGGGCCGCGACATGAACGTCTACCGCCAGTACGTGCGCGACCAGGTGCGCGAACTGCTGACGCGCTACGGCACCGTCGACGTGCTGTGGCTCGACTACTCGTTCCCGTCCGGGGCGCACGGCAAGGGCCGCGCGGACTGGGACTCGGAACGGCTGCTCGCGATGGTGCGCGAACTGCAGCCCGGCGTGATCGTCAACGACCGCCTCGACCTGCTCGACGTGCCGGGCGGCTGGGACTTCCGCTCGCCGGAGCAGTTCAAGCCGCGCGAGTGGGTCAAGCTGGACGGCAAACGCGTGCCGTGGGAGACGTGCCAGACGTTCTCGGGCTCGTGGGGCTACTACCGCGACGAGATGACGTGGAAGGACGAGAAGCAGCTGCTCGTGCTGCTGATCGAGACCGTCAGCAAGGGCGGCAACCTGCTGCTGAACGTCGGGCCGACGGCGCGCGGCACGTTCGACCAGCGCGCGCAGGACCGGCTGCGCGCGATCGGCGAGTGGACGGCGGTCAACGAGCGCTCGATCCGCGGCTGCACGCAGGCGCCCGAGGGCTTCGCGGTGCCCGAGCAGTCGCTGCTGACGTGGTCGCCGGCGAAGAACCGCCTCTACGTGCACCTCGTCGACTGGCCGATGGGCCAGCTCACGCTGCCCGGGTACGCGGGCAAGGTGAAGTACGCGCAGCTGCTGCACGACGCGTCGGAGGTGAAGTTCGGCGGCAAGAAGACCACGATCTGGCTCGACGAAGGCGCGCGCGAGGGCGACCTCGTGCTGGCGCTGCCGATGCCGAAGCCGGCGGTGACGATCCCGGTCGTGGAGCTGTTCCTGCAGTAGCAGGCGCGGCTGGCAGCTGTGGCGGCGTCGAGTCGCTACTGGAGTCTCTCCCCGCAACTTCTACGCGAGGAGCGTGCACGTTCTGGCAACGCGTTCACGACCCCTGTTTGGTTGCGGCTCTGCCGCGCCAGGAAGTTCAATCTGCAGTTCCGGACCGCCCGGAACCGACCGCACACGATCGACTCCGGGTCTTTGGTCGCCGACAGCAACCGGCGTAGTCACCACATCGAGGACAGGCGAAGCTCCGGTGGGCGTTCGAGACCCCGTGGGCCCACCCCCTCCTCGCAGTGGTGCCTGACCTCCGGCCATGGGTTCGTCCCGGCGAATGCACTGGGCCTGGAAGCGGTTCGCTGTTGCAAGAAGTTTGCATCAGGTCACCAAGCGATCGGCGCGCCGATGAGCACCCGTGGGTTCTCTGCGGGCGCCCCGGTTGGGCAAGACACCACCCGGGGCCTACCGTGGGGCCCTCTCGCCCCTCATCCGCCATGCGCACCAACACGACTCACCACGCGTTCCTCCCGCTGGCCATCGCCTCGTGCTTCGCCACCGCTCTCGTCCTGCCCGGCCAGGAGCGCATCGAGCAGGCGAACTGGCGACAAGCCGAGAAGTTCGGTTCGCAGGGGCTGCGCAAGTTCGTCTACAGCACGAGCGTGACGCCGAACTGGATCGGCAAGAGCGAGAAGTTCTGGTACTCGTACCGCACCAGTGCCGGCACGCGCTTCTGGCTCGTCGACGCCGAGCAGCAAACGAAGGTGCCGCTGTTCGACCATGCGGCGCTCGCCACTGCCTTGTCGGTCGCGACGAAGAAGGCGCAGCTCGGCATCCAGCTCGAACTCGGGGGGCTGCGCCTCGACGACAAGGGTGAGACGCTGCAGTTCACCAACGAAGGCCGTCGCTTCGAGTACACGCTCGCCAACGGCACGCTCGTGGACAAGGGACCGGTGCCGACGACACCGACACGACCCGGCAGCAACCCGGCGACCGGACTCAGCGACGAGGAGCGGCAACGAACCGAGCGAGGGCGCGAACGCGGCAACCAGCAGCAGGAACAGCAGGAGCAACAAGAGCAGCAACAGCAGCAACAGGAGGAGCAGAAGCAGGAGCAGCAGACCGGACAGCAGGGGCAGCGTCGCGAAGGCGCGGCCGATGCGACTCCGGCTTCATCACGGCGCGAACGCCCCGACGTGCGCGTGCTGAGCCCCGATGGGCGCGCGTTCGTCGTTGCGCGCGATCACGAGATCTGGTTTGGCGAAGGCGTCGAGGAGCCTCTGCCCCCCGAAGCACCGGTCCAGGCTCCAACGGCTCCTGCGGCAACGAGCGCCACCATCGGCGAGGCAGGGAAGACCGACGCCGAGAAGGCCAACGCCGTCGTCGCGCAGACCGGCGATCGCGCCAACGGCGCGACGACCACCACAACCGTCGCGGCCGTGGCAACCAAGGAGGGCACAGCGACGAAGGACCCGGCGGCTCCTGCCGACCCGAGCAGGCCTTCGGCTCCTGCGCTGCCGAAGAAGACGCGGATCCGCTTCGACGAAGCGACCGCCGTGAAGCTCAGCAAGGACAGCATCGAGGGTTACTCGTTCGCCAGCGGCGGCACTCCGGGCCGCGGTGACAATCAGCGCACTGAACAGCGAACTGATCAGCGCACCGATACGAAGGAGACCCCGGCTCCTGGCCCTGTCCGCGCGCGCCCCAACGCGACCTGGTCGAAGGACAGCCAGGCGTTCTTCGCGACGCGCCGCGACACGCGCGGCGTGCAGCAGCCCCCGCTCGTCGACTCGCTCGCCGAACCCAGGCCCACGCTGCAGACGTACTCGTATTCGATGCCCGGCGACGCCGTAGTCTCCCAGTCCGAGCTGTGGTGGTGCCTGCGCAATCAGAAGGAACTGCGCCAGGTCGAGCGCAAGTGGATACAGGAGAGCTACCAGAACGTGCACTTCTTCGCCGACGGTCACGAGCTGCGCTTCGTGCGCCGCGATCGCCTGCAGCAGAACGCCGAGTTCTGCGCACTCGAGCTCGAGACCGGCAAGGTGCGGGTGCTGTTGAGCGAGAGCGTCACCGACGCGACCCTGGCGCTGCAGAGCCACCGGTATCTCGAGAAGAAGAAGCAGTTCGTCTGGTGGTCCGAACGCAGCGCCTGGGGACACTTCTACCTGCACGACGCGACGACGGGGGCCTCGGTCAACGCGATCACGAGCGGCACCTTCCGCGCCAGCCGCCTGATCGAAGTCGATGAGGAGTCGTCGGTGTTGTGGTTCCGCGGCAACGGTCGCGAAGCGGGAGAGAACATCTACCACGAGCATCTCTACCGCGTGAACCTCGACGGCACCGACCTCGTCTGCCTCGATCCGGGCGACGCCACGCACAACAGCACGCTGTCGCCGTCCCGGCGCCACGTCGTCGATACGTTCTCGCGCGTCGACCTCGAACCGCGTTCGGTGCTGCGCAGCGGCCGCGACGGTCGCACCTTGCTCGAGCTCGAGAAGACCGACCTCAGCAAGCTCACCGAGATGGGCTGGAAGATGCCCGAACGTTTCACGGTGAAAGCCGCCGACGGCATCACCGACCTGTACGGCAACCTGTGGAAGCCGTTCGACTTCGACGCCAACCGCCGCTACCCGCTGATCGTCAACGTCTATCCGGGCCCGCAGCAGGAAGGCGTGACGCACACGTTCTCGGCGACTGCCAGCACGCAGCAGCTCGCGCAGCTCGGGTTCATCGTGATCCAGGTCGGCCACCGCGGCGGCACGCCAGCCCGCGACAAGGCCTACGGCGCGTTCGGCTTCGGCAACCTGCGCGACTACGGTCTCGAAGACAAGAAGACGGCGATCGAACAGCTCGCCGACCGCCATGCGTTCCTCGACATCACGCGGGTCGGCATCTACGGCCACTCGGGCGGAGGGTTCATGACGGCGGCAGCGATGATGAAGCCACCGTACAACCGGTTCTTCAAGGTCGGCGTCGCGTCCGCGGGAAACCACGACAACAACATCTACAACGCGAGTTGGTCCGAACGCTGGCACGGGCTCAGCGAGACCGAGAAGGCGAAGGACACGGCGAAGACCGCCGCCACGCAGGCCGGCAAGGACGCTGCGGCGGGCACTGCGACGACGCAGGACGGCAAGGCCGACAAGGCGGGCACTGCGACGACGCAGGACGGCAAGACCGACAAGGCGGGCACCGTGACGACGCAGGACGGCAAGACCGACAAGAAGGGCACTGTGACGACGCAGGACGGCAAGGCCGACAAGGCGGGCACTGCGACGACGCAGGACGGCAAGGCCGACAAGGCGGGCACTGCGACGACGCAGGACGGCAAGACCGACAAGGCGGGCACTGCGACGACGGGAGCGGTCACGACGGGCACCGTCGCGACGGGCGAGACGAAGCAGGGTGAGCTGCAGCAGCAACAGGGACAGCGCCGAGGCAGCCGCGACGGCCAGGGTGACACCGAGAAGACGGCGGCTGCCGCGGCCGCAGCGAAGAGCCCTTTCGAGATCAAGGTGCCGACCAACGCCGAGCTGGCGCCCAACCTCGAAGGCAAGCTGCTGCTGGTGCACGGCGAGATCGACAACAACGTGCACCCCGCGAACACGATGCGGCTCGTCGACGCGCTGATCAAGGCCAACAAGCGCTTCGACATGCTGATCATCCCCGGCGCGCGCCACAGCTTCGGCGCGGCCCAGGACTACTTCCGCCAACGCATGTTCGAGTACTTCGCCGAGCACCTGCTCGGCGATCGCGAGGCGGGCTCCGACATCACGCGCAAGGACGTGAAGTGAGCATCGTGTAGCTCCTTGACGCAGCCATTGCCGGAAGCCAATGACCGGGGCCGAGGTTCTCGGCCGAACCGTTCGCACGGTGGTGGATCCAGGCCAGCTCGAATGCAGCGTTGGCCTTGGAACTCTCATGGTCGGGCAGCGTGCTGGACAATGTCATCTCGAAGTACGAGCGGGCACGCTGCATCTCGCCCGCAGGGGGATAGCGTCTTTCCCCGCAACTTCTGCGCGAGGAGCGTGCATGTTCTGGCAACGCGTTCACGACCCCTGTTTGGTTGCGGCTCTGCCGCGCCAGGAGAATTACCAGGAGGTCCCTCGGAAGCCCTCGACTTCCGAGTTCCCCCGCCCGGCCCCGCTACGCCGGCAGCTCCAGCACGAAGCAGGCCCCGTCCGTCACCGCCGCGTCGAGCCGCAGGTCGCCGCCGAGGTCGCGCGCGAGCCCGCGCGCGAGCGCGAGCCCGAGACCCACGCCCGGCACGTCGTTGCTGCTCGACGGCTGCGCACCGCGGTCGAACGGCGCGAAGATGCGTTCGCGCACCGGACCGGGGATGCCCGGCCCGCGATCGTGCACCGCGAAGCACACCGCCCCCGCCTTGCTCCCCAGACCCGCCGCCGCCGCCGTCACGCGCAACTCGACCCGCGGTTCGCCGCCGCCGCGCCCGTACTTCGCCGCGTTGTCGACCAGGTTGAACAGCACCTGGCCCACCGCGTCCTCGTCGGTCACCAGCACCGTCCCCCCCGCCGCCGCGTCGACCTGGACCTCGAGCCGCAGGCCCGCTTCGCCGAGGCGCCGCTCGAGCGTCGGCACCAGGCGCTCGACCATGGCACCGACGCCGACCCGCTCGCGGCGGCTCGCGAAGCGCCCCTCCTCGAGCCGCGACCACGCGAGCACGTTCTCGACCACGCGCGACAGCCGGTCCGACTCGCGCTGCAGCGTCGTCAGGTACTCCCTCTGCGCCGTTTCGCCCTGCACGACGCCGTCGGCGAGCATCTCGCTGTACATGCGGAACGTCGTCAGCGGCGTGCGCAGTTCGTGCGTGACCGCCGAGGCGAAGCGCGCGCGCCGTTCGCCGTAGCCGAGCGCTGCGCGCAGCGTGAACCACAGCACCGCGAGGCCGAGCAGCGTCACGCCCCAGGTCGTCGCCAGCATCCACGGCAGCGGCAGCCCGCTCGTCAGCCCGTCGTCGGGTTGCGCCGACAGGCGCGCAGGCACCGACGCGAGCATCGACGGCTGCTCGGCTGCGGCCGGCGCCTCGCAGCGCACGAGCCGGCTCTGTTCGGGCGGGAACAGGTCCGCGACCAGTGCGAGCAGTTCGCGCTGCAGCTGCGGCCAGTCGGCGACGACGCCCTGGAAGCGCGAAGCGGCGCCGCTCTGCACGCGCCGTGCGAACACGAGCACGGGCTCCGGCCCGCCGTCGAGCCAGACGGGCACGAGCGGGCCCACCACCTCGGGCGGCGGACTCGTCTGCAATGCCAGGTTCGCCTGCGGCTGGATCGGCGGCTGTCCTGCGTCCGGCAGCACGAGCGCCACCCGGTTGGTCGCAGCCGGTGCTTCGGCCTGCTGGGCCTGCGGCTGCACCGAGATCTGCACGGGGACCTGCACCGGGACCTGCGGCGGGTTCTCCACCGTCTCGACCCACTGCTTGCTCGTCTCCTGCTGCGCGACGTTCTGTGCGAAGCTGCGTTGGCGGTTGTTGAACTCCGCGAGGCTCTGCCTGGTCTGCTGCGGCACCTCGGGCGCCACGACGATGCAGCCGAGCATCGGCAGCTGCGCTTCCGCGCCCTGCACCTTGGGCTCCAGCGCGGCCCGCGTCAGCACCGGCGCGAGTTGCTGCAGTCGCGCCGCGGCACGGTCGAGCGCGGTCTTGTCGACGCCGCTCGCCTCCGCGACGTCGCGCTCGTTGCCGAGCGGCACCTGGGGGCTCTTCAGCACGTCGCCGTCGAGCTCGAAGTGCAGCGGGAACAGCAGGGACCCACTGCGCAGCAACGGCGACTCGGTGACCACCGCGTCCGGCGCGAGCTTCGTGAAGCCGCGCGTCCACGCCGACTGCGCGACCGGGAAGGCGCGGAACTCCGCGGGCGGCCGCATCGCCTCGCGCGCGAGCTGCGGCGACAGCCAGCTGTCCATGCGCCAGAGCCCGAGGCGCAGCCGTTCGTGCACCGCGGCCTGCTGCCGCGCGTGCCGTTCGTCGCGGTCGAGCCGCACCAGCACGGTGGTGAGCCAGGACACCACCGCGAGCAGACCCACCGCAGTGACGCCGAAGCCGAGCAGGGCCTTCACACGGTGGCGCCTCATGGCCCCTCCCTCGCCAGCATGTAGCCCACGCCGCGCACGGTCAGCACGACCTGCGGGGCGTCCGGCAGGTCGCCGAGCTTCTCGCGCAATCCGACGACCTGCATGTCGACCGCGCGCGTGTTCGGGTCGCCGCCGGGCAGGCCCCAGACACGCTCGAGCAGCTCGCTGCGCGCGATCGCGCGGCCGCGGTTGGCCACCAGGGGGCGAAGCAGCACGGTCTCGCGCTCGGACAGCAGCACGCGGCTGCCGTCGGCGCGCGCGATCTCGCGGCGGTCGAAGTCGATCGCGCGGCCCGCGACGGTGACGCGGCCGACGTCGGACGGCCGCTCGGCGCTGCGCCGCAGCACCGCGGCGACCCGCGCGAGCAGTTCCTTGCTCGAGAACGGCTTCACGACGTAGTCGTCGGCGCCGCCCTGCAGCCCCGACACACGGTCCTGCTCGGCCCCGCGCGCGGTGACGAGGATCACCGGCAGCGCAGGCCGCGCGCGCCGGACCTCGGCGAGGATCTGGAAACCGTCGCGGCGCGGCAGCATGACGTCGAGGATGACGAGCTCGAGCTGCGCGGCGAGCGCCGTCTCGAGCCCTTCCTGCCCGTCGGCGCACGCGATCACCGAATAGCCGGCGAACTGCAGCGAGTCGACGAGCCCGCGGCGGATCGCGGCATCGTCCTCGACCACGAGCACGGTCTTCTTGCTGGTCACGGCGTCACTGTAGCTCGCGCGACGGTCTTCGTTGCGGCCGGCTGCCGCGATCGGCGGTCACCCGCCGACCTTCGCCGGCTCCTTCGCCGGCGTGACCGCCGGCGTGCCCTCGGCCTTGGGCGCGGGCTTCGGCTCCTCCTGGCGCACGAAGCCGCGCGCCGCCGCCTGCTGCCGCACCGACTCGAGCACCGCGCGGTCGAACTGCTTGTCGGCCTCGGTGCCGAGCTTCTGCAGCTCCACCTGCACGAACGCATCGCGCTGCTTGCCGAGTTCCTCG
>Ga0194127_10009157_pt1 | contig 10458 bp, 6 predicted proteins | sample TA2KigC100mmetaG_FD_148624 | JGI IMG/M metagenome (GOLD analysis project Ga0194127, IMG submission 148624) | Freshwater microbial communities from Lake Tanganyika, Tanzania - TA2015036 Kigoma Deep Cast 100m | ecosystem: Environmental > Aquatic > Freshwater > Lake | place: Tanzania: Lake... | reverse complement strand
AAAATCGAGATCAACCCGGCGGATCAGAACTTCAACTACCGTGGGACGCGGCTTCCTTTCGAAGGAAATGCCCTGATCGGCGAGGCTACGGTCGTGCCTTTGCCATTCCCCATCGGGTTCTACGGCCAGTTCTTCGACACCATCACGATCTGTTCAAACGGCTATCTGATGCCGGGGGTTCAGCCGCGCGCGGTCAATTTCCAGAACTGGCCGCTCGACCGGGGATTTGGAGGCGGATCGGGGATGATCGCGCCGCTTTGGGATCGCTTGGTTTTAGGTGGGAATGGAGCCGTCTTCTACTACCTTGACGAGGCAGGCGGCCGGGTCATTATCCAGTGGAACCGTCTCCGCCATGCCGAAGGCGGCGAGACCGATCTCACTTTTGAGGCGATTCTCTATAGCCGGCATAGAAATGCACTCGAAACCGGCGACACCGAGATTCTATTCAATTACAAAACGATCTCCAATGCCGCCGGCGATGCCAACCTGCGCCGGGATGTTCCGTTCGCATCGGTCGGAATCGCCAGTCCAACTGGTGACGCGGGACTGGACTATTCCTTCCGCAACGCGTATCCGGTTGCTGCGGCGCCGCTCGCGGCACGACGGGCGATCAAGTTTACTCCTTCGATCCGGGAACACGACGGCGTTGTCATGGGTCGGGTGCGGAGGCGGGATGGAGGAGCGCCGGTGGCTGGTGCAGTAGTTGGGACGGACTATGGCCTCGAGACGATTACCGATCAGAGTGGCAACTTCCTAATCGGTAATGTCGTCGATGATCATCCCTTTCGCATGGTCGCAGCGTCACCCGGCTATGCGGATTTTCGCTCCGACTCGCTGCGGTTGCCGGCAAGCGACACCCTCGCGCTCGTCATCGAACTTGTCGTGGGACAGGGTGTCGACGATGATTGCGACGCGTTACCGCCGCCCAACTTCGATGTCGTCGGTCTCCATCCCAATCCGTTCAACGATGCGCTCGGTTTCACGATTAGGTTGCCGTTTGACGGCAGGGTAAGGTATCACCTCACGACACTTGACGGCCGGGCAGTGGGGGAGAGTAGGGGTGCATTCGTTGCCGCCGGGGAAAGGCGGATGACACTTTCGAGCCGGGAACTTGCGGCAGGGATCTATCTGCTCGTCGTCGAAGTCGAGGATGCGCGCGTTGTGCGCAAGGCAGTGTTAATCAAATAGGTTGGGAAGACAGGGATAAACGATGAACCTTCCACCTCACAACTATCGCGGCGCGGCAGCAATGATCGTCCTGCAGGACCGTCTTCTGCGCGAGTTTGTCGCAACTTGGCGTCGCGCCAAGGCAGCCGGCATCAGACTCCCCGAAACCGACGATGCAGACTATGAGTCGATGGAGTCGCTCTTGCGACATGTTCTTCGCGCAGCGCGAGGATACCTCACCTGGATCTGTGAACAACTCGACCTGCCGGATCCCGAGGTGATACCTGCCTGGGAGACTTACGAGATCGAAGTCAAGGCCGACGGTTACCTCGACCACCTCGCCGACAAGTGGGCGACACCTCTGGCGGGCATCACCGAGGAGCAGATGTCCGACAGAACCTACCTGTCGCGCTGGGGTGTTTCCTTCACCATCGACTCCATGCTTGAACATGCTGTCGTGCATCCTTTGCGGCACACTTATCAACTGGAGAATCTGATGCGGGAGCAAGCGGGAGGGAACTGACGCTGTGAGTTCCGTGTTCCGGCATGGGAATGCGAGACAAGTGGCTCGTCATTCCCGCGCAGGCGGGGATCCATTTCAAGTTAGTTTGATTGAGTTGCGCCGGGGGGACGCCCTCGTCCCTCATTGTTTGGCTGTCGGACGAGGGCGTCCGCCAGCCACGACGTCAGAAATGTGCAACAAGATTCAGCGCTCTGTAATGATACTCGACACAGACGTTTGCCGGAAGGAAGGTCAGATTGACTTCAGCACCCGCAAGACGATTTCATCAAGCAGCAGCCACTTTGTTTCCCGCACGGCAATCCGTCCATCGCGTTCCTCCAGAAAACCCTCAGTCAGCATCTCATCAAGCCCGGCGGGATCGAAGTGCGACCTGGCGAACTTATCGTCGATGCCACGCGCTGTCCGCAACCCTAAATAAACAGATTCTTCGAGCGCCATTTTCGGCGTAACAACTTCCTCGCCTTCGACCGGGTCCATACCGGACTCACGCCAACGCTCGACAGCCTCGATATGCGCAGTCGTGTCCCGCTGGTTCCAGCGGCGCCTTTCTCCCTCGAACATATGGGCTCCACAGCCGACGCCAAGGTAGGGTCGCCGCTGCCAATAGGTGTAGTTGTGCCGCGACCATTTTGCCGGCCGGGCGAAGTTGGTCAGTTCGTAGTGTTCGAAGCCGGCGTCAGCCATGGCGGCGCAAAGCATTGCATATTGCGTAGCCATCAAGTCGGGATCGGGGAAGGGCATCCGGCGCTCGCGGACACTGCGGGCAAAAGGGGTGCCTTCCTCAATTGAGAGCGTGTAAGTTGAGAGGTGGTCTATGCCGAGCGCTAATGCTGCTTCGACGCTGTATTGGAACGTCTCAACCGTCGAACCGGGCAAACCATAGATAAGGTCGAGCGAGAGGTTATCGAAACCAGCATTGCGCGCTATTTCGACGGCTTTGACGACACCCGACGCATCGTGGGCACGTCCGAGAGCCTTGAGTTCACGGTTGTCGAACGACTGGGCACCCATCGAAAGCCGATTGACACCAGCCATATGAAAAGCCGCAAATCTCCCGATGTCGCGCGTTTCGGGGTTTGCTTCAAGGGTGATCTCGATTCCGCTGCTGTCTGCTGTTTGAAATGGCCGGACACTATTCAGCAGTTCCGCGACAAACTCGGGGGGCATAAGGGAAGGCGTTCCGCCGCCGAAGTAAATGGTAGCAACCTTGAAGCCCATATCCCGACCCGCAACGAGTCGCTGTTCAAGTTCATAGAGCAGCACCTCCCGGTAACGTGCGGAGAGCGCTTCTCGCTCGACCGCTGTAGCGAAGCCGCAGTAAGGGCAGCGCTTGATGCAGAAGGGGTAGTGGATGTATAGCCCGGCGGCAAGCCCGGTATAGTTGCTTTGATGCAGCACCGGTGTTGTTTACATTTACTTGTTTAGGGAGGGATGACTTCAAGACGGGCAAACCCGTCTTTCAAGATACAACCGAATCCAACTAATGTCCGAAATTCCCAAGACCTACGATCCTTCAAGCGTCGAATCGAAATGGTATCGTTACTGGCTCGACAACGACCTCTTCTCCGTCGCGCCCGACTCCGGCCGTAAGCCTTATTGCATTATGATGCCGCCACCTAACATCACCGGCGAACTCCATATGGGGCACGGCTTGCAAGACTCGATTCAGGACTACCTGATCCGGATGAAGCGGATGCAGGGCTTGGCAGCACATTGGCAGCCGGGAACCGATCATGCCGGCATAGCCACTCAAAATGTCGTCGAGAAGTCGCTGGCTAAGGAGGGCGTCACCCGGCATCAACTGGGGCGTGAGGCATTTATCGAGCGCGTCTGGCAATGGCGGGAGAAGTATGGCAGCCGGATACTTCAGCAAAAGCATCTCCTTGGCGATTCGCCGGACTGGTCGAGAGGGCGATTCACACTTGACGCCGGGCTTTCGCGTGCAGTTGCCAAGGTCTTCGTGCACCTCTATGAAAAGGGGCTGATCTATCGGGGCAACTACATTGTCAATTGGTGTCCAAGATGTCATACGGCCGTTTCGGACGAAGAGGTCGATCATCTGGAGTCGGACGGGCACCTTTGGCATTTCCGGTATCCCCTTGAGGGGAAAAGGGGAAAGGGGAAAGGGGAAAGTCGGGACACGGAGTATGTAACCGTTGCCACTACGCGCCCTGAAACGATGCTCGGTGATACGGCAGTGGCGATCAATCCCCGGGACGACCGGCTCCGGCATCTTGTAGGGAGGTCGGTGATGCTGCCCTTGGCAAACCGGGTGATCCCGGTCATCGAGGATGACTTCGTCGATCCGTCCTTTGGGACCGGTCAGGTCAAGGTTACCCCGGCGCACGATCCAAATGACTTTGAGATGGGCCGGCGCCACCCCCTGCCTGCGATGGTGGTATTGGACGAGCGCGGCGCGATGAACGGCAATTGTCCGGAAGCGTTTCGCGGTCTCGACCGGTTCAAGGCCCGGGAGGCTATTGTGAAGGCGCTCGATGAGGCTGGCCTGCTCGAAAAGGTCGAACCCTATAAGACGTCTATCGGACATTGCTCGCGCTGCAAGACGGTCATCGAGCCCTATTTATCACTGCAGTGGTTCGTCCGGATGAAGCCGCTGGCAGAACCAGCCCTGCAAGTAGTGCGGGAGGGTAAGATCCATTTCTTTCCTTCACGGTGGGAGAAGGTCTATTACAGTTGGCTTGAAAACGTCCGCGATTGGTGCATATCGCGGCAACTTTGGTGGGGTCACCGACTGCCGGTTTGGTATTGCCGGGCATGCGGTGAGGTGATAGTCCGCGAAGAGGCGCCCGATCTCTGCCCGAAATGCGGATCCGCCTCATTGGAACAAGACGAGGATGTCCTCGACACCTGGTTCTCGTCTTGGCTCTGGCCGTTCTCAACCCTCGGCTGGCCCCATGAGACACCTGAACTTCGCTATTGGTATCCGACCGATGTGCTTGTTTCGGGCTATGACATCATCTTCTTCTGGATCGCCCGGATGATCATGGCCGGACTTGAGTTCCGGGGCGATGTGCCATTTCGCGACGTCTTTATTACCGGGATGATCAAGGACGAGCAGGGTCGTTGGATGTCGAAGTCGCTTGGAAACGGCATCGACCCGGCTGAGATGGTCGCCCGATATGGTGCGGACGCCGTCCGGTTCACGATGGTAACGCTTGCGACCGAGGGACAGGACATTAAACTGGCGCCGTCGCGGTTCGAAGGCGGTCGGAACTTCGCCAACAAGTTGTGGAACGCCTATCGGTTCCTGATGTTAAACACGGAGAACACAAAGAACACAGAGTCTTTCCAACAGGTCTTGGTGGACTTTGTGCCCTTTGTGGTGAAGAATGGTGACCTCTCGGATCGGTGGATCGTCAGCCGTCTTGGCGCAACAGTCGAGCAAGTGCAGGCGTCGGCTGAGAAATATCGGCTCTATGAATGCCTGCAGACTATCTACGACTTCCTCTGGAAGGACTACTGCGACTGGTATCTGGAGATGCTCAAGGGGCGACTGACGCCGGAGACCCCTGCCAACGCGAAAGCGCAGGCGCTGGGAGTCGCGCTGGGGGTGTTTGAGGCAGCAATGAGATTGTTGCATCCCGGCATGCCCTTCATCACGGAGGAGATCTGGCAGGGGATCATGGAAAATGGAAAATGGAAAATGGAAAATGGAAAGTCGATTATGGTATCAGAGTATCCACAGGCGGGGAAATATCCGAGAGATGCCAAGGCTGAGGAGCAGTTCGACCTTCTGCAGCGATTGATAACGGCTATACGAACGATACGGTCGGAGATGCGCGTTCCGCCGGAGCGAAAGGCGTACCTGCATCTACTTGGGTTGCAAGGTGAACGCAGGTGGACTATCGAAAAAAATCTTGAAGACATGAAACGCCTGGCCGGACTTGGGGAGGTGCGATTTGACGGCACCAAGCCGCTCCATTCAGCGTCGGCAATTGTCGATGAGACAGAACTATTCATCCCTCTTGAGGGTTTGATAGACCTTGCAGTCGAGCGCGCCCGGCTGGACAAGGAGGCCGTGCGGCTTCAAGGTGTGATCAAGTCGGCGGAAGCGAAACTGGCTAACCCCGACTTTAGGGAGCGAGCGCCGGCGGAAGTAATCGCTTACGAAGAGCAGAAGGCGGCCGAGTGTCAGGTGCAGTTGGAGGCAGTGGGGAGAAACCGGAAGGCGTTGGATTGAGCGCAATGAAAACAAATGTCCTCTACTATGGGGACAATCTCGACATGCTGCGGCAGCACATTTCTGCTGAGTCGGTCGATCTCATTTATCTCGACCCGCTTGTCAACTCGAACCGCTCCTACAATGTGCTCTTTCGCGAGAGTTCTGGAGCGGCAAGCGAGGCGCAAATAGAGGCTTTCGAAGACGCCTGGGATTGGGTGCCGGATGGCCAGGCGCCGCGGGCTTACGACGAGGTGATGCGCGGCAGCCGCCAGGATGTGGCGGCTATTCTTGGAGCGCTGGTGCGTGGATTAGGGCATAATAAGGTAACGGCATACCTCTGCATGATGACGACGAGGTTGATAGAATAAAATCGGATTCTAAAGCCGTCCGGCAGCCTTTATCTGCACTGCGATCCGACTACGAGCCATTATCTAAAATTACTGTTGGACGCTGTATTTGAGCCGAGAAATTTCCTAAATGAAATTTCGTGGGAAAGGTTTAATTACCACGCCGACGCCAAGCGCTGGGGTCGTCTTCACGATGTGATCTTCTGCTATGCTTTTGAATCGTCAAAGCATAGGTTTCATACGCAACGTCGCGAATACGCTCCCGAATACATAAGGTCGCATTTCAAACCTGACGAAGCGGGGAGGCTATACCGGTTGGATAACGCACTCGCAGATGGCAAAGGACCTTCAAGAGTGTTTTTCGGAAAGTCTATTGAACCACCGCATGGAACGCATTGGAGGTGGTCTCAGAAGAACATTGACCGATTGATCTCTGAGGGTAGGGTTGTTTTGACAAGTGGAGGTAAACCTGCGGTTAAACGATATTTGGACGAGATGCCGGGGCACCCTATTGGAGACATTTGGACAGATATACCTGAAATCAACTCTCAAGCCAAAGAGCGGCTTGGCTTCAACACCCAGAAGCCCCTTGCGCTTTTGGAGCGGATCGTCGCTGCATCTTCCAATCCCGGCGATGTCGTTCTCGATCCCTTTTGCGGCTGCGGAACGGCCGTGCATGCAGCCCATAGACTTGACCGCTGCTGGATCGGGATGGATATCACCTATCTCGCTATCAACTTGATCGAGCGGCGTATGCGGGATGCCTTTCCTGGGATGCAGATAGAGGTTATCGGCGAGCCCAAGGATATCGCCAGCGCGCACGATCTGGCTCGGCGCGACAAGTGGCAGTTTCAGTGGTGGGCGCTCGCCAAGATCGACGCACAGCCGGTATCCGGGCGAAAGAAGAAAGGGGCTGATAGAGGGAAAGACGGAGTTATCCCGGTCTATATGGGGCCAGATGCCGACTACAGAAATGCCATCGTGTCGGTCAAAGGAGGAGAGGACCGAGATGAAGCGGATATCCGCGATCTTAGAGGCACTATGGAGCGCGAGGGGACGTTTTTTGGAGTGCTGTTGACCCTTTTTCCACCGACCAAACCTATGCTGGCAGAAGCGGCATCTGCCGGTCAGATTGAAAGCACCTTTTGGGGTAGGAGTTTCCCTAAGATACAGATTTACACTATTGAAGACCTGTTTGCAGGTAGATCATTAAACCTTCCCAAGGGCAAGTCGGCGTATGCAAAAGCGCCGTTGGAAAAGTCGATCAACGGCACTCTCAAGTTTGAACAATAAAAGGCGGGAACTCCTATGAATCGAAGCAACATCATCGCTGCTGTCCTATTTTCCATTTTCCATTTTCCATTTTCCATCCGGGCTGAGATAGCCGTCACCATCTACAACCAGGACCTCGCGCTGGTGCGTGAGATGCGAGACCTCGACTTTCCCAAGGGCACCGGCGAAGTCCGCTTCGTCGATGTTGCCGCCCGTATCATCCCGACCTCGGTTGCCTTCAGTTCCGACCGGGCTGCAATGCTCGAACAGAACTACGAATACGACCTCGTCAGTTCGGATAGACTGCTGCAGAAGTTCCTCGACGCCGAAGTCGAACTGACGACCCAGGACAATCGCCAGTTCAGCGGGGTGCTGCTCTCGTCTGCCGGTGACGTCGTCCTGCAGGATCGCGATGGCTCGATTCGTTCCATCTCGAGAGGACAGATTGTCAACGTCCGGTTCCCGACCTTGCCGGAGGGCCTTATCACCCGACCGACGCTGGTCTGGCTCGTCGAAGGCAAGGGTGGCAAAGGCAAAGCCGAGATATCCTATTTAACCAATGGTATGACTTGGGAAGCCGAATACGTTGCGGTATCAAGGGAAGACGACCGGTCGTTGAACCTCACCGGTTGGGTCAACATCAATAACAACAGCGGCACAACCTACCGGAATGCGAAACTGAAGTTGATGGCAGGAGACGTTCAGGTGATAAAACCGAGGCGGGATGTCTTTACAGAAGACCTTAGGGTAATGAGTGCGGGATCAGCCTTGCCGCAATTCAAGGAGCAGGACTTCTTCGAGTATCACCTCTATACCTTGGGACGCCCGGCAACGCTTGCCGACAACCAGATCAAACAATTGGCGCTTTTCCCGTCAGCATCCGTCGGCAAGGTGAAAAAAGAATACCGCTTTGAAAGCGGTGGCTGGCGCTCGGGAGATCGTAAGGTGAAAGTCTTCCTATCCTTCGACAACAGCGAGCCGAACGGACTTGGCATCGCCCTGCCTAAGGGCAAGGTGCGTCTTTATAAGGATAACCCCAACGGCGGGCAGGAGTTTATCGGCGAAGACCTGATCGACCATACGCCGCGCAATGAGAAAGTGCGAGTCTCGACCGGCAGCGCCTTCGACATCGTCGGTGAACGCAATCAGATCGACACCAAGCGCGGCGGACGCGAGCAAGCCTTTGAGATCAAGATTCGCAATCGCAAGAAGGAGACCGTTACAGTTACAGTTGCCGAGTCCCTTCATGGTGATTGGAGCATGCTTGAGGCGACACCCGGATGGGTGAAAAAGAGCGCAACCTTAGTCGAGTGGGAAGTCTCTGTCAAGCCCGACGAAGAACAGGTGATCACCTATCGGGTGCTATTCAATTACTGAGCATCACGAACGCATAGCATCGCCGAGTTTTTGTCTTCTTGCTTCCTTATGCCTTTGTGGCAGTTATGGGTGGTAGCCCAGGCGAATCGGCTCTCACCTGGTCCGACCCGATAGACCGGATCAAAGGGCTTGGCATTCCGCGAGCCACCTTCCTTAAAGAGCAAGGGATAGCGACGGTCGGCGAGTTGCTCCTAAGAGCGCCGATTCGCTTCATCGACCGACGCATTTCACCCCCCTTCAATTCCTTGGTCAGCCCTCCCGCGCACGAAATCACCGCCATAGGCCGGATCGAATCGGTTGGGGAGAAGTTTCCCCGCCGCCCGCGGGACACTTATGCAACTTCAGGACGACCTAACTTTGGCAAGAAGCGGCTCATTTGCATCATATCCGACGGAACCGGGACGCTGCAAGGTGTCTGGTTCGGCGAATATCGTTACTATCTGTCCGAACTGACGCCAGGCCGTCTGGTCGCATTCAGCGGACAAGTCAAGTTCTTCGACGGCCCGCAGATTGTCCACCCGAAGGTAACCTACCTTGACGACGATGTCGATTTGACCAGCCGGACCGGATTGGTGCCGGTCTATCCCTCCGGAGCCGAATGGGAGCGCGCTGGTTTGTCGCGTCGTCAATGGCCCCGTTTGATAGAGCGGGTCATCTCGATGTGGGACGGCAAGGGGCCTTATATGCCTGAGGATATCCGGATAGTCCATCATCTGGCCAATTTTACGGCGGCCGTAAGAGGCTTGCACCGGCCCGACACGCCGGAGGAATATGAAATTGCGTTAAAGAGCCTTAAGTTCGCCGAACTCTATCATCACCAGTTATTGATGGTTGCCCTGAGGCGACGAAGGCGGCGCCAGGACGCTGTCCGGCTGCCGGAGTCGGGTGAACGATGGAGCAGATTTCAGGCGCAACTTCCGTTCACGCTCTCGAAGAGTCAGACTGCAGCACTGGACGAGATAGCCTCAGACTTCGCCTCCGGGCGTCCGATGTATCGCCTCCTTCAAGGCGAGGTGGGAGCGGGTAAGACGATCGTCGCCTTCGGAGCGGCAGCCTTGGCTGCCGATGGCAACCACCAGACGGCTCTTATGGCGCCGACCGAGATCCTTGCCCGTCAGCATTATGAGAATGCGCTGAAGTTCCTCGAACCGGCCGGGCTAAAGGCAGTCCTGTTGACGGCCGGTCGCGACCCGGATGAGGTCCGCCGGGCGCTCTTCGAGACTTCAATCGGTGGCGCGGATTTGATCATTGGGACTCACGCTCTTTTGCAGCAGCGCGTGATGCCGCCGCGGCTCGGGCTGGTCGTCATCGACGAGCAGCAACGATTCGGTGTCCGGCAACGAGCACTACTGGTGGAGAAAGGCGTTCGTCCGCACGTCTTACTTATGACCGCGACGCCGATACCACGCACACTGGCACTGGCGCATTACGGCGATCTCGATCTCACCTACCTCGACCCGCCCGAGGGGTATCTACGCCGGGTGAAGACCCGCCTCGTCAACGAAGGCGCCCGCGACAAGGTGTTTGAGTGGCTGCGGGGCGAACTTGCCAAAGGCAGGCAGGCTTACTTCGTCTTCCCGGTGATTGAC
>Ga0194127_10009147_pt1 | contig 10470 bp, 12 predicted proteins | sample TA2KigC100mmetaG_FD_148624 | JGI IMG/M metagenome (GOLD analysis project Ga0194127, IMG submission 148624) | Freshwater microbial communities from Lake Tanganyika, Tanzania - TA2015036 Kigoma Deep Cast 100m | ecosystem: Environmental > Aquatic > Freshwater > Lake | place: Tanzania: Lake... | reverse complement strand
AAAAGCGAAGGATCCCGGTGCAGTATGCGAAACGGGTTGTGGGGAGAAAGATGTACGGCGGTCAATCGACCCATCTCCCCCTGAAGGTGAATTCGGCAGGAGTCATCCCGCCGATATTCGCCTCCTCGATCATCATGTTTCCGGCGACGATCGCGAATTTTATCCCCCACCCCTGGATGAAGACGATCGCGGATCAGCTGATTCCGGGACGGGTCGGGTATGAGCTGCTCTATGTGGCATTTATCGTCTTCTTCTGTTTTTTCTACACGGCGGTGACGTTCAATCCGGTGGATGTCGCCGATAATATGAGAAAGTATGGTGGTTATGTTCCCGGGATCAGACCGGGAAAGAAAACGGCGGACTACATCGACGATGTCCTGACCAAGCTGACATTCGGGGGCGCCATCTATGTTTCGGTGGTTTGCGTGCTTCCCAGCATACTGATCAGTTCTTTCAATGTCCCCTTCTATTTCGGAGGAACCGCCCTGCTGATCGTCGTGGGCGTCGCCCTGGATACGGCAGGACAGATCGAAACCCATCTGCTGACGAGGCAATACGAGGGTTTCATGAAGAAAGGGCGTATCGCAAGAAGGCGTTGAAGGAGTGTAACTCCCCCGGCGCAGGATCATTGACATGGTTATCCTGAAACTGCCCGATGAGATCGAGAAATTGCGGACAGGCAATCTGATCGTTGCCGAAATACTGCTCGAGCTTCGGGACAGGGCGAGGCCGGGTGTGACGACGGGCGAGCTTAACAGCTACTGCGAGACCCTCTCCAGGAAAAAACGGGTGAAGCCGGCATTCAAGGGATACAAAGGGTATCCCTTTGCTCTCTGTACATCGGTGAATGGCGAAGTGGTTCATGGGATGCCCTCGGAAAGGGCGCTTGTTTCAGGGGATATCTTGAGCCTCGATTTTGGCGTAAATTATAAAGGTTTCTATGGGGATGCGGCGATTACCATTCCCATCGGGGTTGTTTCGGATGAAGCGAAAAGACTCATGACGATCACCGAAGTGGGGCTGAATGACGCCATTGAACAGGCCGGAGCGGGCAACCGTTTGGGGGATATCTCCGCTGCCGTTCAGCAACGGGTCGAGGCAGCCGGTTTTTCGATCGTTAGGGATTTTGTAGGTCATGGCATCGGCAGGAGTCTCCATGAAGATCCGCAGATACCCAATTACGGCGTCCGGGGAAGAGGGATAGAGCTTAAAGCAGGGATGGTACTGGCTATCGAGCCGATGGTCAATGAGGGAAGTTACGAGGTGCAGGTTTTGCCCGATGGCTGGACGGTGGTCACCAAGGATGGGAAACTTTCCGCCCATTTTGAGCATTCCGTAGCGGTGACGGAAAACGGACCGGATATCCTCAGCCGGATCCGGTAACTCTCTCTGAGGGAGATCTTGAGAAAGATCGGATATTATGGCGAAAGAGGAAGCGATTGAAGTAGAAGGCAAGGTGATCGAACCCCTGCCCAATGCCATGTTTCGTGTGGAATTGGAAAACGGTCACCGTGTTCTGGCGCATATTTCCGGCAAGATGAGGATGCATTTTATCAAGATCCTGCCTGGCGACAGGGTGACGGTCGAGCTGTCTCCCTATGATCTCACCAGGGGAAGAATCGTTTACAGGACGAAATAGTGAAAACGGGCGACCGGTCAGAGGGTTAGGCCGCACCCATGGCGGATTCAAGGAGTGATCAACGTGAAAGTACGTTCCTCGGTGAAGAAGATTTGTGAAAAGTGCAAGATCGTCAAAAGACGTGGCGTGTTGCGCGTGATTTGTGAGAACCCGAAGCACAAGCAGCGTCAGGGTTAAGGATTCATTTTCAGGAGGTTGACAGGTGGCAAGAATCGCGGGTGTGGACTTACCTAAGAACAAGAGGATGGAGATCGCTTTAACCTATATCTATGGGATAGGGAAGACAAAATCGAGGGAGATCCTTCAGGAAGCCGGCGTCGATCCCGACATCAAGACCGATCAGCTTGCCGATGCGGAAATCACTTCCATCAGGAATATCATCGATAAGGAACACAAAGTCGAGGGGGATTTGAGGCGCGAAGTCTCCATGTCAGTCAAAAGGCTGATGGATGTTGGGACTTACCGCGGCCTCAGACACAGGAAAGGGCTTCCTGTCCGAGGGCAGAGAACGAGTACCAACGCCAGGACAAGAAAAGGACCGAGAAGGTCGATTGCCGGCAAAAAGAAATAACGGGTAACGGGATCCGGAGGACGAATGGCTAAGCCAGTTAGGAAAACAGGGAAGAAGAAAGAGAAGAAAAATATCTCCGAGGGGATTGCTCACATCCAATCGACATTCAACAACACCATCGTGACGATCACCGATCTGAGCGGTAATGTCATTGCCTGGGCATCGGCCGGGATGCAGGGATTTAAGGGATCGAGGAAAAGCACCCCCTTTGCGGCGCAGATGGCGGCGGAGGATGCGGTAAAGAAGGCAAGAGAGCACGGTCTACGGGCGGTGCAGGTTTATGTAAAAGGGCCGGGTTCGGGTCGGGAATCGGCCTTGAGATCGCTGCAGGTGGCAGGGCTCAAGATCAGCCTCATCCGGGATGTGACGCCGATACCCCATAACGGATGCCGTCCGCCCAAGCGAAGAAGAGTTTAAAAATAATTTTGATCATTGATCAGGGAGGCTTTTTTGGCAAGGTATAGAGAGTCCGTATGCAGGTTGTGCCGGAGAGAAGGTCTGAAGCTGTTTCTCAAAGGGGACCGGTGTTACAGCGAAAAGTGCGCCTTTGAAAGGCGGGGTTATGCCCCCGGGGACCACGGCCAGCTTCGAAAGAAATTTTCCGATTACGGCGTCCAGCTCAGAGAGAAGCAGAAGCTCAAGAGGATGTATGGTCTGCTGGAAAAGCAATTTCGGGGATATTTCGGTAAGGCCGACAAGCAGAAGGGAATCACCGGAAGCAATCTCCTCCTTTTCTTAGAGAGAAGACTCGATAACATGGTCTTCCGGATGGGTTTTGCCAATTCACGAACCGAAGCCAGGCAGCTGGTGAGGCATAACCATTTCCTGGTGAGTGGTAAGCCGGTCAATATCCCTTCCTATCTGGTCAAGCCCGGGGACGAGGTGCAGGTCAGAGAGGCAAGCCGAAAGGTTGAGAAAATACTCGAGGCGATGGGAACCATTTCGCGGCGGGGTGTGCCTCAATGGCTTGAAATTGACAAGGCCAACTTCAAGGGGATTGTGAAGACCCTTCCGGTCCGAGATGAATTGACAATGCCGGTACGCGAGCAGCTGGTCGTTGAGCTTTATTCCAAATAGAACAATAACCAGACATCCGAAGGGCAGGGAAAGGAATTATGCAGAGAAACTGGCACAATTTGATCCAACCGAAAAAAATAGATACAAACGAGGCGACGCTCACCCGTTTTTATGGGGAGTTCGTTTGCCAGCCCCTGGAACGCGGCTTTGGCACCACCCTGGGGAATGCTCTCCGGAGGATATTGCTCTCTTCCATTCGAGGAGCCGCTATTGTTTCCGTTAAATTTGACGGAGTGCTTCATGAATTTTCCACCATCCCCGGGGTCAGGGAAGATGTCACCGATATTATTCTGAATCTGAAAGGTACGCGCCTCAAACTCCACCAGGACGGGCCGCGAACGGTCCATATCGATACAACGCGAGAGGGTGTGATCACCGCGGCGGATATCGTGACCGACGGGACGGTCGAGATCCTCAATCCCGAGCACTATATCGCTACACTGGTTGGTGAAGCTTCGCTGAAGGCCGAGATGGTTGTCAAAATGGGTAAGGGCTACGTCCCTGCGCAGAGGGAAAGGGACCCCGAGCAACCCGAAGGGACGATCAACATTGATGCCATTTTTTCGCCGATCAAGAAGGTGAATTATACCGTCACCTATTCCCGGGTTGGGCAGGTAGCGGACTACGACCGGCTGATTCTGGAGATCTGGACGGATGGAAGTGTTCTTCCCGATGATGCCCTAGCCTATGCCGCCAAGATCCTCAAGGAGCAATTGGACGTCTTCATCAATTTCCCCGAGATGGGATCGGGAGAGAAACCGGATAAGAGCGAACCCGCTCCCGAAGATCCGAACGATCTCCTGCTGCGGCATGTCGATGATCTGGAACTTTCGGTTCGTTCCGCGAATTGCCTGAAAAATGCCGGTATCAACCTGATCGGGGAACTTGTGTCCAAGACAGAGGCGGAGATGCTCAAGACCAAAAACTTCGGCAGGAAATCGTTAAATGAAATAAAGGAAATTCTGTTTGAATCGGGACTGAGCTTCGGTATGAAGATGGATTTTCCCCCATGGAACAAAGCCGAAAAGAAGGGTGATGATTCTCGGGTGGAGGAGGAGTAGAATTCACGACCTCGTAGGAAAAGGACGGCTTCGTAAAAAGACCGCAGGCAAGGCGCGCGAATCCTGAGGAGTGAGGCGTACTTTGTCGTACGCCGCAGCGACGAAGTGTGAAGCGAAACGCAGCATCGGGGTTTTTTACGAAGCCGTTGGAACTGAAAGGATAATATTAAATGGGCCAGGGAAAATTTGGAAGCAAGCTGGGGAGAACGACCAGCCATCGGAAAGCAATGCTCAGGACAATGGTCACTGCTTTTTTGAAATACGAAAAGATAAAGACCACCGATATCAAGGCCAAGGAACTCAGGAAAGTGGCGGAGAAAATGATCACCCTCGGTAAACGGGGAGACCTCCATGCCAGGAGACAGGCAGCGGCGCTAGTCCGAGAACGCGACGTCGTGGGAAAGCTCTTCGGGGAGTTATCGGGGCGATATAAGGACAGGAATGGCGGTTATACCAGAATCGTCAAGATGGGCTACCGTGTCGGCGACAATGCGCCTATGGCCATGATTGAGTTTGTCCGTGATGCCGAGGCGGAAACCGCTAAAAAGAAGGCGCCGTCCCCCAAGAAATAGCTTTCTGCGAAGGGCGGGTCTGCGACCCGCCCTCATTCGTTTCCGCTAAATTCCCCTCTTGTGTTTTCAATAAAAAGCGATATAGTTCATCGAAATCTCCAATGCGTGCTCCGGGACAAGATTTCCAGGTTTCTTTAAACGCGGATCGCATCATCGATTGGAAGGAGGAGAGGTCATGGCTGAAAAGAGAATCGGCGAAGTGATGAAATTCTTTTCCAAACCGAGCGTCGCAGCGGTCAAGATCACGGACGGGGAGATCAGCGTCGGTGATACCATCAAATTCTTGGGACACACCACGGATCTGACTATGGCGCTTGACTCCATGGAGGTAAATAACCAGAAAGTACCGAAGGCTCTAATCGGCGATTATGTCGGTATCAAGGTGGCGGACCGGGTCCGGCCCGGCGATGAGGTGTACAAAGTCACCGCCTCGTAAACAGGTCCATGACGTATCAAGACACGCTTGCATATCTCTACAGCCTCAACAAGATCGGCATTCGTTTCGGGCTTGGCCCTATCCGCTCCCTGCTTGAGCGGCTCCAGAACCCTCAGAGCAGCTATCCCGCTATTCTGATCGCGGGAACGAACGGAAAAGGGTCGGTGGCGGCGATGACGGCCGCGATTCTCTCCTCCGGCGGATTCAAAACGGGGCTTTACACCTCTCCCGACCTGATCGATTTCAGGGAAAGGATCCGGATCGACGACCGGATGATCAGCCGCGACGAAGCGATACGCTGCGCAGAAGCGGTAAAAGAAAAGATAACCGAAGACATCAGCTATTTTGAATGCCTGACAGCGATGGCGTTCCTCCATTTCCACCGGCAGCGGGTGGATATCGCCGTGCTCGAGATCGGGATGGGAGGGAGACTCGACGCCACGAATGTGGCGAATCCTCTCCTATCGGTGATCACCAATGTCTCTCTTGAACACCGCGAATATCTGGGCAACACTCTGGAAAAAATCGCTCGTGAAAAGGGAGGTATCATTAAAAGACGGGGGGTCTGTCTTACCGCAGCTACCCAGAGACCTGTAATCGAGACCCTCAAGACACTCTGTCGAAAAAGAGGGGCAAAGATAGTCCGGTTGGGGAAGGAGATTCATATCAGGAGCCACAGGGAGGGGACCTTTTCATATCGCGGTATCGGGAGAGGATATAAAGGGCTTGTCTGCCCTCTTGCGGGGAGGCATCAGCTTGCCAATGCGGCATTGGCGCTTGGCGCTGTAGAACTGGTCGGGGATAAAGGCTTCGGGGTGGATGCATGTGCCGTCATTGAAGGGTTGAGAAAGACCCGCTGGGAGGGCCGCCTGGAACTCCTTCAGCGCAATCCGATGCTTCTTGTGGACGGTGCGCATAATCCGGCCGGAGCGGCAACCCTTCGCAGGGCGTTGATAAATGATTTTTCTTACCGGCGCCTGTGGCTGATTTTCGGAGTACTCGGGGACAAGGATTATCGGGCCATGGCCAAAAGGCTCTTCCCTCTAGCCGATAGGGTCATTCTTACGCGTCCTGACAACGACAGAGCGCTCCCTGTGGATACCCTTCTGCCAATGGCCAAGGCCCTGCATGGCGATGTTGAAGTCATAGAAAATCCCGGCGATGCCCTGAAGCAGACCCTTTCCCGGGCAGGAGCGAAGGATCTCGTTTGCATCGCGGGCTCGCTCTATCTCGTGGGGGAAATCAAGAAATTGCACCAGGCCGGCCATCGGTCCGATAGAGCAAAAGTGGGGGGTGAGCAATGAGAGGTGACGGGCAATGCTGAGCTGGAAATTCGTTTTCCGTATCCTATCTGTCCTGTTACTCCTTGCGGCGGCGTTTCCCGACCTCGCGGCATCGCAGAAGGATATCACCCAAGGGCCGGTCAGCATCGAAGCGGACAGTATCACCTACGATGAAGATGAAGGCACCCTGCACGCGGCGGGGAAGGTCGTCATCACCTTCTCCCGGGGATTCCTCAAGGCCGACACCGTGGTACTCAACCGCGGCACAAACATGGCGCTCGCCGAGGGACAGGTCCTGGTCCACAGCGATCAAGACGTACTCGCCGGTGAGAAGGTATTGTTCAATGTCGTGACCAAGACCGGAACCGCAATCGATGGGAACATCTATATCGCCCTGAATCATGCGTACGTGAAGGCGGAAAAGATCGAAAAGAAGGGAGAGGCGACCTATCGCTGCGAAAATGCCACGTTCACAACCTGTGACGGCAAGAATCCCGACTGGCGAATTGCAGGAAGCGAGCTCGATGTGACCATCGACGGTTATGGGGTCTTGAAACACGGGCGATTCCTCACCGGCAATGTCCCCATCTTCTATTTGCCTTACTTCGTTTTTCCCGCCAAGACAACGCGCCAGTCGGGTTTTCTCCCCCCCCTGTTCTCCTTCTCCCCGGACAGGGACGGCACGGACGTGGAACTGCCCTTCTTCTGGGCCATTTCTGAGTCGGCCGATGCGACTTTCTATCAGCGTTACATGGAGAAGAGGGGCTATAAACAGGGCGTCGAATTTCGATATTTTCTCAGCCCGGGAACCGCTGGAACCCTCTATGCCGATTTTATCAACGACCGCCACTGGGTGGCGAAACCCGACGAATGGACCAGCCGTGACTGGCAGGGGGATCGGCACCGATGGTCCTTTTATCTGAACCACGAAACGGACTTCGGATCCGGTTTCGCCCTCCGGAGCGACATCCAGCATGTGTCCGACCACTGGTATTTTAGAGACTTCGCTTCATACAACTACTATCTGAGCAACTATTCCCAATCCGGCGGGACAAGGTTTCGACGCGTCTCCTTCCTGGGTAATGAGTCTCTCGGGTCGCTGAATTCCACCGCCCGTCTTACCAAAAACTGGTCACTGTACAATTTGACAGCCCTGGTCAGCCACACGGATGACTTTACCATCCCCAATAATAAAACGACGCTCCAGGCCTATCCGGCGGTATCCCTGGCGGGATTCCGTCAGCCGCTCTTCAAAAGTCCTCTTCAGTTGGAATTCAGCGCCGTGTATGCTTACCTCTATCGCCAGGAGGGTCAGAGGGGGCATATATGGGAGCTGACTCCGAAGCTCTATCTCCCGATCGCTATCGGACCCTATGCTCAGGCAACAGCCGTGGCCGGATACCGGGGGAGCTACTGGGAACGGACCGATACCGGGACGGAAATCATAAAAAAGTCCGGAGATCGCCATGAGTTTCCGCTTGGCGCCTCGCTCTCTACGGAGTTCAGCAGGGTTTTTGTCGTCGGGCCTCCCGATGCGGTCGGGATGGAAAAGATCAGACATGCGATAAAGCCGGAGATCATTTACAACTATAACGCCATTCCCAACATCGCCTCTCAGGAACACGCCCCCGACTACTTCACAAGGTTTGGGTACCAGAACAGCCTGACCTACTCTCTCACCAACACCCTCGTCTCGAAAACGAGAGGAGCGGGCGGGACGGCGAGCTACCGGGAGATGATGCGCTTCATGCTCGCCCAGACCTACAATCTTCTCGAGGCTACGCGGGAGGTCACGGGGATTGAGGGCGACATTCGCCGTCCCCTGAGCGATGTGACTGTGGAACTCGATCTGGCGCCCCTCCCGAATTTCTTTCTGTCGGCGCGCAACGTCTATAGTGTCAATTTCGGCGACTGGCCGTCGAGCAATTATTACATGACTATATCTGACAACAGGGGGGATCACCTCTCTGTGGGGTACCTCAACACAAAGACATTGGGGTACAACGTCAAGCAGACCGTTTTGGAGGAGCTTAATCTCTTTGTGAAGGTATCCCTGACCCCCACGCTGGATGCGATCTATCTGATGAGGAAAAATCTGCTGGATCGAAAGACCATCGAATCCACATATGGGATCAAATACAGCAGACAGTGCTGGAGCTTTGAACTCCGCGTGTCATCCATGGAGAATTACACATTCGTCATGGCCTATGTTTCGCTGCTGGGGTTGGGGGGCGGTCCGCTGCCCCTTCCTGGAGGGGGGATCTTCTCTTTTTGATTTTTTATGTAGGTTTTTCCTTGACAAAGATGACAAATTTTCATATGTACTCGGTTTAAAATTTAAGAAAATCACTTGGTGAAACGATGAAGACGACCCATGCAAAACAGGAAGATGTGACCCGTGACTGGTATCTCGTGGATGCCGAGAACAAGATTTTAGGCAGGCTGGCATGTGGGATTGCCCATCGGCTGCGCGGGAAGCACAAGGCGATATTTGCACCCTATATGGATACGGGCGATTTTGTGGTTGTGGTCAATGCCGACAAGATCGCACTTACCGGTAAGAAGCTGACCGATAAGGTCTATTACCACCATTCGGGCTATCCGGGCGGGATCAAGGCCGTGACGGCAGGCAAGCTTTTCAAGGAGAAGCCGGAAGAGGTGCTGCGGACGGCGGTAAAGGGAATGCTCCCAAAGAATACATTGGGCAGGGCCATGTTGAAAAAGCTCAAGATATACACGGGCGGCGACCATCCGCACGAAGCCCAGTCCCCGCGCATACTGGAGTTGTAATTTTTTCATTTCGAAGATGACTAGTGGTTTTGCGAACATCACATGGAGAGAGAGATGACGGAAAAACGTTTTTACGCGACGGGGAAGAGGAAAAGCGCCACTGCCAGGATCTACATGAAAGAAGGTACGGGCATCCTGCAGGTGAATAAGCGAAACTTTGACGACTACTTCACGCGGGAAAGCCTGAAGATGCTTATCCAGCAGCCGCTGGAGATGACGGGGAAAAAAGACCGGTTCGATTTCTACATCAATGTGGAAGGGGGCGGCATCGCCGGTCAGGCGGGAGCCATCAAACACGGTATCTCCAAGGTGCTGGTGGAATATGACGGAGAAATGAGATCCACCTTGAAGAAGGCGGGTTTTTTAACGCGCGATTCACGGATCAAGGAGCGAAAGAAGTACGGACAGCCGGGGGCCAGAAAACGGTTCCAGTTCTCAAAGAGATAAGTTCCCGGGAGGCTGAGGCCTCCCTTTTTTTTAAGAGCGAGGAGGGGCGGCGGTGATCAGGGTCGGCATATACGGGGGGAGCGGATATACCGGGGAGGAGCTGCTGAGATTGCTTATCAGCCATCCCGATGCGAGCGTCGTCGTGGCGACGTCACGGCGGTTTGCCGGGGTTCCGGTTGCCGAGGTCTATCCGGCCTTCGCCGGACTGACCGATCTTGTGTATACGGACTGTTCCCCCGAAACCCTCGCCGATGTAACCGATATCGTCTTCACGGCACTTCCCCATGGGGTTTCCATGGAATTTGTTCCGCAATTTTTAAGAGCCGGCCGGAAGGTCATCGATCTGAGCGCCGATTACCGCATCCATTCGGCGGCGACCTATGAGACATGGTACGCCAGGCATAAGTTCCCCGAGGTGCTTGAGGAGGCGGTCTATGGTCTGCCCGAGCTTCATCGGGAACGCATCCGCAGCGCGAGGCTGATTGCCAATCCCGGCTGTTATCCCACCAGCATCATTTTAGGACTGGCGCCGGTTCTCAAGTCGGGTTGGATCGATACCGACTCCGTGATCGCCGACTCCAAATCGGGTGTTTT
>Ga0194127_10009145_pt1 | contig 10471 bp, 6 predicted proteins | sample TA2KigC100mmetaG_FD_148624 | JGI IMG/M metagenome (GOLD analysis project Ga0194127, IMG submission 148624) | Freshwater microbial communities from Lake Tanganyika, Tanzania - TA2015036 Kigoma Deep Cast 100m | ecosystem: Environmental > Aquatic > Freshwater > Lake | place: Tanzania: Lake... | reverse complement strand
CGGCTCAGTCGGTAGAGCAGAGGACTGAAAATCCTTGTGTCGCTGGTTCGATTCCGGCCCTCGGCACCACGAATCTTACAGAATCCCGCTTGATTAGCTTACCGCGGCCAAGCGGCTTTTCTTTTTCAAGATGACGAGTGCGGGACTTTTGCGGGACCCTCGGTCGCACACCACATCGCTAAAGTGATATCATTCGTTAGTCTTGCCTGCGAATAGAGGGCGGGGACCCCACTTCTCAGTTGACCACACAGATTACGCACAACAGATGAAGCTGCGGGATTGCTTCTTGTAATTGAAGTATCGTTGCAACTTTTCCCGCAATTCCTTCACTGCGGACCGTGATTATCATTACATCCCCAAGAGATAGAACCCGAGGACAATGAGCAGAGTTCCGGCGATTTTTTGGATTACAGGGCTAATCCTCTGAACCATTGACGTCAACCTTCTTAATCCCAGGCCCATTCCCACAAGAAGGCCGACCATAGGCAAGCTGTACCCTATCGAGAAAACCGTAAGAATAACTGCTCCCCAGAGGGCATGTCCCTGTAAAGTGGTCACCGCAAGGGCTACCGGAAGAATCGGATTGCAGCACACGGAACAGGCGGTAGCCCCTCCACCTACCGCAAGACCGTAAATTGTTGCCCCTGATGACCTCATCTGCCAGGCTTTCCCTGTAATTCCCAGCCTGGCCAAATCGTACGGGAGAAGACCTAAAGTAGCTAGTCCAAACAAGACCGAGACGAATCCTGCGAACAGCTTCCAATACATCCCCAACGAAGCTCCCGCAACTTGGCCCACAAATCCGCTGATTGCTCCTAAAGCGGCGAAGGCTCCGACAGTTCCGAGCATGAAAAAGAGAGCGGCCACGAGGAGGGTGCGGCGATCAGTGTCATGTCCGACAGTACCCGAATATCCGGCAATAGCCCCAAGAACCGGAAGATTGCAGCAGGAGGTCACAGATCCTACTATTCCGAGCATGAGAGCCGCGGGGAAAACCGCCACTGAATAAGTCGATGACTGAAGAATAGCGGCAGACCATTCGAGCATCGCCAAACTCCATCACTTCGGACAGCAGGATGCATTGCTCTGGCCGGGACAGCAAGCAACGGGTGTTGATGCCAAAACGAACGCGTTATACAAGCCGGCTTCAGTGATCTCACCGGCCACAGCGGACGGTTGGCCCTGTCGCCCCAAAACTATTACACAGGGAAAAGCCTTGACCGAGAAACGACGCGCTAGTTGGGTGTGGTCCGGCGCACTGTTGTTGAGCGTGAACACTCCAACCCTTCGTCCCGATTTCCACAGATTGTTCGCTACCGTCCCCAACTGCTTCGGAACCGGGGAAGAGGAGAACTGCGCCTGTCCCGGGAGCACCAGAAACACCACATCTTTGTCCGCTGCCAGCGAGTCGAGAGATTGCAATGAATCCAGGACTCGGTTGAGGGAAATATCTTCCTGTTTCGGTTGTGGCTTACCTTGAGAGGTATTCTGTACCGTCACAGCCGGTATTTCCGCGAGCCCTGCGGAAAAGGACTTAGCAGGAACTGTAGTGTAGGACTGGGCAGAGTTTGTATTCAAGAATGAATTGGCTCCAACCCCGATTGCCGCCACTATGATGATCACTGAGACCAGGGTCTTTCCATTTTTCCAAGGCGCCGCTTCGGGAGCGCAGCACGCAGATGAGTTTCCGGCGACTGGTTGGCGACAGGCGGCTCTAGCATCCTCAGGCGCACAACAGCTTTTCCCTTTTTCCTCCGAAGTCAAATCATTCATTTGCATTCTCCTGCACTGAGACATTCATCCTCTTCGAGACACTCGAGCAACGAGCCCCCAGTCAGCAACTTCGCTGTGTCGAGCACTGTTTCCGGATCAATCCAACACAACATGTTCTTTCCGCGTCTCTCTACGCGTATGAGGCCTGATTGGCGGAGTTCTCTGATGTGGTGGGAAACAGTTGAAGCATCTATTTCAAGGCCTTTGCCCAGTTCGCTGACACACTGCCTTAATGCCATGTCAGTGGCGCATTTCGTTCCGGGGGGACAGCATGAAAGCATCCGCAAGAAGATACGGAGGCGGTTGGGGTTTGACAACGCCCTGAAGATTTCGGAAAACCGTCCAATGTCGTATTGATGGTTGGACATATGTCCATGGATCCTGCAATGGGGCTTCGTTGTCAAGAAAAAAAGAGTGTCTATCAAGGGAGGCTTTACGTCGCGGAGGTTGCTCAAGGTTCACCACCAGCGGGACCTGAAGGTCATTCGCGGCCGTCATCATGTTCAGTGCAGATGCCGTCCGACGTCAACTGCATTTGTGCAATCATCACAATTACAGTTGCGCCGGGACATTCCCCGGTAACTGGACGAGAGTAACGATCTGATGAGTAATGGAACGTGGCTGTAGTCGGTGGGAACCGACAATGGGGAAAGTTCTTTATGAAACAAACGATTGACTTACCACACCAATATGCTATGTTTTAGAGAAGAAAACCGGCGCCCCACGACGCTCCAATCCAAGCAACCCGCGCTGCCGAATATGTCTTCCGCTGGAGCTTCAATGCCTTCCCGCTCAGTTGCTTATCGAACGAAAAAAGGCTGGACCGCTGTCGAACCACGGAAACGGCTTATCGAGGCAGGCCTGGACCTGTTTGGTAAGTACAGTTTTGACGGGGTGAGCACCCGCATGCTCGCAGAACAGGCTCAGGTCAACCTCGCTGCCATAACTTACTATTTTGGCGGCAAAGAGGGCTTGTACCTCGCTGTCGCAGACCACATCGTGGAGCAAGTGGACGGAGTGATTGGACCTCAACTCGCTAAAGTCCAAAAAGCTCTGAAAAAAAAGACGCTTGATAAGGAACAGAGCTTCAGTCTCCTCAGTGAGTTGTTGGAATTTCTTATTACCCGGTTCCTCGGTGCTCCTCAGACAGACAAATGGCTCGGCATTATCGTCCGTGAACAACTCTCTCCCACCAAGGCTTTCGATGTGCTCTTTGAAGGCTTCATGAGACCTTTGGAGAACGCTCTTTTCGGTTTGGCGGCACGCATCGTGGCCCCCGGGTGGGACGATCAGGACGTGAAGCTTCGCGTCTTTGCTATCATGGGAGAAATCCAGATATTCCACATCTCACCGAGCGCCATAAAACGGAGCCTGAACTGGGAAGGGTACGAACCTGAGAATCTGGATGCGATTCGCCGCGTTATTATGGATAATCTCAAAGGGATTTTCACAATGTCTCTGAATGATTCTTACCCCGTCTCTGACAGAGGAGGCCGCGCTGAGAAGCGATTGCCGGCCGACACCGCATCAAGGAGAAAGCGAGAGGTCTCTGATGCAATCCCGTGAACCGGTTCTTGGAGCGCTTACGTGGAGCGCTGTCTTGATGGCCGCGCTGAGCGGCCTTTTGCTGGGCGGATGCGGTCGCGGCCAGCAACCCCTCGCGCCCCCTGTCCCGGAAGTAGCCGCGGTAACAGTCCGGGCGCAGGAGCTGGTGCTCACCACTGAATTGCCGGGACGCACCTCCGCTTACCTCATTGCGGAAATCCGACCACAGGTGAATGGCATCATTCAGAAACGCCTGTTTACGGAGGGTTCCGACGTCAAGGCCGGCCAAGTGTTGTATCAGATCGACCCCGCGCCCTTTCAGGCGGCGCTCGACAGCGCCAGGGCCGCTCTCGCGAAATCGGAGGCCAATCTGCCCGCGATCCGGTCCAAAGCCGAACGATACAAGACTTTACTCGCCGAAAAAGCTGTGAGCCAGCAGGATTATGACGATAGAGAGGCCGCTTTGAAACAGGCCGAAGCCGATGTTCAGTATTGGAAAGCGGCGGTGGAGACGGCCCGCATCAATCTGGATTACACCCGCGTCACCGCTCCCATCTCCGGACGTATCGGCAAATCCAACGTGACCGACGGCGCCCTGGTGACCGCGTATCAAGCCATGCCCCTCGCGACCATCCAGCAACTGGACCCCATTTACGTGGATGTGCCCCAATCCACCACCGAACTGCTGCGACTGAAGCGGCGCCTGGAAGACAACCGCCTTCACCAAAACGGAAAGGACCAGAACACGGTCAAGCTGATCCTGGAAGACCACACGGCATATCCATTGGAAGGCGCGCTTCAGTTTCGGGATGTCACGGTGGAACCGACCACCGGCTCCGTCGTTTTACGGATTGTCTTCCCAAATCCTGAAGGAATTCTTCTGCCGGGCATGTTCGTCCGGACGGTTGTGAAGGAAGGCGTAAACGAGCGTGCCATCCTTATTCCTCAGCAGGCGGTCTCGCGCGATCCAAAGGGTAACCCTATTGCGCTCATCGTAGACGCGGAGGGGAAGATTCAGCAGCGGACGCTTACCCTTGATCGCGCCATCGGCGACAAGTGGCTTGTCTCGTCAGGTCTAGGACTCGGCGATCGTGTGGTGGTCGAGGGTATACAAAAGGTTCGGCCCGGGGTGTCCGTTAAGGTTATTGACGTTGACGCCTCTCGGAAAGCCGACGCGGAACCTGGGAGCCCCTCTCGGCAGACCGGAAAAGCGAATTAACGGAGGCCCTCGATGCTATCGAGATTCTTTCTGGATCGCCCTGTCTTTGCCTGGGTCATCGCCATCATTATGATGGTCGCGGGCGGCCTGGCGATCTACAATCTGCCCATATCACAGTATCCCCCCATCGCTCCGCCCTCAATCGCCATTGACTCCATTTACCCGGGGGCCTCTGCGGAGACGGTTGAGAACAGTGTTACCCAGATCATTGAGCAGAAGATGACCGGCCTTGACAAGATGCTTTACTTGTTCGCCACCAGTAACTCCGCAGGCGCGTCTCGCATCCAGTTGACTTTTGCCCCGGGAACCGATCCGGACCTTGCCTGGGCTCAAGTCCAGAATAAGCTCCAGCTCGCCATGGCGAACCTTCCCGAGGTGGTGCAACGCCAGGGAGTCACGGTCAACAAATCCACCAGGAATTGGTTGATCATCGTAGGCTTGGTCTCGGAAGACGGGAGCATGGATGCGTACGATCTGAGAGACTATGCCCAATCCAACCTGGAGAAGGTGCTGGCCCGCGTCCCGGGAGTGGGTGAGGTTACGGTTTTCGGCTCCCAGTATGCCATGAGGGTCTGGCTGAACCCGGACAAGCTGACCAACTATCACCTCACGATCGAAGATGTCATATCCGCGCTGCGGGCCTACAACGTCGAGGTCTCCGCCGGTCAGTTCGGGGGCGCGCCGGCGGTGGAAGGCCAGCGATTGAACGCTTCAATTGTTGTCCAGAACCTCCTCAAGACCCCTGAAGAGTTTGCGGCCATCCCCATCCGCATGAATCCGGACGGTTCCATCGTTCGGGTGAAAGATGTGGGACGCACGGAACTGGGCACCGAATTCTATGATATCGTGAATTATTACAACGGCAAACCCGCCGCAGCCCTGGCCATCCGGCAGGCCGCCGGCGCCAACGCTCTGGATACGGCAGATGCGATCAAAGCCAAACTGAAAGAGATGAGTCGGTACTTCCCTCCGGGAATGAAGGTCATTTACCCCTATGACACAACCCCCTTCATCCAAGTGGCCATCGATGAGGTGGTTAAGACTCTTCTTGAAGCAATCCTGCTGGTCTTCCTCGTCATGTATCTCTTCCTGGGAAACATCCGGGCCACCCTCATACCGACCATCGCTGTGCCGGTGGTGATCCTGGGGACCTTTGCGGTCCTGGGGCTCTTCGGGTTCTCCATCAACATGCTGACCATGTTCGCCATGGTGCTTGCCATCGGCCTTCTGGTGGACGACGCCATTGTGGTGGTGGAGAACGTGGAACGGATCATGCGCGACGAGGGGCTTTCGCCCAGAGAGGCCACCGCTAAATCCATGGACGAAATCACCAGCGCTCTGATCGGGATCGGCTTGGTGCTGTCCGCCGTCTTTGGTCCAATGGCATTTTTTGGCGGCTCGACGGGCGTCATCTACCGCCAGTTTTCCGTGACCATAATCGCCTCCATGCTTCTTTCAGTTGTTGTGGCCTTGATTCTGACCCCCGTCCTCTGCGCATCCCTTCTCAAGCCGGTGGCAAAAGGACATGAAGCGTCGGAAAATGCGATCTTTTTCTTGCGACCGTTTTTCCGATGGTTCAATCGATCGTTTTTCAGCGGCAGGGACTTATACTTGAAAATAGTGAACGATTTCCTGACGAAAAAGCTGCGATACCTTTTTGTATTCATTTTAATTGTCGTGTCGATGGGATTCCTCTTTCGGAACCTGCCCACCGCCTATCTCCCCGATGAAGACCAGGGAGTCCTCTTTGTTCAGGCAATGCTCCCTGCGAACTCCACTCTGGAGCAGACCCAGAAGGTCCTGGACACGGCCAAGGATTATTTTTTGTTGGAGGAAAAGGAGGCGGTGGAGTCGATAATGACGGTCTCCGGCGTCAGCTTCACTCTCAGGGGACAAAATGTGGGTTTGGCATTTGTCAAACTGAGGGACTGGAAGCTTCGGGAGCGAGCGGATTTGAAGGCCGAGGCCGTGGTCGGAAGGGCCATGAAGGTTTTTTCAGGAATTCGCAACGCTATGGTGTTCGTCTTTCCGCCGCCCGCCGTGATTGAAATGGGCCAGTCCAAGGGTTTCGATTTTCAGTTACAGGACCGCGGCGGCCTCGGCCACGCGGACCTGATGGCGGCCCGCAACCAACTCCTCGATATGGCTACGCATGACCCGAGATTGATCAGAGTTCGGCCCAACGGCCTGGAAGACGTGCCTGAATATCGGGTCGATGTGGATTGGGAAAAGGCGGGCGCTCTCGGGCTCCCCATTACCGCTATTCACCATACTGTCGCGGCGGCCTTCGGCAGCGCCTACGTCAACGATTTTATTCAAGGCGGACGAGTGAAGCGTGTGTACGTGCAGGCGGACGCTCCCTACCGCATGTTGCCCGACGATCTGAAAAAACTTTATGTGCGCAACACATCGGGCAAAATGGCGCCCTTTTCTTCTTTCGCATCGGGACATTGGGCTTCCGGATCTCCGCAGTTGGAACGTTACAACGCGTTTCCTTCGGTAAACGTGTGGGGCGAGCCGGCCCCGGGGAGGAGTTCCGGCGAGGCGATGAAGGCAATGGAAGAGTTCGTCGCGAAATTGCCCCGAGGGATCGGCTATGATTGGACCGGGATTTCTTTCCAAGAGCGGTTGGCCGGCGCCCAGGCGCCCGCGTTGTATGCATTTTCCATGCTCGTGATCTTTCTCGTTCTAGCGGCTCTCTATGAGAGCTGGACCTTGCCCTTCTCAATCGTGATGGCTTTTCCCCTGGGAGTCATCGGCGGGGTGATGGCTTCATCGTTTCGGGGGCTGCCCAATGATGTCTATTTCCAGATCGGGCTTCTCACCACCTTGGGGTTGACCACCAAGAACGCGATCCTGATCGTCGTATTCGCAAAGGCCAAACTGGAAGAAGGGATGGGGTTAATCGAGGCCACTCTCGAAGGCGCAAGACTTCGATTTCGCCCGATCGTCATGACTTCGTTGGCGTTCGGCTTCGGCGTGCTGCCTCTTGCGTTGGCCACCGGCGCCGGAGCGGGAGCGCAGAAGGCCATCGGCACCTGCGTCCTGGGCGGCATGATCACCGCGACATCCCTGGCGATTCTCTTTATTCCGCTCTTTTATGTTGTAATTCACCGGATATTTGGAAGCAAGAAACGCCGTCAGGCCCAAGTGACGGAATCGGCTCAAGCGAGTCCTTTGAAGGCGCTATGAAACGAACGGAGAAGCAGCGCCTCTTCGGTTATCCGAGGGGAAATCCCTCTGCTCCCTTCTCTGAAAGCGCATATGTAGCGCTTTTCCCCCTTTTCAAAAGGGGGATATGGGGGCATAGGCGTTAACTTAAAGGATCTTGGCGTGTGATTTCAAATAGTTAACTCAAATGCATCCCGTCACCCCGGACTTGATCCGGGGTCCAGAACATATTGAAAAGACTGGATTCCCGCTTCCGCGGGAATGACGGACGAAAGAACAGGGCTGCTTAACTTAACGCATATGGGATATGGGGGGATCTCCAAGACGACGAAATCCGGCGAAGGTTTCATGTCACCCGCGGGTTACTCGTCCGATCGCGTATTGGCGCTCGTTATTTGCTATGGGCAATCTCCACGCTACCCGGCGCTGCAAAGCCCTGTTCCGCATGCTTGTCCGCGATAGTCGCGGCAAGTCTCTCCAAGGAACCCAGGACCTCGTCGCTCGGATAGCCCTTGCACAAAACCGGCTCCAACACTTCCACCTTCAGATTCGGGATCATTGAGGCAATCTGCTCCACAACCTTAGTGCTCCAGCCGTACGAGCCGATAATCGACGCGAACTTGGCCTTCGGTCGCAAAATGTTGGCCAAGAACGCGGCATAAGCGGTCAACGGATGCGCTCCCATGAGCACCGTAGGGGCGCCGATAACTATAGTGGCAGCGTCAACCAGAGTAATGGCCAACTTACCGATATCGCAAACCGAGAGGTCGAATTGATGAACCGTGACCCCTTTTTCCGCAAGTGAGGCCCCTAGATGTTCTACCATTTTCTTTGTGCTCTTATGCATGGAAACATACGGGATCGCCACTATGTTCTTGGGCTGATCCGAGACCCAGTCCGCATACGCATCCATGATGAATCCCGGTCGGTCGTAAAGAGGTCCGTGGCTCGGAGCGATAAGATCTATTTGCCGGTCTTTCAACTTGGCGAGGTTCTTTTGAATTATCGCGCGGAACGGCATCATAATTTCGCCAAAATACCGCTTCGCAGCTTCGTACACGCGCGGCTGATCGATTGCGTACAGATCCGTAGTCGCGATATGTGAGCCGAAAAAGTCACATGAGAATAGAATGCGATCTTCGGCAAGATAAGCGCACATGGTCTCGGGCCAGTGGACCCAGGGCGTATGAATAAACTCCACCGTCTTGTTTCCCAGTGACAGGCGCTCGCGGTCTTCCACCGTGATGAAACGACGGTTCGGAATTCTCAGGAGATCCGAGAGCATGCCTTTGCCCTTCGGTGTTGTCACAACTTTCGCCTGCTCGTATTTCTCCAGAACCGCAGGAATAGCGCCGGAATGGTCTTGCTCCGCGTGATGAGCTATGACATAGTCAATGGTCTTGACGCCTTCCAATTGCGACATGAGCGTCTGAGCCATTGGCGGGTCCACTGAGTCCACCAGGACTGTTTTGTCGCTGCCTCGAATGATGTAGGAGTTATAGCTCGTGCCGTCAGGCAGGGGTATGAGTGAATCAAAGAGCCGCCTATCCCAATCGATTGCTCCCACCCAGTAAATTCCCTCTCGTATCTGTCGCGGCTTCATCACAAACCTCCTTCTATGATGTATAGGCATTAACGGGATGAAGCCGCAGTGTATCATATCTCCGACACGGCGCGGGGAACTTCCAGAACATGCCTGCCCCCCCAGCAATCTCCTACTCGGTGGGACGGGCATCTTCCCGTCATTCGGACTGACAGGCGAGACGCCTGTCCCACCAATGAGATTGCTTCGTCCTGCGGGACTCGCAATGACAGCCTTTCCCCGCGTACCCGAATCGTTGCCTCCAAGCAATTTTTTTTGCTTGACGAGAAGGGTACAAGGGCTCATAAATGAACTTTAGGGGATTATTCCCTTGTTTTCCGTCACGGTAAGGTAGAGGGGCGTTTCCCTCGAGGGGGGCATCTGACAAAGCGTTCCACGCAGGACAGGGCTTTTCAAGAGAGTGTAAGAGGTCACCGTCCATGCTGAGGGCTATGGGCCGGGGGGACCTACACCCATTTGTCTCAGGAGAGATGTTATGGGCTTGTGGAAGTGGCGTAGTCCGAAGATCTATGGTGGGCGAATCGTCTTTGAAAAACTGGAAGAAAGAATAGTCCTGGACGGAGCGGTGAACCCGAATCCGCAGGACGACGCGTCCGCCCAAGCCGGCAATACCACCAACACCACCACTCAGCAGGCGGCGCCTTCAACCGGAGGAGCCCCACCGAATCCCGCGGCTACACCGGACCCCGCGGCTCCGCCTCCGACCGTGCCTGATGCGCTGCACGAGGTCCTGCCCACCAACCCTGCCGAGCTGAACGTGATCCTCGTTTCCAACGCGCTCCAGGAGATCCAGTCGATTTCACAGGCCGCGCAGGCTGACGCGAAGGTGATCGAGTACGACGCGCAGAGCGACAACCTGAGCACGATCAGCCAAAAGCTGACCGATCTCGTGGATTCCACGGGCCACAAGATCGACACACTCTCGGTCGTTGGACAAGGGACCAAGGACGCTATTCGGATCGGCGCGGATCAGATCAAATCGGCAAATATATCTGATTATGAGTTCGTATTCGAGACCATCGGGCAAAGCCTCACCGATGACGCGCAGATTCATTTGTACTCATGCCAAATCGTTGATACCGAGGGTCAAGCCCTGATTAATACCGTCGCGTCGTACACCGCCGCGGATGTCTATGCCATCATGGCCGCCGCGAACGATC
>Ga0194127_10009140_pt1 | contig 10475 bp, 7 predicted proteins | sample TA2KigC100mmetaG_FD_148624 | JGI IMG/M metagenome (GOLD analysis project Ga0194127, IMG submission 148624) | Freshwater microbial communities from Lake Tanganyika, Tanzania - TA2015036 Kigoma Deep Cast 100m | ecosystem: Environmental > Aquatic > Freshwater > Lake | place: Tanzania: Lake... | reverse complement strand
TGAAAATCCCAGCGAAAAGAAGAACCGGAAATAGGAATCGCGGGTATTCCGGCTTACGCCCAGGCTGATTGGGCCGATATAGCTCCGGTAACTCAGCTTGATCCCATAGCCGATCATCGAATTTTTCTCAATTGCCTTTTCCCAATCAAATGTATCGAGGCGGTTCATACCTATATATTCATAAGGCAATAAAATATCAGTTCCCAGATTGAGGAAAAGACTTTTAAAAATGATCCGCTGAAAATGAAGCCCGGCAAGGATAAAGTTTGCATATTCCATTTCCCCGAAATTAAGACCTGTGCAGCGAATATCCGTCGTTTTCACCATTGGGTATCCGCCTATCCTGAAATTATCGAAAAGCGGGTTGGTCTCAGTGGACAAAGTCAATCCGGCTGAAATACCGGGTATAAGCTGGTTTCTTGTATTAAAAGGGATGAATCTCAGATAGCTGAACTGGATCATCCCATAAATCTTCGGAGTGAAATTTTTAACAATCTGGTCGTTAAATTCGCTTTCGCAGAATGGCAGAAGGGTATCGCCGCCATTAACCCTGTAATAAATGGTATCAATGCCCTTCTCGAATTTTACCTTGTAGTAATTGTAAAGGAACAGTTTGCCGAACAGGTGCAGTTCCTTGCCGGATATGGGATAATTTCGGTCATTCAGGGTATTGATGAAAAATCCGGTTTCGAGCCTTACATTATTAAATGTACCCCTTTTGATTTCCTCAGGGATAACTTTCGAGAATTTGGATTTAAGCGTGCTGAACATATATCCTGCTCCAAGATAATAGCTGTTTTCGAGCAGCTGCGTGGTCATAAAACCCAGTGTGAAATTATGCTCTGTTGTAATATCCACGTCCGTTAGGTGGCCCTCAGAGTAAGCAGGAATTTCTTCGTTTAGAAAATTGTATTTAAAACTGACCGCTATACTGTTCAGCTTTCCAATATACTGCAGAAAATCTAACCTGAATTTGGGATTCCGGGAGATATCCCCTGCAAGGATAAGCCTTGAGGAAGGAATCAGGTAATCCCGTAAGGTCATATTCAGCGCTATTCCTGTCGAAAAGGTATTGTCATGATGCAGCGAAGCCTTTATAAGCGTCCGGGGTTTTTCGTCCAGTTCGATGGAAAGCATGTATTTATTCGAAAACTTTTTCCTGTGGATATAGTGGTTCACCTTTTTAAAACTGTTGATCCCATAAACCCTTTTAACACCCTGTTCGATATCTGATTGTGAATATTTTTGATCCTTTTCGATCCCAAGTTTGTTCCATACCAGTTTATCAGATGACCATTTTTGTCCCGTGATGCAAATGCTCTCGATCATGACTGAATCCTGCACCAGAGGAATTTGGTTGGTCTTTTTATTTTTAAACCTGTATTTTTCGGCCAGTTCCCTGAAAGCCTGCCGGTACTGCTGTCCTGTCGCATAACCCGTTTCGAGGATTTCGGCAAAGCTGCTGAAACTTGCCGTACCATAGTTTTTCAGGTCAGGCTTGATATAAATTTCGCAAAAACCGATTTGGCTCTGCAGTCTCTCGAGACTGGGAATCATGGAAACCTGTAAGAGGATGCCGGCCATGCTTCCTACTTCATGAGCCGGTTCGAATCCTTCTGAAACATTAACCCCGATGATGACATCCGCTCCCATTTTATACAGTTCTTCCACCGGGAAATTATTCACAACGCCGCCATCCACCGCAAGTGTCGAATCGAGATCAACAGCAGTGAAAGCCGTCGGAATGGCCATGCTTGCCCGGATGGCTTCGGCAAGAGGGCCATCCTTAAAAACAATTTGTTTACCGGTGCTCACATCCGTCGCTACACACCGGAAAGGAATCGGAAAATCATCGAAACTTGCGTATTTGTTTGCCGGCCAGGTATAGTGGTTCAGAACTTCATTCAGCATCTGGCCTTCGATCATTCCCGAAGGCAGCTTAAGCTTGCCCCTCTCGACCGGAAATTCAAGGAGGTATCGGTTATAATATTCCTTTTCTTCGTACGAAATGAAGTTCAGAGGAATGTTGTTCGACAGGATGAGATCCCAGTCAATTGAACGGATTATGGTATCGAGTTGATCAGCCGAATATCCGATGGCATACAATCCGCCAATGATGCTGCCCATGCTGGTACCTGTGATAAAATCAGGCCGGAGACCTTCCTGTTCCATGGCTTTAAGGATTCCCACATGTGCAATTCCTTTGGCTCCTCCGCCGCTCAGAACCAAACCCAGTTTCGGACGTTCGGCGATCTTGTAGTCAGGTGGCTGAGCCTGAAGGGAAAAATGGAATACAAGACAGATGACAATTAAGATCAGATTCGGAACGGGGATTTTATTCATAAGTTTTTATTCAGAGGTTTTCACTGTCAGAAAGAGAGTTCCGGCTGGAAAAGGCAGTACACCTTTACAATCCTGCCGCAAGAACATCGGCTATATGGGCGACCTTAATGGGAAGCTTGTAGTTATTAATATAGCCCTCCATGTGCATGAGGCACGAGGCATCGGTCGAAACAATGAATTCAGCTCCGGTTTCCAGCGCATTGTGAACCTTTTGTTCAGCCATTGCAGTCGAAATGGCTTCATGCTTTACCGAAAATGTTCCGCCGAACCCGCAGCAAACATCTGTGTCCTTCATCTCGATCAATTCCAGTCCTTTCACATGGCGCAGCAGGGTTCTGGGCTGGTCTTTCAGTCCGTATTCCCGCAGTGCGGCGCAGGAATCATGGTAAGTGATTTTATGCCCGAAGGTGGCTCCCGTATCGGTGATGTTTAACTGGCTGACAAGGAAATCGGTGAACTCGAAAATATTCCTTTGAATGCGCTTGTATTCGAGATGATATGCTGTATTGAAAAAGAGCTTGTCGAAATAATTTTTTACGTATCCGACACAGGATGCCGATGGCGCAACAATAGGCCGGTCATTCGGAAAATCATTGATGAATTTGGTTCCCAACTCCTTGGCTTCATCCCAGAATCCACTGTTGAAAGCCATTTGTCCGCAACAGGTTTGATTGTCGTTGTATTCCACTTTAACCCCGCATTTTTCAAGGATTTTAACCATATTCATCCCGGTTTGCGGATAAATCTGGTCAATAAAACATGGGATAAACAGATCAACGGTCATCTTCTAAATCCAATTGCCAAGTCGGAGGCAAAGATATTTAAAATATAAATTGGAAATCAATCCCGAAATGATTAATAATTAAAACCTGCTTTGATAAGGTCGTCCCAAAATCCGGGATATGACTTGCTTACCACCTCAGGGTTTTCAATCCGGATAGAGCCGAAAACAAGTGCAAGGGGAGCAAATGCCATGGCCATGCGGTGGTCGCCATAGGAATGTATTGGTTCAGGGCTCAGAGTTTTGAGTTCTGTGTTATCAATCCTAATTGCTGAGCCTCCGTATTCGTTCACATGAAAGCCACACTTTTTTAATTCGGTGATCAGGGCGCAGATGCGGTCGGTTTCTTTTATTTTCAGGCTATGAAGACCGGTGATCTTTGCGGGAATATTCAATGCTGCGCAGGTAACTGCTACTGCCTGGGCCAGGTCGGGAATATCGGTGAAACCAAATTCGAAACGATGACACCGGTCGGGCCTTTTTATTAGTCTGACGCCCGTGCTAAGGAATTCGGTCTTTACGCCGAGACTTATAAAAATTTCAGGCAGGATGGCATCCCCCTGAAGACTATGTTTTTCAAGTCCTGTTAGTTCCAGATCAGCGTCGTCAGCGAGGGCAGCTATTTCGTACCAGAAAGCCGCAGATGACCAGTCCGGCTCGACATCAATTTCAGCCGTACAAAATTCCTGCTCCGGAATGGAAATGATGTTTTCACTGAACTCCGCTTGTATCCCGCAAATTTTAAGCATTTCAAGGGTCATCCGGATATATGGCGTAGAAGCTAATCTGCTTTTCAGTTTAATTCTCAACCCACCCTGAAGTACAGGTCCGATCATCATTAAAGCAGAAATGAACTGACTGCTGAGGCTGTCGGTGAATTCCAGGTCGCCGCCGGCAAAGGTTTTTCCTTCGATCATCAGGGGCGGAAATCCGTTTTCACCGGCATAGCTTACGGAAGCACCGAGCAAATTCAGGCTGTCGGCCAGCTGACCGATAGGCCGTTCTTTCATCCTCGGCGATCCCGTTAGAAACCATTTACCTGGCCTGAGCGAAAGATATGAGGTCAGAAACCTGAATACCGTTCCTGCATTCTGACAATCAAGAGAAATAGTCTCCGAAGTATTCTTTTGCAATTCTGTTTGGTTTAAAAGCCGGGATAATAATTTTGTGTCGTCTGCCTCCGACAAATTCCTGATGTTCAACTTCCCTCCGCAAATCTGATTCAGGATCAGGGCGCGGTTGCTCAGGCTTTTTGAAGCGGGAAGGCTGATTTTGCCCCTGACTATCCTGTCTTTTTTGTGAATCGTAAGGGATGTCATGGATTAATGAAATCAAGTGAATTCAAATCACTAAAAAATACTTGTTTTCAATTTGCTTTCAGGTTTTGATAGAACCTCAGGCTTTCCCTGATCAGCTTGATGTCCACCTCCTGGCTGATGAGGCTGTTGCCAATGGAAGTCAGCAGCGTGAAATTGAAATTCTCACCGGTATTTTTCTTGTCGTGCTTCATATATTCGACCACAAGATCGAAATTGCCGGAACGGAATGAATAATACTTAAAGCAGGACATGATATATTTTATGACCTCGTCCATTTCGTCCTTTGGCATTTTTGCCTGAATATGAGAAATATACAGCTCGCAGATCATACCGATTGCAACCGCTTCGCCATGCAAAAGCGGATGGGTGTCGTTCTGGAGCGAAAATGTCTCGACTGCGTGTCCGATGGTGTGTCCGAAATTCAGTACTTTCCGGAATCCGGTGTCGAGCGGGTCCTCCATGATGAAATAGTTCTTTATCTCAGCCGACCAGTCAATAATTTCCTTCCATCTCTTTATACCCGTGAGGGGTTTGGCAACCAATTCATCCCAATACTGTTTGTCGTAGATGATGGCATGTTTGATCACTTCCGAAAACCCTGAATGTATTTGCCGCTGCGGCAGTGTGTCTAAAAACTCGGGAATGGCGAAAACGGCCTGCGGATTCGAAAAAAGACCGATCTGGTTCTTCAGACCTTTCATGTCCACACCCACCTTTCCGCCGATAGATGCGTCCACCATGGAAAGCAGGGTTGTAGGAATATTCAGATACCTGATTCCCCTTTTAAAAGTGGCAGCGACAAACCCGCCGAGATCGGTGATAACGCCACCGCCAAGATTGATGAGCATCGAATTGCGGTCGGCATTGTTTTCCGAAAGCTCGTACCAGAGTTGCTGACAGGTTTCGATTGTTTTGTACTCTTCTCCATCTCTTATTTCGAGAATCTTTACTTTCTGAAACAACTGGATATTACTCATAAGTCGGGGGAGACAGTATTTACGGCTGTTATTATCGGAAAGCACAAAAACTTTATGGTCGGAAAATTCAAACTGGTATAGGAATGAACGAATGGTGTCATATACATCATCTCCGATGAATATGGAATAGCCTTTTGAATTTATGATCGTTTGCATACGAGCAAAAATAGTAAAAATGTCATTAGCCGAAGTTTGGGACAATCCAAAAGTAACAAAGATCGTCATTGCGAATCCTGTTTTTTCAGTGTGGCAAAGCAATCTGTTGATTTACAACACATACAAATTACATGACTGGTTGGCAATAATGAATGATACCTTTCCGGAGTGGACTCCGACTTCAAACTTCCAACTATCTCTGAAATCCATGCCTTTAACATTATTTAACAGCACACTGATACTGAGCCTGAAATCAAAACTTTATTTTTGCGTTCCATTAAAAATTGATAAAATGATCCAGACTGATATTAAAGAACTTAACGAACGCATCCAAAAAGAAAGCGCTTTTGTTGACATCATCAACATGGAAATGCACAAAGTGATCGTCGGACAGAAACAGGGGGTAGAACGGTTGCTGATCGGGCTGCTTGCCAACGGTCATATTCTTCTCGAGGGAGTTCCGGGACTGGCTAAAACATTAGCCATCACCTCGCTGGCAAATGTGATTAAAGCTAAATTCGCACGCATCCAGTTCACCCCCGACCTGCTGCCTGCCGACCTCATCGGGACGATGATTTACAGCCAGAAAAAAGAAGAATTCGTAGTTCGCAAGGGACCCATCTTCGCTAATTTCATCCTGGCGGATGAAATCAACCGTTCGCCCGCAAAGGTGCAAAGCGCTTTGCTCGAGGCCATGCAGGAGCGCCAGGTTACCATCGGCGACCACACGTACCCGCTGGAAGAGCCTTTCCTGGTGCTCGCGACCCAAAACCCCATTGAGCAGGAGGGAACCTATCCGCTTCCCGAAGCTCAGGTTGACCGGTTCATGCTGAAAGTGATCATTGATTATCCTCAAAAGGAAGAGGAAAAGATGATCATGCGACAGAACATCACCAGCCAGTTCCCGAAGACAAGTACGGCGCTTAAACCGGAAGATATCTTAAAAGCACGCAACCTGGTTCGGGAAGTGTATCTGGATGAAAAAATAGAGAACTATATTACCGATATCGTATTTTCATCGCGTTACCCGGCTAAGTTCAAGTTGAACAAATTCGATGGAATGATCAATTACGGGGCTTCGCCGCGTGCGAGCATTTACCTGGCACTGGCTTCAAAAGCCTATGCTTTTATCAAGCGGAGGGGTTATGTGATCCCGGAGGACGTAAGGGCTGTGGCTCATGACGTAATGCGTCACCGGATCGGACTGACCTACGAAGCCGAAGCGGAAAATATCACGACTGAAAATATTGTCAATGAAATTCTGAATTCAGTTGAAGTACCGTAAATAGTTCTGAGTTCTGTGTTCTGAGTTTTGTGTTTTGAGACAACTTCGAACTTCAAACTCAAAACTTCAAACTTCAAACTCAACACATTGAACTCAAAATAATCATATTTTGGACGCAAAAGAAATATTCAAAAAAGTCAGGCAGATCGAGATCAAGACACGGGGATTGTCGAGCCAGATCTTTTCGGGGCACTATCACAGCAGCTTCAAAGGAAAGGGTATGGCTTTCAGCGAAGTGCGCGAATACCAGTACGGCGACGACATCCGAACCTTAGACTGGAACGTTACCGCCAGGCTGAATCATCCCTTTGTTAAGATTTTCGAGGAAGAGAGGGAATTGACCGTTATGCTCCTCATAGATGTGAGCGGTTCAAATGAGTTCGGCACCCGCCTTCAGCTTAAGGAGGAACAGATGACCGAAACCCCTGCTGTGCTCGCTTTCTCAGCCATTCAGAACAATGATAAAGTAGGTGTGATCTTTTTCAGTGACAAAATTGAGAAATTCATTCCACCGAAAAAGGGGACTTCACACATCCTGCGCATCATCCGCGAGTTGATTGATTTTCATCCCGAAAGCCAGAAAACGGATATCGCCGAAGGGCTCCGGTTCCTGACCAATGCGATCAAAAAGCGTTGTACCGTTTTCATCATATCCGATTTCATGGACAAGGGTTTCGACAATGCCCTGAAGATTGCAGGTAAAAAGCACGACATTGTCGCCCTGAGGATTTATGACGAGCGGGAGACCGAACTGCCGGATATGGGCCTGGTTAAAGTATTTAACAAGGAAACCGGTAAAAGAACCTGGGTTGACACAGGGAACAGAAAGACGCGTGAAAATTACGGAAAGTGGTGGAAAGAGCAGGACAAGTATCTGACGAGCCTTTTCCTGAAAAGCGGCGTAGATTCTGCGCAGATCAATACCGCACAGGATTATGTAAAACCGCTGGTAAACCTTTTTAAACGCAGGGAAGCAAGATTTTAAAATGAAAACAGCCTTTAAAATATTCATCCTTCTCCACGGGCTGCTGCTTCAGCATTTTCTGAACGCACAAACGGCAAGTCTCACAACAGACACGAACGCAATCCTTGTGGGCGATCAGATCAACATGAAGCTTGCTTTTTTTCTCCCCGCCGGAAGTGTAGTTCAGTGGCCGGCTCTGAATGATACTATAATTTCGAAAATCGAAATTCTCAATAAAACAAAAGTTGATACTTCTTTATCTTCCGACAAGACAAAGATGAACCTGCTGCAGGTTTTTAAAATCACCTGTTTCGATTCAGGGTATTATGCGATACCACCAATTAAAATCGGTTATAAAAAACCTGGGGATGCTTTGCTTCAAACGGCTGAAACACCGGCCATTTTGCTAACAGTTTCAAGCGTCAGTGTCAACACGCAGGAAGATATAAGGGATATCAAAAAGCCACTCGAAGCTCCGTTTACATTAAAAGAAGCAATGCCCTGGATTATCGGGCTTTTCTTTTTCGGATTGGTTGTTTACGGGGTCATTTATTATCTGAAAAAGAGGAAGAAAGCAGAGCCTGTATTCCGGTCACCTGTAAGATTAAAGATTCCGGCACACCAGGTGGCGCTGGATGCCCTTGAAAACCTGCGGCAGAGAAAGCTCTGGCAAAGCGGCATGATTAAGGATTATTACACGGAACTCACTGAAATCATCCGGGAATATATTCTCGCGAAATTCAATATCCATGCGCCGGAACTTACATCTGACGAAATCCTTTCAGCGCTTAATTATACAGCCACCGATCAAGGTGCGAAACAATTGCTGGGTCAGACTTTTGTCATTGCCGACCTTGTTAAATTTGCCAAAATGCAGCCATTGCCTGCAGAGCATGATACAAGCCTGAGCAATGCTGTCAGTTTTGTGAAGGCGACCATGTTCTTCGGGAGCCAGGCAGAATCAGCATCCGGCGAGACAACAGCATCGGAAAGGAAACTTCCGGTTACTGCTGAAAGGGAATTGAATTCAACCGGGATAACTATACATGAACCGGGAAAGGAGGGCAGTGATGTTTAGCCAGATTGAATTTGCGAATCCGGGATATCTTTACTTCCTTCTTATTCTGCCCGTTATCGGAGTTTGGTATTGGTACCGGTACAGGAAAGACAGCGCGAATATCCAGGTTTCGAACACAGAAAGCTTTGAAAGTTCGCCGGGGAGCCTGAAGCAATATTTATATTTCAGTCTTTATGCCTTACGGATGATTTCTATCGGACTGCTTGTCATTGCTCTCGCGCGGCCTCAAACTACTACGAGCCGGCAGGATGTGACCATCGAAGGAATTGATATTGTCATGGCGCTCGATGTTTCGGGAAGTATGCTGGCTATGGACCTGCAACCCGACAGGCTTGAAGCCGCCAAAGAAGTAGCCTCCGAATTTATTGCAGGCAGACAGAACGACAGGTTCGGACTGGTGATATTTAGCGGGGAAACATTTACGCAGTGTCCTCTCACGACGGATCACAGGGTCATTATCAACCTTTTTAAAGATATTAAAAGCGGGATGATAGAGGATGGGACTGCCATCGGCGATGGACTCGCAACGGCGGTCAACAGGCTGAAGGAGAGCACAGCAGTAAGTAAAGTGATCATCCTGCTGACGGATGGTGTGAATAACATGGGCTCGCTCGATCCGCTTTCATCAGCCGATATTGCGAAGATTTACGGAGTCAGAATTTACACCATTGGCGTTGGAACCGAAGGAATGGCTCCTTACCCGGTACAGACCCCTTTCGGAATTCAAACTCAGAATCTTGAAGTGAAGATTGATGAAAAGCTTTTGCAACAGGTGGCTGCCATGACCGACGGAAAATATTTCAGGGCGACAAGCAACCGGAAACTGAGAGAAATCTATAGCGAAATTGACAAACTTGAAAAATCGAAGATTGATGTAACGGAATTCAGGAAGAAAAAGGAAGAGTTTTTCCCGTTTGCTTTTTTTGCTTTTTTGCTGATCACACTGGAGGTTTTGCTGAGAAATACTGTGTTCAGAAGTTCGCCGTAAGGTGCTAACGTAAAATTGTTGAGTTGTTGAATTGTTAATTGAGTTGAAATGGTTGAAATGGTTGAATCGGGGAATGGATTATATCAGTTGACCTGGTTGAAATCCTGTCATCCAAGGGTGGTTACGCACAGGGTGAAAAACCTGGACCATTGAACTTGAAACCTGAAACTTTGAACTAATTTATGTTTCGATTTGAACATACCGATTTTTTGTGGGCACTGATGCTCATCCCGCTGTTAAGCGGTGTCTTTGTCTGGATGATGGTCTGGAAAAAAAAGGCCTTGCACCGGTTCGGTGAATGGTCTGTCATCCGGCGGCTTCTGCCCGGTCAGTCCGACGGGCGCATCATTTTTAAGTTCGTTCTCCTGATGATCGGTTACTTGTTAATGATTATCGGGTTATCCAATCCCCAGATCGGTTCGAAGCTGATCGAAGGAGAGCGCAAAGGCATTGACATCATGATTGCACTTGATGTTTCGAACAGCATGCTTGCAGAAGATATCAAGCCAAACCGTATCGAAATGTCGAGGCAGGCAATATCAAAGCTGATTGATAACCTGGGAACCGACCGGATCGGGATTTGG
>Ga0194127_10009138_pt1 | contig 10476 bp, 8 predicted proteins | sample TA2KigC100mmetaG_FD_148624 | JGI IMG/M metagenome (GOLD analysis project Ga0194127, IMG submission 148624) | Freshwater microbial communities from Lake Tanganyika, Tanzania - TA2015036 Kigoma Deep Cast 100m | ecosystem: Environmental > Aquatic > Freshwater > Lake | place: Tanzania: Lake... | reverse complement strand
AAAAGCATGTAGCGATGATAGACGACATTGCGCGGCGCCATCATCCGCGCGCAGGTGGCGGCAAGATCGATCGGCGTCGACACGGCGATCGCGGCGCGCACCGGCAGGCCGTGACCGCCTTCGCCGATAAATTTCAGCACGAGATTGCCGCCGAGCGAATTGCCGATCAGCACGATTCCCTGGCGCGTCAGCTCGGCGGGAAGGGCGCGCAGCGCCGCGGCGAGATCGTCGGTCTTGCCGGCGTGATAGCGCCCGCCCGAGGTCGGGCGCGACGGCGCCGCGCCGCGCAGATTGAGACGCAGCGCCGGCCAGCCCTGACTGACGAGATAGCGTGCCGTGGCGATTCCATGCCGGCTCGATTCGGACCCGGCGAGCCCATGCGCGAGCACGATCAGCGGCGCGTGCGTGTTTACGCCCGGCCGGTCGAGCCGCGCCGCCAGCCGGTCGCCGTCCGGCATGGCGAGCAGCAGCCGCTCGCCGCCGGCACGCTCCGGCGGCCCGCCGATGATGATATTGCGCAACGTCTGCAGATCGCCGCCAAACCACGGCGCCCGCTCGCGGAAGGGGGGAAGGGCGGAACCAATGAGCGAAGCTTCATCGAGCATATTCTTGATCGTTCGCATGAGCGATGAGCAGCTTTTTCACCGACCTATTTCAGCCTCGTGGATAAACCTTCTACGCGAATAGCGTTTCGACAAACAAAAGGGTCTTGGCAAAAAAGAACAAATCGTGCACACTGGGGATCAGGGTGAAGCGCGGCCATTCTCCCCCCGCACCTTACGCGCTGACGCCCTCGCAGCCGCATTGCCTGCGCCCAGTCAACCGTGCCAGAAGGATTTTTCAGCCGTGAGCCAAGCCAACCTCCGCCTCGTGGAAGGGACTTCCGTGGACAAGACCAAGGCGCTCGACGCCGCTCTGTCGCAGATCGAGCGCGCCTTCGGCAAGGGCTCGATCATGCGGCTCGGCAAGAACCAGAAGGCCGTCGAGATCGAGACGGTCTCCACCGGCTCGCTCGGGCTAGACATTGCGCTCGGCGTCGGCGGCCTGCCGCGCGGCCGGGTGGTTGAAATCTACGGGCCGGAATCCTCGGGCAAGACCACCCTGACGCTCCATGTCATCGCCGAGGCGCAGAAAGCGGGCGGCGTTTGCGCTTTTGTGGACGCCGAACATGCGCTCGATCCGATCTACGCCCGCAAGCTCGGCGTCAATCTCGAAGATCTGCTGATTTCGCAGCCAGACACCGGCGAACAGGCGCTGGAGATCACCGATACGCTGGTGCGCTCCGGCGCCGTCGACGTGCTGGTCGTCGATTCGGTCGCGGCGCTGACGCCTCGCGCCGAAATCGAGGGCGAGATGGGCGACGTGCAGCCCGGCCTGCAGGCGCGGCTGATGAGCCAGGCGCTGCGCAAGCTCACCGCCTCGATCGCCCGCTCCAACACGCTCGTCATCTTCATCAATCAGATCCGCATGAAGATCGGCGTGATGTATGGGTCGCCCGAGACGACGACCGGCGGCAATGCGCTGAAATTCTACGCCTCGGTGCGGCTCGACATCCGCCGCATCGGCGCGATCAAGGAGCGCGACGAGACGATCGGCAACCAGACCCGCGTCAAAGTGGTCAAGAACAAGGTGGCGCCGCCGTTCAAACAGGTCGAATTCGACATCATGTATGGCGAAGGCGTCTCCAAATTCGGCGAATTGATCGATCTTGGCGTCAAGGCCGGCGTCGTCGAGAAGTCGGGCGCCTGGTTCTCCTACGACAGCCAGCGGCTCGGCCAGGGTCGCGAGAACGCCAAGACTTTTCTCAAGCAGCATCCCGAGGCGGCGCAGCGCATCGAACAGGCGATCCGCGAAAACGCCGGGCTGATCGCCGAGCGCATTCTCGAAGCGGCGGATGACGACGAGGCCGGCGAGGCCTAATCCCGAGACGGCGTCGCCCCGAATATTTTTCAAGCCGCCGAGGCCTAAGGCGCCTTGCGCGCGGGCGATTGCGAACAGCGAGAGGGGCTAAAGGCCGCCCCCTCGCCATTGCCGTTTGGCCCCGGAACTGTCATATCGCGCATGACGAAGCGCGCGAAGGCGCCGCCTGCCGCAGCCTTCGCCGCAACCTCGGGCCGTCGCCTGTTTCGTTGAAACGAAAAGCCGCTCCAGGTTATTGTTTCAAACGCCTCTCCCGCATCGGCGCAGCCGCTTGGCGAAAGGGGCGCATTCGCGAGCCGTGACCGCATGAGTGGCGTCAACCAGATCCGCACCGCCTTCCTCGACTATTTCGCGCGCAACGGGCACGAAAAAGTCGCGTCGTCCTCGCTCGTGCCGCACAATGATCCGACGTTGATGTTCACCAACGCCGGCATGGTGCAGTTCAAGAATGTCTTCACCGGCGTCGAGAAGCGCGCCTACGCCCGCGCCGCCTCGGCGCAAAAATGCATGCGCGCCGGCGGCAAGCACAACGACCTCGACAATGTCGGCTACACCGCCCGCCATCTCACCTTCTTCGAGATGCTCGGCAATTTCTCCTTCGGCGATTATTTCAAGGACGGCGCGATCGAACTCGCCTGGAATTTAGTCACCCGCGAACTCGGCCTGCCGCGCGAAAAACTGCTCGTCACCGTCTATCACGACGACGACGAGGCCTATGATCTGTGGAAGAAAATCGCCGGCTTCCCGGACGATCGCATCATCCGCATCCCAACCTCCGACAATTTCTGGAGCATGGGCGACGTCGGCCCCTGCGGCCCGTGTTCGGAAATCTTTTACGACCAGGGCGAGAGCGTCGCGGGCGGACCGCCCGGCAGTCCTGAGGAAGACGGCGACCGGTTCCTCGAATTCTGGAACCTCGTCTTCATGCAATATGAGCAGGTGGCGCCCGGCGAGCGCGCGCCGCTGCCGCGCCCGTCGATCGACACCGGCATGGGGCTGGAGCGCATCGCCGCGCTGCTGCAGGGCGTGCATTCGGTCTTCGACGTCGACCTGTTTCGCGCGCTGACCGGCGCCGTCGCCGATTTCACCGGCGCGCCGGCCGACGGCCCGCAGGGCGCGAGCCACCGCGTCATCGCCGATCATCTGCGCGCCTCCGCCTTCCTCGTCGCCGACGGCGTCACGCCGTCGAACGAGGGCCGCGGCTATGTGCTGCGCCGGATCATGCGCCGCGCCATGCGCCATGCGCAGCTCCTCGGCGCGAAAGACCCGCTGATGTGGAAACTGGCGCCGACGCTCGTCGCCGAAATGAGCCTGGCCTATCCGGAGCTCGTGCGCGCTCAGACGCTCATCGCCGATACGTTGCTTTCCGAAGAGACGCGCTTTCGCGCGACGCTGGCGCGCGGCCTCGCGATCCTCGACGAGGAGACTGCGGCGCTCGGCCGGGGCGCGAAACTCTCCGGCGAAACCGCCTTCAAGCTCTATGACACCTACGGCTTTCCGCTCGACCTCACCGAGGACGCGCTGCGGCCGCGCGGCATCGGCGTCGACAAGGAGGTGTTCAACGCCGCGATGGAGCGCCAGCGCGCAGAAGCGCGCAAGGCCTGGTCCGGCTCGGGCGAAACCGCGACCGAGGCGTTGTGGTTCGCGCTCAAGGAGCGTCTCGGCGCGACCGAATTTCTCGGCTATGAGACCGAGAAGAGCGAAGGCGTCGTCACCGCCATTCTTCACGACGGCGCCGAGGCCTTCTCGCTCAAAACAAGGCGCGCGCGGCGCGCTGATCCTCAATCAGACGCCCTTCTACGGCGAGTCGGGCGGACAGATCGGCGATGTCGGCCTGATGCGCGCCCGCGGCGTGCGCTTTCGCGTCGAGAACACGCTGAAAAAGCTCGGCGACATCATCGTCCACGAGGGCGTCGTCGAGGAAGGCGAGATCGCGCCAGGAATGGCGCTCGAACTCGACGTCGATCACGCGCGGCGCCGACAGACGCGCGCCAATCATTCGGCGACGCATATTTTGCACGAGGCGCTGCGCCAGGTGCTCGGCGAGCATGTGGCGCAGAAAGGTTCGCTCGTCGCGCCGGATCGCCTGCGCTTCGACTTCACCCACCCTAAGCCGCTCACCGAAGAGGAACTGGCGCGGGTCGAAACACTGGCCAATGAGATCGTCCAGGACAATGCGCCGGTCGAGACACGCGTGATGGCCCAGGACGACGCCATCCGCTCCGGCGCGCGCGCGCTCTTTGGCGAGAAATACGGCGACGAGGTGCGCGTCGTGTCGATGGGGCGGCCGGACGCGGGCGCGGCGCATGCCTTCTCGGTCGAACTCTGCGGCGGCACCCATGTCGGCCGCACCGGCGACATCGGCCTCATCGCCATTGTCGGAGAGGGCGCGGTCGCGTCCGGCGTGCGCCGCATTGAGGCGCGCACCGCCGAGGGCGCGCGCAGCCAGCTCGTCTCGCAGTCGCGCGCCCTGCGCGACATGGCGGCGCTGATGCGCGCGCCGGTCGAAGAGGCGCCGGTTCGGCTCGCGACTCTTCTCGATGAGCGCAAGCGACTTGAGCGCGAACTCGCCGACGCCAAGCGCAGGCTGGCGATGGGCGGCGGCGCTGGCGACGGCGCCGCGGAGCAGCCGCGCGACATTGGCGGCGTCAAGCTGCTCGCGCGGGCGGTCGAAGGCATCGAGGCGAAAGACTTGAAGTCGATGGTCGACGACGCCAAAAAGGCGATCGGCTCGGGCGTCGTCGCCATCGCCAGCGCCTCGCCCGACGGCAAGGCCGGCATCGTCGTCGGCGTCACCGACGATCTCACTGAAAAATACAGCGCCGTCGATTTCGTGCGCGTCGCCAGCGTCAAGCTCGGCGGCAAGGGCGGCGGCGGCCGGCCCGACCTCGCGCAGGCGGGCGGCCCCGACGCGACCGCCATCGATCAGGCGCTCGCCTCTGTCGAGGACGCGCTGCGCGGAAAAGCGACGGCGCCATGAGCGAGCCGGACCGGCGGCGCGGTCTGGCGTTGTTGCGGCGGCGCGTCCATATCGTGCTTGACGGCGGCAGTCACGACCGGCTCGCGCGCATCGTTCATCGCGCGCTGATCGGGCTCGTCGTGCTGTCGGTCGTTTCGGTGATTTTCGAATCCGTGCCGGAATATGGCGACGAATACGCGACGCTCTTCAACGTCATCGAATATGTCGCGGTCGCCGCCTTCACGCTCGAATATATATTGCGCGTCTGGTGCGCGCCCGAACTCGCGTTTCTCGCCGATCGCTCGCCGATGTCGGCCCGGCTCGCCTTCATCCGGTCTGGCTGGGCGATAATCGATCTGGCCGCCTTTCTGCCCTTCTATCTTTCTTTCTACTTTTCAACGGATCTGCGCGTCTTTTTGATGCTGCGTCTGCTGCGGTTCTTCAAATTCGCGCGCTACTCGCCGGGCATCCGCACATTGCTCGCGGTGATCGAGGCGGAGCGCAAGGCGCTTCTCGCCTGGCTGATCCTGCTGTTTGGCGCGGTGCTCTTCTATTCGACGGCGATGCATCTCGCCGAACATGAAGCTCAGCCGGAAAAATTCGGCACCATTCCCGACGCCATGTGGTGGGCGATCGAAACCGTGACCACCGTCGGCTATGGCGAAGTGATTCCGCTGACTCTCGCGGGCAAGCTCATCGCCTCCTTCGCCATGGTGACGGGCTTCCTGCTGCTCGGCCTGCCGGTCGGCATCCTCGCCACCGCCTTCGCCGAGGAAATCCATCGCCGCGAATTCGTCGTCACCTGGACGATGGTCGCGAGCGTTCCGTTGTTTCGCGGCCTCGACGCATCGGGAATCGCCGAAATCATGCGCTATCTGCGGGCGCAGTCGATCCCGCGGGGCGCGGTGATCGTGCGCAAGGGCGATCCAGCCCATTCGATGTATTTCATCGCCGAGGGCGAAGTCGAAGTCGAACTGCCTCAAGAGAATGTCAGGCTCGGCGAGGGCCAGTTCTTCGGCGAGATGGCCGTGCTGCAAAAAACCTCGCGCAGCGCCGACGTGCGGGCGACGGCGTCAACGAAACTGCTCGTTCTCGACACCTATGATCTTCAGACGCTGACCAAGCGAAATCCGGAAATCGGCGACGCGATACGCGAGGTGGCTCAATCGCGATCCGAACTCGCTCCAGCGGAACGTCATGGCGACATGATTGAAGCGGAACTCGAAGAGCCGGCTGCTGTCCCGGAACAAGCGAGTGAGGCATAGATCACGCTGCACGCAGTTGCGCGATCGCTCGGCCGTCATGGCCGGGCTTGTCCCGGCCATCCACACCGAGAGAATGCGCAAACGCTCAGACAGGTGCGCGGCGGCGCCGCGTGATGCCCGCGACAAGCGCGGGCATGAAACGGAGAGGAAGCGGCTAACGCTGAAAGAGAATTGGCGGCCGAACCGGTCGATCAGCCGACGATTGAGGCGCGCAGTTCCTGCAATTGAGCGAGCTTGTCGGACGCTGCGAGGCGCGCCTCATCGGACGCGGCGTCGGCGATGTCTTCGCGCGCATCCTGGATATCGGCGTCGACTTTGGCGGGGTCGATTTCAGCGAGCGGAATCGCCTGTTCGGCGAGAATGGTGAAGCCGGTCGCGCTGACATCGGCGAATCCGCCGCGCACGAAAAGCTTCTCGACCTTGCCGTCGCCGCCGGCGACCGTCACCACGCCGGCCTTCAGCGTGGTCATGACCGGCGCATGATCCTTGAGCACGGTGAACTGGCCGTCGGCGCCCGGCGCGACGACCGATTCAACCTCGCCGGAGAAGAGATGCTTCTCGGGAGAGACAAGTTCGAAGTGGAATGCGGCCATGTCCGTCTCCAACGAAGCCTTTATTCGATCGCGCTTTCTCTCGGCGCGTCATGGCCGGGCTTGACCCGGCCATCCATACAAACGATCAGCCGATGGCCGGAACAAGTCCGGCCATGACGCTCTGTAGGATTACGCCGCTTCCTTGGCGAGCTTCGCGGCCTTTTCGACCGCTTCTTCGATCGAGCCGACCATGTAGAAGGCCGCCTCCGGCAGATGGTCGTATTCGCCTTCGACGAGGCCCTTGAAGCCCTTGATCGTATCGGCGAGCGCGACGAGCTTGCCGGGCGAGCCGGTAAACACTTCCGCGACATGGAAGGGCTGCGACAGGAAGCGCTCGATCTTGCGGGCGCGGGCGACGACGAGCTTGTCCTCTTCCGAAAGCTCGTCCATGCCGAGAATGGCGATGATGTCCTGCAGCGACTTATAGCGCTGCAGCGTCGACTGCACCTTGCGCGCCACGTCGTAATGCTCTTCGCCGACGATCGCCGGCGACAGCATTCGCGAGGTCGAGTCGAGCGGATCGACCGCCGGATAGATGCCCTTCTCGGCGATCGAGCGCGACAGCACGGTCGTCGCGTCCAGATGCGCGCAGGAGGTGGCGGGCGCCGGGTCGGTCAGATCGTCGGCCGGAACGTAAATCGCCTGCACCGAGGTGATCGAGCCCTTGGTCGTCGTAGTGATGCGTTCCTGCAGCGCGCCCATGTCGGTGGCGAGCGTCGGCTGATAGCCCACCGCCGACGGGATGCGGCCGAGGAGCGCCGAGACTTCCGAACCCGCCTGCGTAAAGCGGAAGATGTTGTCGACGAAGAACAGCACGTCCATGCCGCGGTCGCGGAAATCTTCGGCGACGGTGAGGCCCGACAGCGCGACGCGCATGCGCGCGCCCGGCGGCTCGTTCATCTGGCCGTAGACCAGCGCGCATTTCGAGCCTTCGCCGCCGCCCTTCTTGTTGACGCCGCCCTCGATCATCTCGTGATAGAGGTCGTTGCCCTCGCGGGTGCGCTCGCCGACGCCGGCGAAGACGGAATAGCCGCCATGCGCCTTGGCGATATTGTTGATCAGCTCCATGATCAGCACGGTCTTGCCGACGCCCGCGCCGCCGAAGAGGCCGATCTTGCCGCCCTTGGCGTAAGGCGCGAGCAGATCGACGACCTTGATGCCGGTCTCGAGAATCTGCGCTTCCGTCGCCTGCTCGGCATAGGAGGGCGCCGGCTGATGAATGGCGCGGCGCGATTTCGTGAGCATCGGACCCGCTTCGTCGACCGGCTCGCCGATGACGTTGATGATGCGGCCGAGCGTCTCGTCGCCGACGGGAACCGAGATCGGCGCGCCGGTGTCGGTGACTTCCTGACCGCGCACCAAGCCTTCGGACGAGTCCATGGCGATGGTGCGCACGGAATTTTCGCCAAGATGCTGCGCGACTTCGAGCACAAGCCGGTTGCCTTGGTTCGTCGTCTCGAGCGCGTTCAGAATCTCAGGCAGATGCCCGTCGAACTGCACGTCGACGACGGCGCCGATGACTTGGGTGATGCGCCCGCTGGGCTTATTGGCGGCCATGTTTCGTCCTCGTCCTAAAGTGCGGCTGTGTGCCGTAATTTCCTGTGCGACTGTCTTCTCAGCCGCGCAACCTGATGGCGGTTTCGATTGCCGCTTTTATTTTTCCAGCGTACTCAGCGTCTTTCGTCACAAAAGCCTGCTGGTTTCCACTTGAAGTCCGGAGTTCAACGATATGCTAATGCCCTGTGAAAGCAAAAAACAGCAGGACTGCTGCGATAGCACCGAGCACTAATCCGGCTCCTGCGTCCACGCCGAACGCCAAGATTGAACCAATCGCTGTCAACACCCCCAGAGGCCACCAGCCCGGTGACTTCCGCACAATAGTTACGGCTCCAATATTAGCTATTGGATAGGTCGAATTGCCGAACTTTGCCATCGTCTTTGTTATTGTCGTATCGTTCGATACAAAGACAACCTCTTCCTCTGACATAAGAGGTCTCCGGATTAGAGCGCCTCGGCGCCCGAGATGATTTCGATGAGCTCCTTGGTGATCATCGCCTGACGCGACCTGTTGTAGATCGTCGTCTGCTTCTTGATCATGTCGCCGGCGTTGCGCGTCGCATTGTCCATCGCGCTCATGCGCGCGCCTTGCTCGGAAGCGGCGTTTTCGAGCAGCGCGCGGAACACCTGCACGGAGATGTTGCGCGGCAGCAGCGTCGACAGAATTTCGTCCTGTCCCGGCTCATATTCGTAAGCCGGCTGCGGACCCTCGACGGCCGGCGCATTTTCATTCGAGGGAATCTGCGCCGGAATGATCTGCTGCGCGGTGGGGATTTGCGCGATCACCGACCGGAAGCGCGAGAAGAACAGCGTCGCCACGTCGAAGCCGCCCTCATCGAACATGCGGATGATTTTCTTGCCGATCTCGTCGGCGTTGTCGAAGCCGATCTGCTTGACCCCGCGCAGCTCGATGAGTTCGATGATATTGCGCTCATATTGGCGGCGGAGCTGCTCGTAGCCCTTCTTGCCGACGCAGAGGATTTTGACGGTTTTGCCCTGATCCTGAAGGCGCGAGATGTGCTCGCGGGCGAGGCGCACGATCGAGGAATTGAAGGCGCCGCAGAGGCCGCGCTCGGCGGTGGCGACGATCAGCAGATGCGTATCGTCCTTGCCATTGCCGGCCAGGAGCGCAGGCCCGCCGGCCGTGACGCCGGAAGCGAGATTGGCGAGCACCGAGTCCATGCGTTCGGCGTAAGGCCGGGCGGCTTCAGCCGCCGATTGGGCGCGCCGCAGCTTGGCGGCCGCGACCATCTGCATGGCCTTGGTGATCTTCTGCGTCGCCTTGACGGAGGAGATGCGGTTTCGAAGATCCTTCAGCGAGGGCATATCGTTTTGCCTGTCTCAGTTTCAATTCCCTCTCCCCGCTCGCGGGGAGAGGGTTAGGGTGAGGGGCCGGGGCACGCAGCGCGAACGTCCCCAAGCCCCTCACCCCGACCCTCTCCCCATTTCATGGGGAGAGGGAGAAGCGTTACGCGAAGGACTTCGCGAAGGACTCGACGACGCTCTTGAGTTTCGCCGCGGTCTCGTCGGTCAGATCCTTCGTCGTGCGGATGCTCTCCAGAATGTCGCCGTGCTGCGAACGCAGCAGCGCGAGCAAGCCGTCCTCGAAAGCGCGCACGCGACCCACCGGCAGCGGATCGAGATAGCCGTTGACGCCGGCGTAGATCACGCAGGTCTGCTCTTCCATCTTCAAGGGCGAGAACTGCGGCTGCTTCAGGAGTTCGGTCAGGCGCGCGCCGCGATTCAAGAGGCGCTGCGTCACCGCATCGAGGTCCGAGCCGAACTGCGCGAAGGCCGCCATTTCGCGATATTGCGCGAGTTCGCCCTTGATCTTGCCGGCGACCTTCTTGGTCGCCTTGGTCTGCGCCGACGAGCCGACGCGCGAGACCGACAGGCCGACGTTCACCGCGGGACGGATGCCCTGATAGAAGAGATCGGTCTCGAGGAAGATCTGGCCGTCGGTGATCGAGATGACGTTGGTCGGTATATAGGCCGACACGTCGTTCGCCTGCGTCTCGATGACGGGGAGCGCGGTGAGCGAACCCGCGCCGCGATCGTCGGACAGTTTCGCGGCGCGCTCCAAGAGGCGCGAATGCAGATAGAACACGTCGCCCGGATAGGCTTCGCGGCCCGGCGGGCGGCGCAGCAGCAGCGACATCTGGCGGTAGGCGACGGCCTGTTT
>Ga0194127_10009133_pt1 | contig 10482 bp, 6 predicted proteins | sample TA2KigC100mmetaG_FD_148624 | JGI IMG/M metagenome (GOLD analysis project Ga0194127, IMG submission 148624) | Freshwater microbial communities from Lake Tanganyika, Tanzania - TA2015036 Kigoma Deep Cast 100m | ecosystem: Environmental > Aquatic > Freshwater > Lake | place: Tanzania: Lake... | reverse complement strand
CCCGCCGGCGCGGGGCGAGGTGGTGTTCCACGTGCGCGGGCTCTCGAAGACGTACGGCGCGGGGGAGGCCGCGGTGCACGCGCTCGCTGGCGTCGACCTCGATTTCCGGCAGGGCGAGTTGGTCGTGCTGCTGGGGCCTTCCGGCAGCGGCAAATCCACGCTGCTTAACTTGCTTGGCGGCTTGGATACACCCACCGCGGGCACCCTCCTCTACCGCGGCTGGGATTTGGGTGCCGCTGACGAGGAGGCGCTGACCCAGTACCGGCGCGGCGAGGTCGGCTTCGTCTTCCAAGCCTACAATCTGATCCCAAGCCTGACGGCGCGGGAGAATGTCGGACTCATCGGCGAACTGGCCAGCGATCCGATTCCGCCGGAAGAAGCCCTGCGGCTGGTGGGGCTGGGGGCTCGTCTGGATCACTTTCCGGCGCAGCTTTCCGGCGGCGAGCAGCAGCGGGTCGCCATCGCGCGCGCGATCGCCAAGCGGCCGCGGGTGCTGCTGTGCGACGAACCGACCGGCGCGCTCGACGTCCGCACCGGCATCGTCGTGCTCGAGGCGATCGAGCGCATCAACCGCGAACTCGGCACGCTGGCGGCGATCATCACCCACAACGCCGTGATGGCGGCGATGGCGGACCGCGTCTTCTCGCTGTCCGATGGCCGCGTCGTCCACGTGCAGGCCAACGCGCAGCGTGCGTCCGTGAGCACGCTCGCGTGGTGACGTCCGCGTCGCGCGCCCTCGTCCCGTGTCCCTTCTCGACCGCAAACTCCTCCGCGACCTGCGTGCGTTGAAGTCGCAGGCGCTCGCCGTCTCGTTGGTGATGGCGTGCGGGCTGACGATGATGGTGATGACGCGCAGCCTGATCGTGTCGCTGGAGAATGCGCGCGCACGCTACTACGAGGAGTACCGCTTCGCGGATGTCTTCGCGCGGTTGAAGCGGGCTCCTGACGACGTCGCGCGGCGCATCGCGGAGATCCCCGGCGTCGCGGCCGTGCAGCCGTCGGTCGGCCGGATGGTCACGATTGATCTGGCGGGCCTGCCGGAACCGGTGATGGCGTGGTTCGGCACCGTGCCCGAGCGCGGCGAGCCGTTGCTCAACCGGCTGCACCTGCGGCGGGGCCGGCTGCTCGATCCCGGCATCCGCGGCGAGATCCTCGTCAGCGAGGCGTTCGCCGACGTGCACCGGCTGGGGCCGGGCGATGAGCTGGCGGCGATCCTCAACGGTCGCAAGGTGCCACTGCGCATCGCCGGCATCGTGCTGTCGCCGGAGTTCGTCTTCGAGGCCCCGCCGGGCGCAGCGCTGCCCGACAACCGTACGTTCGCCGTGGTCTGGATGAATTACCAGGAGCTGGCCGAGGCGTTCAGCATGGAGGGCGCGTTCAACCAGGTGTCCGTCGCGCTCGAGCCGGGCGCATCGGATCGCGCGGTCATCGCCGAACTCGACCGGCTGCTCATGCCCTACGGCGGGCTGCGCGCCTACGGGCGGCGGCATCACGCGTCCGATGTCCGGGTCGACGACGACCCCCGCGTGCTGCTCGGGCTCGCGGTGGGCTTCCCGATCGTGTTCCTCGCGGTCGGGGCGTTCATGACCCACGCGGTGATGAGCCGGCTGATCACGCTGCAGCGCGAGCAGATCGCGATGCTGAAGGCGTGCGGCTTCGGGCGGCGCGAGATTGGCCTGCATTACCTGAAGTTCGCGCTCGTGATCGTGACGGTGGGCACGGTGCTCGGAGTGATCGGGGGCATCCTGCTGGGCCACCGGCTTGTCGATCTCTACCATCTCTTCTTCCGCTTCCCGGACCTGCACTTCGAGCTCGCGACAGGCGTGCTGTTTGCGGCGGCCGCCGCCAGCGCGCTGGCCGCGGTGGTCGGCGTGTGGGGCGCGGTCCGGCGGGCGATGCGGCTGCCGCCGGCCGAGGCGATGCGCCCGGAGCCGCCGGCGGAATTCAAGCCTTCCTTTGTTGAGCGCCTCGGCCTGGGGCGCTGGGTCGGCGTGTCACTTCGCATGGCCCTGCGGAATCTCCAGCGCAAGCCGGTGCAGGCGCTGCTCACCGGCGTCGCCCTCGCGCTCGCGACCGCAATCCTCATCATCCCGAATGCGTTTCGCGACGGGGTGTCCTACGTGCTCGATTTCCAGTGGGACATCGTGCAACGACAGTCCGTCGCCGTCTCCCTCGTCGAACCGGGCCCGGTCCGCGCCCTCGCCGATTTTCGCACGCTGCCGGGCGTCGTCTCCACCGAGCCGTTCCGCGCCACACCGGTCGAGTTGGTCTCCGGCCCGGTTGCGCGCCGCCTCAACCTCATCGGGCTCCGCGCCGAGGGCGGGCTCAGCCGGGTGCTCGACGCCGGACTACGCCAGATCGTGCTTCCAGCCCGCGGGATCGTGCTCTCGTCCAAGCTCGGCGAGGTGCTCGGGGTGCGGATTGGCGACGAGGTCCTGGTGCGTTCCCTGGAGGGTCGGAGGGTCGAGCGGCTCGTGCCGGTCGCGGCCTTCGCGGAGGACTTCGCCGGCGTGTCGGCGTTCATGGAACTCGCGGCGTTGAACCGCCTGCTGCTGGAGGGCGACCAGATCAGCGGCGCCTACGTGGCGGTGGATCGCGGGCAATGGGCGGAGTTCCTCGCCGCGGTGAAGGAGACGCCCCGCGCCACGTCGGTCGTCGTCAAGGAGGCGATGCGCGACAGCTTCCGCAAGACGACCGCGGAGAGCATCGGCGTGCTGCAGATGATCTACCTGCTCTTTGCGACGCTGGTGGCGTTCGGCATCGTCTACAACAGCGCCCGGATCTCGCTCTCGGAGCGCGCCCGCGAACTGGCGACGCTCCGGGTCCTGGGATTCACGCGGCGCGAGGTCGGCGCCGTGCTCGTCGGCGAACTGACGCTCGTCACCGTGGTCGCCGTGCCCGTTGGTCTGTGGCTCGGCGGCTGGCTTGCGCGGGGCCTGCTCACGATCGTCAACACCGAGACGGTGCGGTTGCCGCTGGTGCTCACGTCCTTCAACTACAGCTTCGCCGCCAGCGTCGTCACCGTCGCCACCGTCGTCTCCCTCGCAGTCGCGGCGCGGCGGATCCGCGAGATCGATCTCGTCAGTGCGCTCAAGGTGCGCGACTGATCCGTGCCGATCGCGCGTGGCTCGCTTCTTTTTCCCATCCGGCCTAGTCTTCTCCTCGATCTTCCATGAACGCCTCCCCCACCCCTTCGCCTGCGTTTCCCGGGGCCCGGACCGCGCCGCGGCGTCGCCGCTGGCCCGTCTGGCTCGCCGCCGCGCTCGGCGTCGCGCTGCTGGCGGCCGGCTTCTGGCCCCGCGCACAGCCGGTCGAACAGGCGAAGGTCCGGCGCGGACCGCTGCAGGTGACCGTCGACGAGGAGGGTCGTGCGCGCGTGATTCATCGTTATGTCGTCGCCGCTCCGGTCGCCGGCCAACTGCGGCGCATCCCTTGGAAGCCCGGCGCCACCGTGGTGGCCGGTGAGACCGTGCTCGCGGTGATGGAAACCGGGGCCGCCGAATTGCTCGACGCCAGTCGGCTCGCGCAGGCCGAGGCGCGGCTCGGGGGCGCCGAGGCCGCCATGGCCGCCGCGCAGGCGCAGGCCGAGCGGGCCGCCGCCGACGAGGCGCTCGCGATGATCGAGAACGAGCGGATCCAGAAGCTCGCCGCCGGCGGGTCAGTGTCACGGCAGGAAAGCGACGCCGCCGCGGCTCGGGCCGTCGTGGCCGCGCAGGAGCGGCGCGCGGCGGAGTTCGGGCGGCAGGTGGCCGAGTTTGAGCGGCGGCAGGCGGAGGCCGTGGTGCGGCGCGGTCGCGGAGGCGCCGGGGACAACCCCAGCGTCTCAATCGTCTCTCCCGTCGGCGGCCGTGTGCTGCGCGTGTTCCAGGAGAGCGAACGCGTGGTGTCCGTCGGCACGCCGCTGCTCGAGGTCGGCGATCCCGCCGATCTCGAGGTCACCGTCGAGGTGCTCTCGCGCGACGCCGTCACCATCCAGCCCGGTGCCCGCGTGCTGCTCGAGCAATGGGGCGGCGCTGAGGCGCTGGAGGCGCGCGTGCGCTGGGTCGAGCCCGCGGGCTTCACCAAGATCTCCGCCCTCGGTGTCGAGGAGCAGCGCGTGAACGTGATCTGCGATCTCGTCACGCCCTTCCCGGCGCGGTCCACGCTCGGCGACGAATACCGGGTCGAGGCGCGCATCGTGGTCTGGGAGGCGGCCGACACTCTGATCGTGCCGGCCGGCGCCCTCTTCCGCCGCGAAGGCGGCTGGCGCACCTTCGTCGTGGAGGGCGGGAGCTCCCGCGAACGCACGGTTCGCGTGGGTCGCAGCAACGGCGTCTCCTCCGAGGTGCTGGAGGGTGTTGCCGCGGGCGAGACGGTGATCGTGTATCCGGGCGACCGCATTCGCGCCGGCACGCGGGTGAAGCTGCTCGACGTGTCGGCTCGCTGAGCGGGACGCGCCGAGTCCGGTGGGCCGAGCGCGGTGCGGTGCCGCGGCACGAGCGCCGCCGGCCGCGACTTTTTCCCTTTGCGCAGGGGCGGGCCGTGGTTTCGCTCGGGGCATGGCGGCTCCGCGTGGTTCCGAAGATGAAACGATCGTGGCGCTGGCGACTCCCGTGGGGAACGCCGCGCTTGCCGTCGTGCGCGTGAGTGGTCCGCTCGCCGGGACGCTCGCGGCCGGTGGTCCATTGGGTGCGCGACCGCTCGCCGCGCGGCGCGCGGTGCATCGCGACTACCACGCATGCGACGGACGGTTGATCGACGATGTCGTCGCCGTGCTCTTCCCCGGCCCGCGCAGTTACACGGGCGAGGACGTGCTCGAACTCAGCACCCACGGGAATCCCCACCTCGTCCAGCGCGTGATCGATGACCTCTGCGCCCGGGGCTGCCGACCGGCCCGGCCGGGCGAGTTCACCCAGCGCGCGTTCCTCTCCGGGCGCATGGATCTGAGTCAGGCGGAGGCGGTCATGGACGTCATTCGCGCCCGCAGTGATCGCTCCCTCGAACTCGCGCAACGTCAGTTGCGCGGCGAACTCGGCCGCCGTCTCGCCCCGCTGGAGGATGGACTGCTGCAGGCGCTGGCGGAGATCGAGGCGTACATCGATTTCCCGGAGGAGGATCTGCCGATCGAGGACCGACAACGCGTGGTGCAGCGCCTCGAGGCGGTCCGGAGCGGGGTGCAGAATCTTCTCGCCACCCGCCGCGTGGGCGCCTGGGTCCGCGACGGCATCCGCACCGTGATCGTCGGCCAACCGAACGCCGGCAAGAGCTCCCTGCTCAATCGCCTCGTCGGCTACGAGCGGGCCCTCGTCTCGCCCGAGCCCGGCACCACCCGGGACTTTCTCGAGGAAGGCGTCCGGGTGGGTCCCCATGTCCTGCGACTCATTGATACGGCTGGATTTAACGAGTTGCCCAGCAACGAGTTAGAAAAGAACGGGATCACCCTAGGCACACGGCAGATGGCCGAGGCGGATCTGGTGCTCTGGGTGATTGATTTGGCGGATCCCTCCCCTGCCCGACCGCCTCCCGTGGCGTCGTCGTGGTTGCCGGAGAGGACGCTGATCGTCGGCAACAAACAGGACCTCGTGGCCCCGCAGGTCGCCGCCGCCGTCCTTGCGCAGGCGGTCGCGAGCCTCTCTGCGGCTCGGGTGCAGCCCGAGCTCTCTCCCGGCGGTGTGACTGACGTCGCGGTTCCATCCGCTTCTCCTTCCACCCCGACGGCGTCGACGTCCCCGGTGCCCGATGCTTCGGCTGCGATAAGCCCTTGGGGCACCGTGGCGGTCTCGGCGGTAGCCGCGACCGGCGTGGAGACCCTGCTCGCCGCGATCGAGGCGCGGGCGAATGGGTGGCAGCACGCCGCCGGGGCGGAGGCAGTGGCGGTCTCCGCCCGCCACGAGCAGGCCCTCCTGCGGGCGGCACAGCTCTTGGATCAGGTCCTGAGTCCCCTGCGGACGACCGCGGGGCCGACCCCGCCGATGGAGCTTTTGGCCAGCGACCTTCGCGGCGCGCTGGAAGCCTTGGGCGAGATCCTCGGCCGGTATGACCCGGAGCGCATGCTCGATCGCCTTTTCGCGACGTTTTGTATTGGGAAATAACTCCGGTTCCCGGAGCGTGCGCACCCGTGCGAAGGACTCGGACGCTTTTCTAAAGCCTTACGACCATGAGCAGCTTGCTGCATACGGATGGATTTGACGTGATCGTCTGCGGAGCCGGCCACGCCGGGTGCGAGGCCGCCCTCGCCGCCGCCCGGATGGGTGCGCGCACCCTGCTCCTGACGGGCAATCTCGATACGATTGCGCAGATGAGCTGCAATCCGGCCATCGGCGGCCAAGCCAAAGGCCAGATTGTTCGCGAAATTGATGCATTAGGCGGTGAAATGGCTCTGAATACGGATTTTACGGGCATCCAGTTTCGCCTCCTGAACGAGTCCCGCGGACTCGCCGTTCAAAGCCCCCGGGCCCAGTGCGACAAGAAGGCCTACCAGTTTCGCCTCAAGCACACCCTCGAACTCCAGCCCAACCTGCAGATCTTCCAGGCCACTGTCACCGGACTCATCTTCGGCGCCGGCGCGGTCAAAGGCGTTCGCACCAACCTTGATCTTGAGTTTCGCGCCCGCACGGTCGTCGTCACCACCGGTACCTTCCTCCGCGGCCTGATGCACATCGGCCAGAACAAGAACGAAGGCGGCCGCCTCGGCGACTTCAGCGCCAAGACCCTCTCCAGCAGCTTTCTCGAGGCTGGCATTGAGCTCCGACGCCTGAAGACCGGCACCCCACCCCGCCTGTTGGGACGCAGCCTCGACTTTCGCCGAATGGAGGAACAGAAAGGTGACCCGTCCCCCACCCTGTTCGCTTTCCACGATACCCGGGACCCCGAACCAATGTTCCACGTGGAACAATCCGGGGAGCAGCGGCTGGGCTGGGCACCGGGAACGGCGCAGGTGTCGTGCAAAATGACGTACACGACCGAGGAAACGGCGCGTCTGGTGCGCACGAATCTTTCCCGGTCGGCCATGTACTCCGGTGAAATCGAGGGCGTGGGTCCGCGCTACTGTCCGAGCATTGAGGACAAGTTCGTGCGATTCGCCGACAAGCCTCGGCATTTGCTGTTCCTTGAACCCGAGGGGCGTTCGACGAACGAGTACTACGTGAATGGGCTGTCGACGTCGTTGCCGTTCGATGTCCAGGTGGCGATGGTCCGAAGCATCCCGGGTCTGGAGCGCGCGGAGTTGCTGCGGCCGGCCTACGCGGTCGAATATGACTTCGCGCCGCCGACGCAGTTGTTGCCGTCGTTGGAGTCAAAGCGGGTCGAGAATCTCTTCTTCGCCGGTCAGATCAATGGCACGTCCGGCTACGAGGAGGCGGCGTGCCAGGGTCTCATTGCCGGGGTCAATGCCGCCAACAAGGTGCGGGGGGCCGAAGCCTTGGTGGTGCGGCGGGACGAGGGATATATCGGGGTTCTGATCGATGACTTGGTCACCAAGGGTACCGATGAACCCTACCGGATGTTCACGAGTCGCGCCGAGTATCGGCTGCTGTTCAATCACGGGAGCGCCGAGTTGCGTTTGGCCCATCACGCCCGGGCCCATGGTCTGGTTTCGGCCTCGCGGCTGGCTCGGATCGAGGCAAAGCGGGCTGCGCGCGAAGAATGGGTGGGGCGCTTCGAGAGCGTGAGGCCGGGTGGGGCGGTGGGCGGGGGTACGTGGGGCGATGTCATTCGTCGCGCCACCACGGGTGGGGGAGGGTTGCCGGACCTGCCGGCCGAGTTTCTGGCGTTGCCTTCGGCGCTCCAAGCCGAGGTGCTGTACCGGGTCAGCTACGCGGGATACTTGTCCCGCGAGGAGCGGCAGATCGCCAAGCTCGCTCGGGTCGAGCGGGTGCGTTTGCCCTCGGATCTCGACTACGGGAGCGTGCGGGGGCTGCGGCGCGAGAGTGCGCTGAAGCTCAACCAGATTCGTCCGCACACGCTCGGTCAGGCCAGTCGGATCAGCGGTGTGAATCCCGCCGACGTCTCCCTTCTGCTGATTTACGTGGAGTCACGCGGGGCAGCGCGTTTGTAAGTCTTTGTTCGATAATGGCTTCGCAGTCAAGACGGGGAGCGTGGTGGGCCGATTTGGACCGTGCTGGCAGAGGCCGGCGCCGACGGGGGAGGGGGGCGTTCGATTGCTTGGGTGACTCGGGCCGGGAGCGACCCCCGCGGACTCGGTCCGACGTTGCGAGGGGGACACAGCCACGGGAGTCGCACCAGCCAAGGAAGTTGGGCGAGCGCCGGTGAGTCGGGGGTGGGCCCCGGCGCGCTGTAACATTTGCGAAACGGCCCGGCTTTGCCCTCGGCGCAGCCCGCGGGGTTACGCTAGAGTGCCGTCCATGTCGGAGCAGAAGCCGAAGAAGATCCTCGTCGTCGATGACGAATCGGACGTCACCGACCTCGTCAGCTACCACCTCAAGGCCAAGGGCTTCGTGGTCCAGGCGATCAATGACCCGAATCGCAGCGTCGGCGCCGCCCGGTCGTTCCTGCCCGATCTGGTCATCCTCGATGTCATGATGCCCGAGCTGAACGGCTGGCAGATCTGCCGGATGCTCCGCGCCGATCCCGCCCTCAGCCGGGTTCCAATCATCTTCCTCACCGCCAAGGCCGAGGAAAACGATCGGGTCCAGGGTCTCGAGATCGGGGCGGATGACTACATTTCTAAGCCGTTCAGTGTCAGGGAGTTGATTCTGCGCGTGCAGACCATCCTCCGGCGTCTGGCCGATCCTCGGGCCGAGGGTGCCGCGAAGCTGTCCGTGGGGGGCATCGTCCTCGATGTCGAGCGTCACGAGGTGTCAATCGCCGGGAAGCCGGTCGAACTCACCGCCACCGAATTCAAGCTGCTCCGACTGCTCCTCGAGCGTCGCGGCCGCGTGCAGACGCGCGAGCATTTGTTGCTCAATGTCTGGAACTACGAGACCGAGATCGAAACCCGCACGGTCGATACGCACGTGCGGCGTCTGCGCGAGAAGCTGGGTCCCGAGGCCGACTGGCTCGAGACGATCCGTGGGGTGGGGTACCGCATCGCCGAACGCCGACCGCGCGAGGGGTCCTGACCGCCCTGCGCCCGCGCGCCCCGCCCGGCAGGCGCGGATTGCGTCCCGCCGCACGACGGCGCACGCTCCGGGCTCCCGCTCCGCATGACTGTCGCCCTCATCGTCGTCCTCAGCATCGCGCTGCTCTGGACCGTCGTCCGCCTGTGGCGACACGGGGCCGCCCTGCGCCGTCTGCAGAAGGCCATCTTCACCAAGCAGCCGTTGCTCCGCGAGGACGACCCCGGCGCGCTCGGCGAATCGTGGGACGAGTTCTGCGACCGCACCAACGAGTTGATCGAGGAGGTGAATCATCTCCAGACGCTGCGCAGCAGCCAGCTCGCGCAGTTCGAGGCCACGCTCGGCAGCCTGCGCGAGGCGGTGCTCATCGTTGACGGCAACAACTACATCCTGCTCGCGAACCAGGCGCTGCACGAGATCTTCCCGCAGGCCGTCAACATCCTCGGACAGCGTCTCGAGTCCGTCCTCCACAGCGCCGGCCTCCTCAGCCACGTCGAGGCCGTCCGCCGCCAGCTCGCGCCACCGCAGCAGGAAATCGAATTCGTCGACGGCAACACGTCCACGTGGGTCGAGGTCACCGGCACCGTCATCCCGCCGCTCGATCCCGCCCGGGGCACGTGCGCGTTGTTCGTGCTGCACGATGTCACCCGACAGAAGCGCCTCGAACGGGTCCGCAAGGAATTCGTCGCCAATGTCTCCCACGAACTGCGCACGCCGTTGAGCGTGATCAAGGGATACGTCGAGACGCTCGTCGATGGGCATGAGGGCGTCGCGCCCGAGGACCGCGCGCGCTTCCTGCTCACCATCCAGCGCCACACCGAGCGACTGAATTCCATCCTCGAGGATCTGCTGCTGCTCTCGCGCCTCGAGTCCGTCACGCCCGGCCTCAAGCCCGAGGCCCACGATCCCGCCGCGCTCGTCCGCAGCGTGATCGACGACTACCGCGCGCGCGCCGAGTCCGCCGGACATCCGCTCACGCTGCACGAGGAGGGCGGGGCCGATCTCCACAGTCCAATCCCACTCGATCCGCTGCGCGTCAGCCAGGTGCTCGGCAACCTGCTCGACAACGCCCTCCGCCATACGCCGCGCGGTGCGCGCATCGACGTGAGCCTCCGCAGCGCCGGCGACGAGATCCAGGTCAGCGTCCGCGACACGGGTCCGGGCATCCCCGCCGCCGACCTGCCGCACATCTTCGAGCGCTTCTACCGCGTCGACAAGGGGCGCTCCCGCGACACCGGCGGCACCGGGCTCGGACTCTCCATCGTCAAGCACATCGTGCAGCTCCACGGCGGGCGGGTCTGGGCCGAGAGCACGCCGGGCTCCGGCAGTGTGTTCCATTTCACCCTGCCGCGTCGCGGTGAGGGCGCGGGCGGCAGCGGTGGGTCCGGCTCTTCGCGCTAAGCGCACTTCTACCTGCGATGTGCGA
>Ga0194127_10009131_pt1 | contig 10483 bp, 10 predicted proteins | sample TA2KigC100mmetaG_FD_148624 | JGI IMG/M metagenome (GOLD analysis project Ga0194127, IMG submission 148624) | Freshwater microbial communities from Lake Tanganyika, Tanzania - TA2015036 Kigoma Deep Cast 100m | ecosystem: Environmental > Aquatic > Freshwater > Lake | place: Tanzania: Lake... | reverse complement strand
ACAACCTTGTTCATCCCCAGCAAGCCCGGGTTGACACCGTCTCCACGCAAGCCATTGATATGGGCATAGCGTTTGTGCCCTGACAACACTGAAAGCAATAGCGTCCCCAGCACATTGCGTTTTCTCGGGGCGTTGGGGCTAACCCAGCGTAAAGGGCATCGTGACACCCAATCTCCAAACAATCCGCTGATGTGCAAAAATTCTATGAAAAAGGGCAATTGCCCCATCGCCGTCACCGATGCTTGTGGATCCCATTCCACATGGATCCTGCCGCCAAATGTTTCTACCCTGACAGGTTCAGCATACGGAATTAATGCCTTCGGTTCGGGTTCACCCAAAGGGTGAATGATCTGTTCTGCCATAAGCGCCTCCTTGCCGCTTAATTTCAAACAGTTAACAATTTTTTGCAACCTTAAGATGCTCTTTTAAGGATTAATGAATGACTCAAATTAATAGCATTAAACAGTTCTAAGCGGTTTTTCACTAAAAACCCATTAATGAATGCTCGAGTTACATAGTTAATCGGGATCATTCATGATGACGAACTTATATTTCAAGCAATATTTGAATGATAGAATTTCTCTAAAAAATTACAGTGAATTAATACAATGTAGAATAGATAATATTACCGTTGGGTATTGAATAACGGTAACTTAAAACATAGAAAGATGTTGAACAACGGTCTGAGCGACGCAAAACCTAGCAAGCTGTTGGTTATTAGCAAAACCAGCCGATTTTAAAACCGAATTAGATCTTGCAAACGCAAAGCAACGGCCTGATAGTGTAATGATTTATTTATTATCCCACGTATCCCTTAACGTTACCGCCCGGTTAAACACCCGCTTGCCATTAATGCTGTCCTTCACGTCAAAGCAAAAATAACCCAGGCGTTCAAACTGGTAGCGGCTGTTATCTTGCGCATTGCTTAGGCTGGCTTCCACGCGGCAGCCGCTCAAGGTTTCCAGCGAGTTATGATTAAAAACATCCAGGAAGTTGGTTTCGCTGTCGGGATTGGGCACAGTAAATAACCGGTCGTACATTCTGACTTCGGCGGGCAGGGAATGCGTTTCCGATACCCAATGAATCACGCCTTTTACTTTGCGGCCTTCCGGATTTTTGCCTAAAGTGCCTGGATCGTAAGTGCAACGTAATTCCACGATTTGACCGCTGCTGTCTTTCACAACTTCATTGCACTGTATCACATAGGCGCCGCGCAATCTGACTTCTTCCCCTAAAATCAGGCGTTTGTATCCCGGCGGCGGGTTTTCGTCGAAGTCGTCCTGTTCGATTAATAGCGTTTTGGTGAAAGGAACGTCGCGCTTGCCCAACTCCGGTTTTTGCGGGTGGTTATTAATGACCAGTTGTTCGACCTTATCTTCCGGGTAGTTGTCGATGACGACGCGCAAAGGCTGGAGCACGGCCATGACGCGTAATGAATTTTCGTTTAAATCCTCGCGGATGCAGTACTCCAGCATGGACATCTCAATCCAGGAATTTTGTTTGGTTACGCCGATGCGTTCGCAAAAGTCGCGGATGGCGGCAGGCGTAAACCCACGTCGGCGTAAACCGGCAATGGTAGGCATACGCGGGTCATCCCAGCCGCTGACATGTTTTTCCATCACCAGTTGATTAAGTTTGCGCTTGCTCATCACCGTATATTCCAGTTGCAGGCGGGCGAATTCGTACTGGTGCGGGCGCGGCTGCGGCCAGTCGAGTTGCTCCAGCACCCAGTCGTACAACGGGCGATGGTCTTCGAATTCCAGAGTGCAGATCGAATGGGTGATATTCTCGATAGCATCGGAAATGCAATGCGTGTAATCGTACATGGGATAAATGCACCACTGGTCGCCGGTGCGATGATGATGCGCGCGGCGGATGCGGTAGATAACCGGATCGCGCATATTAATGTTGGGCGAAGCCATGTCGATCTTGGCGCGCAGCACATAAGCGCCATCCGCAAATTCGCCAACTCGCATGCGCCGGAACAAATCCAGGTTTTCTTCAACTGGCCGGTCGCGGTCTTTGCTGGCTTTGCCGGGTTCGGTCAACGTGCCGCGGCACTCGCGGATTTCATCGGGCGTGGAGCTGTCGACATAAGCCAGTCCCTTGTTAATTAACTGCTCGGCGCATTGGTAGAGTTTTTCAAAATAATCCGAGGCGTGGTACAACCCAGTCCATTCAAAGCCCAGCCACTTGACGTCGCGCTCAATGCTTTCCATGTATTCGATGCTTTCTTTTTCCGGATTGGTGTCGTCGAAGCGCAGATTACAGGTGCCTTGGTTCTCTAAGGCCAGACCGAAATTCAGGCAAATGGATTTGGCGTGGCCGATATGGAGATAACCGTTCGGTTCGGGCGGAAAGCGGGTGGCGACTTTGTTATTGTATTTATTGGATTTATTGTCTTCGGCAATGATATGGCGAAGAAAATTGGCTGCAGGTTGTTTTTCTGACTGGGACATTCGGCCTCGAATTCTGTACTATCGATTTAAGTTAAACAATAACAGATAAGCCCATATTAGGGTAAGCTTATACTTGCTGTGGGAATAAAATTATCGTAAAAATGTTGCCATTAATATCGTTGCATTATACAAAAATTAATCGGCTACCGGGTTGTATTAACGCAAGACAAACTAAAGCGATAGTTTTGATAACTTTAACTGATTTCGTATTTCTAATTAATCTTATGGTGTAGCTTATGGGTAAGATGAGCTGGTATTCGCGTTTTGCCAAAGTTTGTTCGCGCTTTAGCGGCAGGCCGATAGTATTTTTTCTGGCGGTGCTTGCCATTGTGCTTTGGCTGGTTACCGGGCCATTGTTCGGTTTTAGCGATACCTGGCAATTGGTGATTAACACGGCGACGACTATCATTACTTTCCTGATGGTATTTTTAATCCAAAGCACACAAAACCGCGACACTGAAGCTATTCAAATAAAATTGGATGAGCTTATACGCGCCACAAGAGGCGCGCATAATGCCTTATTAGATTTAGAAGAGCTGGAAGAATGGGAGTTGGATATGTTTCGCGGTAAATATGAAAAGCTCGCGGAATTCGCCCGAAAAAACGTGGAAACCGGCGTACTGGATACCGATACCCCGGAGCCGGATTAATGATCGATAGAATAGTTACAAACTATTATTAATCAGTAGCCGAGCATTGCAGTGTCAGCATTAACAATGGAAAACAATGCTGTTAAAGCGGCGGCTGTTGCGGTCCGGTAATTTGTATGTGAACTTGATCGCCTACGGATAGGGTGCCGCAGCCGTTGTGGATGGCGTTTTGCCCGAAGTAGACTTTGTTGTTCCACTTGCGTAAGCGGTTGAGTGTGGTGAGCGGCTCTTTGCCGTATTCTCCCGTTGCCGGATCATTTGTCGGCACAACGCAACGCGAGCAGGGTTTAGGCAGGCGGAAGCCGATCTCTCCGATGGTAATTTCGCGCCAGAAATCTTCCGCATAACTGTCGCAGCCTGAAATCACCAGATTGGGGCGAAAGCGCTCCATTGCTATGTCGAGCGGCATGGCGGAATTTAACGCATTGAGCGAGTTTTCGCCGATTAATAAGAACGGAAAACCGTCGGATAACGCACATTGGTCATCTAAATTGGCGAAATCCGGGTTGACATTGCGCACACTGGCGGACGGTTGATAAACCAGGCGGCACTCGGTTTGCAAGAAACGGCTAAACCATTGATCCGCTTCAGTAGAAACTGAAATCGTAGCGATCTCATCATGCCAGATCGTACTGTGGATTACGTCGCCGCGTACCGGCGACAGCGCCAGCATGAGCGAATCCATGCCCGGCGCCGATATAATGAGCTGATGGTTTTGAATAGCCGTATTAATGAGCGCCATACGCGGCAAAGTACGCTGGCTGAGGAAATGCCGGTTGTTATCGATTAACATCCATTGTCTGTCGTATTGAAAACCCGTTGCAATGACCGGCCAACTGCTCGCCTGAATGCCCTTTAACGATTTAACCGGGTAAATAAAAATGTTGCTTAGAGAAGGTTTGCTCGTCGGCATAAAATGTTAATTCGATCGAAGTACAGCTATCGGATCATTAATAATACGGGAAATGGTAAAACAGCGTTATTTGAATTTTAATCTACGTTGCGTGTTTAAAAGGTGATCCGCCAGATCGTTATTAACGTGGTCGAATTTGACACCGTAAAGGTGTGTATCCCCCGGCACAGAACGGACAACTGTGGCTGACACGTCAAACTCGGTAAAATCGGAAAACCGTATGTTGAGATGGATTTTTTTTATTAACGGTAAGCCGCATCGGCGACGCTATTAATACACCGCGGCTGCTGATGTCGATGAGTTTAACCGCAATTCCCTAGTCTTTAATGAAGCTGAATTTGAAAACGCTGATTTTACGTACGGAAACGCCAATGTCGCTTCTGACATAACGGGTACTTTTGCGCCGGTTGTTAGGGTAAGCATCCGTCAAGTCCTGAACGAACCATTTTTCGGCTAGAATTGGCGGTTGTTCAGGCGTTGACATGAGTGCTTTAAATGGCAAATTAATGGCGTTAAGTATTAACCTGAAACGTCTATTTTTCAAATGGAAAAGTGAATAATGCGGTTAAAGTCAAAAAAACCGCTGAATCTATTAAAATAACGGCTACTTGATTAGACTTAACACCAAAAATGCGCTTAACAAAACGTTCGTCTCAGCTAATTTCAATCGTCTCGCTGCTGATTTCATTATTAATAGCCGATCCCTGTCTGGCGAAAAAAACCGTCAAGCCCACGTCTAAATCCCCTGCAAAGCAAACGGTTAAGATTGCCTATTTAATGCAAACGCCGAAAGAACCGGCGGCTTTATCCAATCTTGATCCTTTTATTGGCGACAAAGGCATTAAAGGTGCGGAATTGGCCATTGAAGATAACAATACCACCGGACAGTACACCAAACAGCAGTTTACCCTGGATACTCTTGTTGTGCCTGCAGACGCCAATGTTATTGATATCTTTGCAAAAAAAATAGCCGGACATTATTCTTTCGTTATTGTTAATACAACTGCCGAGCAAACCAACGCAATAGCCGACGCCGCCGGAAAAGAGATGCTGATATTCGATGCAGGTACTGTGGATGATGCCTTACGCAATGCCGGATGCCGGGCGAATGTATTCCATTTGTTGCCAAGTCGCGCCATGCGCACCGATGCGCTTGCCCAGTACATGAAGAAGAAAAACTGGACGAAATGGTTTTTGGTTGTAGGCACTGCTGACGAAGATAAGCTCTTTGCCGAGGCAGCGCGGCGTTCGGCGCATAAATTCGGGATTACGATAGTCCAGGAAAAAACCTGGGAGCATACTTTCGATGCCCGGCATTCGGCACAGGCCGATGTGGCGGTATTCAGCCAGATTGATGACGATTATGATGTATTAATCGTCGCTGATGAACAAGGCCGGTTCGGCGAGTACCTGGATTACCGCACCTGGATGCCGCGGCCCGTGATCGGCACACAGGGATTAATCGCCGTTTCCTGGCATCCGACGCACGAACAATGGGGCGCTTCACAAATCCAGAACCGGTTTAAAGAAAAGGCGGGGCGCTGGATGACGGAGCAGGATTACGGCGCTTATCTGGCGGTTAGGGCAATCGGCGAAGCGGCGACCCGGACCAAATCCAACGATATGAAGCTAATTAACGACTACCTGACGGGCGGCGAATTTGCCTTGCAAGGTTATAAGAGCGGGCCGTTGACGTTTCGCGCGTGGGATCATCAGTTGAGGCAGCCGGTTTTATTGGCAGCGCCGCGGTCATTGGTGGCGGTCGCGCCGATTGACGGGTTTATGCATCCTAAAACGGAGCTGGATACTTTAGGTTACGATCAGCCGGAAAGCGGCTGCCAATGGAGCAAAACAAAATGAAGAAATGCGTTTCGGTAAGGGGTTTATCGGTAATTACTTTATTAATAACTTGTTCGGCGCAAGCGGAAACGGTTTTCGTCACTCTGGAAAAAGATAATGCACTGGCGGTCGTCGATCCGGTTGAAGGAGAATTAATCAAAACGGTTGAAGTGGGCAAACGTCCGCGCGGTATTGCCATCAGTCCTGATTTTAAAGTGTTATACATTGCCGTCAGCGATGAAAATACTGTCAAAATGTTGGATACGGAATCATTAACCATTATTGGAGAACTGCCTTCCGCCGACGATCCCGAAACGTTTGCGTTGAATCCGAAAGGCGACAAGCTGTATGTGTCTAATGAAGACGACAGCATGGTGTCGGTGCTGGATATTGCCAAAAAGCAGGCCGTCAAGCAGATTAAAGTCGGCGTGGAGCCGGAAGGTATTGCCGTTAGCCCAGATGGCAAATGGGCGATTAGCGCCACGGAAACCACCAACATGCTGCATTGGATTGACGCCAGTACACATGAGATCGTGGAAAATACTCTGGTTGACGCCAGACCGCGCGCCGTTACTTTTACGGCGGACAGCGCCTTTGCCTGGGCGACCTCGGAAATGGCGGGTACTTTGCAAGTGCTTGATGCCAAAACCAAACAGATCATAAAACGCATTAACTTTGAAATTCCGGGCGTCAGCAAAGACAAAATACAGCCGGTCGGCGTGGTCATCGACAAAGCCATGCAACGGGCTTACGTGGCGCTCGGGCCGGCTAATCGTGTCGCCGTTATTAATGTTAAAACATACGCGGTTGAAAAATATCTGCTGGTCGGTCAACGGGTGTGGAATCTGGCGTTTTCGCCGGATCAAAAGCGCCTGTACACCACGAACGGCGTCAGCAACGATATTTCCATTATCGATCTGGACAGCCAGACGGTAACTAAATCCGTCGGTGTCGGCAATTATCCGTGGGGTGTTGCTGTTAAGCCATGAATCAGGATAACGCCTTAGCTATTAATGATTTAAGTTTTTCTTACGGCAGTAAAAAAGCCCTGGATTGCGTTGCCATTAATGTTAATGCCGGCGAATGCGCTGTGCTATTGGGACCGAACGGAGCCGGAAAAAGCACCTTGTTCGCCTTGATTACCCGCTTGTACGACGCCCGTGAGGGACAGATTCAGCTCTGCGGCTTTGACGTGAAGAAGCAGACAGGGAGGGCGCTCGCCAAATTGGGCGTAGTATTCCAGCAAACCACACTCGATCTGGATTTGACCGTCATGCAAAATCTAACGTATCACGCCGCCTTGCACGGACTGGGACGGAAGCTGGCGCGAGAACGCATCCGGCAGGAGTTGGAGCGATTAAACATGTATGACCGGCGCTTCGAAAAAATCCGCCAATTGAACGGCGGGCATCGCCGCCGTGTGGAAATCGCCAGAGCCTTACTGCACAAGCCGTCACTATTATTGCTGGACGAGCCGACCGTCGGCCTGGATGTGCCAAGCAGACAGGCTATTGTCGATTATGTACACGGGTTAACGAAGGAAGAAAACCTTGCCGTGTTATGGGCTAGTCATTTGATCGATGAAATCTATCCAGAAGACCGTCTCATCGTCTTGCATAAAGGCCGCATTAAAGCGTCTGGCTCCATTAATGAAGTCCTGCAAGCTGCCGATAAGCCGTCGATTAAAGAGGCGTTTTATGCCTTAACTCAGGAGGCGCAGGTATGAGCATCCTGCATTATTGGCGTGCTTTATGGGGCATCGTCTGGCGCGAATGCTGGCGTTTTATTACCCAGCGGGAACGCTTTATTTCCGCTTTGGTCAGGCCGCTGGTCTGGCTGTTTATCTTTGCCGCCGGTTTCAGGTCGGCCTTGGGCTTGGCGATCAGTCCGCCTTACGAGACGTATATTTTGTATGAAGTTTATATTGTGCCGGGCTTGTGCGGTATGATCCAGCTATTCAACGGTATGCAAAGTTCGCTGTCCATGGTTTATGACCGCGAGATGGGCAGTATGCGTATCTTATTAACCTGTCCGTTACCACGCTGGTTTTTACTGCTGGCCAAGCTGCTGGCCGGGACCGCGGTGTCTGTTTTGCAAGTCTATGTTTTTCTTGCTATTGCGTGGTTTTACGATATACGTCCGCCATTAATGGGTTATGCTTGGGTGCTGCCGGCATTAATGTTGTCCGGCATGATGTTGGGCGCGTTGGGACTGTTACTTTCGTCGCTGATTAAACAATTGGAAAATTTTGCCGGGGTGATGAATTTTGTGATTTTCCCCATGTTTTTTATGTCTACCGCATTGTATCCGCTCTGGAAAATCAAAGAGTCAAGCGCTTTGTTGTATCGTATGGCTGATATTAATCCGTTTTCTCAAGCTGTTGAATTAATTAGGTTTGCGTTGTACGGCCAAGCCCATTATCATGCTTTTGTGTATACTTTTACGGCGTTTATTGTTTTTATGGCGCTGGCAATCTTGGGTTATAATCCTTCAAAAGGCATGATGACCCGAAAAGGCGGCGCTGGTTAAAACATGGCTATTTGTCATGCTGTCCTGTCGATTATTGATACTTATAAATAAAGGGATTAATCATTTTTACGGTGAATAGGTGAAAAACTCATTCTTTCTTGTAATTCCGGCACAAGAAGCAAAACCCGAGCGGTTAAAAGAATTTGAGCCGAAAGCGCTGGCGCAGTGGTTATTTGAATTGCCCACGGCGAATCCTGGTTTGGCGACGCGATTAATCCAGGAGTTTCTCATTGATTTTAATACCATTAAAATGCCTTGCCAGTTGCGGCTGGATGCATTGGAGCAGATCCGCCCAAAAGTTCTCATTATTGAAGAATACTTGCGGACGCGATTAATGAAAGCGGCTTTTCCCAAAGAAGAGAACGACTTAAAGATCCTTCAGGTATTAACCTCGATTGAACGGGAACTCACCATCGGTTACTGGATGGTGCTGAAAGAATTGACGCACCGGCAAATCAGTTGGTTTCAAGGCAAAAATCTCGTCTTGGCATTGCAACGCTGCATTAAAGGTCTAAACAGCGTCGTACTCAGTCATTACCTGATGGGGATCCGATTCCGGATTTCGTCTGGATCGATTTACATTCCTTGTTCAAACTCAGTGTAAAACTGAAAAAAGATAATGTCAAAGTCTCCGATTTGACCGGACTTTTGAACAAGGAAAGCAGTCCGGAAGAATGTTACCGGCAAATATTATTGCTTTGTCTGTGCAAACCGACCGGCATGATGCAAAAGGAAATCATCCAGGTCTATGAATTTGTTGCGGATTTATTTCCTTTATTCAGTCTGACGACAGAGCCGGTTGAAAGTCAGCGCTACCAGTTTGTGGTGATGATGGACGACGACAAACCGCCCTTCGTACAGATGGATTTGTATGCGTCGAAAAATACGCTGACCATGTATTTGGACTTAACCAAACTGAACAAGGCGCTGGAAAGAAAGGATAAATTTATTAATCCAGCGTTGACGCGGTTTGCTTCCATCCATGAAGGAGTACATGGAAGCGAGCGAAGCCGAGCGATGTACGACGACCCCTGCGTAGCCGTAGAGGCCGGGCGTTTTGACGGAGTTGGAGCGCAAGCGTAGTGCGTAGTCAAAATGCAAGGCCATACGACACGGCGTCAAGTCATTCGCGCAAGGTCAAAATACGAAGCAAGGCGGAAGCCGATGTTTTGTGTTTTGGGCTGTAGCGGGACGAACGCAGGCCGCCGAAGGCAAACTCGCCACGTCATTTTTCGCTGCTGAAATCGGATTGGACCTCATTTCAGCTTTCGCGAAAAATAGTGGCGCGCTGGTTGAAAAATCACGAAGAAAAACCTACGCTAGAATTGCTTGAATACCTTGAACAGCGTTGGCTTGGGCACGATTTACAGCAAGAAGCCATATTTAGCGATCGCCTTGACCGCTACATAGCGCTGGGGATTGTGCCGGCGCATGTTCTGCAACAGTCTGGAAAAGATAAAACGTGGCAGGGAAGCGAAGATGAACAGGAATTTTTAGCGCATTCGGAATCCGATCGGTTATTATTCTGCGTTTTTGAAAAGATCGGCATCTTATCGGTAGGCAATCTCGTCAGTTTAAGAAGAACCGATCAACCGGCGGCAAACCGGTCGATAGCGGTTATTAATGAATTAATCGTCGCAAGACAAAGTGGTAAAATCAGCTTTGGCGTCAATTTGATAACCAAGCGATACACGGCCGTTCACTATTTGATGCTGAATGCCGCAACATCCGATACGCCGTATCGAGGCTTATTTTATAACGATGACGAGGAAGTCGGCGACGTTAGTTTTTTAATGGTCGATAACTTCATGCTCAAGGATGGCGATTTAATCAAAATGCATATGAATGAAGAAATCATTCATCTTGTGGTCAAGTCGAAGAAAAATATAGCCTTAGGTGTAAGAAATCTCAGGGTTGTTTACAGAGTGGTTGATTAAAATATTGGTAGAGTATTTCATAAGGAGTTGAATTATTCAAAGCCTTGTGTGGTTTGACGGTGTTATAGAAGTTGATGAAACGGTTCAATTGCAATTGTCGGTCGAAGTTATCCTTGAATTCGGTTTTCACATGCCACATCTCCATCAAGGTGCGGA
>Ga0194127_10009126_pt1 | contig 10486 bp, 6 predicted proteins | sample TA2KigC100mmetaG_FD_148624 | JGI IMG/M metagenome (GOLD analysis project Ga0194127, IMG submission 148624) | Freshwater microbial communities from Lake Tanganyika, Tanzania - TA2015036 Kigoma Deep Cast 100m | ecosystem: Environmental > Aquatic > Freshwater > Lake | place: Tanzania: Lake... | reverse complement strand
GGACGGTGCATCCGGCGAACCTCACCCCATATTCCACCGCTTTGCGTTGCACATGCGTCCCGGGAAATGCGGGCAGCAGGGCCGGATGGATATTCACGACTCTGCGGGGAAAGGCCCGGAAGAACTCCGGTGAGAGTATGCGCATAAAACCCGCCATGACTACCAGTTCAACCCCCGAGGACTCCAGTGTCGCTACCATCTTGCGGTCGAAGCTCTCGCGGCAATCGAACTGACGATGGTCGATGACAACCGAAGGTATCCGGTGTTTTCTGCATCTTTCGTGGGCGTAAGCGTCGGGGGTGTTGCTGAGTACCACCTTGATTTCCGCATCCAGCGTTCCGGCCTCGATATGGTCGATGATGGACTGCAGGTTGGATCCGCTGCCGGAAACGAGGACGCCGATGCCAAGCTTTTCCAGTATGGTATCCATCCTTTCCTATACACACAACACTGTCGGTTGATCGTTTTCCCTTTTTTCTATGACCCCAATGGAGTAGGCTTCCTCGCCCAGTTTTTCGAGTCTATCCAGGATTTCTGTATGCTCCTTCTCGGGCACGACGAGCATCATGCCGATACCCATGTTGAATACCCGAAACATCTCGTTGTCGTCGATGTTCCCGAGCTTCCCTATGAGGTCGAAAATGGGCGGAATCCGCCAACTCGCCTTGCGGATGACCGCTTGGCAGGGTTCGGGCACGATGCGGGGGATGTTGTCGAGAAAACCGCCGCCCGTGATATGGACAATTCCCCTTACCGTGAAGTTCTTGATGAGATTCAGGATTGACTTCACATAAATCCTTGTCGGCGTGAGAAGCTCTATTCCGATGGGTTGCTGAAGTCCTTCCAGCCTTTCATCGGATCGGAACCCCCTTTCCTCAAACAAAACGCGCCTGGCCAGGGAAAAACCATTGCTATGCAATCCCGACGAGGCAATTCCGATGATTCGATCCCCGACGCGGATTTCGGAGCCGTCGATCAGTTTATCCGCCTCGACCACGCCAACACAGAATCCGGCCAGGTCATATTCGCCGTCCGGATAAAAACCCGGCATCTCCGCAGTCTCTCCGCCGATCAGGGCACAGCCGGCCTCTTGACACCCTCTGACGATACCCTCCACGATCCGGACGCTCGTATCCACGTGGAGCTTCCCGGTCGCGATATAGTCCAGAAAGAAAAGCGGCTCCGCCCCCTGCACAACGACATCGTTGACCGACATGGCCACAAGATCTATCCCCACCGTATCGTGTTTATCCATCAATTGGGCGATCTTCAGTTTTGTGCCGACCCCATCGGTCGACGATACAAGGACCGGATCCTTTATCTTACTGATATCCAGATGAAACAAACCACCGAAACCACCAATGCCGCTCATCACTTCGCGACGGGAAGCCGTCTTGACAAGCGGTTTGATTTTTTCGACAAAAGAATTGGCCCGCTCAATATCAACTCCCGAATCCTTATAAGTCATTTTCTCTTGCATTGTCACTCCCTGTATCCATCATTTTTTGTCGATCTTTTTTTTAACCGAAAGCCGCCTCGAAGTCAATTCATTCCTTGCCAACGAACGGGATATCTGACAATGTGGAACTCCCGCCCACGGGGCGTGATCTCCCGGTGGGGATGCGGGGTATAAAGGGTTGCGCTCCCGGTCAATGGTTTCCTTCCCGACAGCATAACATGATTCGTGGCGCGAACGGGGTTTTGATCATTGATGGAATCCTTGGAACACATTGTAGAGAAAATGGAAGCTCCTTTATTGTTTGCTTCCGGGAACGACTATGGCCGCTTACCCAGGATAAGAAACCTGGGGGCAGTCATCACCTCGCTCGCGCAACATCTTCTAAAAGAACTCAAAAGCAAAACAGATCCGTTGGACGATGAGGCGGGCAGGCTTTCGCAGGCATTGTTGAAGCTGTTCGAAGGGTATGACAGCCGGTCGCCGCAGGAAAAAAAGGCAATACTGATCGAGGCAGCCGGCCATGTTTCCGCTCTCAAAGCGATCGTCAGGAATCCCCAGATCACTCCCGATAAGGGAAAGCGGTCTTCAACGCGACAGGAAGGGGAACGGGAGGCTATGCTTAAAGGGCCTCTCGATACACTGCGTGGTGTGGGCCCGCGAATTGCCTCCCTGCTGGCGAGAAAGAATCTGGGGACCATCGAAGACCTGCTCTATTTTCTCCCGCGGCGTTACGAAGACCGCCGGACGGTTTGCCGTATCGGAGAAACGGTTTCCGGAATGAGGGCAACCGTATCGGGGAAGGTCATCCTCACCAATGTCCGTTTTCTGGGTAGAAGAAGGATCTTCGAAGCGACAATCGACGACGGCCACGGCGCTCTGAAAGCAAAATGGTTCAAGGGGCGGGAGGCTTTCCTCAGGGGAGCCTTCCAGTCGGGGAGACGGGTCATCCTCACCGGCGTGGTTGGTGGTTTTCCCTTTGAAAGGGAGATGATTCATCCCGATTTTGAAATTCTCGATGACCATGACGATCAGCTCCTCCATTTTAAAAGGATCGTACCCGTCTATTCGGAAACGGAAGGGTTGCACCAGAAAACCATGCGCCGGATCTTTTGGCAGGTGGTGAGGGATTATGCCCGGATGCTGAAGAACCCTGTCCCCGAAGCACTTTGCCGAAAACACCGGCTCAGGGAGATCGGCGAGGCGATCCGTCAGGTCCATTTTCCCGACTTCGACCAGGAGTTCGATCTCTATCAGGATTTCCGTTCCGATGCGCACAGGACGTTAATTTACAGTGAATTCTTTCTTTTTCAGCTCGCCATGGCCCTGAGGAAGAGGGGCGATCTCCTCGAGCCGGGGGTCGCTTTCCTGCCGGGAGGGGAGATGCTGAAGCGGTTTTATGGAGCGCTCCCCTTCGCCCTGACCGCGGCACAAAAGCGGGTCATCGCGGAAATAGAGCGCGATATGACCTCAACGCGGAGCATGAATCGCCTGCTCCAGGGAGATGTAGGTTCGGGAAAGACGGTCGTATCAATGGCGGCGATCGTCATCGCCTGTGAAAACGGATACCAGAGCGCGATGATGGCCCCTACGGAAATCCTGGCTGAACAGCACTACCGGAATTTACGGGGCTGGTCGGAGAATGTCGGTTTGAGGATCAAACTCCTGACCGGTTCTCTGAAAAACGCCGAAAAGAAGGAGTTTCAGGAGCGACTGCTCCGCGGCGAGATCGATATCGCCATCGGCACCCATGCCCTGATCCAGGAAGGGGTGGTCTTTAAAAACCTGGGTCTCGTGGTGATCGATGAACAGCATCGCTTTGGGGTCATCCAGAGAGCAACGCTGCGGAAGAAGGGTGTCGTGCCGGATGTTCTGGTGACAACGGCAACCCCGATTCCAAGAACATTGGCAATGACGGTATACGGGGATCTCGACCTGTCCGTCATCGATGAGCTGCCGCCGGACAAGAAGGCGATCCGGACAAAGGTGTTCCTCGAAACCCAGCGGACAAAGGTCTACGAGATCATCCGCCGGGAAGTGACGAAGGGTAATCAGGTCTTTATCGTGTATCCGCTGGTTGAGGAGTCCGAGAATCTTGACCTGAAAGATGCCAAACGGATGGCGGAACACCTTCAAAAGGAGATCTTTCCGGAATACGGGGTCGGGCTCATCCATGGACGCATGAAAGGAGTTGAGAAGGACGGCGTCATGAGGGAATTCATGGGGAAGCGTCTGCAAATCCTGGTATCCACAACGGTCATTGAGGTAGGCATCGATATTCCCGAGGCATCGCTCATGGTCATCGAACACGCGGAGCGCTTCGGCCTCTCCCAGCTGCATCAGCTCCGGGGCAGGGTCGGACGCAGCGATATCCCATCTTACTGCATCCTTATGGCGCACCATCGAAGGTCCGACGAGGCGCACAGACGTCTGCGCATCATGGAGGAAACCAACGATGGTTTCCGAATCGCCGAAGAGGACCTCGCCCTTCGAGGACCCGGGGAATTCATGGGGACGCGGCAGGCGGGATTGCCGGATTTCCGGGTTGCCGATATCGTCCGGGACGGGCGCATCCTCGGAGACGCCAAGACGGACGCCTTCGCCCTTGTGGATGATGACCCGAGACTTGAAAAACCCGAACATCTGTTGCTTCGGGAAGCGCTGCTGGATCGATGGGGGGTTAGGCTGGATCTTATGAAAACCGGATGATGAATGAATTCTTTGACGAATGAATTCTTTTGACAAGCAATAACCAAATGATGTAGAAGTATCGGGTTTTTTATCACTGGGACAGCAGTTAGCAACGGATTCATCCTAGGGTGGGTTAATGATGAAAAGGATCGACATAGGGCTTATCGGTTTAGGCACCATCGGGACGGGGGTCGTCAGACTGCTTAAAGATAACGCCGGAGTGATCTCCGAGCGGATCGGTGCGGAGATCCGCCTGAAAAGGATCGCCGACATCGATATCCGGAAAGACCGGGGCGTTGATATTGATCGCAAGGCGCTGACCACAAATGCCGGCGATATCCTGAATGATCCGGAAATCAGCATCGTCATCGAGCTGATGGGAGGTTACGAACCGGCGCGAACATTTATCCTCGATGCCATGAGCCGGAAGAAACATGTGGTAACGGCAAACAAAGCCCTGCTCGCCACCCACGGGGACGAGATTTTTCAGCAGGCCCTCAGCCAAGGGGTCAATATCGGGTTTGAGGCCAGTGTCGGCGGTACGATCCCTGTGATAAAAACCATAAAGGAAAGCCTGGTTGCCAACAGGATTCTCTCCATCTATGCCATCATGAACGGAACATCCAACTTCATTCTCAGCAAGATGACCGATGAAAAAAAGCCCTTCGCCGATGTCCTCAGGGAGGCACAGAGGCTAGGTTTCGCCGAGGCCGATCCCACCTACGACGTCGAAGGGATAGACGCCGCCCACAAGCTGGCGATTCTTCTGTCGCTCTCCTACGGGAAGAAGGTCCGTCTGGATGCCTTATACCGGGAGGGAATCGCCGCCATCAGCGAACAGGACATCGAATTTGCCAGGGAACTCGGTTATCGCATCAAGCTCCTCGCGATCGCGATCAGCAGAGGAGACGCAATCGAAGCGCGACTTCACCCGACGATGATCCCCTTCGACCACCTCCTGGCCAATGTCAACAGCAACTTTAACGCCTTTCATATCATCGGCGATGCGGCCGATTCGGTATTTCTCTATGGACAGGGATCGGGGATGATGCCGACGGCGAGCGCAGTCCTCTGCGATATCGTTGATATATCAAGAGATATGTTGAAGGGAATCGCCGGACGGATCGCCCCGCGTGTGCGCGATGAAGCGTCGATCGAAGCGATCCGGTTGTTGCCCTTTGATCAGATCAAGACCAACTATTATTTCCGTTTTTCCGCAGTCGACCGCCCCGGGGTCCTCTCCCGAATCTCAGGAATCCTCGGCGCAAACGACATCAGCATCGCCACCGTCATCCAGAAGGGGAGGAAGACGGAAGGTCCCGTGCCGGTAGTCATGACCACGTACAAGGCTCGCGAACGCGATGTCCGCAGGGCAATCGAGGAGATCGATCGGCTCGATATGGTCATGGATAAAACGATGCTGATCAGAATCGAGGACGAAAACCTCAAATGAAGCACCTGATCCTGCTCGGCGATGGGATGGCCGGTTACCCTATGGCTGTTCTGGGAGGGAAGACCACCCTGGAATACGCCAATACCCCCCACATGGACCGGATGGCCGCAGAGGGAACCCTGGGCCTCATCGATACGATTCCTCCGGGACTGCCTCCGGGAAGCGATGTGGCCAACCTCTCGGTCCTCGGGTATGATCCGGCGGAGTGTTACACGGGACGCGGACCCCTGGAGGCTGCGAGTATGGGGATCTCCCTTTCTCCGGAAGATGTCGCGTTTCGCTGTAACCTCGTGACATTGAGTGATGATGTCGATCCCGTCATGGATGACTTCACCGCCGGCCATATCTCTTCCTCGGAAGCAAAGACCATCATCGCTGATCTTGCGACGGCGATCGGCTCGGAAACATTTTCGTTCCACCCGGGAGTCGGGTACCGCCATCTGCTCGTTTGGAAAGGGGGCGAGTCAGAACTTCATGCAACGCCGCCTCACGACATTACCGACAAAGCCATCGGCCTCTATCTTCCGCAGGGTCGAGGCGCCCAAGCGATCAACCGTCTCATGCGACTTTCCCGCGAGTTCCTAGCCGATCATCCTGTCAACAAGAAGCGGTTGGAGCGCGGGCTGAAGCCGGCAACATCCATTTGGCTTTGGGGGCAGGGCAGGGCGCCCCGGATTCGCAACATGATGGAACGGTTTCAGATCCGGGGCGGCATCATCTCTGCGGTTGATCTACTCAACGGTATCGGGGTGTATGCCGGACTCGAGGTTCTTCCGGTGGAAGGAGCCACAGGTTACATCGATACCAATTACCGCGGTAAGGCCGAAAAAGCACTTTCCGCCCTGAAAGAGCTGGACCTGGTATTCATCCATGTCGAGGCGCCCGACGAGATGGGTCATCAAGGAAACGTGGAGGGAAAAGTCAAGGCCATCGAAGATTTCGACGCGCTGGTGGTCGGAACGGCTCTGAAGGGCATAGGCGACCTGGGTCCCTTCCGTATAGCCGTTATGAGCGATCATCCAACGCCGCTGGCCCTCAAAACACATGTGGCCGATCCCAGCCCGTTTGCAGTTCTCTCATCGCTTGCCGGCGAAAATCAGGGCCGGGGAGGGAATTTTGAAGAGGGGGCCGCCGGACGGACAGGGAATCTGATATCTCCGGGACATCGCTTCATGGAGACCTTTATCAGCAACTGGAGAAACTTCATTGAAAAGAAAAACCCATTATAAGGAGTAAAAACAGAGCCATGGCTAAAAAGATAGACAAGAAGCAACTCGATGAGCCGGATAAGCTGCAACTGTTGTTTTTGAGCGCAAGGAATTATATTACCAGGCATAAAACCAGGATCTATGCCGGTGCGGGGATTTTTCTCTTTGTAGTGTTGATCACCTGCGGCTGGTATCTCTACAAATTCAATTACGAAAAAAATGCCGGGAAGATCTATTCAAAAATCAGTGAAACAGCGCTGAAGGCCGAGTCCCCCGAAAGTCAGCAGACCGTCATCAAAGAATACAGGGATCTGATCACCCGGTATCCGCGGAGTCGCGCTTCGCTCCTCACCCGTTTCCGACTCGCAAATCTTTACTTCAGCCTAAACGAGATCGATGCGGCAATCCTTGCTTATAAAGACTTTCTGAAGGAATCCCCTGCCGACAGCGATCTGGTCACGCTGGCTTATAACGCCCTGGGGGCGTGTCATGAGATTAAGAAAAACTATAAAGAATCGCTAGAAGCATTTGATAATGCGATTAATACTAATACATCTGGATCATTTGAGGCTCTCAACTACATCAACATCGCCAGGGTCCACGAAGCGATGAACGCTCCTGAGAAGGCAGCAGAATTCTACAGGAAGGCGCTCGGCAGGACCACCGATCCTCTAACGACGCTTTATCTGAAAAGAAAGGTTTCGGAATTGTAATGGCAGATGATTATTACCAGATTCTTGGGGTTCAGAAAAACGCGGATCCGGAGGAGATCAAAAAGGCCTATCGCAAACTTGCCTTGAAATATCACCCCGACAAGAATCCCAACAATCCAACGGCCGAGGAAAGATTCAAGAAGATCAGCGAGGCGTATGCGGTTCTGAGCGATCAGGAAAAACGAAAGCAATACGACAATTTCGGTTCTGATCAGTTCAGCCAGAGGTTCTCGCGCGAGGATATATTCCGCGATTTCGACATCAATTCGATCCTGCGGGATTTGGGTTTTGGGGGAGGGCCGGGCGCCGGTCGGCGGGGCGGGTTCTCTTACAGAAGCAATGATCCTTTTGCGGATCTCTTCGGGCAAGGGCGCCAGGAGTACTATAACGCGCCGCAGAAGGGATCCGACCTCCAGTACAATCTCAATATCACCCTGGAGGAGTCCGTCTTCGGCGCGGACAAGAAATTGGCGCTGCAGCGCGACCAGGCTGTGGACGAGATCAATGTGAAGATTCCGGCCGGGATCGGTACCGGGAAGAAACTGAGGCTCTCGGGGAAGGGGGGTCCGGGGTCGCAGAACGGGCCGCCCGGCGATCTCTATCTGAATATCAATGTCGTATCCCACCCGATCTTCGCCAGGGACGGGAACGACATCCATATTGAAAAATCCATCACATTCACCCAGGCGGTCATGGGAACCAGTATCGACGTTCCGACGATCGACGGAACGATCAAAAGAATCAAGATACCCGCCGGTGCGCAGAACGGGACGAAGATCCGGATGAAAGGCTATGGCGCTCCGGGACTCAAAGGCTCCGGCTCGACAAAGGGGGATCAGTTTGTCAAAATCAGTGTCGAGGTTCCCCGTAAAGTCACCGACAAGCAACTGCAGTTGATAAGGAAACTCGCAGAGGAAGGGCTCTAGCAGGCTTTGAAAATCTCCTCACATAATTGTATGTCCGATAAGATATGTTATGTAAACTTATTTATATGGTGCGACGGAAATATCGATGAACCGTGTGCATGGCTGCATGTTTTTTCATCCGGCGAGCGATCAAAGGAATTGCGCCGCCCCCGCTCCCAGAATCCGTTCCGCCTCTTTTCTCAGTTGTGACGAGAGATCCAGCCCGATATCCTCTCCAAGATAGATCACCGTTTCCGATTGCTTGTCTACAAGCTTTATGAATCCCTGATACTTTCCCGGATACCGCTTCAGTTGTTGCGAAAGAACGGCAATGTCCTCTGCAGACGATTTCTCTACATCGATCGTAAAAAAGACCGACTGATGCGATTTATCGAGGGCTGAGATCAGGGGTGTGACTTCCCCGGCAATCACCTTTACCCCGTCTTCTGCCACATCAACCGTTCCTTTGATCAACAACGGCTCCTCACCGTGCAGCAAGGGATAGGCCCCTCTATAGATATCGGGGAAAAAAATGACGACGGATGAACCTTTCAGGTCTTCGAGTGTCACATATGCCATCGTTTCTTTGCGTCTCGTCGTCACCTCGCGGATATTGCCGACAATGCCCGCCAGGGTCACCGCTTCACGATCGCTTATCCTGGAAAGGCTCGAAGAGTCGGCGTTGACGACTACCCCGAGAAGATCGGTAAAACGGGAAAGCGGGTGGCCGGAGATATAGAAGCCTATCGTCTCTTTCTCGTTGACCAACATCTCCTTGTGATCCCATTCGGGGATGTCGGGAAGCGTAAAATCAACCGAGCCCGATGTCGGCTGGCCGCAATTCGTTTCAAATGCCTCTAGAAAATTGGCCTGACCACTGGAGCGTTCACGCTGTCGCCGCTGGACTTTTTCTATCAGATCCTCGTAACAGGCCATGAGCTGCCGTCTTTTATTGCCCGTCGCGTCGAATGACCCGCACTTGATCAGGCTCTCTATCACCCGTTTATTCACCTTTCTCGAATCCACGCGTTCACAAAAATCTATGATGGAACGAAAAGGCCCCTCTTTCTCACGGACGCTGATGATCGATTCGATCGCACCGACACCGACATTTTTAACGGCAGCCAGTCCAAAGCGGACATTCTCCCCCACCACGCTGAAATCGCTGTGAGATTCATTGATATCGGGCGGCAGGACATTCACCCCCATGTCTCTGCAGCTGCTGATATGGTTGATGATTTTATCCCGGTTATCCTTTTCGCTGGTCAGAAGCGCCGCCATAAACTCAACGGGGTAATGGGCTTTCAGGTAGGCGGTCTGGTATGAGATGACCGCGTAGGCGGTGCTATGGGACTTGTTGAAACCGTATTTCCCGAAGGTTTCCATCTGTTCCCATATTTTTGCCGCCTTGGATTGGGGAATCTTCTTTTTTAGCGCCCCCTCGAGAAACTTGGGCTTCTCCTTGTGTTCCATCTCCTCGCTTTTCTTCTTGCTCATGACTTTGCGAAGCGTGTCGGCTTCCGAGAGCGAATAGCAGCCGATGGCGACAGCGATCTGCATTACCTGTTCCTGATAGACGATGACCCCGTAGGTTTCTTTCAGGATAGCCTCCAGCTCCCTGACTTCATAGGACACTTTGGTCTTCCCCTGTTTTCTTGCAATGAATTCGGGAATATTGTCCATCGGTCCGGGGCGATACAGGGCGATCAGGGCGATGATATCCTCGATGCAGTCCGGTTTCATTCGCACCAAGATATCCTTCATGCCCGAGCTTTCCAGTTGAAACACCCCGTCCGTATCGCCCCGCATGAGCAGTTGATAGGTCAATCGGTCATCGAGGGGAAGGTTATCGATGTCTACTTCAATACCCTTGCCGACACGAATGAATTCGAGGGCATTCTTAATCACGGTCAACGTTTTGAGGCCGAGAAAATCGAACTTGGTCAGCCCTACATCGGAGATGTCGTTCATCGAAAATTGGGTGACCACATCGTCCTTCGGGCTTTTGCACAAGGGAATCCTTTCTACAAGCGGCAAATCCGAAATGACAACCCCCGCAG
>Ga0194127_10009125_pt1 | contig 10487 bp, 10 predicted proteins | sample TA2KigC100mmetaG_FD_148624 | JGI IMG/M metagenome (GOLD analysis project Ga0194127, IMG submission 148624) | Freshwater microbial communities from Lake Tanganyika, Tanzania - TA2015036 Kigoma Deep Cast 100m | ecosystem: Environmental > Aquatic > Freshwater > Lake | place: Tanzania: Lake... | reverse complement strand
GGGGGCCTCGCGCCGATTGTGGTCCCGGAGCTCAAGAACATCACCATCGGAGGAGCCGTAGCGGGCTGCTCCATCGAGTCGATGTCATACATCCACGGAGGCTTTCACGACACCTGCCTCGAGTATGAGGTCATCACCGCAAACGGCGATGTGCTCACCTGCACGCCCGACAACGAGCATTCTCTGGTCTTTCAGATGATGCATGGCTCCTTCGGGACGGTGGGCATTCTCTCCAGACTCGTATTCCGGCTGATCCCGGCCAAACCCTTCGTCCACCTCCGTCACGAGACGCACAGGTCGATCGACAGTTATATGGCATCCATCTGGTCTCACTACGAGCGCCGGGATGTGCATTTTATGGATGGGATCATCCATTCGCCGTCGCACCTCGTCCTGTGTGTCGGAAATTTCATGGACCATGCGCCGTACACGAACCGCTACGACTGGCTGAAAGTCTATTACCGGAGTACGGCCGAGCGCAGCGAGGATTACCTGAAAACGCCGCACTATTTTTTCCGCTACGATAAGGGTGTGACCAACGTGCATCCCAAGTCCTTCATCGGCAGGCTGCTCTTGGGCAAGTTTCTTGGTTCCGCGCAGTTACTCAGGCTCGCCGGGATGTTTGGTTGGCTTCACCACTCCAACGGTCGCCCCGACGTCACGGTGGACACCTTCATCCCCTTCTCGAAGCTGAAGGAATTCCTGGAGTGGTACGCCAAGGACTTCGGGCATTTCCCGCTCTGGGCCGTCCCGTACGCCCGGGTCCACGACTATGAGTGGCTCACCGACAGCTTCTGGTCGAAACTCGGCGATACGCTGATGATCGACATCGCCATCTACGGGATGAAACAGCGCGGGGAGACGAATTACTACCGCCTGATGGAGGAAAAACTGCAGGAGCTGGGCGGGATGAAGACGTTGATCTCGTACAACTACTACGAGGAAGAGGAGTTCTGGAGGATCTTCAACCGCAAAAACTACGACGCGGTCAAGGCGATCACGGATCCCGACAACATCTTCCGCAACCTCTACGAGAAGACCTGCCGCGCGGCGATGGGGTTGGAGTGATGATGATCCGGCTTACAAGCCTCTATGGCGCTTATCAATATTCAACCTTCATCGCGTAAGCCGCATCCCAGACCCAACTTCCACCTTACTGTCGGTTATCGATTGGCCTGAATTTGGTCCAATGTCAATGAAGCCGGCAACCTGTACACCTACGAGTCAAGCATACAGATGTTGAAGATATTCTGAGAATTACGGTCTGAACGTGACGGCTCAGGGACTGACAGCGCGTTGGCATTAGGGGAGCGTGGTGAAGACCCAAAATGGATACGGTTTGAAAGCACGAATTCACCTCAAAAACACAGGGCACTCTCTTTCAGGAAGTGCATGTGAACATATGATGCCGTTTTGCTTCCTGTTTTCTTGATGCATGTTTCCATCAGTATTCAGTGCCCAACTTCAGTTTAGATCCTGCTCAGCAAGATAATCTCTGAATCAAGTTCCTTCTAACAGGCTCTGTTCATGCATGAGCAAGTTCATGAATTTGTGAAAGCCTTCTATAACCGATGACCTTTCCCGCAATCTTGAGGTCGTATGCCGCCTGCAGATTGATCCAATATTGTGGTGTTTGTCCAAATGCTTTTCCAAATAGCAAGGCCATTTCTGCAGTGATGGGTCTTTTACCTTTTACGACATGGGAAATTCTCATAGCCGAAAGGCCGACAGCGCGGGCAAATACCGCTTGGGAAATCCCCAATTCGTCAAGTATCTCCTTGAGAAATTCCCCCGGATGGACCGGAGGCAATGCGTTTCTCGGATTCATGGTTTAACCTCCTTAGTGATAATCAACAATTCCAACATCGTAAGCCTCTCCGTTTTCAAATCGAAAACAAATGCGCCATTGATCGTTTATGCGGATACTCCATTGCCCGGTGCGTTTTCCACTTAGCGCTTCCAAATGGTTAGATGGCGGCATGCGGAGATCGTCGATAACCGTTGCCGCGTCAAGTTGTGTCAGCCGCTTTATTGCCCGCTTCAACATGTCCGGTGGAAACCGTTTGGATTTTCCTGTGGTACAAAGCCGTTTTGTTTCGATATCCGAAAACGATTTAATCATACCTTAGATTGTAAACAATATGTTTATATATGTCAAGGGGAATAAGAGATTAAATTTCCAGTCGATGAATACCAATCAAAATGAAGCATGTCTGCCAAAATCGCTTTATGTTTGCTTACAGGAAGCTACCGCAGATTACGCGATTATTAAATTTGCTCACAAGCATTGGTATCTTTCAACCCAAAGTCATGTACCCTGTGCTACTCGCAACCTCGAGTCCGTAAAAGTATTTCTATGATCCTAAATCTTACATGCCAAGGTAATGTTTTATGGACGATAGAAAGGCGCGACCCTCGTCTATTTTCAATGAAGCGACGGGTTCGACGATTTCCTCATCGATGTCATAATCAGCAATCTCCCTGATCTTGCGGGCATTAGCTGTCATACCGGAATGCCTTCTTTTTCGACGTGCCTGTAAAATGACATTCCTTTTTCCGTGGAACTGCGGAAACGTTCTTCAGAGAAGACCTTTATCGAGATGACAGGCTTAAAATCAAAATCCCACATGACACCGTATGCGAGGTCATCGAGGGCTCTCTCGATTTCCGGCGTCTTCTCATCAACCAATGCGACCAAGTCGAGGTCCGAATCTTCCGCAGCGACTCCTCTGGCGCGAGATCCATAGAGAATAAACTTTATCACACGCTTCTGCAAATCGGCGGATAATTTTTTTCAATTCCAAAACGATCCTTCTGTCTTGTTCTTCCATTGCCTCTGTCATGTTATCCCTCTGATCACCGGCAAAAAACCTAAGAAAAATGATTACATCTGTCAAGAGAAATCCACTTGATCAGGAAACGATGCCGACACCCTTCGGATGTAAGAATCATCCGTCCTACAACGGACGACCGATCTGCACCATTCCGGGTGAAGAGATAAATATGCATACAAAACAGACCGATGCAAACCGGAATGATTGGGCGACATTCTCCTCATGAAGGCGGCGATTTTTCCTTACGCTTCGGATCGCGCGACCGCCTTCTTCCGCCTGTCTCGGGACATCTCCCAAATGATGCACTGGGTTCTGAATTTACAATAGAGCACCGGATCGGTGCATTCACAGCAGTGATCGATGTTCAAACACTGGCAACAGGTCGAACAAAAACCCGTTTCATTCTTCTGACAGACCGCAACGGCTTTACGATCCGGATGGTTTCTGCACTGCAAAGGGCATCACCTTTTGTCCTCGATCTTTCCCAGCATGTCGGCGATACCGTCCATGATGCGATTGAAAAAGGTCGGTGCGGCAACCGTCACGGGCGTCTCCGCAATGATGGAAGAGTTCAAACTGGTGGCCCTGGCGGTGTACGCGCCGGCAGGGATCGTCGGCCGGGTAAGCACGACAACCGAGTCGAAGGCCTCGTTGGTCACGATATTGGCCCGGAGGATCCCCGTGATTTTTGCCAATTTGGCCAGCGATGACTGGCCGACTTCAGCCCGGAAGGTCCCGTTCGCCTGAACCTTGGTGAGAACGAGCGATACATCGACGTCCTTCTGTCCGACCAGGGAGACGAAGACCGTATCGCCCGGTTTGAAGCCGGATCCTTCAAAGACGATGTTGGTGTCCATCAGTTTGGCCACCCCCAGAGGGATCACCTGCGGATTCATCACCAGTTGAGGACCGGAAAGCGAGCGGTCCAAAACCTTCGGCGCCGTGGTGCAGCCGATCGTGAACGCAAGCAATACGACAACAGCAAAGACCGAGAGACTCAACCTCAGAAAGCGTTTCATGATATTCATTCCTCCTCTCCTTTCGGATCGATCTGTTGGGAATAAAAGACGGCAATGAACGACGAGTGTTTTATCGCATAAACCGGCGGAGTAGGTCAAGCGATTCATGATAGAGGTTTCATAATCGGAACAGGTGTGATATGGTCGCTCCGCAACGGTCATGAAGGCGTTGCAGCGAGGGATTCTACGGTTTGACGTCCAGGTTAGCCGGCAACGACAAGGGGTTAGCTGAACATGGCTACCCCTTTTGATTTATAAGGCGGCGGTTTTGCAGTTCTATATTCTCATAGGATTGGTTACGCTGTTGTGGGGCCTCAGCTTCCCGACGATGAAAATCGGCCTGGGCGCGATGCAACCTTTCACATTTCTCGTTTTTCGGAGCCTCGTCTCCTCGATCACCATCTTGGCGCTGATACTCATCCGGCGAGGTGCCTTATCCCCTCCGAAGGGACGTCCCGAGTTCTGGTGGAATACCCTCCTCCACACCCCGATGTTCATCCCCCTGTACTACGGGGCGGTCATCACCACCTCGGGGCGGGCTTCGGTGTTTCTTTACACCCAGCCGCTTTTCTACGCGGCCCTCGCCGTCTGGTTCATCCCCTCGGAGCGGCTTGGCGTGCGGTCGTTCACAGGAATCGTTGCCGCCTTCCTGGGTATCGTCCTCATGTTCGGCGAGAAGTTCGAAACGGGCGCGGAATATGCATTACTCGGCGATATTCTTGTGATTCTCGCGGCAGCGATCTGGGGAGTCCAGTCCCTGTACCTTCGCCGGAATCTCAAGGGGATCGATCCGTTCCGGATTGCAGCCTGGACCCAGATCGTCGGTATTCCCTTTTTCCTTTTTTTTGCTCTGCCGATGGGGTTTGAGTTGCCGGATTTTACGAGCCGCGCGGTGATCATCTCGGTCGGCTACAACGGCCTGATCGGAACCGGGCTGGCCATGGTGCTCTGGGTGCGGCTGCTCGCCGGATATTCACCGACCCGGGTCAGCGCTTTCATGTTCCTGACGCCGGTGTTCGGCGTCTTCATGGGCAGCCTGATCCTCACCGAGTCGATCACCGGATTCATGCTGGCGGGGGCGGCTCTCGTCGCTGCCGGAATCTACCTTGTCAACACGGACAGTCGTAAGCAAGAGGCCACGTCCTCTCAATAAATCCGAAGGGAGCGATCAATGACAATACAGATTTGCATGGGGGGTTACGGCCCCGCGACGACCACCCACAGCCGCGCGCTCAGGATCATCGGCGACAGGCTCGCCGCGCAGTTCGGCGATGAGGTGGAGATGAAGTACATATGGAACGTGATGGACTTCGGGTACAAGTCCGAGGATGTGCTCTGGATGAGCGAGCGCGGCATTCTGACCGTCGCCTATCAATCTACAAGCTATCTGACCAGCCGTGTGCCGGAGCTCGAATTCATCGATCTTCCCTTCCTGTTCGAAAGTCTCGGGCAGGCGCGGACCGCGATGGACGGTGCACTCGGCGCCTACATGACCCGCAGGATCGAAGCGCGGATCCCCGGGTACCGCATCCTCGGCTATTTCGAAAACGGCTACCGCCATGTGTCGAACCGCCTCCGGCCGGTGCACATCCCGGGGGACATGAAGGGACTCAAGATCCGTTCGCTGCCAAGCCGGATGCACGCGCGGGCATACGAACTCATGGGCGCAATACCGCTTGTCATGGATTTGCGGCCCGCGATCGAGGGGCTCACCTCGGGCGAGATCGACGCCCAGGAGAATCCCCTGGCCAACACCGTGGATTACTCCGTCCACAAGCTGCACCGTTACCACACGCTCACGGGCCACATCTACCTCTCGCGGGGCATCTACTGCAACCGCGCGGCCTTCGAGGGCTGGCCGCCGGCGCTGCAAGAGGCGATGACGAAGGCCGTCCGCGAGGCCGTCCTTACCCAGCGGGAGATGGCGGTGCGCGAAGAGACGATCGCCCGGAAGGCCATCGAGGCAGCGGGGGGCGAAATCGTGGAGTTGACCCCCGCGGAGCGGGCGCTTTTCGTCGATGCCGTGAAACCCCTCCACGACGAAGCCCGCACCCGCTTCGGCGAGGCATTCGCCCTGCTGAAGGATGCGGTCAGTCCCGGTCCGGTTCGATAACCACCTTGATCGCCGTGGGATCGTTGGCCGCCACATCGAAGGCCTCCGCAACCCGGGAGATCGGGAAGCGATGGGTGACCAGCGGTTTGATTGCCACCTGGCCCTGAAGGACGGGCCGCAGAGCCAGCGGTGTCCAGAGCGTCCGCTGTGTGATCCCGTGATGTACGAGGCCCGTGTTGATCACCTCCAGGCTGTTGTTGTGCCAGCGCGAGATGTTGACCGTGATGTCCTGGGTGATCCAACTGTAGAAGACCATCACCCCGTTGTGCCTGACCGCGGCGCTGCAGAGGTTCACCGAATCGGCGGAACCCGCCATGTCGACGACGACGTCCGCCCCGAGGCCGCCGGTGATCTCCATGACCGCCTCGAGCGGATCTTCCTTTGCGCCGTTGACGGCATGATCCAGGCCGAGCGTTTTGGCGAGGGCCAGCTTCCCGTCCACGACGTCCACGCCGATCACCTTGTGGGCCCCCTTGGCCTTTGCCACCTGGGCCATGATCTGTCCGGCAAAGCCCATCCCGAAGATGGCGACGACGTCCCCGAGCTGGATCTTGGACATGAGGCCCGAGAAAACGGCGCAGCCGACCGGCTCTCCGAGGCAGGCGAGATCCATGTCCATCCCCTCCGGCACCCGTTCAAGATCCTCCTCATTCCCCTTGAAATAGTCGGAGAGCGTTTCGATCCATCCGAAGGAGATCACCCTGTCGCCGGGGGCGAAGCCGCGGACCCTATCCCCGACGGCGACGACGGTGCCTCCCCCTTCGTGCCCCAGAAAATAGGGGTAGGCGAAGAGGGTGCGCATCTCGGTGTTCAGCCCGCCGGAAGGCGGAATGATCCCCTGGTAGAGGTTTTTGTCCGAGCCGCAGATCCCGGCCAGGTGGGTCTTCACGAGAACCTCGCCGGGGCCGATGGTCAATTCCCGCTCCCGAGCTTCGATCCCGTTGACGCCGGTCAGGCAGGCGCTTTTGGTCTTCATTGATTCTTCTCCTTTTTCGATTGTTTGAATGCCACGTCTTTTTTTTCGGGGATGCTATTGGACCGCCGGGAAAAAGTCAAGGCTGGACATGGGGAAGGCAAAGGTCCCACCAAAGTCGGCTGGATGATGGGCCCCAAACCAACCTTTGTGGAATTTTTGGGGCGGCCATAAATTTTTCTTGACATCTCTGCCACCGCCCGGTATCGTGGTTTCCAGTCTTACCGGTCAGACCAATTTTGGGGGAACCGATGACTTTTGAAAAGCTAATTCAAGCCCGTTATAAAAAAAAGAGCTCCTTCATCGCGGATCAGATCCTGCGGATGATCAATTCCGGGCTTTACAAGGCGGGCAGCAGGCTCCCCTCCGAACGGACCATCACCGAGCAAATGGGGGTAAGCCGCCCCTCGCTGCGGGAAGCGATCAGCGCCCTGCAGATCGTCGGTATTCTCGAAAGCCGTCCCGGGGATGGCACCTACGTCTCCGCCCCTATCGTAACAGAGGACTTGTTGCGCCGTGCAGTCACCGTGCTCGAAGAGTGCGACAGCCCCTTTGAAAACATGCAGGCCCGCAAGGCTCTGGAAATAGGCACGGTCAGGCTCGCCATCGACGTTGCCACCGATGCCGATCTCAAAGCCCTTCAAGCGGCCTGGAACGAGAAGTGCGTCCGGGGGCGCCGGGGAGATGTGGAAGAGTATCTCCGCTATGGAAAAGAGTTCCACATCGCAATCGCCCGCGCCTCAAAGAACCGCATCATCGAGGCGATCATGGAAAAACTTCTCGATATGACCATTCAACCCCTCTGGATCAGCATGCGGCGCGATTATTTCCTGCGGGATTCTTCGCGGATGGAATTGATGCTCGACATCCACGACCGGATCACCCAAGCGATTGTCGCGCGCGATAAGGACAGAGCAAGCCGCGAACTGGAGATCCACTACGACATGCAGATCGAGCAGATCTATGGTCAGGGCGAGGAAGGCAATCACGAACATATGAACGGTCGACAAATCAGATTGGCAAGCCATCCATGAAAGGAGAAAAAGTATGAAAAACGTCAGTAAGCTGTCCGTATTGTTTTTCGTCGTTTTGTTTGTCGTTCTCGGAGCGGGAAATGTCCTGGGCGCCGGGAAGTACCCGGAGAAACCCATCAACCTGATTATCCATGCCGGCGCCGGCGGCGGGAGCGATATCTTCGCCCGGACCATGGCATCGGCCATAGAAAAGGATAAGCTGCTCCCCCAGCCGATCGTCGTCGAGAACAAGCCGGGTGGGAGCGGCGGAATCGCCTTCGCCTATGTGGCTGGAAAAAAGAAGGACCCCTATTTCCTGGTCACCGCCGTGACGAGCTTCATGACGACACCGCTGATGGGGTTGACCCCGGTGGGTCTCAAGGACTTCACTCCGATCGCCAACTTCGCCTTTGACGAGTATATGCTCATGGTCAATACCAAATCGAAATAAAAATCGGTGCAGGATATACTCGCCGACGCCAAGGCCAATCCGAAGAAAATCACCGTAGGCGGAACGCAGCTCGGCTCATCGGACTCCATCTGCGCCTATCTGGTGGAAAAGGCAACGGGTGTTCAGTTCAATTATGTCGTCTTCAACAGCGGCGGCGAGGTGAACGCAGCCCTCCTCGGCAGTCATATCGACTTGGCGGTGAGCAACCCGGGAGAGGCGTTGGAGCTCTTCAAGGCGGGTAAGGTAAGACTACTGGGCGTCTATTCCGACAAACGTCTGCCCGGCGCCCCCGATGTCCCGACAATGAAGGAGCAGGGGGCCAACGTCACCTACGTCCAGAACCGCGGCCTCGTCGCCCCTGCCGATATCCCGGCGGAAGCGAGAAAGGTCCTTGAGGAAACGTTTCTGAAATACACCAAGACCGCGATCTTCAAGAAGTACATTACCGACAACATGCTCTCCGAGGCATGGATGGACGGCGTGACCTTCGGTAAATGGCTTGAGAAGGAAAACGAAAGGTACGCCGTGATCGTGAAGGATATGGGGCTCATCAAGAAGAAAAAGTAACCGCGGCATGAGAGCGGCAACAGGCAGGGCGCAGCTCCCGCGCCCCCGCTTCATGAAACGGGAAAAAAGACGAGGCGAGCGATGAAAAAAGCGGATGCGATTACCGGCGTAGTGCTTTTGATCCTGTCCGGTTATGTGATCCGGGAGGCCTGGCTGATGCCTCCATCGGCGACGTTCGGTCCGGGGTCGGGATTTCTTCCTTTCTGGCTCGGTGTGCTTCTGGCAGCGCTCGCGGGGATCCTGCTGACGACCGCCTGGCGTCGCAAAGCGACCGAAAAGGACAGGAAGTCCCCCTTCCCGGGGACGAAGGCGCTCATCGCCATCGGCTCGGTTCTGGGAGGGCTGGCGGCCTACATCGTCCTGCTCGAGGTTCTGGGATTTCTGGCGGACACGTTCCTGTTCGTTGCGTTTCTGTTGGGGGCCGTAGAACGGGAACGATGGCCTATGACTCTCCTGGTCGCAGTGTCGACGACGGCGGGGCTGTATCTCATCTTTCAGGTCCTCCTGGGGATTACATTGCCATCGAACATGTTCGGTTTTTAGTCTTCGGCAGAGGTGGACTCTTGGACATATTTCATCACATCGTTCTTGGATTTCAGGTCGCCACCACGTGGGAGAACCTCCTTTTCTGCTTTATCGGGACGCTGATCGGAACGCTTATCGGGGTGTTGCCCGGGATCGGGCCGACGACCGGGGTGGCGATTTTGATCCCGATCACATTCGGGATGAATGCGACGACGGCGATCATCACGATGTGCGGTGTCTATTACGGGGCGATGTACGGGGGATCGACGACGTCGATCCTCCTGAATGTTCCCGGCGAGTCCTCTTCGGTGATGACGACCCTGGACGGCTACCAAATGGCCAAAAAAGGGAGGCCGGGGCCGGCGCTCGGGATGGCGGCGCTTGCGTCGTTCATTGCAGGGACATTCGCGGTGTTGATGCTGACCTTCATCGCACCGCTTCTTGCGAGTTATGCCGTCTCGTTCGGTCCGCCGGAGTATTTTGCCCTGACGTTCATGGGACTGACCATGGTGACGTCGCTGGGGGGGGATTCACCGCTCAAAGGGGTCATCAGCGGGGTCCTGGGTCTGATATTCGCCTGCGTGGGGATCGATGCGATCAGCGGTGTGGCCCGATTCACCTTCGATGCGATGTCATTGCTGGACGGGGTCGGTTTCATCGGGATGGCGGTCGGGCTTTTCGCCGCCTCCGAGGTGCTGGTAAACCTCGAGCAGCCGATGCAGCAGATCTTCACGAAGGCGAAGCTGAACTTTCTCGGCCTCTTTCCGAACCTCCGGGACTGGAAGGATTCGTTGGGGGCGATCTGGCGGGGATCGATCATCGGCTTTTTCGTCGGGGTGCTGCCCGGGGCGGGGGCGACGATCGCCTCGTTTATGGCCTATGCCCTGGAGAAAAAGCTGAGCAGGCATCCCGAGAAGTTCGGGACGGGGGTCATCGAGGGGGTGGCGGCGCCCGAGGGGGCGAACAATGCGGCGGCGGGCGGCGCGATGGGG
>Ga0194127_10009120_pt1 | contig 10490 bp, 8 predicted proteins | sample TA2KigC100mmetaG_FD_148624 | JGI IMG/M metagenome (GOLD analysis project Ga0194127, IMG submission 148624) | Freshwater microbial communities from Lake Tanganyika, Tanzania - TA2015036 Kigoma Deep Cast 100m | ecosystem: Environmental > Aquatic > Freshwater > Lake | place: Tanzania: Lake... | reverse complement strand
TGCTGCCCGGCACGGGCACGCTGGTCTTCGGGCAACTGGTGCACCAGGAGCTCAAGGCGATCCTCAAGACTCCGTTCACCGCGCTCATGTACGGCGTCATGTCCGACTATGCGCGGGCGGCGGCAAGGATGGCGGTTTTCGGCATCGTCATCCCGGTGGCCGGAGTGTTGTCGGGGGTGCTGATGATGGGGCTCAGGGGCGCAGGGCTCCCGGCCTCCGCTCTGGCGCCGATCGGCCTGGCCGCGGCCGTGCTGTTCGTCGTGGTCACGGTGTGGCAGAACCGGGCCTACCAGGGAGCGCTGGTGGAGATGTTGCGGGAGAAGCTCGGCTTCGCAGCCCACGAGGCGGGCAAGACCTCCTCGCTGCTGCGCATTCCGGATGCCCGGATCTTCGAGATCCGAAAGGTCCGAGGGCGGCTGGACTACCTGCTCGTGCGTGGCCGCTGGGGCCGGAGGCTTCTTCCCGACCTGTTCAGTGCCGATGCCTCGGTCGAGTCGATGAGCGACAAGGCCCTGCTGGGCCGTCTGGACGAGCTCCTCCTGCTGGTCGAGCTGTACCGCCCGGGCAACACGCCGTACCTTCGCCCGCTGCTGGCCGGTGCGCTCCGGGACGGGCGCACCGATCTCCAGCACAATGCGCTGGAGGTCCTCTCCAGCATCCTCCCTCTTGCCGTGATGGAGCGGACGTCCGTCCTGGTAGCGGAAGGGCTCAGGCGCAACGCTGTGGCTCGGCTGGGAGACTGAATCCCCGAATCTTCCGCTCGCGTCCGCCTGCATCAATCGGGCAATCCGGGAAACCCGCGCCGCCCTCCAACTGGATATTCCTGTGCGATTGCCGGACGCGGTCGGCTCGGCGAAGCCCGAACGCTGTGTCTATTTCTCTTCCTTTAGACCGGCGTAGATGTAGACGTGCTCCCCTTTCTTGACGGTGAGGCGCATCTCGCGGGGGGCGCACTTGTCCTTCTTGAAGAAGATCGAATGCTCCCCTTCCTTCAGCCAGCGGCGGGTCGGGGTCTGGTAGACGTTCTGCTTGGAGATCTCGCCGATGATGATCTGTGCGCCGGAAGGCGAGGAGAAGATGAACACTTCTCCGTGCTCCTGGGCGAGCAGCCCCTTGAGCTTCTTCGTCTCGGACTCGACGCGGCCCAGCACCTCGGGAGTGGGCTCGTACTGGGTGAACATCTCGTAGGCATCGAGTGCCCGGGGAAGGTTGCCCAGCTTCTCGTAGCAGTTGGCGATCGAGAAGACGTAGCGGGCTTTGGGGAAGGTGGAGTAGGCCTGCGTGAACAGGTCGAGCGCCTGCTGGAACTGGCCTGCGTCGAACTGGACCTGCGCATCCGCTGCCAGCTTCTCTGCGTCTTCGACCGACCCGGCCCACGCCGGGGCGGACACCAGAAGCATGACGGCCACTGCCACGGTTCGGAAAGTAAGCTGCATCCCTGCCTCCTTGGCGACGCAAACAGCGGTTGCATACCACAGGAGTCCAAGGGTGCGCAATGATTTCGCTTGACCGGGAAGACGCCGGACCTATAATGCGCCCCCGGTGAAGTCGAGGAGGATTCCCATGGGGCGTGGTGACTACGCAGTCGAGACGATGCAGCGGATCCGCCAGCGGCGGCTGAAGGCCAGACTCAAGAAGAAGGCGGAGGCGAAGCGGAAGGAGCGCCAGGCCGCCCGGCAGGGCAAGTAGCTCCCTCGGTTGCCATCGAAGTCTCCCATTGCGCATTGCAGGTCGGACTACGAAGGACAAGTCGACCATCGACCATTGTCGACCCGGGACCGGTCCATTGCGGGTCTGCGCACGCGCTACAATGCGAAGCTCTCGAGCTGGAGGTTCCGGTCGACCTGGAAGAGGCGGTTGGGGCCCAGCGTCTGCCATTCCGGGCTGGGCAGCCGGTCGGTATCGACCAGGGCGATGCCTCGGACGTGGGCGTGGTTGCCTGATGGGGCCTCGTCTCCATCCCCGCAGTCGGGGCAATCCTCCAGGCCGTTGAGCTGCCGGTAGTAGACCGGTCGTTCCAGCGAAGCGCCCAGGAGCATCTCTCCGTTGGAGACGACGAGCGAGGCTTCCCGCTTGTCTCCCTGGAACCAGAGTTCATCGAGCGACAGGGCGTTGCTGAGTGCCTTTCTCAGCGGGCCGAGATCGTTGGTTTCGCCACCGAGCAGCCCTTGGCGGTGCAGGAAGGCCAGGTAGTGGTGGAACATGACCTCGGGGGTGGTGGTGCCGCGAATGTTCTTCTCGATGTAGGTGGGGATTGCGAGGCGTTCCCGCTCTTCGGGTGGGAAGGTCCGCACCGGGCCGGCCTGACAGTAGAGCCAGTTGCGATAGCGGAACGGCGCCACGTCATACGCATGCAGGGAGCGGGTGGTGGCGTGGCAGGAGACCAGGACGGTCCGCCCGCGGATCTCCGAGAGGGTATCGACCAGGGAAGAGCAGCAGGGTTGCCGCAGCTTGGCGAGGAGGGGCTCGCCGAGCTCGAACCTCCCGATTCCGATGGCCTGCGCCTGGGTGGGGGCGACGAGGGCGAGCGCCTCGGCCATGCGGCGTACGAAGCAGGGCATGGCCAGCGGATCGTTGACCGCGAGTGCCAGGATCTGGGTGCGCATCGTCCACCTCCACGGCTGCTGCTGCCCATTATGAGGGGGGCCATGGAGGATGCAAGGAAAATGAGGGGTGGAGCAGGTGCAGGTCGAGTCGCAGGAATCCCGGGGCAGCAAAAGCATAAAAGCATTGACAAGGGCATTCAAGCCTGCGAATATGAGAATCGAGAGGGTTCGAACGACGAAGAAGCGACATTGACTTGAGAGGCCGGCTCGTGCACGTGGTCTCGGAATGGCGCTACCGATGCTCTGGGGTGACGCAGGTCGCCCGGTGGCCGCAGAACCATAGGCGCAACGCACACAGGGACTTCGAAGCTGGGACGGATTCTGGTGCGGCAGTGGAACGACGGTCAGGACAGGTGTCGCGTGTATTTGAGCGATGGAACGGACTGGTTCTATGCCGATCTGGCCTGAGGGCGGAGGGCTGCTGTTGACCATGGGGATGGCACTGTCGATGCGGAACAGAGCGTGGCGATGCGTTGCCGCACTGGCGGTCGTCTCGTCGACCATCTGGTTCCCGTCCTGTTCCGGTCGAGCAGGGTTGGTTGAGTTGGACTTGGGCAAGCCTGGTGCGAAACCGACGGCGGATGACGCGACCGGAGAAGGACTCGCACAGGATCAACCCACTCCGCGGGCTGAGCTTGAGGGCGTGACCGGAATGGACTCGTCACCGCAGGAGGACGCCGAGTCAGTAACTCCAGAGATTCGGAGCGCGGATGGGGACGCCGCACCGGAAACCGAGGGTCTGTGCATCGACGGTGTGGAGGCAGAGTCGGCAGTCTCTGGAGACGGCGGTCCGGGCTCGGATCTGTCCGATCTCGATGTTCCGACGTCTGACGCGGATGCGACCTGTGACCCGGCAGCCGCCTGTGTCGGCAAGGAATGCGGAGGGGATGGGTGCGGAGGAACCTGCGGCGATTGTCCCCCGGGGCACGCGTGCCAATTGCAGGTGGATGGGACCCCCCTTTGTGTGGCGAATTGCGCCGTTGTCTGTGCGGCCCTTGCGTGTGGTACGGCAGGCATGCACGACGAGTGCGATTGCGGTTGGTGCGATGATGATGTCGCATGTACTGACGATGCGTGCACCCCCGACGGTGTCTGCGTCTTCACCCCCGACCCCATGAAGTGTGCGGATTCGCTTTCCTGCACCGAGGACGCGTGTTCCGATGGGGGATGCATGCACCCCATATCGCCATTCCATTGCGTGATCGAAGGATGGTGTGTACCCTGGGGAACGGTCGACCCGTTCCAGCCGTGCCGGTCCTGCCAGCCTCAGGCTTCGCAGAGCGAGTGGAGCAACGTCCAGGATGGGGCGGCGTGCGGTGCCGGCAAGGTCTGCTGGCAGGGCTCATGCTGTTCGAAGTCGATGAACTGCGCCGGGGCCGTTTGCGGCGACGATGGATGTGGCGGCTTGTGCGGGTTCTGCCCCCTTCCGGGCGACGTCTGCCAGGGAAACGCATGCGTCTGCTACCCAGACTGCGCGGGGAAGCTGTGCGGATACGACGGATGTCTGGGGGCTTGCGGAACCTGCTGTCCGAGCCAGGACTGCTTGGCTGGCATGTGCGTGTGGCCATCAGCGGAGTGCGACGATGGCAACTGCGTCGACTGGGACGGCTGCACATGGGGAACGATTTCCGAGTTCCGCGTGGACCTCGGGGGCGCCTCCTCGAACCCCTGGAATCCTCAAGTGGCGCGGTTGCCTGAGGGCGGCTTCGTCGTGGCTTGGACTGTGGGCGTTCCCGAGGCGGAGGCGTCAGGCGTCATGGCAAGGCTGTATCTTGGAAGTGGTGAGGAGGACGGAGAGCCCTTCATGTTGAATCCGCTGGCGCCGGGGATTGATTCCTGGCTCCGTCATGTCGTCTCGCTTCCGTCAGGGGGGGGCCTGGCGACATGGAACACATCGATCGAGTATGGAGGCCCGAAACTGCTCTTCGGTCAGCGCCTCTCCGCCGACGGGACCAAGTTGGGTGAGCCGGTCGTCCTTGGGCAGGTCCCGGCGGGGGGGGGCGATTGCGCTCTCGCTGCCAGTTCTGCAGGCGGTCTGGTGTTGGTGTGGTCAAGATCGGGTTTCGGCGGTTTCGACGGCATCGAGGCCTCGCTCCTCGATGCGGCAGCCTTTGACCTGGTGCTGTCTTTTCAGGTTCACCAGCATTACAGCGGCGACAAAGTGAGCCCGCAAGTTGCTTCCACGAAGGGGGGCGGTTTCATCGTGGTCTGGAACAGCGAGGGAGGGCAGGATGGCAGCAAGGATGGCATCTTCGCCAGGTTCTTCTCCGCAACCGGGCTCCCCGAAGGTGACGAGTTCCAGGTGAACTTGAAGACCGAGGGGGCGCAAGGGGCGCCCAGGGTTGCCGTCCTGTCGGATGGTTCAGTCGTAGTCGTCTTCACTGACTTCGCAATGTCGGACCAACCCGCGATGGGGCGGCTCTACGGACCGGATCACCTGGCATTGGGAGGGGAAGTGAAATTGGCGAAATACGGCCACGGGAAGTCCTTGGCCGCTCTTGATGGCGGGGGATTCGCCCTTGCCTTCTGTTCTTCCCCGCCCAAGGTGCTGATCTTCGACGGTGCCGTCGGCCAGGTCGGAGAGGTGGTTGAGGTAGCGGTAATGGAGACCGACATTTGGGAAGGGGCGCGCCTGGTGGGATTGGACTCGGGAGGGGTGGTCGCGGTCTGGCGCGTGGTCTTCTCCGAAGGACAGGCGTCGGGCATCTTCGCACAGCGATTCGATGCGCAAGGCATGAAGTTGGTTCATTGAACAGATGGAGGAATAGCGATGACAGATAATCTCGAAACGGGTACGACGATAACGTTCATGGATGAGGGGACATCCAGGCTCCTGCAGGACACGACCGGGTGGGGCGAAATGAGAGACGTGTCCATCGAAAGCAAGAAGGACCTCCTGGTCAAAGTCGGTGCGAATGTAACTCAGGCTGCCCGGTTCTATGAACACGGTACCTACGGCGTCCAATTGGCGCTGGACGGCGGGCTGCGCTGGGGAAGCGGTGCGCTTCCCAATGCACTGGCCTACTACGACGGTCAGGATTCGAAGCTGCACATCAAGCCAATCTATGCTGGGAGCCCACCCGCCGAAGGAGCCGAGCTCAAGCTCGGATCGAACGCTGCCGAGTTCAGCAAGGATCTCGACCTTGGCGGCAACAAGCTGAAGTGGGGTGCGAACGCTGAGTTCGCATACTCGGCCGGCACGGTCAGTCTGAACTCGGCGCACATCGACCTGGACAGCGGCAAGAGCCTCAAGTGGGGAAGCAACGCCGAGATTGTGTCGTCCGGGGCCGGTGTCATCAACATCAACTCGGCAGATCTCGATCTGGATTCCGGGAAGAAAGTGAAGTGGGGAAGCTATGCCTCGATCCGATTCGACCCGACTTCATCGGCTTTGCTCCTGACGCGTTCGGACGCCCAGTTACGTTTCAGCGGTTCCATCGTGACATCGGCGGTGTCCTGGTCCGTCGATGGGTACCTGTATATGGACGGCGGCGACCACACCTGCTGGCTCCGGTATGTTTCCGCAGACGCTGCTGTCAAGCTTGAACTCGGGAACGCCGACTTGTGGATCGGCACGGCGAACGAGCCCGGCTGGCTCAAGATGATCTACAGGGATTCCAGGTACGTGCTCTCTGAGTTGAATCTGGAGGCCTACTCCGATGAGCCGTCGGGTGCCGCGAACAAGGGACACGTGGTATTGCGGTTCTGGACCGACGGAGAACGGAAGTGCCGAATGTACTTGAGTGACGGGACCAACTGGTTCTACAAGGACTTCACCCGCGTTGAGCCGGAGTAGTCGATGGTGGGAGGGGGCCACGTGCACCGGGGCATCTTCGAAGTTGTTGCGGAACGAGCGTTGAGGCCGGGGACCCTGGCGGTCTTCACCTTCGTGTGGCTCGCTGCGGCGTGCGGTCGGAGTCCCGCTGTGGTCGAGCGGGACTTCCTTGCTCCACCGGAGACGACTGACCGGGCGGTGTCAGCCGACCTGCCTGACCGCCGTAGCTCTGATGAACCTACCGTCGACCCCGGCACGGGCCAGGACCTCGTTGACGCGGCGTTGGCTGACGGTTCCCTGTCTGACCTCGACTCGTCCTGGGACGATGGTGCGGGACACGATGAGTCTCCACCGTACGACCTTGAACACTGCGAATCCGGGCCATCCGATGGCGACTTGCCCGATTGGCCCGAGTTGGATGGCGACTGGGGAAGACCGCCAGAAGGTACCGAGGATCCGCTCGATGTGGAGGGGGACCCATTCGGTGCGGACGCAACCTGCGACCCGTTCGTCAACTGTGAGAGCAAGGAATGCGGGGATGACGGTTGCGGAGGGCAGTGTGGCATTTGCGATGACAGTGTCTTCTGTACTGTTGATTCATGTCACCCGTCCGGGCAATGCCAGCACGTACCGGCTGCGTCCCTTTGTGACGACGGAATGGAGTGTACGGTCGACGACTGTGGAATGACAGGTTGCGAGCATCTCCTGTCGCCGTTCCACTGCCTGCTCATGGGCAACTGCGTCCAGTCCGGAGGCGCCGACCCCTCTGACCCGTGCAAGACCTGTCAACCCGCGGTTTCGCTGATAGCGTGGACTCCGGTGGAGGACCATGCAGAGTGCGGGGCCGGCAAGGTGTGTTGGAAGGGGCAGTGCTGCGACGCCGCCTCGAATTGTCTCGGAAAGGAGTGCGGCGATGACGGCTGTGGCGGCACATGCGGGTCGTGCGCGCCGCCCTCCCTCCCATGCGTTGCGGGGAAATGCATCTGCACCCCCAACTGCTCCGGCAACCAGTGCGGCGACGATGGCTGCGGGGGGAGTTGCGGGCAATGCTGCGCCAAGCAGTGGTGCTTGGGAGGAATCTGCACGTGGCCGGGAGACGAATGTGACGACAAGAACTGCACGGAGTGGGACGGATGTACCTGGGGCCACGTGTCCGAGTTCCAGGTGAATACGGAGTGGTGGAGCGGCTACCAAACGGGCGCAAGGGTCAGCGGCCTTGCTGAGGGAGGGTTTGTCGTAGTATGGGGGGGGGTCCTCCCCTCGGGGGTTCCCAACGATATTGCGTTGCAGGTTTTCGGGCCCGATGGCGCCGCCCCTTTCGGACATGTCAAGGTCAACGCCTCGGATGACTACGGGAACTCTCTCTGGCAGGAGGTAGCCCCGCTTGCATCGGGAGGGTTCGTCGTGGTCTGGGTTGTGAAAACGGGGCTGAACCCTCCCATCATCAACCTGCGAGGGCAGGTCTTCAATTCGGCCGGTGCGAAGCTTGGCCCGGAATTCCAGATCAACCAAGAAGAGAAGGGCTACCAGGCCCACCTGAATGTGGCCGGCTTGAACGATGGGCGGTTCATCGTGGCGTGGACATCCGAGGGACAGGATGACTGGGGGACCGGGAACGACGGGATCTTGGCAAGGGTGTTCTCGGCTGCCGGTGAACCTCTGGGACCTGAGTTCATCGTCAACACCCTCGTTGCCGGCGACCAGCATCTTGGGGGAGTCACGGCGACCGCGGGCGGCGGAGCTCTGGTGGTCTGGTCTTCCGAGTATGTTGATGGGGCAGGCAAGAGCGTGCAGGCGCAGTTCCTGGACAAGTACTGTGTGCCCAAGGGGAACGAGTTCACCGTCAACGAGCAGGCCGCATTCGATCAGCAGGCACCGAAAGCGATCACCTTGTCGGATGGCAGAACGTTGGTTTCGTTCGGGGACAGCGGTCTGTTCAACTGGCTGAAGGGACAGTTCTACGACCCGGCCGACGCTCCGATTGGCGGGAACGTCAATCTTGTCAAGTACTGGGCAACAACGGGACGTCTGGCCCCGCTCGTCTCGGGGGGATTCGTGCTTGGCGGCGAGGCCATGTGGTTGCAGATGTTCTCACCGTCGGGGCAGGCAATCGGAGAAAAGATCTACCCGGCGATCTTCGAGGTGGCGAGTGATTCCACGCCCAGGGTTGCCGGACTTGCGGATGGAGGATTCGTTGCGGTCTGGACGAGCTCGGCCGATCAGGATGGCGATTCGACCGGCATCTTCGCACAACGATTCGATGGAGAGGGAAACAAGCTGATTCACTGAACGAAGGGAGGGAAGGCAAGCACGGACTACAGCTCCGCCAGGAGAACGACCGGTACTTCCTGCACAATCTGAACTTGGAAACGACCGGTTCGACTCCGAGCGGGAGCAGCGACATCGGTCGTGTTCTGGTGAAGCAGTGGACCAAGGACTCGACCGCCTTCTGCTCGCTCTACGTGCGCGGCTCCGACTGGTTCAGCATGGCGTTCACCAAGGTCTGATCAAAGGCCTGCGGGGCGCTCTTTCGTCGCACCTTCTTGTCGCTGTCGTCCGCCGGCGTGACGGCCACGGCCGCTGCGACTGCGACGGTTGGGAGGGGGAGGCCGGGGGGGGCAAGCAAACGACTTGTAGCCGGGCGGGGCGTCTGGTAACTTCTCGGAGGTGGATTGGCGCGCGTGCAGAAGCGGAGGTGTCCTGAGATGAGAAGATGGATCATGGTGTTGTTCATGGTGCTGGTGGGTTGTCGTGGGGGGCAGACCGCGGCAGCGGCAGCCGGGGAGACCTCGGGAGAGGAGGGAAACCGCGGGAAGTACTACGAAGCCGCGGCGGTGCCGAACGAGGTCGGCCTGAACGAGAAGGTGTCGGTGGTGGTATCGTTCACCGCGGGCAGCGGGTATCACTGGAACGACGAGTATCCGGCCAGGTTCGAGGTCAGCGGAGGGGAGGGCGTCGGAATCGAGAAGAGGGAGTTCTCGGTCAAGACCAAGGACGTGGAAGTGTCGAAGGATGCGGCCCGGATCACGATTCCGGTGGTGGTCAAGGAGTCCGGGGCGCAGGACCTGCTGGTCAAGGGGAGCTTCTCGGTGTGCAACGAGACTTCGTGCAAGATCATGCGCAACGAGGAGATCCACCTTCCCCTTACGGGCAGGTAGGTCGGACTGCCGAGCCGAGGTGAGGAATGGACGCCGAGCGGTACGTGGAATCGTTGCGCAAGGAGGCGATGGAGCGGTTCCTTCGGGAGAAGCGGCAGCTCTCCTTCGCCCAGTACATGGCGGCGTTTTCGGCCCGCCCGCATCTCCTGGGCCGGAGCGGGGCGCAGTTCATCCAGGCGGCACTGGACCACTTCGGTCGTACCGAGCACACCCGCCCGGCGGGACGCAGGACGCGGTTTGCGCTGTTCGATGCTCCGTTCGACTCGGGGCGGGATCGGCTCATCGGGCAGGAGGAGGTGCAGGAAGCGTTCTACCACACGCTGGCCGACTTCGTGCGTGAGCGGCGCACGGGGCGCCTGGTGCTGCTGCACGGCCCCAACGGCTCGGCCAAGACCACGTTCGTGCAGTGCCTGGCCCGGGCGATGGTGCACTACTCGAAGACGGAAGAAGGGGGGCTCTACTCGTTCAACTGGGTGTTCCCCCGCAGCTCGTACCTGGGAAAGCGGGTGGGGTTCGAGTCGGGGGCGAGCGTCGAGCCGCACGAGACCTATGCGTTCCTGGACGAGCGGGAGGTGGCAGCGGTCATCCCCGGCGACCTGAGGGATCACCCGATCTTCCTGCTGCCGGCCGAAGAGCGGCGCCGCTACCTGGAACAGCTCGCCGGCGACGGGGTGCTCCCCGCGGGGTTCCACTTCTCGGAGCACCTGCTCAACGGCGACCTGAGCCCGGTATCCAGGCGGATCTACGATGCCCTCCTGTCGGCCTACGGCGGCGACATCAGCCGGGTCCTGGCCCACGTGCAGGTGGTCCGATTCTACATGTCCAGGCGCTACCGCACCGGGATCGTCACGATCGAGCCGCAGATGCACGTGGACGCGTCGATCCGGCAGATCACCATGGACGAGAGCTACGCGAACCTTCCTGCGGTGCTGCGGCACGTCCCGATCTCTC
>Ga0194127_10009118_pt1 | contig 10490 bp, 7 predicted proteins | sample TA2KigC100mmetaG_FD_148624 | JGI IMG/M metagenome (GOLD analysis project Ga0194127, IMG submission 148624) | Freshwater microbial communities from Lake Tanganyika, Tanzania - TA2015036 Kigoma Deep Cast 100m | ecosystem: Environmental > Aquatic > Freshwater > Lake | place: Tanzania: Lake... | reverse complement strand
AAAATGTAAAGTTATACATATCAACAACTTACTGTGTACTAGTATTTGACTCAGTCCGACTCAATCCGGTAGTATTAGTGTAGCTGCAAGCGTAGCTTTGTAGCCAGAGCCTCCCTTCTACAGGGGGGATTCCTTCCTAGCTACACACGGGATTGAGATGGGAAAGCTATCTGACGTTCAACTGAAAGCCTGGGTGCGTGACGGCGCACGAATCGCAGGTAAAAGCGACGGTGACGGCCTGACCTTCACCCTGTCGGCTCAAGGCACTGCCACATGGACATTGCGCTACCGAATCGCTGGCCGAGCACGCGAACTGACGCTTGGGCGATATCCTGACCTTACATTGGGCGAAGCCCGAAAGCTGGCAGCCGCAAAGCGTGTCGAGGTGCAGCAGGTCATTGACGTTGCCGCCATCAAGCAGCAGAAAAAGGCGGAAGCAAAACAGGCCGCGCGTGTTGAGCAGCTAGCCGATCTGTGGCTGGACAATACAGTGCGCAGGCGGCATCGGCACCCAGAAGTCACCGAGCGGGTGTTTAAGCGCGACATCCTGCCTGCACTTGGCAAGTGCGATACCAAAAGCGTGACGACACCGGAGATCACCCGCCTGTTGGCAAAGATCAACGCTAGCGGTCGCCCGTCCATTGCCAATGATGCACTGCGACACATGAAGGCCATGTTTGCCTATGGCGAGGCATTGGGCATGGTGGATCGCAACCCAGCAGAGCGAATCAAGATCGAACATGCAGGCGGGCAAGAAAAATCACGGACGCGGGCACTCAGCACCGCCGAAATTGCCAAGCTACTCATGGCCATGCGAGAAGCCGGAACCAAGTTTGGCCGAGAAAACGAATTGGCCGTTAAGCTCTTAATGGCGCTGGGCTGCCGCAAGATGGAGCTGTTCGCGGCCAAGTGGGATGAATTTGATTTTTCAAACAACCTATGGCGCATCCCAGCCACACGGGTAAAAACAGGTGAAGCTCGCGAACTTCCACTGGCACCTAAAGTTGTTGAGTGGTTGCAGGAGCTCAGGATAAGGGCCTGCAGTAGCGACTATGTATTTCCCGCACGAAGAGAAAGCAAGCGAAAGCGATTCCCACACGTGTCACCAGACACCACATGGCGAGCATTGCATGAGTTGAACCATGGGCTTGAAGCCTTCACAGTGCATGACCTTCGCAGAACATCGCGTAGCTTGATGGCCGACATCGGCGTGCCCTTCGACGTGGCCGAGAAAATCTTGGGGCACAAGCTACCCGGCGTTGCTCACGTTTATGACCGTGGTAACTCAAGGGAGCAGCAACGCTCAGCCCTCAATCGTCTTGCTCAAACACTCATGGAGTTGGAGACAGGGCGAATGCAACCCAAGGTGGTTTCGCTATCAAGAGGCAGCCATGCTGCTTGACCCCATCTGCAAAAGCAGCCCAAAACGTGGGCGAGGGAGGCCGAAAACAAAACCGCTTCAGCAATCAATTTTCCGCCTAGTTTTTACATTTGACTACGCCGAGGAACTTTCCAAGACGATCGCAGAAAAATTAGGGGTACCAGATTCCGCCTTGACCTACAACCTTGCGCACATAGCCCTTGCATATGGGCCAATCATGGAATTGCAAAAACGCGGACGCATGAGAAAGGGCTCCACTCGTCGGACACGCATCCACCTTGCAGTGCTGCTCCGAGATGTCGCAATAATGTACGCAGAGTTCACGGGCTCCAACGCACAGGTCGAGCTAAGAAAAATCAATGGGTACCGTGAGGAGCGTCGAAAAGATGAGCAAGCCAAAAATCCCGACGAACGCCCTGCTGTTGAGATACTGGCCAGAATCGTGATGGCCATGTGGGGCGACGAGGTTGGAGAGTCTCTACAAAGGCCAGCACGGGCAGCACTCAAGCTATTTTAATTTTCGCGAGATACGTCCCCTGTCAATAAGCTACAGGAAAGTCCACAGTAAGCCATCGCCAACAACTAGGAGATGGCCATGGCCTCCACCACCCCAAGCACCGCTAGCTTCCTCCGTGAGAAGCAGGTCCGAAAACTAATCCCTGTAGCCCACAGTACCCTATGGGTATGGGTCCGCACTGGAAAATTCCCTGCCCCACTAAAGCTATCCGATCGCATCACCGTCTGGCGCGACTCGGATGTGCAAGCATTCATAAAGCAGAACGGCGGTGATGCATGAGCACCACCCCCGACCCCACTCGGAACATCGGCGATTCTTGCTGCTCCAAATGCGGCAATCTGCTACTGGTTAACGACAGTGCCATCGTCTACACGGACATGCGCGACGGCTACCCTCTTGTACTTGGCAACTGCTGCGCAGATCTTGTAATTGGTTCACTGATACAGGATTTCGCCAAGAGCGTTAGTCATGAATTGACAATGGGCTATTGGATCAACCAACTAAATACTGGCCGACTTAAACGGATAGCAGATGCCGCCAAACAAATAACCCAGAACTACGAATTAACCCTCGACTATGAAGTTAACTGCACCACAAGAGGCCAACAAAAATGAACCGGAATGAACAACTAATTAGCTATGCGCGCGGCACATTGAAGTTTGACAACAAACCAAAGCAACTGACCTGCCAAACATTCGATGAGTTCGAGCAAACGGTTCTCTCTGACCGATCCCCAACCAAGGGGATGACTTATATCTGTTCCCCTCTCGCATCGGGCATACATTACCAAGACCCTGAGAAATATCCTGGAAAAGATCACTGGCGCTTAAAAGATCATGTACTTGAGCGAGCATTTTTGCCCTTTGATTGCGACTGGTTCTCAGACCCGGAACATTTCAGGGCACTACTTGAATATGCCTCTAGGTATCGTGGATTTGGGTACACCACAGCCAGTCACACAGAAAATGAACCACGTGCACGGCTTATTTTTTCAGCCTCCCGGCCGGTTAGTAGGGATGAATGCGTATCGGTGTGCAAAGCCATGCAATACAAAATGCTTAGCACACTGGGTATGGACAACATCAAATTTGACGAGACCGTTTATCGAGGCGAGCAGCCTGTTTACACACCAGTTGACTCGTCAGAAACTTATCACTTTGACGGTAAGCCGGTAGATGTCGATGCACTGCTTGCGGAGCAAAAAATCGAGCCTACTCCTGAATCAGTAAATAGAAAGTCAGATCTGCTGGCGGCTCTTCATACAGAAACTGGATTCGAAGCACCAGATATGGTGTCTGACGGACAAGGGCGAGAAAGCACGATACTCCGTTATGCAGGTAGCCTGCGCTCGAAAGGCTATTCTGAGGATTCGGTCAAACGAATCTGCCTAGGTTACAACAAGTTACACATCACTCCGCCACTTGACGAGGCAGTGGTCTTGGATCGAGTAAGCCGATACGCCGATAAAAACACCAACGCCACAGAAGCAAGCTTTGTGTGGGACACACCCAGTGAAATCGGAAACGGGTTGCCCCCAGTCTCATCGTTTGATCCAATACTTTTACCAATTGGATTTCGCAACTGGATTACCGATATCACCGAACGAATGCAATGCCCCATTGAGTTTTTGGCAGTGGGCGTCATGGTCGCCGCCGGTGCAGCTCTTGGCAATCGAATTGGCATCCAACCGAAGCAACGTGACACTGGTTGGGTTGAAGTACCCAATCTTTGGGGAGCCATTGTCGGGCGCCCTGGTGTTATGAAAACACCAGCATTGGCGGAAGTTCTCAGTCCTCTCAAGAAAATTGAAGCCGAGCTGCAGGATGCTTTTCCTGCGGCCAAGGCACGGTACGAGATCGACCGTCTTGTCTACGAGGCCACGAAGAAACAAATCACTGCGCAGATTACCAAGAACGGTGGCTCTTGGACTGGCACACTGCCACCCGAGCCTGAATCACCACAACCTCAGCGGGCAGTCGTTAGCGACGCCACTTATCAAAAACTTGGACAAATCTTGAGTGGTAACCCCAATGGAGTGCTTGTATTTCAGGACGAACTATCTGGTCTACTCAAGAGGCTAGATACTGATGGTCAAGAAGCTGCGCGCGCCTTCTACCTAGAGGCGTGGAACGGTAAGCACAGCTACACGTTTGATCGCATTGAGCGAGGGACACTCAGAATCCCACGGCTCTGCATCTCAATGCTTGGCGGACTTCAACCGACCAAACTGAATGAATATTTGCGCGCCGCCGTGTTGGGCGGAGCCGGAGATGATGGACTTGCTCAGCGATTTCAGCTTCTGGTCTACCCAGACATCAAAAATGACTGGATGCAGGTGGATCGCCCCCCGAACATGAAAAGAATCCATATTCACACGACTAGCCAACATTGATCCATTGGCAATCGGAGCCATCAAGCATTACGAAGACGCTATTCCTGTCCTAAAGTTTGATGAGGTTGCTCAAGATAAATTTAACAAATGGTGGAGTCTTCTCGAAAATGATCTAAGGCGAACAGCGCGACACCCTGCGCTTGAATCTCATCTGAGCAAATACCGGAAATTAGTTCCAGCTTTAGCCCTACTCCACCATCTGATTGAAGGCCATCACGGAAGCATCGGAGTTGGGTCATTGAATTGCGCCCTGAAATGGCATGGTTTTCTCTTTTCGCATGCCGAGCGGTGCTACGCAGGGATTTCAGCAACCAGACAGGCTGGCGCACGTCATTTGCTCAATCGCATCAAAAGTTCGGAACTGCAAGATGGCTTTACGGTACGAGATGTCTACCGTAAAGGGTGGTCTCTCCTTTCAAGCCCAAAGGAAGCGACCGAAGCAACAGAACAGTTGTGTGATCTAGGTTGGCTACGCAGCGTCAAGGATGAACGTAAAAGTCTCGACGAAGGCAAGCCAGCTACCAGGTACTTTGTGCACCCGTCACTCAAGAAAGCTGCGTAATGTCGGTTCTGTCAGTGCAGTCGACCACGAGAGGGACCTGCCCAAACACCACGGTGAGCGCACTGACATTACTGCCATTACATGCAGCCACCACATATTTAAGGCATCTATGAAACATTACATCTCTAACTTGCGTAAAGTTTCCAAGGAAACTTTACCGAAACACAAGCACAGCGAAAGCCAAACCGAATGGGAACCACTCGAAAATCAGATTCAACGCTGGTGGGTGAACCTGCCCACGATAATGAAAAACCGCCGATTTCAAATTGTCGAAATCGCCGGACAGTGTAGAGGACGCTTTCGTGATAAGCCAGCGCTTCGTGATGTTGCAGCCTCGTTAAGGATTTTGGGGTGGGCCGAGGCGAGAGATTGGTCCAAGCCTGCTCGCAACAGACGATACTGGGTCTCGGGTTTTACTAAGGGTAATCCCCCCATTTTTGGCGTGGTTCAGAAGTAGAGTCATGCGGCCATGGCCAGCCGCTGTTTCGGGGTGAAGCCGCCCAAGGCCATGTTCGGGCGGTGGTGATTGTGGTTCCAGGTGAAGTGTTTCACATTGCGTAGATACAGCTAGCACAGGCCGAAACCCCAGTTGCGGTGGTTGTCCGTCAAGCGGAGCAGCCAGTCGGCGATCTGTTCATTTTCGGCCCGGGTCTTGGCTTCATACCGGCAACCCGTCTGGCTGATCCGGAAGATCGTGCAAGCCAGCCGGATGGAGATACCCATCATGCCGCCTGTTTGTTTGGCCATCTCGCGGCGTTGAGATGGCCTCCTGCAGGATGTCGGCCTTGAGGCGTTCCTCGGCATACATCTTCTTGAGCCGGCTGTTCTCGGCCCCCAGCTCTTTCATCCGGCTGATCATCGCGGTATCCATGCCGCCATACCGGGCCCGCCACTTGTAGAAGGTGGCCGAGCTGATGCCTAACTCCCGGCAGACCTCGGGAACCGCCAGACCCGCCTCAGCCCGCTTGAGCGCGTCCATGATCTGGCTGTCGGTAAACTTCGATCGCTTCATTGCAGAATTTCCTTTCAGTGAGAAAATTCTACTTCTGATCGCCCCGCTTTGGAGGCGGGATAACCTAAGCTTCCTTGAGAATTTTAATATTGCTTTTACCTGAATGATCAGCAACTTTTATTTTAATGGATAAATTTTTTATCTCGATCGTTATTTCAATCTGAGGGATTCCTCTATTGGCCAAGTAAATTCCATCGATTTTATAGTTACCAATGCCAATTATTTGCCCCTCACCAGACTGCATTGCTAATGGGATTTGTATTGCAGACTGATTGTCTTCGGCTGTAGAAAAAATAAGCGTTGTTGACAAAGGAACGCGTTCACCATCATTAAATAACACATGGAATCCGCTAATTATCTTGATCCCAATTTTAGCTAGTAGTCGACCATCTCCATTCAGCAAATCGAACGGTTCAGAAAAAGACACTGATAAGGAATCCTTAGGCGCGCCAATTAGACCAGACCCCAATCTGGGGTCGCTCACTTTCTTATCGATTTCTATGTTGGAGCAACTACCAACAGCTCTGTCTGTTTTTTCTTTCGATTCATCTTTATTTATTTCCGAATTCAAGAGGGTTTCTTTTTTCCGATCATTTTCTATTAAGCAATCCTGATCCGATGTAACACGCGCTTCAGTTCGACCCTGCGTCACACACTTATAATTATCATAATTCGAGTTTGTTGGCATTCTGGCACTTCGGTTTGCGCCGAATTGTCTTTCCAATTTTTGGATTTTTATTTCAAATTCGGAAAGGTATGCTTCATTTCTATCTAAGGCCATCATTACAGCGGCATACATTCTTTCTTCGTTTACATCTATCAGCATTTTAATTTCTGCTGCGGACATGCTTAAATAACCATTGTATTTACTACGGAAAATTCTTTGAGCTACTATATAAAAGTGTTCCCAGCAAAATTGAGTCACCCTTGCAATTTCAGCATGATCCTGAAACTCGGTTTTAAGAGCCCTTTTGTAAGATGACGCAACCTCTGACAGCCTGGATATCGCTGTTGAATGAGCAATTCCATAACCATCCGTTAGTTCAAAAATTGATTGGGCTGCGACTTGAGCAGCCTGATCAACATAAGTGGAAATATTTACCGAATGATCGGGCTCTGTCATCGCATTGAATAACTGACAATTTAGTTCAGTAAGAAACCCAAGCGCAGCAATGTCGCAGTAGGCTTCATGTACTGCCCTAAAATTTAGCCTAGAGAAAAGTCCCATAAATTTCTCCATTTTTTGGTTGGTTAGGGATGGTTTGCACAGCCTACGTCCAAGCGCGAGTTGGTGCATGAAGTTCACATGTTGACCCCAGCGCTAGAGTTACCGCAGATTTCCCGCTCTTTGGGAGTCTTAAGCCTGTTTTCGGGCCTTTTCCAACGCTGCAGGCGCATGTGGCGCAATCAACACTAACAATTCAGACCAAGAGATTACCATGTTAATTTGATCGAGAAGTTCAAGATCGGCATCTGTCCGGTTCCCATTGATTGTCAGGTCCACGTTGGAAGCGAAGATTGGCTGAACCCTAAAAACGTATCCGCACTGAGGCGGCTTCTGGGCATACCAGCACATGTACCCCTCCACAGCTACAAAGCTCTTAGCCCCCCCCCAGTTTGCTGTACGGCGTCTTACAAATGCAGTACATTGTCATTGGCAATTCAAAATGGCACAAAAATGAATCCTCGCAAGGAAGAGACCATCTCCATACGCACTACTGCTGAAGTCAAGCATTTGCTGAAACTTGCGGCGATTCAGCAGCACAGATCAGTTGCATCCATGGTCGAGGTACTTGTTCTGGAACATGCGCAAAAGCAAGGGTTGAAAACCGTGCTTGAAGCACCGATCAGCACTGGGGCGCGTAAAAAGCCACATGGAACTGATTGACAACATCGCCCGGTTGTTGGGTGACGATCTCAAAGCGACGCTGAAGCCCAAGGCTCGGCTGAAGATCGCTGCTTCATGCTTCTCGATGTACGCCTTCGAGGCCTTGAAGGCCGAGCTGGAGAAGATCGACGAACTCAGCTTCATCTTTACCTCCCCCACCTTCACAGCCAGTGAGGTGACCGACAAGATTCGCAAAGAACGCAAGGAATTCCACATCCCCAAGCTCGACCGCGAACGCAGCTTGTACGGCAGCGAGTTTGAAATCCAGCTGCGCAACAAGCTCACCCAGCGGGCGGTGGCCAAGGAGTGCGCCGAGTGGATACGGCGCAAGGCCAAATTCAAGAGCAACCGCACCAAAGCGCCGATGCAGCAGTTCGCCTGCGTGCAGGCTGGCGGCACCGACACGGCTTACATGCCCCTGCACGGGTTCACGGCTGTCGATCTCGGGTACCAGCAAGGCAATGCGGTATCCAACCTCGTCAACAAGATGGACGAGGCACCCTTTGCCGCCACATACCTGAGCCTGTTCGATCAGATTTGGAACGACCCCGAAAAGCTGGAGGATGTGACAGCGCAGATTTGCGAGCACATCGCCTCGGTCTACCAAGAAAACTCACCCGAGAGCATCTACTTCCTGATGCTCTACAACATCTTCAACGAGTTCCTAGACGACATTGACGAAGACGTCCTGCCCAACGACCGCACCGGCTACCAGGACACCCTGATCTGGAACAAGCTCTTCAACTACCAGAAGGATGCTGCCACGGGGATCATCAATAAGCTGGAAACGTACAGCGGCTGCATCCTTGCTGACAGCGTCGGCTTGGGCAAGACCTTCACCGCACTGGCGGTCATCAAGTATTACGAGCTGCGCAACAGGTCTGTGCTGGTGCTCTGCCCCAAGAAGCTGGCGGATAACTGGCTTAACTACAACCGCAACCTCAAGACCAACATCTTCGCTCGCGACCGGCTCAACTATGACGTTCTCTGCCACACGGATCTGTCCCGCACCAGCGGCGAGTCCTTCGGTACACCGCTGAACCGCATCAACTGGGGAAACTACGACCTCGTCGTCATCGACGAGTCGCACAACTTCCGCAACAACGATGCCTACAAGGATAAGGAAACCCGCTACCAAAAGCTGATGCGCAAGGTGATCCAGGAAGGGGTCAAAACCAAGGTGCTGATGTTGTCGGCCACGCCAGTCAACAACCGCTTTACCGACTTGCGCAACCAACTGGCCCTGGCCTACGAAGGCGATTCCGAAAACCTCAGCAAAAAGCTGCGCACGGACAGAAGCGTTGAGGAGATTTTCCGAGGCGCACAAGCAGCCTTCAATGCGTGGTCGAAGCTCCCCCCGGAAGAACGTACCGCGCGTGCGATCCTCGACTCACTAGACTTCGACTTCTTCGAGCTGCTCGACAGCGTCACTATCGCACGCTCGCGTAAGCACATCCAGACCTTCTACGACACCAAGGACATCGGTCAATTTCCGGAGCGCCGCAAACCGCTGTCGTTTCACTGCCCGTTAACCGAGCGGTCGGACGTGTTGGGCTTCAACGAAATTTTCGAGCAACTCTCTCTCCTCAAGCTGGCCGTGTATGCGCCCATCAGCTACATCCTGCCCAGCCGCCTGAAGAAGTACGAGGAGATCTACGACACCAAGGTCGGCAGCAAGGGCACGCTGCGCCAAGCCGACCGCGAAAAGAGTCTGCAGGCCCTGATGACGGTCAACCTGCTCAAGCGGCTTGAAAGCTCGGTACAGTCGTTCAGGCTCACGCTGCAATCGCTGCGGGCCAACAACGAAGCCACCCTCGCAAAGATCGCCGCGTTCAATCAATCCGGCAGCGCGGTCACGGTGGGCGACCTCACGGAAGTGCTGGAAGGGCTGGATGCAGAGGACGATGAGCTGCCAATGCCCGGCGACGAGGGCGGCGAGATCGGCAGCAAGATCAAGATCAGCCTCGCCGACATGGACTTGCCGTCTTGGGAGCACGAACTGAAGGCGGACTTGCAGGTCATCGATGCCTTGCTGGCTTCGATGAACAAGATCACGCCGCAGGACGACGCCAAGTTGCAGCACCTCAAAACACAACTGCTCGGCAAGATTGCAAACCCAATCAACCCCGGCAACAGGAAGGTGCTGATCTTCACAGCCTTTGCCGACACCGCTGATTACCTGTACGCCAATCTTGCGCCGGAGCTGCTGGCCACGCTCTCCATCCACACTGCCAAAGTCACCGGCAAGGGGGCGCCGCAGTCCACCATCAAGAGCAAAACTCAGAAGCGCAGCTATGACTTCCAGGAGCTGCTCACCCTGTTCTCCCCTCGCTCTAAAGAGAAGGCGGTGGTACTGCCGGACGAGCCGCACGAGGTGGATCTGCTGATCGGAACCGACTGCATCTCTGAAGGCCAGAACCTGCAAGACTGCGACTACCTGATCAACTACGACATCCACTGGAATCCAGTACGCATCATCCAGCGCTTTGGCCGGGTAGATCGCATTGGCTCTCCCAACAGCAGCATCCAGCTAGCCAACTACTGGCCCGACATTTCGCTCGACGAGTACATCAACCTCAAGGAACGGGTCGAGAGCCGAATGATGATCGCCGACGTCACCGCCACAGGTGACGACAATGTGCTGTCTGCGCAGGCCAACGACGTGTCGTACCGCAAGGAGCAACTGCGTCGCCTGCAGGAGGAAGTCATCGAGCTGGAGGATTTGAAAACCGGTGGGG
>Ga0194127_10009116_pt1 | contig 10491 bp, 7 predicted proteins | sample TA2KigC100mmetaG_FD_148624 | JGI IMG/M metagenome (GOLD analysis project Ga0194127, IMG submission 148624) | Freshwater microbial communities from Lake Tanganyika, Tanzania - TA2015036 Kigoma Deep Cast 100m | ecosystem: Environmental > Aquatic > Freshwater > Lake | place: Tanzania: Lake... | reverse complement strand
AGCACGTAACGCTCGCCCATGTCATGGATCGGCTGATGGAGCGCCAGCTCGACGCGGCTTCAGCCGACATCCTGCGCCGCCTCGTCGAAGAAAAAGGCGTGCGCGTGCTGCTCAACGCCAATACGACCCGCATCGCCGGATCGGGCCGCGTCGAAGGCGTAGAGTTCGCCGACGGTCGAACGATTCCAGCCGACGCCGTGATTTTCGCCGTCGGCATTCGGCCCAACGCCGACCTCGCGCGACAGGCGGGTCTGAACGTCGGACGCGGCGCGATCGTGGACGATGGTCTCGAGACCAGTGAAGCCGGCGTTTTCGCCATTGGCGAATGCGCCGAACATCGCGGCGTCTGTTATGGCCTCGTCGAGCCAGCCTATGAGCAGGGGCGGGTTCTCGCCATGCGGCTTGCGGGAGAGGCGGCGTCCTATTCTGGCAGCGTCGTCTCGACCAACCTCAAAGTCTCCGGCGTGCGCGTCTTCTCGGCCGGCGACTATCTCGGCGATGACGATTCGCGCCGCATCGTCTGTCAGGACCCGCGCATGGGCATTTATCGCAAGCTTGTCATGCGCGATGACCGGCTCGTCGGCGCGATTCTGATCGGAGATACCAGCGGCGCGGCCGATTTTCTCGACCTCATCCGTTCCGGCGCGGATATTTCGTCGATGCGCGACGAATTGATGTTCGGCGCGCCCGTTCAGAAGGCCGCCTGAAATGTCCGTCGATTTCACGCTCGATCAAAAGCGCTATCTCGAAGGATTTGCCGCCGGCTTCTCGGCGCGCAGCGGACAAAAGGCGACGCCCGCGCCGACGCAGCCGATGGGGCCCGACGCCGCGCATTTTTTAGCGCAGGACCGCGTCACGGCCGCCGGCGGCAAACTGAACGATCAGGAAAAATGGAAGCGCGAGGAGCATCCGTTCGACGCCTGGCCGCGCCTCGTCGCACAAGCCAGGGAGAACGCCCCGCCCAAACCCGCCGACAATTTTCGCTGGCGCTTCTACGGCCTCTTTTATGTCGCGCCCAATCAGAACGCTTACATGTGCCGGCTGCGCATCCCCAATGGCGCGCTCAATCACTGGCAGTTCGCCGGCCTCGCCGATCTCGCCGAAAATTACGGCGGCGGCTATCTGCATGTGACGACGCGCGCCAATATTCAGATCCGCGAGATCGAACCGAAGAACGCCGCGAACATTCTCGAGGCGATTCAGGATATCGGACTGTGGAGCAAGGGCTCCGGCGCCGACAATATCCGCAACGTCACCGGCACGCCGACGGCCGGCGTCGATCCGCAGGAGGTGATCGACACGCGCCCCTATGCGCGGGCGATGCATCATCACATCCTCAACGATCGCTCGCTTTACGGCCTGCCGCGCAAGTTCAACATCGCCTTTGACGGCGCGGGATTGATCGGCGCGCTGGAGGACACCAACGACATCGGATTCCAGGCTGTCGTCGTAAACGACGGGCGCGGGGTCGCGCCGGGCGTCTATTTCCGGCTGGCGCTCGGCGGGATCACCGGCCACAGGGACTTCGCCCGCGATACGGGCGTCATCGTGCCGCCGGACGAAGCGGTGGAGGTCGCCGACAAGGTTCTGCGGGTTTTCATCGACCATGGCGATCGCACCAACCGCGCCAAGGCGCGCCTCAAATATGTGCTCGACGCCTTCGGCTTCGACAAATTCCTCGCCGCGGTCGAAGAAAAGCTCGGCCGCAAACTGCTGCGCGTCGACGCGGAGGCGATCGAGGCGCGTCCGCGTCAGGATCGCGCCGCGCATATCGGCGTGCATCGGCAGAAACAGGCTGGCTTCAATTGGATCGGCGTCGTTCTGCCGGTCGGTCGGTTCACCCCCGAGCAGGCGCGCGGTCTCGCTGAGATCGCGCGCCAATTCGGCGACGGCGGGCTGCGCCTGACGGTTTGGCAGAATGTGCTGATCACCGGCGTCGCCGACGAACATATCGCCGAGGCCGTCGCTGCGATCGAGGCGCTCGGGCTTACGACGCAGGCTTCGCCGATCCGCGCCGGGCTCGTCGCCTGCACCGGGAATTTCGGCTGCCGTTTCGCCGCCGCCGACACCAAGCGACATGCCGAAGACATCGCGGCGCATTGCGAAACCGCGGCGCCGATCGACACGCCGATCAACATTCATCTCACCGGCTGCCATCATTCATGCGCCCAGCATTACATCGGCGACATCGGGCTGATCGGCGCGCGCGTGCCGATCAATGACGAGGGCGACACGGTGGAGGGCTATCACATTCTCGTCGGCGGCGGTTATGCGGAAGACGCTCGAATCGGCTGCGAACTCCAACAGAATGTCAAAGCGGAAGATGCGCCGAAAACGGTCGCGAAAATTCTGCGCGCCTATCGAAAGAACCGCGCGAGCGCGGACGAAACCTTCGTCGCCTTCGCGCGGCGCCATGACATCGACACGCTGCGTCGCGTCGTGAATGAGGAGAGCGCGGCGTGACCCATATGTCCTCCCCGCCGTTTCTGATTCCGCCGAGCGCGCCCTTCACGCCCGAGCAGCGCGCCTGGCTCAGCGGCTTTTTTGCCGGCTTCGCCGCGCCTGACGACGCCTCGGTCACGCCGCTGTCGCCGGAAGCCAACGCCGCGGTGCTGGGCGGCGGCGGCGCCGACGCCGACGATGGCGAAGCGCCCTGGCATGACCAGACTCTGGCGCTCGATGCGCGCATGCAGCTGGCGCAGGGACGACCGTTGCGCCGGCGCCTGATGGCGGCCATGGCGCAGCAGGACTGCGGCCAATGCGGCTACAATTGCGAGACCTATGCGGATGTGCTCGTCGCCAAGAAGGAAACGCGCCTCAATCTTTGCGCGCCCGGCGGCAAGGACACGGCGCGGATGCTGAAAGCGCTGGCGGCGGAGCTGGACGAGGCCGCGCCGGCCCCAGCTCCGGCGACGGGAGAGCCAGCCATCGCTTCGGCAAGCGCGGACGCGCCGGCGCCCGGCCGCTCGCGCGACAATCCGGCTGGCGCGACTTTTCTGTCGCGTCGCCGGCTCAACCAGGAAGGCTCGGAAAAAGACACCTGGCATATCGAATTCGAAGTCGGCGCCAGCGAACTGACGTACAGGGTCGGCGACAGTTTCGGCGTGTTTCCAAAAAACGATCTCGGCCTCGTCGACCAGATCATCGCCATGCTCGGCGCCTCGCATGTGACGCCGGTGAGGGACAAGACGCTGCGCGACGCATTGTTGAACGACCTGTCGCTCTCTCCGGCGCCCGATGCGCTGTTCGAGCTGATCTCCTTCATTACCGGCGGCGCGCAGCGCGAGAAGGCGCGGTTGCTCGCGCAGGGCGGGGATCCTGATGGCGATTCCGCAACGCTCGACGTGCTCGCCGTGCTGCAGAAATTTCCGAACGCGCGCCCGCATCCCGAAGCTTTCGTCGAAGCGCTGGAGCCGCTGCAGCCGCGACTCTATTCGATTTCATCGTCGCCGAAGGCGTCGCCGGGGCGCCTGTCGCTGACCGTTGACGCCGTCCGCTATGTGATCGGAAGGCGCAGACGCGTCGGCGTCGCGTCGACCTTCCTGGCCGAGCGCATTGCGCCGGGCGACACAATTCCCGTTTACGTTCAGCCGGCGCATGGGTTCAGCCTGCCAGACGATCCCGCGACGCCGATCATCATGGTCGGGCCCGGCACAGGCGTCGCGCCGTTTCGCGCCTTTCTGCAGGAGCGTGCGGCGACGCATGCGAGTGGCAGGAACTGGTTGTTCTTCGGCCATCAGCGTTCCGCCTGCGATTTTTTCTACGCCGACGAATTCGAAACGATGAAGGCGACGGGCCTGCTCACGCGCCTGTCGCTCGCCTGGTCGCGCGATGGCGGGGAGAAATTCTACGTGCAGGACCGCATGAGCCAGGCCGGCCGCGAGCTGTGGGCATGGCTTGCCGAAGGCGCGCATTTCTATGTCTGTGGCGACGCGCAGCGCATGGCCAAGGATGTCGAGCGCGCGCTGGTCGACGTCGTCGCCGAATACGGCGCGCGCGGCGCCGATGAAGCGGTCGCCTTCGTCGCGCAGCTCAAGAAGAGCGGACGCTATCAACAGGATGTCTATTGAGGCCCGCCATGTTCGATGGAGTCGAAGCGCCAGCGCCGAACGAAATTTTGCAGGCCGACGCTTCGCCGGTTCAGGCGACGGCGACGCGCTCGACCTGTCCCTATTGCGGCGTCGGTTGCGGCGTCCTCGCTTCGCCGGGCGCTAAGGGCGTTGTCGGCGATCCCGCTCATCCGGCCAATTTCAGCCGGCTCTGCTCCAAGGGCTCGGCGCTTGACGAAACGCTCGGGCTCGAAGGGCGCCTTCTCTATCCGATGCGCCGTCAGTCTGACGGCGCCTTGGCGCGGGTGAATTGGGATGCGGCGCTGGACGAAGCCGCAAGCGGTCTGCGCCGGATCATTGATCAGCACGGTACCGATTCGGTCGCGGTCTATCTCTCCGGCCAGCTGCTGACCGAAGACTATTACGTCGCCAACAAGCTGATGAAAGGCTTCATCGGCTCCGCCAATGTCGACACGAATTCTCGCCTGTGCATGGCGTCGACCGTCGCCGGGCACAAGCGCGCCTTCGGCGCCGACGTGGTGCCGGGCTGCTATGAAGATTTGGACGAAGCCGATCTCATCGTGCTCGTCGGTTCGAACGCCGCCTGGTGCCATCCGGTTCTGTTTCAGCGCATCATGCGCAACAAGGAGGAGCGCGGCGCAAAGCTCGTCGTCATCGACACGCGCCGCACGGCGACGGCGGAAAGCGCGGATCTATTCCTGCAGATCGCGCCGGGCGCGGATCAGGCGCTGTTTTGCGGCTTGCTTGTCCATCTCGCAAAGGCCGCCGCCTTCGACGACGATTACATTCGCCGCCACACCGAAGGGTTGAACGACGCCTTGAAGGCTGCGCGAACCATCGCGCCGTCGATTGAAGCGACCGCGAGGTCGACAGGGCTGCGCGAAGTCGATATTGCGGCCTTCTTCGAACTGTTCGCTGAGACGCCGCGCACGGTCACCGCCTTTTCCCAGGGCGTCAATCAGTCGGCGCAAAAAACGGACAAGGTCAACGCGATCATCAATTGCCATCTCGCGACTGGCCGCGTCGGCGAGCCCGGCGCTTCGCCCTTTTCGCTGACCGGGCAACCCAATGCGATGGGCGGGCGCGAAGTCGGCGGGCTCGCCAACAGCCTTGCCGCGCATATGGGCTTCGACGCTGGAAGCGTCGATCGCGTTCGCCGCTTCTGGAATGCGCCGCGCATGGCCAAGCGCGAAGGCTTGAAAGCGGTGCAGATGTTCGACGCCATCGCGCGCGGCGACATCAAGGCGCTGTGGGTCGTGGGAACCAATCCGGCGGCCTCTCTTCCCAACGCCAATGCGGCGCGCGCCGCTCTGGCGAAACTCGAACTCTTCATCATCTCCGACAATGTTATGTCGAACGATACGATCAACGGCGGCGCGCATCTGCTTCTGCCGGCGCAAGCCTGGGGCGAAAAAAGCGGCACGGTCACGAATTCCGAGCGCCGTATTTCTCGTCAGCGGGCTTTCCTGCCCGCGCCTGGCCAAACCCGCGCCGACTGGTCGATCTTTGCCGATGTCGCGCGACGGATGGGATTCGCAGGGTTCGACTTCCGCTCCTCCGCCGACGTCTTTCGCGAACACGCCGCACTGTCGGCCTTCGAAAATAACGGCGCGCGCGCGTTCAACATTGGCGGTTTCGCGCGCCTGAGCGACGCTCAATATGATGCGCTCGAGCCGACGCAATGGCCGATCCCGGCGGGCGCGCGCACAGGTCGCGCGCGCCTCTTCGCCGATGGCGGGTTTTTCTCGCAAAGCGGACGAGCGACATTCGTCGCGCCGGCGACGCCGAACTTGGCCACACAGGTAACGCAGGACTTCCCGCTGCGGCTCAACACCGGCCGCATCCGCGATCAATGGCACACCATGACGCGAACCGGCGTCAGTCCCCGCCTCGCGCGACATCTTGCCGAGCCCTTCGTCGAGATCAGCGCGACGGACGCCGATCGCTTTGGCGTAGAGGACGGCGGCTTCGCCCGCGTCGCCACGCCCTATGGCGATTGCGTCCTGCGTGCGGTCGTCACCGACCGTCAGCCGGCCGGGCATATTTTCGCGCCGATCCATTGGACCGATGAAACCGCCGCGCATGCGCGCATTGGCGCGCTCGTCGCGCCTTTCGTCGATCCATTCTCGGGGCAGCCGGAATCCAAGGCGACGCCGGCGATTGTCACGCCCCTGCGCCTTTCGCGTCAGGGCTTCTTCCTTTCCCGTAAGCCGATGGCTTTCCCCCAAGGCGTGTGGTGGGCGCGGATCGCCGTCCCCGACGGCTTTGGCTATCGCGTCGCCGGCGATCTCAAGGACGACGATTGGGCGGCGTTGATCCGCGCCGCCGCGTCGAGCGATGACGTTGTCGAGTTGATCGACGAAACCAGGAGCCTGTTATCCGGGGCCGCCTTCGTCGACGAGCGCGCGATGCTCATCTGGAGTCTCGCACCGCTTTCGCCGTCTTGGGACTTGGCGCTCGAACTCTTTTCTCTTGAACGTCTCGATCGCTCGGAGCGGCTGTCGCTTCTGTCTGGTCGGTCGGGCCGACAGGTCGAAGACGACGGTCCGCTCGTCTGTTCCTGCTTCGGCGTCGGGCAGAAAAAAATCGAAGCGGCGATCGCTCAGGGCTGCCGCTCGGCTTCCGACATCGGCAACACCATCCGCGCCGGCTCGAACTGCGGCTCATGCCGGCCGGAAATTGAACGTCTCATCAAGGTCTCTCCCGCCGCCGGATCGTCGACGAATCGGACGACGACCGGGCAACACGCATAAACAAAGAAGGAGCACTGTATGAAACTCGCGGACTTCAAGAAGGCCGGTCATTGGCCGACGCTGCTTGCGGCCTTTCTTTACTTTGACATCAGCTTCATGGCCTGGGTCTCGCTTGGGCCGTTGATGATTTACATCGCCAAGGACATGCCGATTTCGGTCGAGGAAAAAATCTCGCTGGTCGCCATTCCGGTTCTGGGCGGGGCGTTTTTCCGCGTGCCGCTGGGGCTGCTGGCGGACGCGATCGGCCCGAAGATGACGGGCATCCTCGCGCAGGCGGTCGTGATGTTCGCCGTATCTCTCGTATGCGTCTTCGGATTGACGAGCTCGATCGCGATCGCGCTTTTCGGTCTTTCGCTGGGAATCGCCGGCGCCTCCTTCGCTGTCGCTCTTCCGCAGGCTGGCCGTTGGTATCCGCCGCAATATCAGGGTCTGGTGATGGGCATCGCCGGCGCCGGCAATATGGGCGTCGTGCTTGACACGCTGTTCGCGCCGTCGATCGCCGAAGCTTTCGGCTGGCGGACCGTCTATGGCGTTCTGCTAGCGTTGATGGTCATCGTGCTCCTGATCTATTCGCTGGCCGCCAAGGACGCGCCGGGCTCCAAAGCCACGATTGATCTTTCCGGCTACGGCAAAATGCTCGCGGATTCCGACAGCCGCTGGTTCATGTTCTTCTACTTCATCACCTTCGGCGGTTTTGTCGGTCTCGCCTCGGCGCTGCCGCTCTATTTCACGACGCAATATCACGCGACGGGGGTCGCCGCGGGACTCATGGTGGCGCTGATCGTCGCCTTCGGCTCGGGATTCAGGCCGGTGGGAGGCTATATCGCGGATCGCATCGGCGGGGTGAAAACATTGTCGTTCCTTTTCCTCGTCGTGTCCGCTTGCTATTTCGCCGTCGCCTTCCTTCCGGCCGGACCGGCGCCGGCGAAGGGCGTCGCGGGATGGAGCTTGCTGCAACTGCCGCCGATGGCCTTTGTGGCGGTGGCGCTGTTCTCGATCGGCGTGCTGTCTCTCGGCATGGGCAATGGCGCGGTGTTTCAGCTGCTGCCGCAGCGCTTTCGCCGCGAGATCGGCGCGATGACCGGGCTTGTCGGCGCCGCAGGCGGATTTGGCGGCTATTTCCTCGCCAAGACGCTTGCTCTTTCCAAGGGCATAACCGGAGGGTTCATGATGGGATTCGGCTTCTTCGGTTTCCTTGCGCTGCTCGGTCTCGTAGGCTTGATCTTCGTGAAAACGCGCTGGCGCACGACCTGGGGCGCCGTTTCCGGCGCGCGAATCTGAACTGAGAAACCTTCGTGTCGGTCCGCGTCGTGCATGATCTACGAGTCGAAGCGGGCTTTGCGACGCAAACCGGCCGGCGGCCCGACAATCAGGACTATGTCGCCCTGTGCTTGGGTCCGAGCGGCGGCGGCGCCTTGCAAGGCGTCGTCGCCGCCGTCGCCGATGGCGTCGGCGGTCACAAAGGCGGACGGGCGGCCGCCGAAACCACAGTGCGCGCGTTCATCGACGGCTATTACGCGCAACCGGAGACTTTAGGCGTCGCTCGGGCCGCCGCCCGCTCGCTCGAAGCGGCGAACGGCTGGATCGCGGCTCAGTCGAGAGTCGACCCTGCTCTGGAAGGAATGGCGACGACATTCAGCGCGCTGATCCTGTCGCGCCGCAGCGCCTTCATCCTGCATGTCGGCGACACGCGCATCTATCGCTTAGCTGGCGATGGAATCGAAAGATTGACCAAGGATCACACCTTCGGCCAGGGCGATTTGGCGCATGTGCTGCGCCGCGCCGTGGGTTTCGAGGATTCGCTGCTGTTCGATCATGGGCTGCACAGTCTTAATCTCCATGATCGCTTTCTGCTGTGCTCGGATGGGGTCCATGGCGCATTGGCCGACAGCAGGCTGGGCGCTCTACTCGCCGAACGGCGCGCGCCGCAGGAAACCTCCGAGCGGATTGTTGAGGCGGCGCTGGAATTGGGCAGCAATGACAATGTCACGGCGCTTGTCGTCGACGTCGTCGACGTGCCGCCCGCCGACGAACGCGCCTTGTCGCTGGCTTTTGCGGGACTGCCGATTCGCGAACTACCGTCGATCGGAGACGTGGTCGACGATTTTCGAATCGATGCGCTTCTCTCCGAAGGCCGGTACAGCCGACTGATGCGGGCGACGGATCTGCAGAACGGAAAGGCGGTCGTGCTGAAGTTTCCGCATCCGCGGGTCGCCGACGACGACTCCTATCGGATGGCCTTCGTCAACGAAGCCTGGGTCGCGGCGCGGGTGAGAAGTCCGTTCGTCGGCGAAGTCGTCGAACTGCCGCCGGGCCGACAAAGCCGGCTCTATTCCGCAATGCCCTATTATGAAGGCGAGACGCTGGAGGGCCGACTGCGTCGCGAGCCGCGAATCGATCTTGCGGAAGGCGTCTCGATCGCGGCGCGCCTGTCGCGCGCCATCGCGACCTTGCATCGCTGCGGCGTCATCCATCGCGACATCAAGCCGGACAATGTCATCCTGCTCAAGGACGGCGGGCTGCGGCTCGTCGATCTCGGCGTCTGCCGCCCCCGACATCTTAACAGACATTTAACAGCGCATGCGCCCGGCACGCCGAGCTATATGGCGCCGGAACTTTTCGACGGCGCCGCCGGCGACGAAGCATCGGATCTGTTCGCCTTCGGGGTGACGGTCTATCGCATGTTCAGCCGCTGCTTTCCTTACGGGGAAATCGAACCCTTCAGCCGGCCGCGCTTCTCGAAGCCTCTGCCGCTCGCGCAAAAGAGGCCCGATCTTCCCGCCTGGCTCGACGCGGCGATCGTTAAGGCGATCGGCGTCGCGCGCGGCGATCGCTTTGGCGACGTGCTGGAATTCGCCTTCGAACTCGAGAACGGCTCGGCGCGCGCGCAGCCGCTGACGCCGCGCAAGAAGTCGCTCTATGAACGCAACCCGGTGATTTTCTGGCAGACGCTCTGCCTGTTGCTCGCGCTCTTATTGGCGATTTCCGTTTTCAATCGCTAACCGAGTGTTTGGCGACAGACCGACTGGCCGCGACGAGGTCAGTCGAGAACCTTCCCGCCCGACGCTTGGCAGGCGGCGTCGGATTCCATGAATATCCAGCCCTGGCCCTTGCAGGAATTCATGCCCTTACAGGCGTTCTTGGGCGAATGACAATCGGCCTTGCCCTTGCAGCTGTTGGCGCCCAGGCAATGCACCTTGCCCGTGGAAGCCGCCTTGGCGGGCGGCGCGGCGCCGGCCAGAACGATTGAAACAGCAGCGATGGCCAGCGTTGCTCCCTTGCACATATCCTTTTTCATTTTTTCCACTCTTCATTTTGCGACTCTTTGCAGGCGTCCTCGGAATGCTTCGCCTTCTCGCAGAAAGCAAGCATGACCTGAAGAAAGGAGAACTTTACAGGAGTCGGGGCCATGCGCCATCGTCCGCATCCCGCCCCCGGATCTTGCGGCAAGCATTCGACAAAACCCGTGTTCGGAGTGGAAATGCTTGACATTTTTAGTATGATGCTACACTAGATTGTTCATACTAAACTGGTAGACCATCAAGTCGCCTCAAAATCGCTCGCAGGCGGCGGCGCTGCAAAGCGTTGCGAACTTCAGCCAATCATGCGTGCGAATCGAGGCTGACAATTCGCGGGAAGGCGAAATGTGGAGCGGACAAACATGGGGG
>Ga0194127_10009112_pt1 | contig 10496 bp, 7 predicted proteins | sample TA2KigC100mmetaG_FD_148624 | JGI IMG/M metagenome (GOLD analysis project Ga0194127, IMG submission 148624) | Freshwater microbial communities from Lake Tanganyika, Tanzania - TA2015036 Kigoma Deep Cast 100m | ecosystem: Environmental > Aquatic > Freshwater > Lake | place: Tanzania: Lake... | reverse complement strand
TTTTCCTGCGGGTCGCGGGGCTCGTGGCGGCGGGCCTGCTGCTGGCGCTGGGCCTCTGGCGATCGCGGGCAGTGCCGGCGGGGCGGCGGGCCATGCTGCAATGCGTCGTGCTGTTCGCCGGCCCGCTGGTCCTCCTGTGGGTCGTGTCCACCGTGCACCCGGTCTACTGCCCGGGACGCTACGACCTGGTCGCGCTGCCGGGCCTCGTGCTGCTGCTGGGTGGTGCCGCCGGCAGTGCCACCGCCGCGGGCCGGCCCGTGAAGTGGCTCGCCCGCCTCGCGCTGCTCGTGCTCGCGGCCGTGTTCGCGGCCAAGGACTGGAGCTACCTGACCGCGCCGTCCGAACCGGATCCGCACCGCGACGTGGCGGCACACCTCGCTGCGCACGCGCGCCCGGACGAGACCGCGGTGCTCTGCGGCGCCACCGGCGTGCCGGTGCTGGCGCACCTCTACCAGCAGGGCTTCACGTGGTCGGACCGCACGTGCCGCTCGGCGCGGAGTGGCGCCTCGTTCGGCCTGCGGCTGCTGCCGCCGTCGCTGGAGCAGGCTCCGGGCACCGTCGCGCGCTACCTGCGCGCGCTCGAGGAAGGCCGCCTCGCGGCGGAACTCGCGGGCCTGCTGCCGGCCGCGCCCGCGCGCGGCATCTGGCTCGTGGTGGGCCGGGACCTGCAGTCGGGCGGGCGCGATCCGGCGAAGGACGCGGCGGCGCGCCAGCTGTTCGCCGTGCTGCACGGTGCGGGCTACGCGCTGGCCGACAACGTGCCGGAACTCGGCATCGCGCACCTGCTGCACCGGACGGGCCGCTGAAGGCGTTGCCGCGCTCGGCCCGGCCCGTACCCTGCGCACCATGATCGGCGTGCGCGCCTTCCTGCTGCTCCTCGCGCCGGGCCTGTCCCTCGCCGCGCTGCGCGCGCAGGAGCCGCCCGCCCTGTCGTTCACCATCGCCACGACGCTCGACCCGCCGCCGGGCGAGCACCTGCTCGCGTGCGGCGACTACGACGGCGACGGCGATCCCGACCTGCTCCTCGACGGCCGGACCCTGTTCCGCAACGACAGTGCGAAGGAGAGCGTTCGCTTCACGAACGTGACCGAAGCCGCGGGGCTGCAGAAGGCGCGCGGTCCCTCGGGCTGCTGGTTCGACTTCGACCGCGACGGGCTGCTCGACTTCGGCACCAGTTCGGGCGAGATCTGGCTGCAGGGCGAGAAGGGGCGCTTCGTCGACTTCACGGCGATCCTCGGCCTCGCCTTCCCGCACGGCGCGACCTCGGCCGCTGCGTGGGGCGACCTCGACGGCGACGGCTGGCTCGATTGTCTCTCCGGCGGCGACAACCAGTACACGCCGTCCCAGCACTTCGCGCAGTCGTGCTGGCTCAACAGCCCACGCAAGGGCCCGCTGGCGAAGCGGACGCGCGAGCGCGAACTGCAGGCCGTGGCGAAGCTGCGCGACGGTTCGGCGCGCCTGGGCACGCCGCCCCTCGCCTACGGCCGCGCGGTCGTGTTCTGCGATTTCGACTGGGACGGCGACGACGACGTCTACACGGGCAACTACCACCTCGCGGCGAACTTCCTGTGGCGCAACGACGGCGACCGGCTGAGGGAGGTCGGCGGGGAGTACGGTGTCGCGGGCCGCAGCGATCCCACGATGTTCGCGCTGCCGGACGGCAAGACTGTCGGCTACCAGTACGGCCACACGATCGGCGCCTCGTGGGCCGACCTCGACAACGACGGCTACTTCGACCTGTTCGTCGCGAACCTCGTGCACAAGTACGTCGGCCCGGTCGGCGACGAGTTCGCGAAGGTGCTCGGCAGCAAACACGACACGCGCGGCTACGTCTGCGACGACTCGAACGTGTTCGTGAACGGCGGCCCGCCGGACTTCCACTTCACCGACTGGCGGGTGCAGATGGGCATCCCGGTGCGGCCGATCGGCGACCGCACGGTCTTCCGCGGCGACGAGCTGTGGTCGAACGCGGTCTGCGCCGACTTCGACGGCAACGGCTTCGCCGACGTGTTCTGCAATCAGGTCTACGCGCACGTCGACTACGCGCACGGGGTGCTGTTCGCGAACCGCGGCGGCACGAAAACGGAATGCCACGCGGAGGCCGGCATCAAGATGTGGGGCGGCTACGGCGGTGCGGCGGCCGACGTCGACTCGGACGGGCGCGTCGACCTGATCGTCAGCGGCGCGGACCAGCCGAACGGCGCGGCGGCGGTGCGCGTGTTCCGCAACACGGGGCCCGCCGCACCTTGGCTCGGGCTCCGGATCCCGCCGCGCGCGGGCCAGCAGGTGATCGGCACCAAGGTGCTGCTCGTGCAGGAACGCGCGGTGCAGCTGCGTCAGCTCGCGACGACGATGGGCAGCCACGGCCAGCAGAGCGAGGGCCGCGTGCACTTCGGGCTCGGCGGCGACGGCGGCGCGGTGCGCGACGTGGTGGTCTACTGGCCCGGCGGGCGCGTGCAGTCGCTCGGCGCCCTGCCGCCCGGGCGCTACCACGAGGTGAAGGGGCCGGTGCCGCAGCCGTTCGCGCTGCAGCTGCGCGGGCCGGCGCAGGGTCTGGTCGGCAGCGCGCTCGAGTTCCGCATCGGCAACGACGCACGCGGCAGCAGGTACGAGTGGGACTTCGGCGGCTCGCGGCTGCCCGAGGTGGTGGGGGCGGAGCCGGTGGTCGCGCACGGGTTCGACGCGCCGGGGCGGCACTGGGTCTGGGTGCGCGCGGTGCGGCCGGGCGGGGCCTGCGCGGAGGCGCGGCTCGTGGTCGACGTCAAGGAGGAGTGAGGCGTGGTGCTCGTCCGCCGTCCTGGTCTTGCAAGGTGGCTCGCGACGTTCGCGCTGGCCCCGGCACCCGCGCAGGCGCCGGCCGAACTCTGGGTCTACTGCGGCACGAACCTGCTCGTCGACCAGAACGTCGCGACGCTGACCGGACTCGTGCGCCGCGCGGCCGAGGCGGGTTACACGCACGTGCTGCTCGCGGACACGAAGTTCGGCCGGCTCGGCGACCTCGATGCGCGCTACTTCCGCAACGTCGACCGCGTGCGCGCCGTCGCGCGCGAACTGCGCCTGGAGCTCGTGCCCGCCGTCTTCCCGATCGGCTACAGCGAGGCGATCCTGTGGCACGACCCGAACCTCGCCGAGGCGCTGCCGGTGCGCGGGGCGAAGTTCGTCGTGCAGAAGGGGGAAGCCCGGCTCGCCGCGGATCCGCCGGTCGCCTTGCGCGGCGGCGACTTCGCCGACCTCGGGGCCTGGGACTGGAAGGACGACACGGTGGTGGCCGACGCCGGCAGCGCGCGCATGGCCGACTTCGCCGGCAACGCGCGCGTGGTGCAGAAGGTGAAGGTCGCGCCGTTCCGCCAGTACCACGTCGCGGTGCGCGTGCGGACGCAGGGCTTCACGGGCGAGGCGCGCGTCAACGTGCTCGGCGCGGGCAAGCCGCTGAACCACGCCGACCTCGGCGTGCGGCCCGACCAGGACTGGACCACGCACCACGCGGTGTTCAACTCGCTCGAGCACCGGGAGGTCGCGATCTACCTCGGCGTCTGGGGCGGCGCGCGCGGTTGCCTCTGGTGGGACGACGCGGTGCTCGAGGAGGTGGGCCTGCTGAACCTGGTGCGCCGCGACGGCGCGTCGCTCGCGGTGCGCGCCGGCGACCGCGTGCTGCGCGAGGGAACGGACTTCGAGCCGGTGCGCGATCCTCGCATGGGCACCGTGCCGTGGCCGGGCAGCTACGAAGTCTGGCACGAGCCGCCCGTGCTGCGCACCGCGCTGCGCGACGGCACGGAGCTGCGGGTCGACTACCACCATGCGATCACGGTGCACCAGGGGCAGGTGATGATCTGCCCGAGCGAGCCGAAGACGCTCGAACTGCTGCGCGACCACATGCGGCGCGTGCACCGCGCGTTCGCGGCGAAGACGTACTTCCTGTCGCACGACGAGATCCGCGTGCTGAACCAGGACGAGGCCTGCCGGCGGCGCGGGCTCGACGCGGGCGCCCTGCTCGCCGATCACGTGAAGGCCTGCGTCGCGATCGCGCGCGAGGTGGCGAAGGGGGCCGAGCTCTGGGTGTGGAGCGACATGTTCGACCCGCACCACAACGCGCGGCAGGACTACTACCTCGTGCGCGGCGACCTCGCGGGTTCGTGGCTCGGGCTCGACCGCGACGTCGGCATCGCCGCGTGGTACTTCGACAAGCGGGAGCAGAGCCTGCCGTTCTTCGCGCAGCGCGGCCACCGGCTGCTGCTCGCGGCCTACTACGACGGCGAGGTGCAGCAGGTGCGCGGCTGGCTCGACGCGGCGCGCGCGGCCGGCGGGGCGCGTGCGGTGATGTACACGACGTGGCAGCAGCGTTACGGCGACCTCGAGGCGTTCGCCGAGGCCGTCAAGAGCTGGCGGTGACGGCGGCGGCCGGCCGCGGCCGGCGCAGCACGAGGCCGAGCGCACCGAGCACGAGGGCCGGCAGCCAGACCCACAGGGCTTCGCTCGCGAGCACCTCGAGGCCCCACACCGAGAACATGGCGCGGAAGCCGATCGGCGAGACCTGCAGCGGCTGCACGGGCCAGAACCAGCGTTCGGTCGTGAACGGCCACAGCACGGCGATGCCGTGGCCGCCGTTCGTCGCCATGTCGATCAGCCCGTGCGAGCCCATCGCGGCGAACAGGAAGGCCGCGACGCGCACGGTGCCGAGGCCGGTGCGGCGCGCGAGCCACGGAGCGAGGGCGATGGCGACGAGCAGCGCGAAGGCGGGCGAGTGGCTGGCGCCGCGGTGGCCGTGCCAGGCGCCGTAGGGCACGCCGAGCCAGAGGCCGAGCGCGTCGAGGTCCGGGGCCGATGACAAGATGCAGGCGGCCAGCAGCAGCGACGGCCGGCGCAGCGAGGGGAACCAGCACGCCATCGCGAGCGGCACGGCGGGGTGCGAGAGGACGGTGGCCATCGGCGGGGCTGGGACGCGGCGGGGGGAGAGGAACTTCCAAGCGGCATCCTCGGCGAGGTCGCAGTGCATCGCCCGGGGGCGATGGACTGCCATGGCCTCTCACCGTGCTTGTTTCTGGGGCAGACAGGACTTGACGAACCGCGCCGGCGAGCTTCCATGAGCGCCGGTCGACCGAGGTCGGCAGGGTCACAGATGTCGAAGGCAGAGATGGTCGCGGCCTGGCGGAAGCGCGCCCTCGAGAACCTCGAGGTCGCCGGCCGTCTGCTCGCGATCGCAAGGCCAGCGGTCTACGCGGCGGTATCGAGGATGTACTACTCGCTGTTCCAGGCAGTCTGCGCCCGGTTGCTCGAGAAGGGGCTGGCCGTTCCAGGGCAGAACCACGGCGAGGTCTGGCAGGCCGCCGACACCTTGCAGCCCGGGCTGTTCTTCGACCTCCAGGATCTACACTCCTGGCGACGAAAGGCCGACTACGCCACGGGAGAGATCCCGCTGGCAATCGCCCGCGACCTCGTCGCGAACTACACTACGAGGACCCGGGAGCTGACCGCATCGTGAGCCGAGACATCGAGAAGATCGAAGCGCTGCTGACCCTGGACCGCTTCCCGTTCGCGGTGGCGATGTTCCCTGGCCACGTGCAGGAGCTCGGGGACGTGATCGAAGCGCAGGCCTTCGACGTGCCGGAAGACGAGATCCTGAAGGTCTCGCGGCGACTCAACCAGCTGTTGGTTGCAGCTCGCACGCGGCCACTGGCGGTGGGCAGCGCGTTCCTGGCTGCCGAGTCGACCGCGATCCGCGACGCCCTGCCGCGAACCGTGCACTGGTGGCGGCCGACGAACTCACGGCAGAGCATGCCGTGGCGCGCGGCCAGGTTGGGGATTGCATCCCGAGCATCGCCCGACGAGCGACCCGTCTGTCGCATCATCGTCACCAGATGCTCGAGCCCCTCGGCAGCACCCGGATCCTGGGACGCCTCTGCGCTGTTGCGCCGGCTCGCTCCGACGTCTGCCGGCGATGACTGGTCCCGTCAGTTGCAGCAGGTCTTGCTTGGCGGTGCCCGCCGCCCCCACTACTCGCTCGGAGCATGAGCATGCCCAGAGAGACGCAGGGCGTGACGATTCTCGGCATCAGCCTGCAGCACAGCCGCTTCGATTGGTTGGCCGGACCCGAGGTGCAGGCGAAGGTCGAAGCCCTGTCGGGAGAACGACGCTGCCCGCGGCTGGAGTCCGAGATCGCCACGCGCGCGCTGGTCGCCAGTCCACCGGACTTCGTGCTGTCGTTGACGACGAAGCTGCGCGGCATGGTCGCGGACTTCGTGTTCTGGGAACTCGAAACGACCTTCCACGGCAGTTTTCGTCGCGAAGCCGAGGCGGAGATCAGCCAGGAGGACCTGCTCAGCGTGCACGGGCCGGCCTGGCTGTGGTCGTTCGCGCGCGAATACGTCGCCGACGTGACGCGGCGCGCCAACATCGGCCCTGGCGTCATGCTGCCGCCGGTGAACTTTCAGGCCCGCGCCGGAACCTAGGCCGCTCGATTGGCCGAACCACCACCCGCCGGTGGCTGCATGGCGGATACCCGCCCGGGCCATGCGCGGGCAGCATTCCCGGCTCGGGTTCCGGGGAACTTCCGAGCATGCCCATGAACCCCACGCTGCCTCTCTCCGGTTCGACCTCCGCCTGCACCGGTTGCCCGCGTAACCCCTCGCGCCGCCGGTTCCTCGCCGGCACCGCCTGCGCCGCCGGCGCGCTCGCCGCCCCGCAGGACCTGCTGCGCATGACCCGGAAGCCGAAGCTGCGCCTCGTCTTCGCGGTGCACGCCGAGCGGCAGCCCGGCCCCGACTGGCCCAACGTCGGCTTCGACTTCGCCCCGGTGATGCTGCGCTACGAGCGGGCCCTCGCGGACGGCTGCCCCGAGTTCGAGTTCGTCACCTCGCGCGCGACCGGCGAGCAGCAGGCGAAGGAAGTGCTCGCGGCGGACACGGCCGAAGGCGGCGTCGACGGCTACGTGGTCGTGCAGCTGAACTGCTGGAACCGCGTCGTGCAGACGTTCGCCGGTGCGAAGAAGCCCGTGCTCTACGTCGACTTCCAGTACGGCGGCAGCGGCGGCTTCCTCGTCTACACCGCGGGGCTGCTGCGCGCGAAGAGCACGAACGTCGGCTTCGTCGCGTCCTCGGACCTCGCCGACCTCGTCGCCGCGGCGAAGTGCTTCGACGTCGTCGTGCGCGGCGGCAGCACGGCGGACTTCGTCGAAGCGACCAGGCAGGCGCGCGTGGCCGGCACGTTCGTGCCGCCCGGACGGGTGATCGACGTCGACGAACTGAAGTGCCTGTCCCCCGAGCAGTGCCTCGCGCGCTGCCGCGAGACGAAGCTGCTCGCGGTGCGCGACCAGACGGGCGGCGACGGCGGCGAGCTGATGGGCATCCAGGTCGTGCGCGTGCCGTTCGCCGAGGTCAACGACGCGTGGCAGAAGGCCGACCCGGACGAGGCACACGCGGTCGCCGAACGCTGGCAGCGCGCGGCGACCGCGGTCGAGGGCGTGGACGAGAAGACCCTGCGGACCTCCGCGGCGATGTACCTCGGCATGAAGGCGCTGCTGCACAAGCACGGTGCGAGCGGCATCACGATCAACTGCCTCGGCGGCTTCTACGGCGGGCACATCCACGCCTATCCGTGCCTCGGCTTCCACGAACTCAACAACGAGGGGCTCGTCGGCGGCTGCGAGTGCGACGTGCGCTCGGCGGCGACGATGCTGGTCGGTTCGATCCTGGCGGGCCGGCCCGGCTACATCTCCGACCCGGTGATCGACACGAAGAAGCGGCAGATCGTCTACGCGCACTGCGTCGCGTCGAACAAGGTGTTCGGGCCGAACGGGCCGACCAATCCGTTCGCGATCCTGACGCACTCGGAGGACCGCCAGGGCGCGTCGGTGCGCTCCGTGCTGCCGCTCGGGTTCATGACGACGTCGCTCGAGTTCGAGCCGTCGAAGAAGGAGGTGCTGATGCACCGCGCCGTGGCGGTCGCCAACGACCCCGACGACCGTGCGTGCCGCACGAAGTTGTGCGCCGAGCCGGTCGGCGACCTCGAGAAGCTGTTCGGCGAGTGGGACCAGTGGGGCTGGCACCGGGTCACGTTCTACGGCGACCTGCGGGAGCCGGTCGCGGCGCTGGCCGACGCGCTGGGCTACAAGGTGCGCGAGGAGGCCTGACGGGGGGCCGCGGTCCGGGCAAGGCCGATCGCAACGGGGCGTCCCGGCGCGCGCGAAGGTGCGGGCGGCCGCCCGGCGGACCGCCGGAACGGCGCTTGACGGACCGCGCGTCCCGGCTGCAATGCGTGCTCCGCGGCCGTTCCGCCGCCCAGGCACCCATGTCCACGCCCCGCGGCCTCCTGCTGTTCGCCTGCCTCGGCATGCTCCCGTTGCTGCGCGCCCAGACGCAGGTCGCCGACACGCAGTTCTCCGTGCCGCGCGGCCTCTGCTCGGCGCCGTTCGCGCTGACGATCAGCACGGCGACGCCGGGCGCCACGATCCGCTACACGCTCGACTGCAGCGATCCGCGCACCTCGACGGTCGCCGCGCAGGGGGCCACACCCGTCACGCTGACGATCGACCCGGCGAGCAACAACGGCGGCCTGCGGCCGATCACGCCGGCCGTCGTCGTGCGCGCCTACGCGTTCGCGCCCGGCCTGACGCCGACCAACGTCGACACGGTGACCTACGTGTTCCCGCAGCGCGTGCTGACGCAGACGCGGCCTGCGGGCTTCACGACCTCGGTGCAGTTCGACGTCGACCCGAACGTCGTGAACTCGCCGCTCTACGCGGGCCGCATCCTCGGCGACCTCGCCGCGCTGCCGACGATGTCGGTGGTCGGCGCCTACACGCAGGTGTTCGGCTCGGGCGGCCTGCTGCGCGGCAGCACCGGCAGCATCGAGATCCCGGGCTCGATCGAGGTGATGCACCCCGACGGCCGCGACGACCAGGTCGACTGCGGGCTCGTGCCGCACTCGTGGACGCAGCACAAGCGCGCGATCCGCGTCTACTTCCGCTCGAGCTACGGCAACGACAAGTGGCGGCACGACCTGTTCCGCGGCGCGGCGGAAGGCAACGCGAGCGGCGTCACGAGCTTCGACGGCCTGGTGCTGCGCGCGGGCTTCAACGACGGCCTGCTCTACCACGAACCGGCGCGCGCGGGCCGCTACTCGTTCTGCGTCGACGACCTCGGCCGCCACTCGCAGATCGCGATGACCGGCTTCGGGCCGCGCGGCATCTTCGTGCACCTCTACCTGAACGGCCTCTACTGGGGCCTCTACAACCCGGTCGAGCGGCCCGAGTCGTGTTTCTGGTCGGACTGGTTCGGCGGCAGCAAGGACGACTACTTCGCGCGCAATCACAGCGGCGTGCTCGACGGCAGCCCGACCTGGTACAACGGCCTGATCGCGGGGGCGGCGTCGTGGACCACCGTGCAGGCGCGCCTGGACGTCGCGAACTGGGCCGACTACATCCTGTACTGGACCTACTGCGGCGGCGGCGACTGGCCGTCGTTCAACGGCGGCAACAACAACTGGTACGCGGGCAACCGCGTGCTGCCGGCACCCGGCAAGGTGCGGTTCTTCGTCTGGGACTGCGAGGACAGCTGGATCAACCTGCCGAACCGCCCCGGTCCCCCGCACGACGGCGCGCGCATCGTCGCCGAACTGCTGAACGGCCCGCTCGACGTGTCGATCCTGTGGCGCGGCTGCCAGAACGTCGCCGACTTCCGGCTTCACTTCGCCGACCGTGTCTACCGGCACTGCTACCACGACGGCGCGCTGTCCGAGGCCGCGGTGCTCGAGCGCTGGAACCGCATCACGAAGGTCGCCGACCGCGGCGTGGTCGGCGAGTCCGCGCGCTGGGGGCGCTTCGACCCGCGCGGCGTCACGTGGACGCGCGACGCGGACTGGCTGCCCTACACGAACGCGGTGCGCGCGATGTTCGTCGGCAACACGCCGCAACTGGTCGCCGCGCTGCGCAACACGGCGGTGCCGGTCGCGCACCCGGCGCTGTATCCGAGCATCGAGCCGCCGCGGTTCCTGACCGGAGCCGTGCCGACGGAGATCGCCGTGACCGAGGGCGTCGTCGCGCCGGGCACGCCGATCACGCTGTCGCGCAGCTCCGCGGTCGGCACCATCTGGTACACGACCGATGGCACCGATCCGCGCGGTGCGGGCGGCGCGCCGGTCGGCCAGAACGGCGGCACCGGCACCGTGGTCACCGCCAACGCGCACCTGCGGCTCTGCGCGCGCACGCTGCAGGGCAGCGAGTGGAGCGCCCTGCACGAGCTGCGGCTCACCGTGCGCGCCAACCCGCGCCTCGCCGAGATCGCCGAGGTGCTGGCCGAGAACGTCGCCGGCCTCACCGACGAGGCGGGCGACCACGACGACTGGATCGAACTGCGCAACCACGGGCTGCTCGACGTGGACCTCTCGGGCCACCACCTGACCGACAACCTGGCGCAGCCGACCAGGTGGACCTTGCCGGCGGGCTCGATCGTGCGCGCGGGCGGGCACCTGCTCGTCTGGGCCGACAACGAACCGGGCGAGGG
>Ga0194127_10009101_pt1 | contig 10508 bp, 10 predicted proteins | sample TA2KigC100mmetaG_FD_148624 | JGI IMG/M metagenome (GOLD analysis project Ga0194127, IMG submission 148624) | Freshwater microbial communities from Lake Tanganyika, Tanzania - TA2015036 Kigoma Deep Cast 100m | ecosystem: Environmental > Aquatic > Freshwater > Lake | place: Tanzania: Lake... | reverse complement strand
AAAACCACAAGGCGCTCCCGTCGCCTCGCCGTTCGTCCCCGCCGCGCCGTCTCCGCCTGAGTGCAACCCATGTTCGAGGCGGAGCCCCGAGTCGGGCGGCAGGAACCGGCGGCGAGCCGCGCGGTAGGCAGGTCGATCGGTCCCGAGATCGAGCCTCGCCGTCCGGTGCGGTCCCGTTCCGGGCATCTCCGCGAGGCTCGCCGAGCATCGACCGCGGGGAGCCCGCCCGCTACACGGAGGAGACTCGCTCATGACCGGCACTCCCTCGCGCCCGGCGCCCTGGCTGATCGCGGCCGCCGCCCTGGCGCTCATGCAACTCGCGGTCGGCTGCGCAGGCCCCGAGCGACCCATCCCGCCGGAGCCGGCGACCTACGAGCTCCTTTCCCCGCAGGCGGCCTTCCAGCTGCTCCAGTCCGCTCCCGACCTGGAGGTGATCGACACGAGCGAGACCTTCTTCCTCCACCGGATCCCGCGCGCTCTCTCGTACCGCGTGGAGGAAGGGCACTTCGAGCTGGCCCTGACGCGGCTGGACAAGCAGGCCGCCTATCTCGTCTACGGGCTGCTCGGCGGGGACTCGGAGGCCTCGGCGCAGCGGATGATCGACGCTGGATTCGAGGATGTCTCCGCCCTTGAGGGGGGCATCGTCGCCTGGCTCGAGGCGCATCTGCCGTTCGAGACGAGCTTCGGCTGAGGGGGCAACTAGGCTGCCGGGGGCGGCCTGTAGACGCTATAATGGTAGGGGTCGCGACCGGCGCGTCCGGGCATCCCCGTCCGGCGGTCGGTCGCGCGGCATCGGCGGCCGTTCCCCCCCGGGGGGGGGCGGCGCAACGGCATCCTGGAGGTGGAGATGCGCGGACTCCCGGCGATCGGCCTGCTGATCCTGATCGCGTTCATCTTCTCGAGCGTCCCGGCCGCGGCCAAGGCTCCGGTCGACTGGCCGGCGGAGCTGGCCGGTCTGCCCCGCAGCGAGGTCGCTCCGCAGCTCGTCGCCCGCGAGGGTCACGCCTGGCGCTGCGAGCGGACCGGGTCGCTTCAGGCGGCCTATCACCTGAACGAGGGGCCCTTCGACGGCGGGGCCGAAGCGGCGGCGCGGGCATTCCTGGCCGCCTGGGCCGAGAGGCTCGGCATCGTCGATCCCGCGGCCCGGCGGCTGGAGAGGGTCAGCGAGGAGCCGGGCGGCTGGCAGGTTCGCTTCCTGCAAACGGCCGGGGGCGTGCCGGTCTGGCGCGGCGACCTGGTAGTCGCTCTCGATCCCGCCGCCCGCTTCGTGCGGGCGGTCATGAGCCACTACGACCCCTTCGTCGCCCGCGGGCCGGAGCGCGCCGCCCTGCTCTCTCCCGGAGACGCCCTCGACGCCGCTTCGCGCGCGCTGGGGCTGCCCGTCGACGCGCGCGATCCCGCGGCGCTGCGCGCGGCGCTCACCGACGAGCCGCGCAGCGAGCTCTGGATCGTCCGCCAGGGGGACGTGCCCGGCGGCGCGGCGCGCCCCGCCTACAAGGTCTACCTGCCGGCGCAGTCGCCGGCCGGCGACTGGCTCCTGCGGGTCGACGCCGAGACCGGCGCGATCCTCGGGGCGCGGGACTCGCGGGTCTTCGTCGACGGCTCGGGCTACACATTCGACCCCGATCCGCTGACGACGGCCGAGGTGAACTACGGCGGCAACTACGCCGACAACAACGACGCCGACACGGCCGAGCTGAACGCCGAGCGGGTGCCCAACGCCCTCAGGGACCTGACCTACTCGGGCGGCGTGTATCACTTGAACGGGCCCTTCGTGCGCATCGTCGACTTCGAGGCCCCCAGCAGCCCCCCGGTGACCTCCCCGGATCCTCACGGCTTCGTCTACACCCGCAGCCAGCAGGGTTTCGAGGACGTGAATGTCTACTATCACATCGACAACAGCCAGCGGCACATCCAGTCGCTCGGCTTCTTCAACATCCAGAACCTGTCGATCGTCTGCGATCCGCACGGCGTCAACGGCCAGGACAACTCCTACTACTCCCCGGGCAGCAACCGGCTCTCCTTCGGCGAGGGGGGCGTGGACGACGCGGAGGACGCCGACGTCATCCTCCACGAGTACGGCCACGCCATTCAGCACGCCATGGTCCCGGGCTGGGGCGGCGGGGAGGCCGGCTCGATCGGCGAGGGCTTCGGCGACTACTGGGCCGGATCGCACAGCGCCAGCGTTTCTTCGTTCCGCGACTACTGGGTCTTCAACTGGGACGGTCACAACAACTTCTGGGACGGACGGATCCTCAACTCGACCATGCACTACCCCGAGGACATGGGCGGGAGCATCCACAGCAACGGGCAGATCTGGTCGGCGCCGCTCATGCAATCCTGGCGCGAGGGGGGGCGCGAGGTGATGGACCGGCTGATCCTCAAGAGCCACGGCTACCTGGGATCCGGACCGACGATGCCGACGGCCGCCGCGGCGATCATGCAGGCCGACCTGGACCTCTACGACGGCCTGCACGCCGGCACGCTGGACTGGTTCTTCACGCGCCGCGGCTTCTTCCGGGCGAGCGACTACATCGTTCCGGAGATCGCCCACGCCGCGCTGACTGACACGGACGACGAGGGCCCCTATCCGGTCGTCTGCACGGTGGCCTCGTCGGTGCCCCTGGTCGCGGGCTCGGTCCGGGTCGTCTACGGGATCGACGGGGACTTCGCCGGCGAGGCGCAGCTGGCGCCCACCGGCAACCCCAACGAGTACGCCGGCGAGATCCCTTCCCTGGGGGGCGACATCGCCGTCACCTACTACATCAAGGCGAAGAACACGGATGGCTGGCAGGGCACGCACCCGCGCGGCGCCGAGCACACGCACCACGCCTTCCGGGTGACCGGCTTCTCCTCGGCGGACGGCCCCGCGGCGCGGGCCGACTTCGGCGCCTGGCCCAACCCCGCGCCGCTAGCCGGCGCGATCCACTTCACGCTGGCGGAGCGCGGCGAGGTCCGGCTGGCGCTCTTCGATCCCGCCGGGCGGCTGGTGCGCACGCTGCAGTCGGGCGAGATGGCCGCGGGCGCGCACTCCCTGGCCTGGGACGGACGCAACGAGTGGGGGACGCCGGCGGGACCGGGCGTCTACTTCGCCCGGCTGCAGGCCGGCGGGGGGGTTCGCGTGGAGAGGCTCGTCCTGACCCGCTGATCCGCAGCGACTCCGGCCGCGGCGCAGCTCTCGTGGGGCGGTCTTCTCTCCGACAGGAGGGGGGATCGCCCCTCTCCTTGGCGCCCGGCCGGTCCGCGCCCCGGGCCCACGCCGCCGGCGCTCGGCGCGCCGCGGCCCGCCCTCAGATCAGGACCGTTCGGGGCAGCGGCTTGATGAACTCCTGGCGCAGGCTGTAGGTGTAGGCGCCCTGCGCGGGAATGAGCAGCCTGTCGCCCTCCTCGATCCCCTCCCCGAAGTAGGCGCTGCCCCAGACATCGTGCGGCGTGCAGAGCGATCCGTGGATGTCGGCGGCCCTCTCGGTCGGCGCCGGCCGCGAGAGGTTGAGGACCGGGCAGTAGTCGGTCTCGAATCGCTCCCAGCCGACGGCGTTCGTTGCGCCGTCGGTGACGGCCAGGTCGGGCCGCTTGAGGTCGATCACCGTCAGCAGCAGGTGCATCGCCTCGTCGCTCAGCCAGCGGCCCGGCTCGCAGTGCATGGCGACGGGCGCGTGCGGCGAGATCCATCGGCGCACGGCCCCGGCGAGCGCTCCGGCGAAGAGCTCGAGGGGCTGCGCGGGGCAGACGAAGTGCGGGCGCGGCTGGGGCGGAGGGGGCTTGGGGCGGGCGCCTGCGGGCGCGGCCGCCGCGCCGGCGGCGCGGGGCGCCGACGCGTCCGGGACAGTGGGAGCAGAGCCGTCCGCGCCCCGTTCCCCGGCGGCTTCCCCTCGGGTTGCCGGATCCGTCGGGATCGATCCCGGCGGGGGGGCGTGCAGCCACTCCCCCCGCTCGGGCCAGAACCCGCCGCCGACGTCGAGGAACTCGAGCCGCTCGCCGGCGCCGGCGGGAAGATCAGCCAGCGCGCGCCCGAGGCGCTCGATGAAGGCGAGCTGCCGGTCGGGCGAGAGGTTCCAGCTCGTGTGGAACTGGAGGCCGGCGATCGTCACCCGCCCGCCGCGCCCCGCGGCGGCGAGGAAGTCTGGCAGCGCCGCGAGCGGGATCCCGAACTTGCGCCACAGCCCCGTCTCCTCGGTCGTCAGGCGCACGCCGGCGCGCGGGGAGGCGCCCGCCTCGGCGGCGATGCTCGTCAGGCGCCGCAGCTCGCCGAAACTGTCGAGGAGCACCGTCACGCGCGCGGCGTGGTGCAGGGCGAGCCGCAGCTCGTCGGGGGTCTTGCCCGGGCCGCTGAAGATGATCCGCTCGGCGCCCGCGGCGAGCGCGAGCTCGAGCTCGCGCCCGCTCGAGACGTCGAGCCCCAGGCCCTCGGCGACGAGCAGGCGGCAGACCTCGGGGTGGGCGTTGCTCTTGACGGCGTAGAAGACGCCCGCGCCGGGCCAGGCCCCGATCCACGCCTCGAGGCAGCGCCGCGCCCGCGCGCGCAGGGTTTGGGCGTCGATCAGGTAGAGCGGCGAGCCGTGCGCGGCGGCGGCGGCGAGGTAGACGGCCCGCCTCCGGAAGTGAGGCTCGACGAAGCGGAGCAGCTCCCGCTCCTCGAGCAGGCGGCAGTGGACGGCGCCGTCGCTGATCAACGCTCGACCTCCCTCGGGCACTCGCACGCGCGGGCGGGGCCAGGATCCTCGGGCTGCGCGCGGATCTCGACGCGCACCGGCTCGAGCAGCTCGCGGCACTCGCGGGCGAGGTCGCCCCCCGACGGCGCGAAGATCACGTGGCCCAGGATGCGCGAGTCGTAGTCGGCGGGGGGAAGCCGCACGGCATGCCCGGGGCGCGCCGTCCAGTGGCACTCCAGCACGCGCGGGTCGTCGCGCAGCAGCCGGTCGTCGATCTCCGCCAGCGTGCCCTCCCGGCGGGCGATCAGCCGCGCGCCGGCGAGCGGCCGCCAGGCGTCCGGGGCGGGGATCCTCGGCGGCCACCCGGCGGCGACATCGAGCGCGAGGCCGAGCATGTCGAGCCCGCTGCTGCGCCGGATCAGCGGCGGCAGGCAGTCCCCGCCTGGTCGCGGCGTCATCTCGAGCAGGCAGGGGCGGCCGTCGCGGACGATGAAGTCGACCATCACGAGCCCGCGGGAGATCCCCAGGGCGCGGGCGGCGGCGGCGAAGTCGGCCAGCAGGGAGGCTTCGTCGAGCGGGGGCGGCAGCGCGGCGGGCAGCGCGTAGGCCAGCGCCGTGCCCAGGGAGCCGCCGGTGTCCATCACCTTGCCGGCGACCCGGATGAGGCGCGCCCCCGATTCCTCCAGCAGGAAGTCGCTGCTGTACTCGGGGCCGGCGACGAACGCCTCCATCAGGAAGACCTCGCGCGGGTCGGGACCGTCGGCGCCGGCGCTGTCCCGCGCGTACATGCGCGCGTTGCGCGAGGCGCGGATGCGCGAGGCGATGGTGCGGAACGCGGCGCGGCACTCGCCCGCGTCGCGGCAGAGGAAGATCAGCTCGCTGCCGCTCCCGCTGAGGGGCTTGAGCACCGCGGGCCGATGACGCCCGAGGAAGGCGACCGCCTGGTCCTCGTCGACGATGCGCGCCGCGGCGGGGCAGGGCACGCCGGCGGCGTGCCAGAGCTCCTTCGATCGCAGCTTGTTGCGTGCCGCGGCGACCGCCTCCGGGGCGTGATAGGGGAGCCGCAGGCCGCGCGCCAGGTGCGCGGCCAGGAGCAGCGATTCGCAGTCGAAACAGGCGATGCCCGACAACCGCGCGGGCCAGGCGGCCAGGTGATCGCGCAGCGCGGCCCGATGCGCGGGCGCCGGCCGCTCGAGATCGACGAGCAACTCCTCGGCGGGATGGGGCGCGGGCGCGGCCGCCGAGGCGCGGTGGCGCGCGTCGGTCAGGAAGAGCGCCCGCTGCGGGTGGTGGACGCGGATCCAGTCGATGTAGTCGGCGGTCGTGCCGACGACGAGAACCCGTTCAGCGGGCATGGATCAGGCCGGGGCGGTCGGTCGCGAGCGCGTCCGCCGCCGCGGCCGGCCCCGGATCGCGGCGCGCCCGGCCGGGGCCGGCGATCAGGTACAGCGGCCGCGGCGCGAGGTGGAAGAGCGTCTTCCAGCCGAAGTCCCCGCAGAGGAAGTCGACCTGGGCGAGGCGTTCCGCGCAGGCGCGCTCCAGGTGATGGAGATTGATCACCTTGGCGATGCCGGGGTAGTCGCCGTGCGTGCCTCCGGCGAGGAGCGTGTAGACGCCCTGGTAGACGCAGCCCAGATCCACGGCCACCGGCTCGTCGCGGTCCAGCAGGGCGGTCATGCGCAGCCAGCCCCGCTCTTGCGCGAGGGTGAGCAGGTCCCGGAAGCCCCGCGTGAAACGCTCGTCGGCGAAGTAGGAGCGCTCGCCGAAGCGGGAGAGGTTGAGGGCGACGAGCGCGTCGAAGTCGGCCGGGTCGTCCCGGCGCAGGGTCAGGCGCGCCGACAGCGCGGCGACCTCCCGACGCAGCCGCTTCGCGGTGCGGTGCGAGAACGCCGCGTAGTAGTTCTCCATCTCGAATCCGAACGGCTCGGGATGGAAGAGGTAGCCGGTCTCGTCGATCGAAGCCTCCGGCAGGCCGGCGATGCCGTCGGGCAGGAGATAGCGCAGGTGATAGGGGCCGGGGCAGGCGGCCAGCAGCGCCTCCAGGACTCCCGGGTCTCGAGCGAGGATGCGGTTCTGCTCGAGCCAGGTCCGGCCCATCCAGGTTTCGCCCGGGAAGCAGCCGTAGGCGCCCGCCTCCTCGATCCAACTGAGCGGCAGGAGCCCGCGCAGGCCCAGTTCGTCGCGGGCGCCCACGAAGCGCAGCGGCCGGCGGAAGTGCTCGTGGAAGCAGGCCCGCGTCTCCCACAGGTCTACGGCGAGCCTGCGGGGGAAGGCCTCCTCCCAGAGGGCCCGGCAGGCGGCCGGGTCGCCGGTGATCTCGATGCGCCACATGGCTCAGAGCCTCGGGGTCGAGTGGGTGATGCAGCGGGACCCCCCGAAGTAGCTGCAGGCGAAGGTCTCGACCACCTGCGGGTCGTACATCTTGCAGCTGAAGACATCCAGGTAGACGGTGTTGGTCTGGTTGGCGAAGTGCGCGGAGATCAGCGAGGTCTCGATCAACTGGACCATCGAGTAGCCGGCGACGCGCTCGTCCTCGCCGAAGTGGACGACGAGGGTGTCGCCGAAGCGCTGCATCTCGATCAGCTCGCACAATTCGACGACGAAGCGGCGGATCCTGTCCGCGTCGCGGATCGTGGCCGGATCGCAGTCGTAGATGTCGATGCTGGTCGCCAGGCCCCAGAGGGCCGGTTCACCACCGGGGGCGGCCGGGGAAGCCTGGAGCGCGCCGGACGGACGCAGGCGCGGCGCGGCCTTCGTGGCCCCGCCGGCGCGTCCGGTGGTGACGCCGGATCGTGTCTTCACTGTGCTGGCCTCCTTCCCGCGGCCGGTCACACCGTCCGCGTCGGTCGTCTTGGCCGATCCGGACGGATCAGCCGGCCGGATCAGCCTGGCGCGCCGTCTCGGAGGGGATGGCCTCCTTGATGAAGCGCGCCAGGCTGACCACCATGGCTCCCCGCAGGGAGCGGAAGACCTCGTCGATGTCCTCGCCCCGCGGGGAGATGCTGGCGAACGAGTAGTAGCCCGAGACGAGACCGGCGACCGCGCAGGCGATGCGGCGCAGCAGCGTCTTGGGCAGGTGGTAGCGCACGACGCCATCCACCAGCCCCTCGATCGTTTCCAGGTACTCGAGGAAGGGCGTCTCGATGCCGTCGTAGCTCTGCTCGAGCGCCAGGTCGGCGCGGCCCTGGAAGAAGAGGACGAAGTCCTCCCAGCGCGCGCTGAAGAAGTTGATGTGCACCTGGATGAGCGTGTCGAGCAGGCTGTTGAGGTCGCTCTTGCCCTGGCAGGCCTGCCGCAGGGCGGCGATCAGCTCCCCGAGCATGCCGCGCACGAGCTGGCGGATGAGCTTGTCGCGCGAGGGGAAGTAGTGATAGAAGGTGCCCTTGCCGACGTCGGCGCGCTCCGTGATGTCGCCGATGGTGGCCAGATCGAGGCCCTTCTCGGCGAAGACCGCGCGTGCGGCGGCGAGCAGCCGCTGCCGCGTGGCGCTCGATCGGCGCTCCCTTCGTGTCCGCACGACCTTGCTCATCCGGACGCTCGACCCCCTCCAAGTCGACCGATCGGTCAAGTTGGGCATGGTCGTCGAAGTCGACCGATCGGTCAATCAGAATCCGCAGTCTCGGGACAATCCCTGCTGCGTGAGGGGGTTGGTCTTCTACTGGAGTGACTCCGACGGACCCGGCCAGCGGCAGGTCCGGGATACGGTTACCGGGCCGAGGAGCGAAGGGACCCGGACACGGATTTGCAACTTGGTGCCAGGAAGGGCCTTTCCGGTCCGACTGGCCCCACCGGCCGGGATCGTGGGACAATTCTGTTGCGGGCGCCTCGTTCAGGCACCCGCGGCGGCCGTTGGGCGACCCGCCTCCAGGGACTCGTCCTCGGCGCCCACCTCTCCCACCACCGGCCGGGGGCGACCCCGTCTCCCGGCGAAAGGAGGTTGCCATGCGCGCACCCCATGTCCTCGCGGGGGCGCTCGCCGCCCTTGTCGCTGTCCTCGTCTCACCGCCCGGGGCGCAGGGAGCGCTGCGGCATGTCCCCGCCGACTACCCGACGATCCAGGCCGGCATCGACGCCTGCGCGCCGGGCGACACGGTCCTCGTCGCGCCCGGCGCCTATGTCGAGAACATCCACTACCGAGCCGGCGACATCACCGTGGCGAGCCACTACCTGACGACCGGTGACCCCGCGTGGATTACCGGCACGCTGATCCAGGCCGCCGCCTTCGGCCTCCCCGTGGTCACGATCGCCGGCGGGCAATCGCGCGCCGCCCGCCTGTGCGGCTTCACGATCACCGGCGGCATGGGCGGCCTGGGGAGCGGCGTCCACTGCGTCGGCTCCAGCCCGACGATCGACCGCAATCGGATCACGAACAACTGCCCGCGCGACGCCGGCGGCGGCATCTACGTCGCCCTGGGCAGCCCGCTGATCGAGCACAACAGCATCTTCGGCAACTGAACGGAGAACTTCGCCAGCCAGTTCGGCGGCGGAGGGATTTTCGTCGACGCCGGAGCGCCCGACATCCGGCACAACCGGATCCACGACAACTGGGCCGGGCTCGGCACCGAGTACGGCGACGGCGGGGGCATCTGCGCCCTCTACGGCGCGCCCCTCATCCGCAACAACGAGATCTACGGCAACGTGGCCATGTTCCGCGGCGGCGGGGTCTACTGCGAGAACTCGTCGCCGACGATCTGCGACAACCGGATCCACAACAACACCGTGGTGTCGTACTACGGCGGCGGCATCGCCAGCCGCAACTGCGCCTCGATCATCGAGCGCAACGAGATCCTCGGCAACCATGGCGGCGACTACGGCGGCGGGCTGTTCTACTGAATCCCCGGGGCGCTCCGCAGGTGCGGAGAGAACGAGCCGCTGCGGGAACCGGTCGCCGGTCGGGCCCTAGCTCAGCCGCTGCGCCAGCAGGCGCGCGTGACCGACAACCTCATCCAGAACAACACCTGCAATTCGAGCGGGGGCGGCATCCGCTTCTGCTACTTCTTCGGCGGATTGCCGCGTCCCGAGGTGGAGCGCAATCTGATCCTCGACAACAGCGCCGCCGACGGCGCCGGCATCCACTGCCACGAGACCGACAGCCTGCAGGTGCGCGCCTGCGTGGTCGCGGGCAACATCGCCGGCCATCGGGGAGGCGGGCTGATGACCACGGCCTCCGGCATGGTGCCGCGGATCGAACTGCTCGGCTGCACCTTCCACGAGAACGAGGCGCACGGCCTGCCGGCGTCGACCTCCCCCCCGGGGGGCGGCTTCCATGTCGAGTGCGGCGTGGTTCATCTGGTCAACACGATCGTCTCCGGCCATGTGGGCGGCGGGCTGGTCTGCGGCGGCGATGCCGCGGCGGCCCGGATCGACTCCGACTACTGCGACGTCTGGAACAACGACATCGACTACCACAACTGCCTGCCCGGCCCGCACAGCCTGGCGGCCGACCCCGAGTTCTGCCTGGGGGGATTCCCGGCGGCAATCGGCGGCGCCGCGACCGGATGGGGGGAGACGCGCAGCGGCCGGCCCCGGATGAGCGACGAGGAGGCGCCCTGGTTCTGCATCCGGGAGACCTCCCCAGGCAACGGAACCGGGCGCGGCGGTTACGACATCGGCGCCGGTTGGGTCGGCTGCTTCTCGCTCGACGGCGTGGTCTTCTACGACAACTTCAGCGATCAGCACGACGACGGCTGGATCGTCGAGCAGAGCTGGCCGGGCCAGGTGACCGTGGAGGAGGGCGAGTACTCGCTGCGCTCGCTTTCCGGCGCCGCGCGCAGCCGCGTGGCCGACCTGGCCGTCGAGGACTTCGAGTGGACCGTGTGGCTCAACCCGCAGGAGACACAGCTTGGCGGGGCGGGG
>Ga0194127_10009087_pt1 | contig 10517 bp, 8 predicted proteins | sample TA2KigC100mmetaG_FD_148624 | JGI IMG/M metagenome (GOLD analysis project Ga0194127, IMG submission 148624) | Freshwater microbial communities from Lake Tanganyika, Tanzania - TA2015036 Kigoma Deep Cast 100m | ecosystem: Environmental > Aquatic > Freshwater > Lake | place: Tanzania: Lake... | reverse complement strand
TTTTTCGTACAGCCCTACCCTGACCGAGGTCACGCGCAAGACGGCCGAAGTATTCCATCAGGCGGGATTGAACTTCGGCATACTGTACGATGCCGAACGAAATGCCGGCAACGATGTACGCCGCGTCGGTGAAGAGGGTCTCTTCGAAATGCTGGTCGATAAAAACATGCAAGCCCTGGGCAAGTGCAAGTACGAGACCATCGTCACCACCGATCCACATACGTACAACACGTTGAAGAACGAATATCCGTGGAACGGGAACCGTCCGAATATTCTGCATTACACGGAATTGCTCGATCGAGTGATCTCCACCGGGCACCTTAAGCTTAGCAAGAAGCTCGACGCCCGTATCACCTATCACGATCCGTGTTACTTGGGTCGATATAACGGCGTGTACGATCCCCCGCGCCGAGTGCTGGCTGCCTCTGGTTGCGACCTGGTCGAGATGCACCGGCACGGTGACCGCGCTTTCTGCTGCGGCGCAGGTGGAGGGAGGATCTGGATGGAGGAGAAACCCGGCCGTGAACGCCCCAGCGAGATGCGCATCAACGACGCGGCCGCCCTAAGAGGAGTTCAGGATTTCATAGTGACCTGCCCGAAAGATGTGACGATGTTCCGGGATGCCGTCAAAACCACGGGCAACGAAGGCAAATTGCGGGTAAGGGATTTGATCGAGGTGGTTCACGAAGCGCTATAGTCTTCGTAGGAGAATGGCTTAAGATGATCGCGGTACCCCAGGCCGCATCGGCATGGATCAAGAAGATCAGGCTTCCGATCGCCACCAAGTTGACCTTGAGTTTTTTGTCCATCATACTCTTGAGTAGTCTGATCTTCACGTTCTTTGGAATTCAGATCATTAACAACCGAATCATCGGGGAGGCTCAGGAAAGGGTTCGTAACGACCTGAATGCCGCCAGGGATATCTACAAGAATCGCCTGAAGGATGTCGAGGAGGCAGTTGAATTCACGGCCATCAGGCTCTTCATGGGAGACATCCTGGAAGGCGACGTTCGCCAGGAATATCTGGAAGAGCTGCTGCGTTTCAAGGAGAGCGAGAATCTCGACGTCCTGACCATCACGGATGGTCGCGGTGATGTGGTCCTGCGGATCAACAATCCATCCGTCAGCGGAGACGATCAGAGCCGGGATGAAATTGTCCGGGTGGTACTGACAACCAGACAGGCCGCCTCGGGCACAACCATCGTTTCGGCTGAGGAACTGCTGCGGGAATCGATTGCCCTGTCGGACCAGGCGCACATCCTCTTCGTGGATACGCCCATGGCACGGGATCGACCGGAAACTGAAGAAAAATCCGGGATGATGTTGAAGGCAGCTGTTCCGATCTTCGATCCGGAGCGGAACTTCATCGGTGTGGTGTACGGAGGTATCCTGCTGAATCGTAATTATTACATCGTGGACAGGGTGAAGGCAACCGTCTTCCAGAATGTTGTGTACGAGGAGAAGGATATCGGTACCGCCACCATCTTCCAGGATGACGTTCGAATCTCGACGAATGTAAAGGACCACAGCGGTGAACGCGCAATCGGGACGCGAATCACAGAAGACGTGTACGAACAGGTCGTCCTCAAACAGAAGCCGTGGGTGGGGCGTGCCTATGTGGTCACGGATTGGTACATCGCTGCATATGAACCCATCCGTAACATCAATCACAGGGTCATCGGCATTTTGTACGTCGGAATCCTCGAACAAAAATATACCGATGCCCAAACACAGACGATCCTGGTATTCATTGGAATCACGCTGGCGGGGGCTGTGCTTACCACCTTCATCGCCTTGTGGATCTCCCGCCAGATCTCGTCCCCGATCCGAAACCTGGTGCTCGCCTCCCAGCAATTAGCCAACGGCAACCTGGATGCCAAGGTCGAGCCGACCAGCGGTGATGAATTGGGAAAACTTGCCTATCGTTTCAATCAGATGGCAGAAGCTTTACGGCAGCGCGATGAACGGTTGAAGGAGTTTACGAAAAGAAAGATCATGGAGTCGGAACGTCTCGCCATTATCGGCCAGCTGGCCGCCAATGTGGCTCACGAGTTGAACAATCCCCTGCAGGGGATCGTGACCTATTCCAGCCTGCTGCTCGAAAAGGATGTTTGCGACCCGCCTACGCGGCAGAACATCGAAAAGATCACAATCCAGGCGAACCGCTGTCGGGAAATCATCCGCGGCCTGCTGGATTTTTCGCGACAAAAGAAACCCGTCAAGACGCTCACGAATATCAACGATCTGTTGCGCCGCTGTGTTTCGCTCGTGGAAAACCAGGCGCATTTCCAAAACATCGAGATCGTCAGAAATTTCGATGAGACACTGCCGATGATCGTGGTGGACCCCTCACAAATCGAGCGGGTCTTCCTGAATTTGATTATTAACGCGGCCGATGCGATGAATGGCGGCGGGAGGCTCACGCTCACCACATCCTTTGGCCTGAATGAGCACAGCATCGAGATCGACGTGAAGGATACCGGCCACGGCATCAGCCTCGAAAACATGGAGAAAATCTTCAACCCGTTCTTTACCACGAAGGAGATCGGTCACGGCGTCGGCCTCGGGCTGGCGATCAGTTATGGGATTGTCAAGGAACATAACGGCGAGATCACGGTCGAGAGCGAATGCGGCAAAGGCGCGAAGTTCACCGTAATCCTGCCGGTGATTGCCAAAGTACCGGAAGTAACCAGCGAAACGAATGGATACAAAGTCGCGGATTTTGCTGATTGACGATGAAGAGGTAGTACGGGATTCCTGCGAACAGATTCTCGCGGGCGGCCCGTACGAAATCGCCTCGGCCTCCGATGGGGTGGCAGGCTTGCGCCTGGTCGAGGAGTTTCACCAAAATCTGATCTTCGTCGACCTCAAAATGCCCGGCATCTCAGGCTTCGAGGTGCTGGAGAAGATCAGTGCGATGGATCCAACCATTGTCATGGTCGTCATCACCGGCTTCGCCACGGTCAGTTCCGCGGTGGACGCGATGAAAAGGGGCGCCTATGACTTCCTGCCAAAGCCGTTCACACCCGAGGAGTTTCGCCTGATCACGCGGCGAGGACTGGAAAAGCGGCGGTTGACACTGGAGACCATCGCCCTGCGCCGTGAGAAGGAAATGCTGCGAGAACACTTCGCACACATCGTCTCGCATGAGTTGAAGGCTCCGCTGAGCGCGATCCAGCAGAACCTGTTTGCCCTGGAATTTGAACTGACCAGGGACCTGACGCCGGCGCAAAAGGAAAAATTCGACCGAACGAAGGTCCGCATGGACGAACTGCTGCAGATGATCAATTCCTGGTTAAAAGTGATCTCTGCGGATATTGGAAAATTAAAGGAAGGATTCAAGCAGGTCTCGGTCAAGGGTGAAATTTCCCATGCGATCGAAACCGTCCAACCCATTGCAGCGCGGAAGGATGTGGAAATTGTTACCACCATAGACGAGGACCTGTCTCCGATCCTGGGCGATGGACTCAGCCTGACGGAGGTATTCGTCAACCTTTTAGGTAATGCCATTAAATATTCCCGCGATGGGGGTCGAATCACAGTGACCGCCAAAGCAGAAGGTGGAGAGGATGTGATTTCCTTCAAGGATGAAGGAATTGGGATCAGCCCGGATGAGCTGCCCCATATCTTCGAGGGCTTTTACCGGGGAAAGGGCGGTCAGGAGGCTGCAAGCGGGCATGGTATCGGGCTGGCGGTTAGCCGGCAAATTGTTGAAGCGCACACAGGGACGATCCAGGTGGAGAGCGAACCGGGAAAAGGCAGCACCTTTTCCGTCCGTCTTCCGAAATTGAAGCTTGGAGAGCCCGTATAGGACCAGAACTCATAACCGAAATGGAGGCAAAACATGACTAAACGGTTGTTGATGATTGATGACGATCCGGATTTTGTGGCAGGCATCAAGTCCATCCTCGACAGCGCAGGAGAATTCGAGGTGGATGTGGCCTACAATCCCAAGGACGGGTTGAAGGCCCTGCAGACCAGGGAATATGATCTCTTGTTGCTCGACATTATGATGGGCCGCGGCGCAGAGGGTGTAATGATCGCCCGCAAACTGCGCAAGGACCCCAAACTTCGCGAAATGCCGGTATTGATCATCACCGGCATGCGCGAACAGATTGCCTTCCTCTTCCCAGGCGAGCCGATCCACCCACGCTTCGTGGAAGTGGACGAACTGGTTGAAAAACCGGTGGAACCGAAATTACTCCTTGAAAAGGTCAAAAGCCTGATCAAGACCGCGGAAGCAAGAAAGGTCAATCCATAGCAGACCCGCAGCCGCATGTATGATGCGAGGCAGCCTGCATCCTTGCAATCCTGCAAATCAGAGAGGCTAAACTTATGACAGAAACCATCACATTCCGCCAGGAGGTCCTTAACCTTCTGCATGCATCGGAGGGAAATCCCATCAACTTTTGTATCCAATGCGGAACTTGTTCAGGCACCTGCCCGGTGGCCGGGTTTATGGATCACTCGCCGCGGCAGATCATCGCAATGATCAATGCCGGCATGAAAGAGGAGGTCATGAACAGCAACACCTTTTGGTACTGCGCCTCCTGCTATCACTGCACAGTGCGCTGTCCGCAGGAGATCAATATCACGGGATTGATGTACGCCATGAAGCGCTACTCCATCTGGAAAGGCAAATACAAGGAAGGCTTGATCGGGCCAACCTTCTCTGAAGCCTTTGTGAAGATGATCGTCCGCACTGGAAGATCGTTTGAACCGGTCCTGGCACCCTCCTACATCTTTAGTTTCAACATGCGCGGTTTCCTGCAGGAAGTGCAGAACGCGACCGAGCTTATGCTGAAGGGCAGACTGCCCCTGCTTCCAGCCCGGATCAAGCGGCTGGAGAAATTCAGGAGCGTGATCGGCCGAATCATTCCTATGGGAGGCCTTGAATGAAAGAATATGCATATTACCCAGGCTGTTCGCTGGAGAAAATGGCTGTCAGTTACCACCTCTCGGCCGTGGAGACCACCGGCAAATTGGGCATAAAACTCAAGGAACTGGAGGACTGGAGTTGTTGCGGCGCAACCGCCTATTCAGGTATTGACGAGTTGCTTTCCCATACTCTCAGCGCCCGCAACCTGGCCATCGCCGAAAAGACCGGGCTGGACTTCGTCGCTCCGTGCAGCGCCTGTTACAAGAACATGTACTTTACGGCGGTGCACATGAGGAAGGACGCCGACCTGGCTGAACACATCAACTTCGCGCTGGAGGAGGATAACCTGCATTTCTCCGGGAACGTCACGGTGCGGCATCTCATCGAGGTCTATGTCAACGAGGTGGGACTCGAAGAGATCAAGAGCAAAGTAACCCGCCCTCTGGAAGGCGTTCGGGTCGCACCTTACTACGGCTGTCAAATTATGCGCCCCAGGAAAGACCATGAGGATGTTGAACAGCCTCAATTCTTCGAGGAACTGCTCGCTGCCATTGGGGCAATGCCGATTAATTACCCGCTCAAAATGCGCTGTTGCGGCGGTTCGTTGATCATTTCCAGCCGCACGGCCGCCCTGAGCATGGTACGTAACCTGCTCCAGAGCGCGGTGGATGGACAGGCAGATGTGATCGCGACAACCTGCCCGATGTGCCAGGTCAACCTGGAGTGTTACCAACAGCAAGTCAACCAGGAATTCGGCACAAACTTCAGCGTACCGGTTTTGTATTTCACACAGCTCATTGGATTGGCCTTTGGGATCACGCCGAAGAAGCTGGGCATGGGCAAGGAATTCGTCGCCCTGGCGCCCTCACTGCTCGCGGCTGGAAAAGCAAATCCCGCCCATTCCAAACCATGACATTATAAAAAGGAGCGAAGAATATGGAAAAAATTGGAGTGTACGTCTGTCATTGCGGCACGAACATCGCCGGCGTGGTGAACGTGGAAGAAGTGCGCGATTGGACCGCGAAGAACTTGAAGGACCACGGCGTGGTCATCTCACGTGACTACAAGTTTATGTGCTCCAGCCTAGGACAGGAGCTGATCGAACAGGATATTAAGGAGCAGGGACTGACCCGCGTGGTGGTTGCCGCCTGTTCACCGCACCTGCACGAAGCCACCTTCCGCAAGGCCTGCGGCCGGGCAGGGATGAACCCCTATATGTGCGAACTGGTCTCGATCCGCGAGCAAGCCTCGTGGGTGCATACGGACAAGGTCGCGGCAACCCAGAAATCGAAAGCCATCCTCTCCGGCGGGGTGCGCCGCGTGGAATACCACACTGCACTTGAGCCACTCAAGGTGTCGATCCACCCGGATACCATGGTTGTCGGCGGCGGCATTGCCGGCATCCAAGCGGCGCTTGAAATCGCTGACGCAGGCTTTCATGTGTACCTGGTCGAGCGGGAACCATCCATCGGCGGACACATGGCCCAATTTGACAAGACTTTTCCAACCCTGGATTGCTCGGCCTGCATCCTGACCCCCAAGATGGTGGATGTCGGCTCGCACCCAAACATCACCCTGCTCACCTGGAGCGAGGTGACCAAGGTGGACGGGTATGTGGGCAACTTCACCGTCACCGTTAAGAAAAAAGCCAGTTATGTCAACAACGATACTTGTACCGGCTGCGGTATCTGCTGGGAGAAATGCCCCAAGAAAGTTGTTGACAACGTTTACGAAGCCGGAATGGGTATTCGCAAAGCCATCTACCGTCCCTTCCCGCAGGCCGTGCCAAAGTACCCAGTCATGGATGTGGACACCTGCATCTACTTCGAAAAGGGCACCTGTAAAGCCTGCGAGAAGTTTTGCCCCACCGAACCCAACTCGATCAACTTCGAGCAAAAGGACGAATTCCTGGATATCCCGGTCGGCAACATCATACTGGCTACAGGCTACGATGCCTTCGACCCACACCGCATTCCCCAATACGGTTATGGGCGACTGCCAAATGTATTCACCAGCCTGGAATTCGAACGCCTGTGCAACGCGGCCGGCCCAACGGGGGGCAACATCCTCCTGCGCGACGGCAAAACCGCTCCCAAAGTGGTCGGCATCGTTCACTGCGTGGGAAGCCGTGACAAGAATTACAATGAGGGCTGCTCGGCGATCTGCTGCATGCAGAGTCTGAAGTTCGCCCACCTGGTCCACGAACGGACAGGTGCGGAGGTATACAATTTTTACATTGACATCCGCACTCCAGGCAAAAGCTATGACGAATTTTATCAGCGCCTGTTGGAGGAAGGCACGCACTTCGTGCGCGGCAAAGTCGCCGAGATCAGTGATGCCGTGAGACTGCCGGGCGAAGAGGGCAAACTGGTCATCCAGGTAGAGGATACCCTAACCGGCAACCAACTGCGTGTGCCGGTGGATATGGCCATTCTCTCCGTCGGCCTCGAACCCCGCGCCGACGCCAAGGAAGTGGCAAAACTCTTCGGTATCTCCTGCTCTGCGAATGGCTGGTTTACCGAGAGGCATCCCAAACTCGATCCTGTCGCTACGATGACCGATGGCATCTACATCGCCGGTTGCGTGCAAGGGCCAAAGGATATTCCGGCCAGCGTGGCACAGGGCGCCGCCACGGCTGCACGCGTGCTTGGCAAGATCCAACAGAAAGAGATTGCCCTCGAGCCGGTGCGTGCCTCCGTGCTTGAGGAAAAATGCTCGGGTTGCCGTATCTGTAATGACCTGTGCCCGTTCAACGCCATCTTGTTCCACGAGGACAAAATGGTCTCAGAGATCAACGCCGCCTTGTGCCAAGGTTGCGGCACATGCGTAGCAGCCTGCCCGGCCGGAGCGATCTCCGGCACCGGCTTCAGTAATGAGCAGGTCCTGGCGCAGATCGAAGGTCTGCTGTTGTTGAACATCAGTGAAGACGCGGTTCCCGCGTGAGGAGGAATGAAATGACCAATAACAAACCGTTTGAACCGGTCATCATCGGCTTCACCTGCAATTGGTGTTCCTATCGCGCCGCAGACCTGGCCGGCACATCCCGCACCAAATATGCCCCCAACATCCGCTTGCTCCGCCTGATGTGCTCCGGGCGTCTTGACCCGACCTTCGTGTTCAAGGCCTTAGCGAATGGTGCAGACGGTGTGATGATCACCGGATGTCATCCCGGTGAATGCCACTATCTGGAACAAAACTACAAAGCCCTGCGAAGATTTCAACTCATGCGCCGTACCCTGGAGGGACTCGGCGTGGATCCACGCCGGGTCAAACTGGTATGGGCCAGTGCCGCAGAAGGAGCCAAGTTCGCGCAGGAAGTCACCAGTTTCGTCGAAGAAGTCCGCGCGCTGGGTCCGCTTAATTGGGGCGCGGGCGAAAACGGCCGTGTGGCTGAATACCAATCTACCCCCCAGGAGGCGTTAGCATGAGCGACAAACCAAAATTCGCAATGTACTGGGCGGCGTCATGCGGCGGTTGCGAGATCGCCGTCCTGAACATCCACGAGAAAATCCTGGATGTGGACGCCAACTTTGATGTGGTCTTCTGGCCGGTGGCCATGGATGCGAAGTACAAGGATGTGGAGGCCATGGAGGACGGTTCGATATTGCTCACGCTCTTCAACGGCGGCATCCGCAACGATGAGAACGCGCATATCGCCAAACTGCTTCGCAGGAAATCCAAGCTACTTGTCGCCTTTGGCTCCTGTGCCAACGAGGGCTGCATCCCCGGCCTCGCGAATCTCAGCCCGGTTGAGGATATTGTCAACACAGCTTTCCACACCATCTCAACCGACAATCCAAACGGGATTCACCCCCAGATATCCTACAAAATGCCTGAAGGCGAAATCCGCATTCCCACCATACTCCCCAGACTCAAGACGCTTGACCAGGTTGTGGATGTGGACTATTACATGCCGGGTTGCCCGCCCGAATCGCATCAGATCGCGGCGGTGATCGACCTCGTCGTACAAGTTCTTCAGGGCAAGGCTGAACTGCCGCCCAAGGGTGCGGTCATCGGCGCAGGCAATTCCACCGTTTGCGACGAATGCCAGCGCAAACGAAATGTGAAGACCATCAACTCCTTCAATCGGATCTTCGGACAGGCGATCGACCCGGAACTCTGTCTGCTGGAGCAGGGCATTCCCTGCAATGGGATCGCCACGCGAAGCGGATGCAATGCACGCTGCCCGACGGCAGGTGCACAGTGCATCGGTTGCTACGGCCCCGCCGAGGGTGTCGTGGACTACGGCGCGCGTTTGATCTCTGGTTTTGCCTCGGTGATCAACAGCAAGGATCCCAAGGAGATTGATACGATCCTGGATGGCATCCCAGATCCCACTGGACAATTCTATCGCTTCAATCTCGCCGGTTCCCTGCTAAAAGCTGGCGCTCCCGCCTGGAAGAAAAACGGCGGCTAGGAGGTTAACCATGACACAAAGAATAACCATTGACCCCATTACCCGCCTGGAAGGTCACGGCAAGATCGAGATCTTCCTGAATGATGAAGGCGATGTCGCCAACACCTACTTCCAGATCCCCGAGCTGAGAGGCTTCGAGCGCTTCTGTGTTGGCCGGCCGGTGGAGGAAATGCCGCTGCTGACCAATCGCATCTGCGGTGTGTGCCCCGAAGCGCACCACATGGCCGCCGCCAAGGCCGCGGACGCCGTCTATCATGTCGATCCGCCGCGCACCGCCAAACTGCTGCGGGAATTGCTGTATTCAGCGTTTTATGTGACCGACCATGCCACTCACTTCTACGCGCTGGGTGGTCCCGATTTCGTCATGGGTCCCGACGCACCCGTAGCCGAACGCAATATCCTGGGCGTAATCCACAAGGTTGGGTTGGAGATCGGTGGAAAAGTGATCCAGGCTAGAAAGTACGGTCACACCGTGGTGGAGATGATCGGCGGGCGCAAGGTGCATCCGTGCACTTCCATACCTGGCGGCCTGACCAAGGGCATCTCCGAGGACCAGCGTAAGGAGCTCGTGGAGATGGGCAAATGGGCGGTTGAGTTTGCTCAATTCAGCCTGAAGATCTTCAACGATATCGTCCTGGGAAACAAAACCTATGTCGAATTAATCCTGGGTGATATCTATACCCACAAAACCTACTACATGGGAACGGTCGACTCGAAGAACCATGTGAACTTCTATGATGGCAAGGTGCGCGTGGTCGATCCGGAAGGCAAGGAATTCGTTAAATATGAAGCCAAGGACTACGCGGAGAATATCGCGGAACACGTAGAGCCATGGACCTATTTGAAATTCCCCTACATTAAGAAAGTTGGGTGGAAGGGATTCACCGACGGCAAGGATTCCGGAGTGTATTGTGCCACGCCGCTCTCACGCCTGAACGCAGCGGACGGAATGGCTACGCCGCTGGCACATGCGGAATACGACAAGTTCTACAAAACCCTTGGCGGCAAACCGGTTCACCAGCGGCTGGCGACGCACTGGGCGCGCCTGATCGAGCTGCTGTATGCTGCGGAACGGTGGGTGGAACTGGCCTCGGATCCGGAGGTGGCTTCTCCGAATTTTCACACGGTCCCGACCGAAACGCCCACCGAGGGGGTTGGAATCGTGGAGGCGCCGCGCGGCACCCTGACCCATCATTACACAACCGATGAGCGCGGTGTCCT
>Ga0194127_10009084_pt1 | contig 10519 bp, 9 predicted proteins | sample TA2KigC100mmetaG_FD_148624 | JGI IMG/M metagenome (GOLD analysis project Ga0194127, IMG submission 148624) | Freshwater microbial communities from Lake Tanganyika, Tanzania - TA2015036 Kigoma Deep Cast 100m | ecosystem: Environmental > Aquatic > Freshwater > Lake | place: Tanzania: Lake... | reverse complement strand
ATGATGTCACAAATCTGGGTTGGAATTATTATATGAATGAATTTTCTGCAGCAATTGGATTAGTGCAACTAAAAAAACTTGATAAAACAAATAAAATGAGAAGAAAAGTTGCAAAAAAGTATCAAAAGGAAATCAGTCTAGAATCAAAAATGCCTTATAATGATGGTTGTTCATACCACTTTTACTGGATCCGTGTAAAGAATAGAACAGAATTAAGAAAAAAACTCTTAGAGAAAGGCATTGAGACCGGTACTCATTACAAACCAATACACTCATTTAGCTTGTATAAATCCAAAACAAATCTACCAATAACGGAAAAAGTAGCAAAGGAAATTGTGACACTACCAACCCATCCAAATTTGACTGAAAATGATGTAGAAAAAATTATTAAAACTGTGAATAAATTTACATGATGCTGTAAATTCTAGGAAAATGAACCCAAATAATTTCAAATCACCAGAAATCAACATATCAAAAATTGGTGAGGAAATGTTTCAATTAATGAAAGAATTATTTCCAATTTGTAGAAGTATTACTGGAAATGGAGTACGCCAAACTTTAAAAATCATAGGAGAGCACATTCCATTAGAAACTCATGAGATCCTATCTGGAGTGAAAGTATATGATTGGACAATTCCAAAAGAATGGAACATTTATGATGGATACATAATTGATCCTAATGGAAAAAAAATTGTTGATTTTAAACAATCAAATCTTCATGTCTTAAATTATAGTACTCCTGTAAATCAAAAAATTTCTCTATCAGAATTACAAAAACACATTCATACCATTCCTGAAAAACCTGATCTCATTCCATATGTCACGTCCTATTATTCAGAAAATTGGGGATTTTGTATGGCGCATAAAGAATTTCTTAAACTGCAAGAAGGAGAATACCTTGTTGTAATTGATTCAAAATTAGATAATGGGAGTCTTACATATGGAGAATATTTAATTCAGGGTAAAAGCGATGAGGAAGTCTTACTATCTTGTTATGTCTGTCATCCTTCAATGTGTAATGATAATCTCTCAGGCGTGGTTCTTTTAACTATGCTTGCAAAGTACTTGAGAAATCTCCAAAACAATTATTCGATTCGTTTTCTATTCATCCCAGAAACTATTGGCGCCATAACGTGGCTCTACAACAATGAACATAATATATCAAAAATCAAACATGGCCTAATTGCTACATGTCTGGGTGATTCAGGACCTTTAACGTACAAAAAAACTAGGAAAGGTGATGCAGAAATTGACAGAACTGTTGAAGCAATTTTGAAAAAATCCTGCACCAAATTTAGAATTATTGATTTTTTTCCATGGGGGAGTGATGAACGCCAATTTTGTTCACCTGGATTTAATCTGTCAGTAGGATCGTTATTACGTTCAGTTTATGGTAACAATGAATTCCCTGAATATCACACCTCAGGTGACAACCTTGATTTTATGAATATGAAATCTCTGACGGAATCGTTTGTAACTTATCTCTCTATTTTATTTGAATTAGATAATAATCTTAACCAAAGCTTGGATAATGTAATAAATTCTAACTCACAAAATGATATAGTATCTAAATCAAAGCCTATCGACAAATATCTTAATCTAAATCCAAAATGTGAACCTCAATTGGGTAAGAGAGGAATATATCATCAGCTGGGTGGGCAAGAAAACATGATGCAACAAAGAAAAGTCGAATTTGCAATTTTTTGGATATTGAATATGTCTGATGGCACTAATGACATTGAGGATATTTCGAGAAGATCTGGCATCCCATTGGAAACTCTTCAAACTGGAATCGAGATTTTAATTAATGCAAATCTACTCCAAAAAATTGAACAATGACCGTAAATTTTGATGAGCTTATCTCAAATTTTAAGAAACTAGGTGTTGTCAAAGGAGATGTATTGTTAGTTCACAGTTCTTACAAATCGTTCGGCGGAGTTGAGGGAGGGCCTCAGACCGTGATTAATGCTTTAAAATCAATCCTGACAGAGGATGGTACTTTGATTGTTCCTACTTTTAATTATGATTTCTGTCAAGGGAAATCATATGATGTAAAAACAACACCATCGAAAATGGGAATAATCACAGAGATCGTGCGAGCTGATCCAAACAGTAAAAGAACACTTGATCCCGTCTTTTCATTTGCAATTCTTGGAAAACACAGAGATTATTTAACGAATCTGGAAAACGATCACTCGTTTGGAGCAAACTCAGTTTTCGAAAAACTTCGGGAACTGGATGCAAAAATAATGATCATAGGACTTGCATACAACGAATCTGTAACTTTTTTTCATCATATTGAAGAAACTCAAAGATGTGACTATCGATATTTCAAGGAATTTAGAGGTAAAATCATTGACTATGAAAATACAGAACGTGACTGCAAAATCACTTTATTTGTAAGAGATATTGAAAGAGGAGTCCAAAATTCAGTAGATACTATGGGGTTGATCATGGAGCAAGAAAATATTGTAAAGAAAAAAATAATTATTGGAAAAAGTGAAATAAAATTAATGAAAGCGAATGATGTTTACAAACGAACAGTAGCTGAAATGAAAAAAAATCCACATATTTTGATAAAGTTCAAAAAAGAGTGAACAAATTTTTGTTAGATCTTATATATAGTGCTTAGATTTCTCTATTCAGATGAAAATATCGAAACTTAATGATAATGCAAATCTCGGTGGACGACATTTTGAGTTTTTTAAAGAATTAGAGAATTATTTTTTGGATAGTGACGATACAATAATCGATAGGCTAGCAAATTTTCCAAAATATGTTACAAGACAGTCATTAACAAATTTTCTAGCAAAATATGAGATCTATAAAAAAATCAAAAATGTAAATGGTTCAATTGTAGAGTGTGGAGTTTTGTTTGGTGGAGGTCTGATGAGCTTTGCCCATTTTAGCTCCATTTTTGAGCCTGTTAATTATACTCGTAAAATAATTGGGTTTGATACTTTCTCAGGTTTCCCAACACTTTCAAAAGCAGACTTCACTCAAACACCAAACAGTCAAATGAAAAAAGGAGGATACAATGTAAATTCATTTAATGATTTAAAAAAATGTATAGATTTATTTGATTCAAATCGCTTCATAAATCACGTACCGAAAATCCAACTGGTAAAAGGCGATGTACGAAAAACAATTCCAAAATATATTAAGAGCAATCCACATCTGGTTGTAAGCTTACTGTATCTGGATTTTGATCTATACGAGCCAACAAAAATAGCATTACGTAATTTTATTCCTAGAATGCCTAAAGGCTCTATAATTGCATTTGATGAGATAAATGTGGATCAGTGGCCAGGTGAAACTTTGGCTGTATTAGATGAAATAGGAATCAAAAATCTAAGAATTGAGCGATTTGAATTTGCACCTTTAATGTCTTATGCTGTGTTAGAATAGTTACGGTAACTTGTCTTCAGATAGTAAGCCTATGCCAAACTGAATTTTATAGTCTTTACATAAGAATTCTCGGTGATTGAATTTTTTATTATTTTTAATTTCAGTCCATTTCTTTGATACGTCCTGCCATTCTCTTGAAGCAATATCGTGCAATGCAATAAAGCCATTTTTTCTAACAAGAGGACCAAAGTTTTTGAAGTCCTTGCCGACAAATGGTTCTTGATGATTTCCATCTATAAAAACAAGGTCAAATGGGCCTAGTTTTTTTGCATTTTCAACGCACCATTCTGAGGGAGAACTTCCGCATAAAACAATCAAATTCTTGTTTCTCAGATTTGCTACCAAGCTGTTATTTGAGGTATACGCAGAAAAATTGTCTACGACTACAATTTTTTCAAATTTAAAAAATTTATTTAATATTGTATTAGTTGAACCATTGCCAAATCCTATTTCCAACATATTATGAAGTGGACCTCTCGTTTTTTCAATTTTTTTCAAATAAATTATGAAATCAGCTAATTCCTCAGGTATTTGCAAAAGATGAGTGTAGGAACCGTCAAAAATTTTGTAACCCCCATGTTCTACATTGGCATTGTGCTTCAAAAACTCAACAAGGTCTTGTCGATATTTTTTGGTAAAGCTAAAATTCTCGAATATGTAATTGGATTTTTCCAAGTCAATGTTTTATAATTAGGATAGCTTTTAAATCATACACTTTGAAAAAGAAACCATGAAAATAACTTACATTACACAAGCTTGTTTACTGATTGAAATTCAAAATATAAAAATACTTAGTGATCCTTGGCTGGTTGGCCCTTGTTGGGCTGGAAATCTTTGGCATTATCCGCCACCGAAAAGGACTCCTGAATCATTTACAAATATTGATTTCCTGTATCTATCTCATGCTCACGAAGATCATTTTCAAATGGACTCTATTAATCGACTACCGCCAGAAATAAAAAATACCCAAGTAATAATTTCGGATTTTGACAAACCTTATTTTGAAAGAGCAATCAAAGCTGTAGGTTTTACAAATGTCAAAGTAATGGAACACGATGCATCTACAACATTAGTTCCTGGTGTAACTCTTGATATGATAAGAAACGATAAGGGTGATGATGATTCATCAATAATTTTGCAGGGTGATGGTTCAACAGTAGTCTGTCAAACAGATAATCTCATGTCTATTAACGAGGCAGAAAGATTGGGTCAAAAATACAATGTTGATGTCTTATTCACAATGAACACACAAACTGGCATGTTCCCGGCATTTTTTGATTTTCCCTCAGAAACCATGATGGAATTATCCAAAAAGAAGATAGATTCGACGGCTAGGTACAGTGTTAATATCGCAAAGGCTTTGAAAGCTAAAACAATTGTCCCATATGCATCTGATCTGTGTTATCTGGGTGAATTGTATTTTGCAAATGAGATTCATTACGCAGATAAAAATGAATATGTGAAACTCGTTAGCCAAGAACTACCGAATTCAACCGCTTATGTTATGGGCCCTGACGATTTTATGACAGTTGAAAACGGAAACGTGAAAATCAATTTGACGCCTCAAAAATATACAAGAAAAAACCTTGCAGCATATGCAATAGAAATGAGGGAAAAAATTGCAGAGATCGAAAGGCAAGAAAAGTCATACATCCATATGCCATTTGATTCTGATTTAACTGCACTACGAAATTCACTTGACGAATTAACCCAATCGTGGCAAGGAAATCGTTTTAAAGTTTTATGGGTGGTAGTTGATCCTAGGGAAGAAAAAACACATTTTTGGCACAATGTCCCCAACAAAACTTCAACTGATAAAATTAACAATGACTATGATCTGCGAATAGAAATTCCAAGTTATAGACTTCAACGATTGGTAAGAGGAGATTATCCTATGGGTGGAGTGACATTAAGAAATGGATGTATAAGATGTCATAGATATGTGAAAGAATTGACTGACATGGAATCTCAATATTGGGAGCTTACAATGAAAATTAAATATAAAAAATAATAGTTTGTATGAGTTTTTTACAATATCTGTTAATTCAATTTGCTGTTTTCAATGGTTCTGATATGCTTCACTAGTTCCTTTAATTGTGCTGTATCAATGGATGTTGATGCATCTGGCCCTTTAGAATATCTGGTCTTGACATGTTTCTCAATTATTATTGTGGATGATTTTTTTTGTTTTTTAAATGCGGTAAATAGTATTGATGCAGTAGTACCTAATGTATGATCAGAGAATCCGTCGAATCTAGTTGCCTCATTCCAATTAATTTTATTGAATTTCAACGGATAATCTGAAATACAGTAGCAAAATGTTGTAGGATTTTTAGCAAATATTTTTCGAATTTTATTTCTATCTCCACCCATACCCATACTTACTATGATTGGCTTGCCGGTTCTTGCTTTTGCGTTTAATGTTTCAATGGTATGTGGATCTCTTAGTAAACAAGTTCTGGAAGCAACTTTGTATCTTTTCACTTTTAGCGATTCAAGAAATTCTACTCCATCTGGATAAAAAACACTACAAAAAAACTCAATACCTGACTTGTCACATATTTTCTTAATTTGTTTGGCCTTTTCAAATGTCAATTCTGATTTCTTTATTGTTTTCCATTCTGGATGATCATCTGAATAGAGATCTCTTGCCCGCCACATCTGAAATTTTACAGCATCAGCACCTGCGGCCTTGCATTCCCTGATAATTTTTTTGGCTTTGGTTATACTACCTTCCCAATTAGAGCCAATTTCCGCTACGACCATCGTTTTCATGCTTTTATGCACATTGGCAAAGATTTTAACCATTTTATGCCTATTGTTTCTAAAAGATAAATGAAAAAAACGTCAGTTAAGCTAAGAAAAGTAAATCAATCTGATTTCAGATTTTTATATAATTTACTTAACGAAAGAGATCCAAATGCAAACATATCTCATAGAAAAATGCCTACCTACACTGAACATGTGAAATTTATTAAATCAAGACCATATTCAAAATGGAACATAATTGAATATGGCAGCCAGAAGGTTGGCTCAATCTATTTGTCTAAAAATGATGAAATTGGAATTTTTTTGAAAAAACAATTTCATGGGAAAGATATCGGTCAGCCATCTTTAGAATTGTTCATAAAAATGAATCCGAGAAAAAGATATCTGGCAAATGTTAATCCAAAAAACACCAAATCCAAAAAGTTCTTTAAAAAAAGTGGTTTCAGATTAATTCAATACACGTATGAACTCAAAAGATGATTTTGTTTTAAGAAAGTAATTCTGAGGATGAAATGATATTTGCTAACTCATCCTTTGAAATTTTTCCTACCAGATTGGAAGAATAGCTTTCAATCCCATCTAGTTTCATAATTCCTTTGTAAGTGTCATTTATTACATTTGGATGAAACATTGGATAAAGTGGATTTGTTATCATGTATAAATCATTGTACTCCCAGCTATACCTGATTTCTTCATTGCTGATAAGAGTCTCGTGTAGCTTTTCACCAGGCCTAATTCCAATCATTTCTTCTCCATAGTTCCCCAAAATTTTAGTTAAAGCTTCTTTTACATCAAAAATTGTGTAGGCGCGTGTCTTTGGCACGAATATTTCTGAGCCCTTACCAAGTTCTGCAGCCTTCAAAATAAAGTCTAATGCCTCTTCCATAGTTATGCTAAATCTGGTCATTTGATGATCTGTTATTGTGATTTTTTTCTTATTTTGTAACTGCTCAATGAACTTTGGGATTACAGAGCCGCTACTTCCCAAAACATTACCATATCGAACAGCTATGAATTTGGTTGGATGTTTTGCTGGATCTACATAATTATTTGCGGTAACAAATAATTTTTCCATTAATAGTTTTGTTGCACCATAGGTGTTAAGTGGGGACACAGCTTTATCGGTACCTATGCAAATAGCTTTTTTTACATTTGACTCGATACATGCATCTATCACATTTTGAGATCCGATTACATTTGTTTTGATTGATTCAAATGGATTGTATTCAATTTTTGGAACATGTTTTAAAGCTGCCGCATGAAAAACGTAATCTATGTCTTCAGTGGCTCTTACTAGTCGTTCCTTATCTCTAATATCTCCTAAAAAGAATCTTAAACGTTCGTCATTAAACTTTGATTCCATTTTAACCTGTTTATCCTCATTCCGACTCAGAATTCTAACTGTTTTTACATTTTTTTGCAAAAGTCTTTGTGTTAATGCTTGACCTAGTGAACCTGTTCCACCAGTGATTAGAATTTTTTTATCCTCAAACATAACACTTTCTTTATTACTTTTCTAAAAAACCTTACCCATACTAATTAAAAACTAAAGTGATTTCAGTATTGCAGCAAAATTTTCTGAAGCATTTCCAGGATAACTCAAAAATTTACTTACATAGTTACATGAGTTCTGTTTTAGGCTATTTTGAAGGTCAGCATTAAATATTATCTGTTCTAATTCTCTTTCCAAATTATCATTGTTCGTTAATGCGTGAATAGCTTTAGCTTTGACAAAACCAAATTCTGGAACCTTATCGGGGAATGTAATGTTCATCGTAGGCTTTTGCATAATCATAGACTCTAGTAACATTGTTGAAGTACCGTGGATTTCTGGCGATAGCACTATTACAACATCCGATTGGTTAATCGTTTCAATTACTGATGCTGATAGATATATTGGTATTTTAGAGTCTATTTTTTTTATAAATGCCTGTATCTCCTCATTATGCTTTAATTGAATGCCATGTAATTTTACGATAATCCTTACATTATTTTGTTTGTTAATGTATAGAATTATTTTCTTAATAGCTTCATTAAGCTGCATCTTTAATTTAGTCGATTCTAATCCTGAAATGGGATTGATTGGATTGGGGGCTAAGAGTACCGTAATAATTTTATCATCTTTCTTTTTATTAGAGATTTCGAAATAATCATCGTGTCTTGGACTGCCTGAAACGATAATTCTGTTTGGATCCAAGTCATATCTATCAATTAGATATTTTTTCTTCATTTCTCCCCACACCGCAATTCTATCTTTAAAATTGACATACGCAAGCTTATCAAATCGCTCTGTCTTAGGAATCCTTTCAACAAATCCATGCTCAAGTAATATGTGTGGATATTTTTTATTACATTCAAGAAAAATCTTCTCTGTCTCTCCTATCTCGTTTAAACAAATGATACAACGTACATCTAAGTTTTCAAGAACTTTTCTAGTGATAAAAATCATGTAAAAAAATACTTCAAGTTTTTTTGAATATGTCTCTATTATGGTCTTTTTTACAGCTTCCCAAAAAACACATTGCTCGATTTGAAATATCTGATTAAAAAAATCTGAATTATTCCAAAATTTTTCGAATCTCTTTGAATAATCTTCCATTATATCTAGGATTTTTTGTTTTTCGTTATTTGTTAAAATTTTATCAAAATTTAGAACTTTACATTTAGCTGTTCTTATAATATTCAGAGATTTAATATTCCAAAAGGCTGGACGTCTTCTATTAACTAATACAATATTGCCATTATAATCTTTCAACTCATGTAAAATTTTAGCAAAATATATCGAGTTAAATTCCAAAAAAATAATTGATTTTTTCGGTTTGTTATTAAGATCCAGCCAAGGATTAAAAAAAACTCCAATTGTTGATTCTAAAATTTTTTTTATCTTCAGATAGTTACTCTTAGACACTTTGAAGGAAGGGGGAATATTTCCTATGTTGTATTTTATAGTGATTTTATCCCATAATAATTCTATTTTAGATGAATTAGAGAAAAATTCTACTTCTATTTTTTTTTGAATTATTAGTGCATTGACAATACTCAATATGGAACTAGAGGAAATTATCTTGTCAGGGTTTACCTTTTCAATTATTCTTTTAATTGTAATTAGATTAGTTAATGTGGGCATTAAATAGGAAAGTAATTCATCCGAGTCCAATAAGTTCAACAGATTAATCCCTTCAAATACTAATTCGTTAGAAGAAACCTTTGAATGCCAAGACAAAAGTTCAACTCCCTTATCAAATATTTGTAATCGTTCTTCTTGGCTGAGTAGCTCTTCACCAATTTCGTGTGGGATTTTTTCAGATTGGAGTGTATTATGTGCTTCAAAATTGAGTGAAAAGACTACTACATGATTGTCTCTGATCACTTCTTTAGGGATTGAATTAAGATCAGCAGTGCTGCTAATTAAAATAATAGTCGGTAGCATCATTACCAGATTTCTTATAATTATTTATCCATGGCGTATCTGAGATATGTTCTCATTGTGTAATAATTCTTTGTTACATGAACATTTACGAATTTTATAATATGATATTCTCTACCAATTATAATCGATAAAATCAGTGCAAGCTTATTCTCAACAGGCGCAATGTATGGTAATACAAAATAAACTAATCCCAAATTATTTTTTAATTCACTCATTCTCAATAGTCGATTTAGCTACAAATTATATGTTCTCATCTTCGATATTATGCAATCAAGAGTTTGGTTTTGTTTTTAGTATTTTGTTACTAAAATGAGAGATATGCATTGAGCAATAGAACTAAGTATACATAGGTAACAGCCAAACCAATCATCCAAAAAATTGGACTCGGCGTGATTATGACATAGTGATAATTACGAACTTAATGATAGTTCATGAATTGTTAAATTCTCGCATAACAAAAATATTTCATATTTTTCGTAAAACGCCCAAATAATTATTACAAAATTTATTATGAATAAAAATCCATTCTTCTAATTTATCAATCTAATTGCATTTACTCCAATACATCACTCAATGTGTCACAGATTTTCTCAAATAATTATAAAATTATCTCAAATGTTAAAATACATAATAAGTTTACATTGAATTCTTAAATTCATTGATAATTATGTACATTATTACATTTCATAAAATTTCTTCCCAGTCGTTCGTTTGTTAATTTTTTGTAAGCATTTTTTGTAAATCCTATGATTGTATATCCATTTGGTTCGTAGAGAAGATCTAAAATACGATATTTTTCATTTAGATTTAATGATTCATATTTTGATTGTGAAAGTTTTGATTTAAAAATTTGAGTAATATTAGTTTGAGGTATGGATAGCTTTTTTTGTACATTTGTACCAGAATCAAATA
>Ga0194127_10009081_pt1 | contig 10520 bp, 10 predicted proteins | sample TA2KigC100mmetaG_FD_148624 | JGI IMG/M metagenome (GOLD analysis project Ga0194127, IMG submission 148624) | Freshwater microbial communities from Lake Tanganyika, Tanzania - TA2015036 Kigoma Deep Cast 100m | ecosystem: Environmental > Aquatic > Freshwater > Lake | place: Tanzania: Lake... | reverse complement strand
AAGGAATGGACCAGTAAAGATTTGACAGAAATAGGAAATAGTTTCTTTGTGGGTCGCTTAGTAATATTAAGAAAGCTATATGACCTTGAATTGACAACAAAGAAATATTATGAAGAGAAATTGAAATCGTGGAATAAACCTACCTTTGGAAGATCAAAAGAATCTGAAGGAAGAAATATTCCTAAAGAGATAGTTAAAGAGCGAGGTATAACATTTATAAGCTTAGCTTTTACTGCATATGAACAAAATAAAATCAACCTGAAAGAATTATCCGATTATTTGGGTGCAAAGCTTACATACATACCTAAAATAAAAGAACTATTGTATGGTTGATTTGATGAGTGCGGATTTATTTAGTAAAACCGCTTATGTAATTGACACAAGTGCACTTATAAATCTTCAAGAAAAGTTTGACTATGAAAATCCGGTCTTCAAGGCAATCTGGGAAGAGATAGAAGATTTAATATTAAGCGACAACTTCATTACAATTGATTTTGTTGAGAAAGAAATAATTGATGATTATCTCGGTCCAAAAGACTTTCTGATAAAGTGGATCAAACGATTTAAGAGAAAGAGAAAGTTTATTAAAAAAGTTGATGAAGCAGTAATTAATGAGACTATTCCGATAGTCAATGCTGAATACAATTCTGGTTTTCTAAATCAAAAGAAACTTGCTGATGGTAAAAACGAGGCAGATCCATATTTAATTGCCTATTGTAAGGTGCACGGTTTTAAATTAATTTCTGATGAGAAGAAATTTGTTTCGAATAAAATTCCCGAAGTCGCTAAGAAGAATGGTGTTCAATGCATCAATCTTAATGAATTCTTTGAGGAACGTGGATTGAAAATGGTTAGAAAAAATGGAAATTAATTTGTTTGTATTGTTCTTCGGATTTAAGGAAGAGGAGTTAGATTTTATAATTAACTATGATATTAAGTACCGTATGGGCAAAGATTCCGCCACAGCGGATCAATTAGAGGAAGAATAAATGTATCTCTCCAAATTTCAAAAGGAAATTGTTAGGAAAATCTCAAATGAAGAAATAAAAACGGTTATTGATTTCTTATTAATATTTAAGTTGGTTCTATCTAATGTAACGCCTAAAAAATCTGTTAAGGTTGGAGATACTAGTATTGAAGAAGGAGAGGCAGATTTTTTTGTTGATTCTATACACTACAAAATATTAAATCGACATGAAACCTATACGAAGCTAATTGATTTCAGAAAGGTTATTAATCTACTTTCAAAAGAAGAATTGATTGACATAAGCTTATTATCAAATATAACTTTCGGATATGTTGCTTATACAAATTATGCGAATGATATTATCAATCTTTTATATTCTTCCCGAAATACGTTCATTGTTATTTATAATGAGATTAAAAAATTTGAAAAAAATTTCTTAACTCCACAAGAGCGCAATCAAAGAAGACAATTATGGATTCCAATTATAGTTGCAATTGCAACTGTTATATTAAGTGCAATTATAAATTATTTTATTTATACTAAAGAGCGGGAAGTATTTATTAAAAATGTAAATGCTTTTCAAGATACTGTTAAAGTAAAAATAATTGACAAAAGTGATACAACTAAAAAATCTATTGAATAAATGATTGTAAACTATGTCTGAAAACCAAAACATGGAATATAAACCAAGCTGGCGGGATGATTACTTAAAAACAGTTTGTGCGCTTGCAAATACTAGAGGCGGCACTTTATTTATCGGCAAGGATGATAATGGAACACCTATTGACTTACCTGATTATAATAGGTTAATGGAAGACATACCGAACAAAATTAGAAATCATCTTGGTATAACAGCAGAAGTCAAACTGCAAGAGTTAAATCAAATTCATTTCATAGAAATATTTATTCAACCTTATACTGTTGCAATCTCATACCACGGTAAATATTATATCAGAGTAGGTACTACAACCACAGAATTAACGGGAAATTCTTTAACCGAATTTCTTCTGCGCAAATCCGGTCAAACATGGGATAACGTTATTGAAGAAAGAGCAACTTTGGAAGATATTGATCCGGGCAGTGTTTCAATATTTCTTGAAGTTGCAAAAAGAGCTAATAGATTACCGGAGACTGAAGGATTAACCAAAATTGAGTTACTTCAAAAATTACGTCTTGCAGAAGGTGAAAAGTTAAAACGTGCAGCAATAATTCTTTTCGGTAAAGATCCGGGAAAATTTTATCCTAACATATCAGTTAAGATTGGTCGCTTTGGTAAAGATGATTCTGATCTTAAATATCAAGAGGTAGAGGAAGGAAACATCATAAAGTTAATACAAGAGGTTCCTAACCAGCTAAATAGAAAGTTCTTTACAAAGCCGATTGCATTTGAAGGAATGCAACGAATTGAAAAAGGTGAGTATCCTGTTGCTGCTTTAAGAGAAATGCTTTTGAATGCGCTCGTTCATAGAAATTATTTGGGTTCTACAATTCAAATTAGAATGTATGAAGATAAATTTAGCATTTGGAACGAAGGAACACTCCCAGAAGGATTAACATTCGAAGCATTGAAAAGACAACATCCTTCTCGTCCTAGAAATCCCATAATTGCAGATGTATGTTTTAAAGGCGGTTATATTGAAGCTTGGGGAAGCGGAACATTAAGAATAATTAATTCGTGTAAAGAAGCATTCTTACCAGAACCTGAATTTATAGAAATAGACGGCGGAGTTAGAGTTACAGTTTTCAAAGATTTTTTAACTGAAGAGCAACTTAAAAAGTTAGGATTGAATGAGAGGCAGATAAAAGCAGTGATGTATGTAAAGGAAAATGGATCCATATCAAACAATGAATATCAAATGCTTTGTGGAGTTTCGGAAAGAACGGCTACGAGAGATTTAACCGAATTAGTTGCTTTAAATGTTTTGCAACAAATTGGTAAAACTGGAAAGGGTACAAAATATATTCTAAGCCGTCATAAAGACGCCAAAGACGCCACAAAGACGACCTGAAGACGCCATATGTCTTGTGTTTATTGGGTATGCTTAATTGAAAATGGGTAAATGATTAAAAGGGTTCAAAACGAATCAATTGCATCATAATTTTGATGTCTCATGAAAGAAGAAATGGATTTTATTATTAATTATGATATAAAGTGCCGCATGGGAAAAGATTCCGCCACAGCGGATAAATTAGAGGAAGTGTGATATGACATTCAATCCAAACAAACCATACAATGATTTACCTTTACTTCCACCCCAAGTAGACATTGACACAAAAGCGGTTCTTAAAAAAGCTATTGCTGCAAACCGCGCGCTTGCAGAGCTTAAAGGAGCATCGCGGCTTCTCCCGAATCAAAATATTCTTATAAATACTCTTGCCCTTGAAGAAGCCAGAGACAGTTCTGCGATAGAGAATATAGTAACAACATGTGATAAGCTTTTCAGAGCACTGGCAATTGATCCAAGAAAAATAGATTCAACAACAAAAGAAGTATTGAACTATCGTAAGGCATTGTGGCTTGGGTTTAGTGAAGTTCAAAAAAAGGGATTTATCTCTGCAAATATTATCACCGAAATTCAGAAAGAATTAATCTTTAACAATGCGGGCATAAGAAAATTATCTGGGACTGTTCTTGAAAATGAATTGACTAAAGAAATTATATATACACCGCCTCTCGGTGAATCAGTTATTCGCAGTCTGTTAAAAAATTTAGAAGATTACCTTAACTCAGATTCAAATGACGATCCACTCATCAAGATGGCGGTCATTCATTACCAGTTTGAGTCCATTCATCCGTTCTATGATGGCAATGGACGCACTGGACGGATTATTAACGTCCTCTACCTTGCAATGAACAATCTAATTGACTTGCCAATTTTATATCTAAGCGGTTATATCATAAAAAATAAAAATAATTATTACAATTATTTAAGAGAAGTAACTTATAAACGAAATTGGGAAGATTGGATTCTTTATATGCTTGATGCGGTCGAAGTAACTGCCACCGAGACTACTAAAAAAGTGAATAAGATTAAAACTCTCATAGATGAAACAGTTCAAGAGGTTCAGTCTAAATTACCAAAGATTTATTCTAAAGAGCTAATTGAATTAATATTTCACCAAGTTTATTGTAATATAAATTTCCTTGTAGAGAATAAAATTGCTTTGCGAAAGACGGCATCAAAATATCTTAATGCCTTAGTTTCTATCGATATCCTTAAACCCGAAAAAATTGGTAAGGAAGTGATCTTTCTAAATAGAAAGCTCTATAAACTCTTTAAGGATAGGAAATAGTTATGTACCCATTGGGTACACGTTCATTTTTATATGTACCCATTATGTGTATTTTTGCTCATAAAAAAATAGACGCTCCCTTTTGCTAAAAAGAATGAATCAAAGACATTTATAACGATTATTTAATTAAGCTGAACATATCTATGTATCGAATTACTGTCAGTTATGAATTATCTCGGCAATAAAGAAATATTAAACAACCACAAAATCGGTTTCCTATGTTCCCGCAAAGTTCCGGCTGACAGTATCCTTAAAACCTATGATTGGGCAATAAAGCAAAGAGACGAAGGTAAATGCATCATTTCAGGCTTTCATTCAAAAATAGAAAAGGACGTCTTTGAAATTTTATTGAAAGGGAAACAGCCGATTATTTTAATTCTTGCACGGAGTATCATGAAGCGTTGGACACAAGAAATTATTCATGCATTGGAGCGAAACAGATTATTAATTATCTCCCCGTTCGATAGCTCTATCAAACGAATTACTACAGAAACTGCAGCAAAAAGAAACGAATTGCTTATTACATTAGCTGATGAAATTTTTATTCCATATCAAGCAAACGACGGCATAGTACAAAAGGTTATTTCTGCAATAGCCAATCAAAAAATAATAACTTACCTTTAATTTACTTTTGATTAAATTACTCCAACCTCTTATGAAACCTCAAAAGACTTAGTACAAAGATCACGATACCAATAACAAACATTATCAGCATCTCATCCCAAATTTCTGAAATACCAACGCCTTTTAAGAACAAGCTTCTTAAAATTATCAAAAAATATTTTAGCGGAATAAAATGGGTTGTGAATTGAATTATCTCGGGCATATTTTCAATTGGAAATGTAAATCCAGAAAGGTATATAAATGGAAGCATCACAATGAATACTGACATCATCATCGCCTGCTGCTGTGTACGGGAAATAGTTGAGACGAACATTCCAAGTCCGAGTGTCGAAAACAAAAATGGAATGCAGCTCAAAAGGAGCAGAAAGAAATTTCCTTTTAATGGAACATTGAAAAGCAAAATGCCAGCCGTTACTACGATTATTACATCAATGAACCCGATGATGATGAACGGAACGAGCTTACCGACAATTAACTCCCACGATTTTATTGGAGTTACGATTAATTGTTCGAGCGTTCCTATTTCTTTTTCTTTCACAATTGCCATTGCCGTTAGCAATACTGTCATCAGCGTTAGCAGAAGTCCAATTACTCCTGGGACAAAATATTTCGCACTTATCAGCTCGGGATTGAACCAGACTCTTGTTTCAGGTATAACTCTTGCAAAATTCAATTCATAGCCAGATTTATCTTTAAACTCAATGAGTATTTTTTGATTGTAATTGACTACAATGCTCGACGTATAGCTCATGCTGATATTAGCAGAGTTCGCATCGGCTCCGTCGAGTAATACTTGAATTTTTGTCAACGCTCCTCTTGAAATGTTGTGCGAAAAATTCTTTGGAATTACGATTACAATATTTGCAAGCGATTTATCGAGGTAATAATCAACTTCTTCAATATTCTCTATAAAGTACTCTATATTAAAATAGCCGCTTGATTCAAATGATTGATAAAATTCTCTGCTCATTTGTGAGCTGTCAAGATCGCAAATCACAAGTGAAATATTTTTCACATCGAAAGTTACTGCATAGCCAATTATGATAAGCTGAAGTATGGGCGCAACAAAAATTATCGGCAGCATTCGAGGATCGCGTTTTAACTGAAGAAATTCTTTCTTCAAAAAATCAATTATCGTTCTCATTCCAACCCTTTTTTCTTAAGTATGATTACGGAAGCTAAAAATATCATAAAAAGAAAAATGAGCATATATACCATTTGCTCCCAAAGGTAGGAGAATCCAACTCCCTTTAAAATAATTCCGCGCAGCGCAGTTAAATAATATTTTGCTGGAATGATATAACTGATGTATTGGAGAATCACCGGCATACTCTTTAATGGAAAAATAAAACCTGAAAAAACAAGTGTTGGAAGAAGTGTAATAATCACTGAAATAAAAAATGCAACCTGCTGGCTGGAAGAAACTACCGAAACTAAAATACCAACACCTAGTGCAGTAAAAAGAAAAACAATTGTATAAATCAAAAGGAGAACAAGACTTCCTTTAACATTGACACCGAAAAAAATCCAGCCTGTAATTAAAACTAATATCGCTGCGAACAACGCAATCACACCCGGCGCTGAAAGTTTACCAATAACGAGTTCATACATCCTTATTGGCGAGACAATGATTTGTTCAACCGTATTCCTTTCTTTTTCTCTGACCATTGAGAGTGCTGTAGCAATAACCGCCATTATCATTAGAATGAAAGCTATCAATCCTGGTACAAAGAAGTTGGCTGTTTTCAATTCGGGATTATACCAGACTCTTGGTACAAGCTCAATGTTTGCAAATGGCAATTCACCGGAATTTTTTTCTTTTACTTTTTTTAGATTGAAGGTATTCGAATAATAATTAATATATCCAATGATGCTTGATGCTGTGTTCGATTCGCTCCCATCGATAATAACTTGGCATTGAACATTTTCATTCTTAAGAATCTTCTTGTCGAAATCAATCGGCAATATAAAAGCAACTTTCGCATTTCCGTTGTTTATGAGATGTTCGACCTCTTCATAGCTGCTCACATTCTTAATGATATCAAAGTACTCGTTGTTAGTAACCGATTGAATGAAATCACGGCTCAAGCTTGATTTCGCTTGATCCCAAATAATTGTTGGAACATGTTTAACATCGAGATTAAGTGCATAGCCGAATAAAAGCAGCATGAACATAGGCACAAATGTAAATACAAGAAGACTGCGTCTATCCCTAATGAACTGTATGAATTCTTTTTTTGCAATTGGAGCAATTCTTCCAAAGCTTGCTGCAATTTTTTGAAATAATTTCGAGTTAAATAATTGCATTAAATTCTTGATGCGCTTTTGTCTTCAATAATGCTGATAAATACATCCTCGAGTGAGGGAGTAATTTTTTCAACACTTTTAATTTCGGATTTAATATTGCTTGCGTATTTGTTAATAATAATTTTTGGTTCGATTCCAAATCGAAAACTTGCGTGTATGCTGCTGCCAAATAAAGTAACGTCATAAACCGAATCTTCTTTTTGAAGTGATTCCATTAGTTCAATTGGCTTATCTGTATCGATTCGATAAAGCTCCGTTTGAAACTGATTTTTTAATGCATGGGGTGAACCTTGTGCGACAATCCTTCCTTCATGAATCAACCCGAGAGATGTACAGTGTTCTGCTTCATCAAGAAAATGAGTTGTAACGAAAATCGTTATTCCATCGGAGGCAAGTTCATAAATCAAATCCCAAAAATCTCTGCGTGAAATTGGATCAACGCCTGCAGTCGGTTCATCTAAAAAAACAATTTTGGGATTATGAAGAAGTGCACAAGCGAGTGCAAGCCGCTGTTTCCAGCCGGTCGCAAGATTTCGAGCTTGAACGTTTTTCTTGCCTGTTAATCTCGAAATTTCAAGTGCTCGTTTCTTAGCATCGACTCGTAAGTTATTATTTAACTTATATGCACCTGAGAAAAAATCTATGTTTTCTTCAACTGTCAGTTCTGCGTAAAGCGAAAACTTTTGAGACATGTAGCCTATGTTTTCTTTTATTTTTTCCGGTTGAGTGATAATGTCAAATCCCGCTACTAAACCATGACCTGAAGCCGGCGGCAAAATTCCGCACAGCATTCTGATTGTTGTAGTTTTTCCTGCTCCATTCGACCCGAGAAATCCAAAAATCTCACCACGTTTAACGTCGAATGTAACATCGTTCACCGAAACAAAATTGCCGAACTTTTTAGTAAGATGTGAAGTCGTTATCGCTAAATTATTGTTCATTTGTTTTTGTCAGAATGTGAATAAAAACATTTTCAAGCGAGGGTAGAATTTTTCTGTAGTTGACGATATTGTAACCTTGCGAGGTAATATCCACAATTATTTTTTCAATCGATATGTTTGCTAACAGGTTCAACCGATCGCCAAACATTTGAATCTCCATTTCTGGGAATTTATTCTTCAGATGCATATAGATTTCTCTGATAGGACTGCATACAATCTCAAAGACGTTTTCTTTAATAACTTCTTTTATGTTCATTGGTGTATCTTGAATCAGAGTTTTTCCTTTATTAATTAATGCGACTTTGGTGCATCTTTCAGTTTCGTCCAAATAAGGAGTTGAGATAACGACTGTAATACCTTGTTTTAGAAGAGCAGATAAGATCCCCCAAAAATCTCTGCGCGAGACAGGATCAACTCCGTTTGTTGGTTCATCAAGAAAAATTATTTTAGGCGAGTGAATTAGAGTTGAAGCGAGTGCAAGTTTCTGCCGCATTCCACCGGAAAGTTTATCAGCCAATCTATTTCTGAAAGGGGTTAATCTTGTAAATTGAAGAAGTTCTTCTTTTCTCTCGTGATATTTTTTCACTCCATGTATTTTCGCAAAGAATTCAATGTTTTCGTCAATAGTCAAATCACCATAAAGTGAGAATTTTTGCGAGAGATAGCCGATTTCACGATTTATCAAATCTCTTTCGGTATCGATGTTGTAACCAAGAACTTTGACATTACCTGAATCTTTTTTTTCGACGCCAGAAAAAATTTTTATTGCAGTAGTTTTGCCAGCGCCATCGGGTCCAACAATTCCAAAAAGCTCTCCTTCCCTAACTGAAAGTTCGAAATCATCAAGTGCAGTTACTTGATTAAATGACTTCTTAAGGTTCTTAACAGATAATACTTCCTGCTTGTTCAATGTCACTAATTTTAATTTTTACAATTTCATATTTCATTTTATTAAGACGTCGCACTGCATACCTTGTTTTAAGAGCAAGTCATCGTTGTTGATTGAAACTTTCACAGCATATACTAGCTTCACTCTTTCTTCTTTTGTCTGAATATTTTTTGGAGTGAATTCAGCTTCGGGTGAGATGTACGAGACCCGGCCTTTGAATTGACGATCTTTGAACGAATCAACTTTAATAATGACTTCTTGATTCAAATGGATTTTACCAAGATCAATTTCGTTAATGAATATTTTTGTCCAAACATTTTGCAAATCGACTACACGAGTTAGAACAGCACCTGTATTTACGATTTCTCCTTTTTCATAATTCATTAAGGTTGAAAAACCGTTAATCGGCGATTTGATTATCGCATCGCTGATTCTTTTATCAGTTGCATCAACGGCAGCATTTGCCTGCTCAACAGCAGCCTTCGCAGCATTGATTTCCGATTGACGCGCACCCGTGACTGCTTTTTTCAAATTCTCCTTTGCTGCTGTAAATTGTGCTTCTGCGACTTCAACTCTAAGCTTCGCATCGTCAAATATTTTTTGCGAAACACTTTGTGATTTGAAAAGGTTTTCAGCTCTCTCAAAATCTTGTTTTGCATTGTCGTAATTCAACTGAGCTTGTTTAACAAATTCTTCAAGCTGGGCTTTATCTTCGGGTCTTGTCCCCTCAATTACTGTCTGATATTTTGCTTTTGCGAGGTTAAGCGCTGCAACTGCTTGTGCCTTTTGAATTTGAAGGTCGGAATCATCAATTAAAGCGATAACATCACCTGTGCTGACTTTTTCACCTTCTTTAATTTCAATATCAATCAATTCACCGGCAACTTTAGTTCGAATTTCGACTTCCGATGCTTCGATCGTCCCTGACGTTTCAATTTGATTAGAATCGTTTGAGTTCGAACAACCGAAGATGAGAAGTATAGTTAATATTAAGATTGGTCTTATGATCCGCATTTCAACTCCCGAATCTCAGTTATAAAGATTAACTGCATTAATCAATAAGTATTTAATGAAAGAGAAGCCTAGAATTTAATTTTCTCTAAACTTCATTGATTTAATTTTAATGATTTCTTGCTTTAGCATTTTATCTATTTCCATCAGTTTCTTAATCTCATCAATGTCAACGGCAGACTTCAATTGTGCTTGGTTTTTATAAATCTGTTTTTCTAAGTAATCTGATTTAAATTTCTTTATTAAATCTTCTGCTATTTTCCAATTTATTTCTGTGGTTGATTCTTCTGCAGGGTTGTAATTCCAAGATTTAGAGATTTTATATCTCTCAAAAACCAGTTCAGCTAAAAGATTTCGAATGTCTTCATCTTCAAGAATATTTAATAAATAATCTTCTTCAGGCTGATTCCCTCTTTCAAGCTCACGCTGGATGGCTTTAGCGATAATCTGAGTTTTTTCGTTTGTTAAATCTTCGGGCGGAATATGA
>Ga0194127_10009079_pt1 | contig 10523 bp, 10 predicted proteins | sample TA2KigC100mmetaG_FD_148624 | JGI IMG/M metagenome (GOLD analysis project Ga0194127, IMG submission 148624) | Freshwater microbial communities from Lake Tanganyika, Tanzania - TA2015036 Kigoma Deep Cast 100m | ecosystem: Environmental > Aquatic > Freshwater > Lake | place: Tanzania: Lake... | reverse complement strand
TTTTACATAGGTAAAATACCACCAGATGATTTAGCTGCAGTTGCATATAAATGGGGTGTTTTATATGATTCTTTTATTGTTGTTGATATAACCGGTGGTATGGGAATTGCAACTTCAAGAAAATTGCAAGAGATGAATTATAAAAATTTATTTATTGATGGAATAAACGTTCAAAATGTTTGGGAATGGGACAAGAAGAAATTAGAAAAAATACCCGGTATTAATTTTAATAATAAGAGAACACAAATAATTGCAGCATTTGAGGAACAAGTTAGAAAGGGTTTTATAATCAGATCAAATAGATTATTGAATGAACTTAATACTTTTGTTTATATAAATGGTAGGCCTGATCATATGAAAGGTTCACATGACGATTCTATTATGAGTTTATCTATAGCTCTTTATGCTGGTGATATATCATTTAATCAATTACAAAGAAATACTGCAAAAAATATTGCTATGATGGAATCATGGACTTTAGCAGAAAGAACATATGAACCAAATAAATCATTTTATTCTTATGGAACCGCTTTTGACCAAATAGGTCCGATGCAGATGAATAATAATGGGACTTATTATCCAAACAAAACAAACAGTCTTTCTAAAAACTTATATCAAGAATATAGTTGGTTATTTTCAAAACCAAAATAATCTTTTTAATTTAGGTAATTAAGTTTATATTCTAAAAAAAACTATTTATATACATGGCGGATCTAAATTTGACAGTTTTTCAGAAATTAACGAGAATGTTTGGATTTCCTGGTCAAAGTAAACCAGAAAAAACTCCTTCTTTTAATTTTAGTAAAGATGAATTATTAAAAACTGATAACAGAGAAGAATTTCAAAAACAACTTCTTCAAGCACAACAATCTCAATATATTTCGGACAAGTGGACAAAACTTGACCAATCGCTTTACAATCAATCGGTTTATTATGAGCCTAATAGATTGGCTGCGTATTATGACTATGAATCTATGGAGTTCACACCAGAAATATCCGCATCACTTGACATTTATGCAGAGGAGTCTACTACATTATCTGAAAAGGGTGATATATTAACAATCTATTCTGAATCGGATAGAGTTAAATCTATTTTAGAAGATTTATTTAATGATAGATTAGATATCAATACAAATTTACAAATGTGGGCTCGTGGATTGTGTAAGTATGGTGATAATTTTGTTTATTTGAAAATTGATCCACAAAAAGGTATCGTAGGATGTCAACAATTACCGAATATTGAAATTGAAAGAGTTGAGGGTGCAACTTCAAAACCTGTGTCTGATACAGAAAAAACACCGAATCGTGAATTAAGATTTATGTGGAAAAACAAAGACATAGAATTTCAGGCATGGGAAATTGGACATTTTAGATTATTGGGTGATGATAGAAAACTTCCATATGGGACTTCTATGTTAGATAAGATTAGAAGAATATGGAAACAACTTTTACTTGCTGAAGATGCAATGTTAATTTACAGAACATCAAGAGCACCCGAAAGAAGAGTCTTCAAAATATTTGTTGGTAATATGGACGATAAGGATATTGAACCTTATGTTCAACGTGTTGCAAATAAATTTAAAAGAGATCAAATTTCTGATCCAAGAACAGGTCAAGTTGATATGAGATATAATCAAATGGCTGTAGATCAGGATTTCTTTATTCCTGTAAGAGACCCTGCACAATCAAATCCAATTGAAACATTGGCTGGTGCACAGAACTTAGGTGAAATTGCCGATATTGAATACATTCAAAAGAAACTTTTAGCTGCATTAAGAATACCTAAAGCATTTTTAGGTTTTGAAGAAGTTGTTGGTGAAGGTAAAAGTTTAGCGTTAATGGATATTCGTTTTGCAAGAACTATTAACAGAATACAAAAATCATTAATTCAAGAATTGAATAAAATAGCATTAGTTCACCTTTATCTCTTAGGATTGGAAGATGAATTAAATAATTTTTCATTATCGTTAACTAATCCATCTGCACAATCTGATTTGTTACGTCTTGAACAGTGGAAGGAAAAAATAACACTATATAAAGACGCTACTTCAGACCAATCTCAAATAGGTATATTACCGGTTTCTCATACATGGGCAAAGAAAAATATTCTTGGTTTGAGTGATAACGAAGTAATATTGGATCTACAACAACAACGTCTTGAAAGAGCAATGGGATTTGAATTAACAAATACACAAAATGTAATTAAACGTAGTGGAATTTTCGATGAGGTTGACTCTAAGTATGGTATACCCGAAGAAGAAAGGAAGAAAATGGAAGATGCAGGTGGGGCAGCACCTTCTGCAGGAGGAATGGCACCAGATGGGGCAGTACCAACAATTCCACCAGCAGGTGGAAGTGAACCTTTAAGTGAAACAAAAAAATCAAAAATATTAGGTATGTTGGGAAAAGAAAATTTGAAATTTGAAGATTTATTTGACATGGATAAAGCCCAACACAATATTTATGAAATAGAAACAAAAATAAAAGACATATTAAACGATTAGAAATGAATACTTTTGGCTCAGTTAAAACAAAAATATTACAAAAATTATTGGAATCTTACAGATCTCAAAATAAAGATGAAATGAAAGACATTATTAAAACTATAAGTTCAAATAAGGATTTCAAAGAAATGTATTTGTTTTATGAAGAAGTGGAGAATAAATATATTGGAGATAATGATGTTGCCAGAATATATGTAGAGGAACTCACATCAATTTTAAAAAATAAGTTCATTACAATAAAAGAATTTTGTAAGACATTAAATGAAAAAATTGGTGATGTAGAGATATCAGAAAATGAATTATATACAAATTTAGATCAATTATTATTAGAGGATAGTTTAACGAATATAGAAAATAAAGTTATCGCCAAAAGAAAACTTTATGAACATTTAACAACAGTAAAAGAAGTTACTAATGTAAGTAAAAATTTACACACTATTCATGAAAATTTATTGAATTCAGTGTTGGCAAATAATTTTAATGTATTATATAGTAATTCATTAAACGAGGAACAAAAAACACTTTTGAAATCTATATTATCATTATCTACTGATGAATTGAAAACTAAATTAAGTGAAGTTAAAGAATCACTTATTACAAAAATAGATTTATTATTAGTTGAATCAACAGACGATACATTTAAATCAAAACTTCAAAATGTAAAAAGTGAGGTATCTAATATGGATACATCGAAATTTAACTACTATAGATTAGTTGAATCAACAGACGATACATTTAAATCAAAACTTCAAAATGTAAAAAGTGAGGTATCTAATATGGATACATCGAAATTTAACTACTATAGATTACTTGAATTAAAAAATGATCTAAATTAAGGTTATTTTTTAATTTTTTGAATGTAAATCGCTTTTAGAATTTCTTCCCTTCTTTTGACAGATTGTTTCACATATGTTTGTCTTTCTCTTAACATTTGAATCTGTTTTGTTCTTTGAACCTTTTGTTTATAAATTCTTAATGCAGACTCAATGTTTTTTTCTTTATTAACTTCAACTATGATCATATCAATAATTATATTACAAATATATTAAAAATTTTTTTGTTTTTAAAATATTATTTAGTATATTTTAAAAGCACCATAAAATATATAATATGAAATATTGATGAAAACAGGAAAGTATATCCATTTAGGATCATACAAAAACGTGAAGATTGGCTACGGAACAGTAGACTATAAAAATTTAAAAACAATTTATTTAAAATTAAATTCTTGGTTAAAACCCGAAAATGATACGGATAATTTTGATTATACAATTTTAAGATCAAAAAGAAAAATTAAAGAAATAATACACGATTTAAAAAATCAAAATTTTAAAAAACAATCAATAGTTGATTTAGATATAAGAACAAAGAGTATCAAATTAGAAAAAAGGTCTTTTATGAATTTGGAAATAACATTATACGTTGATAAACAATTTGATGTTAAATCAAAAGATATTAAAAATTTAGTTAAAGACGTTTTAGAACAAATTATTAATCACGGTTTGGAAAACAAAGAATTGTTTAATTTCTACAAAACAAAAAAATAATTCCGATTATGATGTATTTATAGAAATAATTTATTCTATAAATGAGGGTACTAGGACCAAATGAGACGGGCAAAGGAATTTTAATTGAATATGATGCTGGTCACATATCTCCCGAAGATAATAAAAAAATTATTTCTGAAATGAAGGATGTTGACTTTTCACAAGACATCGTCCTTTATGCTGTTTTACAAAAATTTGATACTCCAAACAAAAACGGAAGAATATATCCTGAGGTATTACTAAAAAGAGAAAACGAAAAGTATCAATCACTAATTAAAAAGGGTGGAGCTTTAAACGAACTTAATCATCCTTCTTCTTCACTTATCGATTTAGATAGAGTCTCACATTCAATTTTAGAAACATGGTGGGATGGAAAAATGTTAATGGGTAAAATAAAATTATTTACTTCACCAGGTTGGAAAAAAATGGGTATAGTATCAACAAAAGGTGATCAAGCAGCTATGTTGCTTATGAATGGTGCTACATTGGGAATATCATCTCGTGGAGTTGGTTCTTTAAAAACTGTAAAAGGTGAAAATGTTGTTCAAGATGATTTCGAATTAGTTTGTTTCGATTTAGTTTCATCACCCTCTACACCCGGTGCATACATCTTCAAAGATCCCTCTGAAAGAGAACAATATCAAGAACATATTGATGAAAAACCTATAGTAGACGACAGAATGAAAAAATTAATGGGAAATTTAGATAGATTTTTATCTAAATAAACAATTTTATATGGTTAGAGATATCGAAATCTAAATTTTTATCAATTACAAAGTATTTATATTAAAATAAATTTACACAAATGAGTGAAAAATCCATTTTAGAACAAGCCCTACTTCAAGTTCAAACACTAGAAGAGGCAGTGAAGCAAAATGCAAAAGGTATACTTGCATCTACAATGAAGCAGGAACTAAACGAGTTGCTTAAAGAATCACAAGTGGGAGAAGAGGAAAAGGTTGATAATATTGCAGAAGAAAATTCTAATGCAGAATTAAAAGAACAACCCGATCCTGAAGAAGAGGAAAAAGATGATATGTCAGACGAAGATGAGGCCGATGATGAAGAGGCTGACGATGACTCTGAAAATGATGACGACCTCGATAATGAACCCAAAAAAGGAATCGACGATGTTAATTCAGATGATGAATTAGACACAGATGATGAGATGGGATCAGATGATGAGATGGGATCAGATGATGAACCAATGTCGGCTGATGATCTCGGACCGTCAGTCGATGACGATGACGTTATGGACATGACCGGTGCAACAGATGATGAAGTATTAAAAGTTTTCAAGGCAATGAAACCAGAAGATGGTATTGTTGTTAAGAAAGACGGTAATCAACTTGACGTTGACATGGGTGACGATGAGTATATCATCAAACTTGACGACGATTCTACTGAGGAAGAAACTTCTATGGAGGAAGTCAAAAACCCTGAAAAAGATTGTAATGAGGAAGACTCTTCTTTAGAAGAAGAGACAATTTATGAAATTGAATTAGGTGAAGAAGACGAATTCACAGAAGAAAAGGAACCAAAAGAAGAAAAGGAACCAAAAGAAGAAAAGGAACCAAAAGAAGAAAAGGAACCAAAAGAAGAAAAGGAACCTAAAGAAGGGTCAATTGTTAAAAAAATTGAAGCAACTGAGGCTTCAAGAACTAAATCAAATCCACATGGTAATAAAGGTGAAGCAAAAAGAGCTGGTTTACCAAGTAAGAAGGTATTCAAAGCGGGTTCAGGTGTATTTGGTATAAACGAAGAAGTTGAAATCTTGAAAAAACAAAATGAAGAATATAAAAAGGCATTAGTGTTATTCAAGGATAAACTTAATGAGGTTGCCGTTTTCAATGCAAGTTTGGCGTATGCTACTCGATTATTTACAGAACATTCTACAACAAAACAAGAGAAATTGAACATTTTAAAGAGATTTGATTCAATTTCTAATATAAATGAGGCTAAAAACTTATTTAATTCAATAAAAAGCGAACTCGAAACAAAAAAACCTGTAACCGAGTCTGTAGTTGAAAAAATCTCTACCACTCCTCAACCTTCAAGTTCTCAAGAAATGTTGGCAGAAGCTAAAGCTTATGAAAATCCACAATTCAAAAGAATGAAAGATTTGATGAGTAAAATAAAATAAATAAAAACCAAAAATAAAATTTTAAAAAATGGGAGCATTATTAGAATCAGGTATGGTTGGTAACATCGGTCTTAAGCACCTTCGTGTTATCAAAGAAGATACCATTAAAAAATGGGATGACCTCGGTTTCTTAGAGGGATTAGAAGGTCATCAAAAAGATAACATCGCACAATTATATGAAAACCAAGCGTCTTATTTAATCAACGAAGCAGCTGTTGCTGATGCGTCTGGTTCTTTCGAGACTGTTGTTTTCCCTATCATTCGTCGTGTTTTCTCTAAATTATTAGCTAACGATATCGTTTCAGTTCAAGCAATGAACTTACCTATCGGTAAATTATTCTACTTTATTCCAAAAATATTGGATAGAGTTGGAACACATCATACAGAACCATTTGGTTATCCATCATCAAGAACTAACACAACTGGTTACACAGATTCAAGAAGTCTTTATGACAGATTCTATGAAGGTTCTGATGATGCGGATGAAGGTCTGTTCGACTATTCAAAAGGAAAATACTCTGCAGAAACTTTATCGGCTGACGCAGTTGTAACTTTCTCTAACGGCGCCGCCGCTGACGTAACATTCCCTAACGCTTTAACAGGATCAACTCAATCATCAGTAATATTGATGTTTTCGGGTTTCACAAAAGACGGTCAAGGAAAGTTAATCGGACCTAATGGTAACGCAATGGATACAGAAGAATTTTTAGCATCAGCTGAAGTAAAACTTTCAGGTGTTTCTAAAAACTTCAATGTTGTTACTCAAAAATATGGTAAAGGTATTGTTGAATACGGTTCAAAAGCAACTAAGTCAACTTTCCCTTCAGGTAGATTTGATGACATTTGTGATGAAGATGGTAAAATTTATGTTAGTGTAGATTTACAATCTTATTCAAGCTCATCAGGTTTCTCTAACGCAACAATCAACGCAGGTGCGGTTATCGGTGATTTCACATTAACATTTAGAACTTATGATTCTTTAGAATTTGAAGAGGAAATTGGTGAGGTGTCTTTTGATCTTCAATCAGTAACAGTTTCTGTAACTGAAAGAAAGTTAAGAGCTAGCTGGTCTCCAGAATTAGCACAGGACGTATCTGCATTCCATAACATAGATGCTGAAGCTGAATTAACAGCTTTATTATCTGAGCAAATCGCCGCTGAGGTTGACCGTGAAATTTTACGTGACCTTAGAAAAGGTGCTGCTTGGACATCTAAGTGGGATTACAATGAGTGGAAGTATGGTGCGACTGGTAACACTCCATTCTTGGGTTATACTCAAAAGGATTGGAACCAAACGTTAATCACAAAGATTAACCAAATTTCAGCTCAAATCCATAAAACTACATTAAGAGGTGGTGCAAACTGGGTTGTTGTTTCTTCAGAAGTATCTGCAGTATTCGATGATTTAGAATATTTCCACGTATCTAACGCAGCTCCTGAGCAAGATCAATACAACATGGGTATCGAGAAAATCGGTTCTCTTGCTGGTAGATATCAAGTATATCGTGATCCTTACTTTCCAGCTGGTAAAATCTTAATTGGTCACAAGGGTAAATCATTATTGGACGCTGGTTACATCTATGCTCCATATGTACCTTTACAATTAACTCCAACAATGTACAATCCATTTAACTTTACTCCAATCAAGGGTATCATGACTAGATACGCTAAGAAAATGGTTAACAACCGTTACTTTGGTGTAATCAATGTAAGTGGTTTACAAACATTCAGTTTGGATACTTTAAGATAATCATTGTCTTAGTATATAAAAAACCCTCGAGAAATCGGGGGTTTTTTATTTTTGGAATATCCCAAATTATTATTATATTTGCATAATGACTGAGGTTGATTACAGTAAATTAAGACAGGATGTCCTTGAAAAGATGATATACCAAAGAGGTATTGAGTGTAAAATGAAAAAGGACGAAATGGTTAAAATGTTAAAACTATATGATGAGGGAAAATATAGTCAACCACAGAGAGAAACCATTTACACTAAAGATGGAGAAGGTTATAATGTAGGTATAGACTTAAGAAATAAAGAACATATTTTACAAGTCAGTAAAATAATAGAAAAAAAAGAAGGTAAATCATTAAACAGATTTGCAGAAGATAGAATTTGGTATTGGATACCACAAAAATTATTATGAATTGGACAGAGTATTTTTTAGGATTGGCAGAACAAGTAAAACTAAAATCTAAAGATCAATCAACACAAATAGGTGCAGTTATCGTTGGTGAGGATAATGAGGTTCTTTCTACGGGTTATAATTCTTTTCCAAGGGGTTTAGATGATTCAAAAGAAGAACGACAGGAAAGACCTGAAAAATACTTTTGGTTTGAACACGCGGAACGTAATGCAATTTATAATGCCGCACGTGTTGGAGTACCTATTAAAGGTGCTACAATTTATTTAACGTCAGGATTACCTTGTATGGACTGTGCTAGAGGTATAGTAAATAGTGGTATTAAAATTGTTTATTGTAAAAAAGAATGTACCACAAAAAACAAGGAAAAATGGGTTGAATCTCAAACTAAAAGTTTTGAGTTACTTAGAGAATGCGGTGTGGAGATTTTTTTCTATTAATATTTTTATAAGATTTTCAACAATAACATCTTGAGTAAATCTTCCACTGTGAGAAAGATCACGAGCTTTAATATCTCTTTTATAGTCATCAAATATTGAAAGGTCGATATTCAAACCAATTGATTTTGTATCTTTGAAATTAAAATTTTCCCATGTGTAATTTAAAACGGGAATATTTAAAGATTTCCAAACATTATTTGCAAAATTTATCATCATAGAGGAATTAAATAATTGTTGACCACAATTATTAACAAATCCCATATAATACCACTCAATAAATTCATTATATGGATTTGATCCTTTTTGTTTTTTACAATGTGGAGAATAAAATTCAAAATATAACGAATCTTGATCCATAAAAGGTGCCAAAACTCTTGTTGTATGTGGCCATTGATAAACCACAAGTTTTGGTAATTTTTTATTATTATTTAATAAAAATTGTTGTAATAACATTGTATTATAAAACTGAAAATCTATACCAGTACCACCGACCCCTAAATTTAAAGTATCTAAATTTAATTTTTGACCTAATTTAATTGGCCAAATGTCTTTATATTCTAATCCAATTCCTTCAGTATACGAACATCCAAATGTAACAACATAGTCATCATTTATATCTTCAAAATTTTTTGTTCTATATCCCCATGAATTATATTTATATTCTATTTCGAGGTCATAGTAATACCAATCTTTACCTAAAAGATTTTTGTTTTCTAAATATTTTTCTTTTGAATCTGTAGAATGAAAATATTTGGTTTTGTTAACTAAATAATTATTTAGAATAATTGGTGTATTTTTATTTAGAATTGTCTTTTTTACGTCATCCACCTTTTTTTATTTATGAATTCCCTAATTAAATTTTTTATATTACCAAGTCCTACAGGCCCAATATCTCGCTTTCCATTTTGGTCCTGGATTATCACAATTATGTCTAGCCCTAAACGATTTTCTTCTTTCAGGATTATTTTTTTTGATTTTCATCACTTTACCTTTAGCGGATTTACCACCGAACCCAAAATTTACCTTAACCACTTTACCTTTATCATTTTTTACGTAAACCTTGAATTTCTTTATGTCCCCTTGCATGATTTTACCTAATTGAACTTTACGTCCTTGATATTCGGCTTCGTTTAATAAATCATCAGGTATGTAGTCAGTATCTTCCTCAGATCCTAAATCATCAGAATCTTCGATATGTTTTTCAATGTACATAATGTACATTTCCATATCAGTCAAATTATAATAATCAATATCATTTTCATTAAACCAATCAATAACTTCTTGTTTTTTTACAAATTTATCAATTTTTTTAAGTGTTTCTAATTCCTCAAAAGAAATCTCACTATTTAATTCTTCTATAACTAAATTAGTAATTCTTTTAAGATCGGATTCTGTAATTTTAATAATTTTAGGGGTTTTCATTTCTTCGTCAAATTTTGTCATAGTGGGTTTATTACCCTTACCTATCTTAGGTTCTTTCTTTTCTGCTCTTCTTTTTTGTGAAGTCATAGATTTTTTTTCTTTTTTACTATAAGAACTGGCAGTTTTTGGAGTATCTTTAGATACTTTTTTAGATGGTCTACATTTTGGATAGGATCTACCCTCGCCATCTTTTCTACCACAGGGTGGATGTTTACCATCTACCTTACGACTTACGTCCACCCACTTTTCCTTAAACCAACGTCTAAGGTCTTCTTTTAGGATTTCACCACTATCAAGGCACTCTTGAATATATTTCTTTT
>Ga0194127_10009077_pt1 | contig 10523 bp, 25 predicted proteins | sample TA2KigC100mmetaG_FD_148624 | JGI IMG/M metagenome (GOLD analysis project Ga0194127, IMG submission 148624) | Freshwater microbial communities from Lake Tanganyika, Tanzania - TA2015036 Kigoma Deep Cast 100m | ecosystem: Environmental > Aquatic > Freshwater > Lake | place: Tanzania: Lake... | reverse complement strand
CAACACCCATGCCAAGTCCCTGCCATATTCTAGCACAGGGACCGGCAGGCTGTCAACTAGGCTGCGATCACACCGTCCTCGATCACGATCTCGGGAGGCGGATCAGGAAGCTGCCCGTTGTCAACCGAAAACGGCAGGGGACGCTGGATCGCTTCGCCAACAGAAACAATGTTTCGCACATGGGAGTCAACAGTCCGCATGAGAACCCCGGAACGGATCGTTCCCTCCCTGCCCTTCTCGTCGATGAAGGCATAAACGTGCCGCGTCTGCTTTGCGTGTGCGATCAATGCCTTGACGTTCGTTGCATAACGGTGCCCTCCAACAAGCTTGGCAGCGGTGGTACCCTTGGAACGGATCAGGCGACGGAAGATGATCATTGTTTTTTCTCGTTTGCTGCGGGTTAACTGCCGGGGAATATTCTACAGGAGATCAGTAGTCGCTGTCAATACGCTCGTCTGCGTGATAGTTGCCGTTGCTGAGAACCTCTGGCCTGTACTTTGCAAGCTTCCACGCGGCGCACACCTTGCAGATCTTAGCAAGCGGGATGCCACGGGCGTCATACTTCCAGTATGCCTGAGACTGGTGACCGTCGATGCAGGGGTTCATGTTCATGCGCCTATTATACGCCGGAAATGCTGCGGGGGTCAACTACCCCCATACTTTTTTATTCTCTTGCTTTCCGTTGCTGGATCTACTAACATGCACGGGTTTACCCCGTGCGTGGGTGGAACTATTAGTTTTTTTTATTTGCTTTTATTTTTTTATTATGATATAATGCCAGCCGCGCCGAAGGCGCGGGGGCTGGTGCAATCCCCATGCCAACGGCTACAGGCTACAGCCCAAAGAACGAACGGGGATAACTGTCAACCTTCAAAGTGACAGGGCAACGAACAAATACGTCATCATCATTCATTGCAAGGAAAATGAAATCGTCACCGCTGAAACCAACAATCGTCTGTCCGAGAACTGGAGTGGTCATGTGCTTATTATACCTTTTCTTTCCTGCGTGGGTCAACTAAAAAATCTCTGTGCCGCGTACAGGAACGCGTCGATGATCATCCCAAAGGCGAGCGGACCTGCCAAAGCTTTCAATAGCTTCATTAACCGTGGTAATTTTGGAACGGATTAGTTCCTTTTCGATTGACTCAAGATCCCAACACTCGACAATCCAATCCCAACCGCTCACCTCGCAGTTATCAACCGCGTGCCTCAGAACCGCCTTTGCTATCTCGTTCGTGGTCATGGGATTATTATACCTTGTTTTTCCTGCGTGGGTCAACTAAAAACGCTCTGCCTGTGCATCCGTGCGCCGGTCATGGAAGATGCGGGCAATCTTACCGTAAAGATCCAATGCATCTTCCAGCGTGGTGATCTTGTGTTCCTTCAACCGTCCTTCGATCTCCTCACGGGTCCAGCACTCCACGATGTAATCCCAACCGCTCACCTCATAGTTGACAACCGCGTGCTTCTGGACTGCCTCTGCGATTTCGTTGGTGGTCATGGGCATGGCGATTATTTTACCACATGAGGGTGTTTGCTTGCAAGCCTTCAACCTTAACTTTATTCCAATCTCCCGTACACTTGGGGCACTTTGTCCGCATCTTATCAGAAGTCTGGCAGGGGGTCAAGCAACCGGTGCAAACATAGGAGCGGAGTACAATCTTGATTCGCTTGGGCTTGGTGGGCATGGGCTTATTATATATGGGGTGGAGCATGGGCACAAGGGGGGTGGTGAACGATTTATTTATTTTTTTATTGTTGCTTTATTCTTTTGCCTGTGATATAATGCCAGCCGCGCCGAAGGCGCGGGGGCTGGTGCAACCCGTATGCCAAGTGCCCACCTTATTCTAGCATGGGCACCGGCAAGGTGTCAACTAACTCTGAAAGATTCCAGCGTCACGCAAAAACTTTTCATATTGCTGAACCAAACGATCAAGCTTGCGAGAGGGAGGAATACCATTAGCTGCCAGCGTATCACGGGCAACCTGTGCAGCGTTCACCCGATTAGAAAACCGCATCCCAATCTTTCGACCGTGAGCGTCAAGCTTCAACGCCTTGCCGATTGCAATCAACCGATATATCTCGATGGAACCGCCAGTGATCATCAGGGAACCGTCTGCCAGCTTTTCGATGGACATTGTTTTTTCTTTCGTCCTGCGTTGTTTGCCCTGCCCGCCTATTATACATCCCCTCTGCTCTAGCTGTCAAGCTCCCTAATCATTTCAGAAACCTCTTTCTTGCTGATGCGAGGATCATGCCAAGAGACACGATCAGCGGTCGTCTGACCCTTGACAATCCCTGCACGGGCAAGGAAGTGCGTGTAAGACTTACACCCCTTGGCAAGAAAATAAAGATGTTCCGTGTTCTGAATATACAGCGCCACGTTCCACGTCCCCCCTGATAACCGCTGTCGTTGTTGTTCATGGCGCTTATTATAGACGAGGTGGTGGGCAGGGTCAACTACCTATTTATTTTTTTTTTATTAGTTGATTTCTTTTTTTGCCCATGATATAATATAGGCAAGCCGCCGCGTTTGCGGCGGCTGTCAACCCCTTGACGCACCCGTTTATTATATCCCGAACGGGCACGGGAGTCAAGTTTTTAAATCATGCCAAGGGCAAGCAGAACGGAAGGGCAACCATGCTCGCACCGCCCGTCAGGCTCAACCTCGCACCCTTCCTTACACAAGGCAGGCACAATCCCGTCACACACGCAAGCCTCAAGGAAAGAATACTTTTGATCCTCACCCTCGATGCCGTTTTCTGCACAATAGGTCTTGAAAGAGATACGGTAGGGATTAACAGGCTTCGCGGGAACGTTGGTCTGAGTATCCATGTTTTTTCCTTTGTTGTCCTGCCCGATGATTCTACCGCTTCCCCTTCACCTTTGCAAGCTTTGCCTTCTTTATTTCTTCGTCAATAATCTTTTCAACAAGCTTGATAGTTTTCAGATATGCCCTGTCAAGCTTGGCATATTCCTTGTCAAGCGTAACCTGAGCAGCGCGGATAGCCTTAGCGTTCTTGTTCATGCCCGCCATTATATACCGGGGTTCCCTTCCGCGTCAAGCCCATATTGCGTGCGCCAGTATTCCCGCTCCTTGGCACACTCGTTGCATATCATCTCGTCACAGACCAACCCCATATGTGAGGGGATGTGTGCATATGTGCGGACGTATGGGTGTAAATCCAACATACAGGGGTGGTATGCGTGACCACATTCGTCACACGGGACATATAGATGTTCTGAGAGGGACATGGTGGGTAGATACTAGCAGATACTTATTATCTTTGCAACCCTTGACATTCCAGCCGCCCTTTTCGGGCGGCTAGCAAACAACGTGCCAACAGGTATCCCTTGCTTTCCCTGTTGACTCTAGTGGTAGGATGCTGTAGGGACGGGCTACAGCAAGGGACCACGTTTTTTTACTTGACTTCTAATCCACCCAACGATAACCCTCGGGAGGTGCAACATTCCGCAGATTTTCCGTATAGGTGACAATGTAAGGCTTGATCTCACTCATGCTTACATCCCCCATCTCTGTCTCGTATCCCATGACAAGAGCAAACCTATAATCGCTGCCCTTCTCGTTGTCAAGGATATAATACTCCCAAAAGTTCTTAGTGATCGCGTGACCATAAACCGTGTGAGTATCGCTTCCGTCAACGTGCTGGATCTTGCGAGGCATGGTGGACCTATTATATATCGCGTGTGTATATAAGGAAAGAAAAAAAGTTGAGCGAGGGGGTGGGTGGGTGGAAGGTTATTTATTTTTTTTAGTGTAAGACCCCCATGCCATAAGAATATAATGCAAAGACCGCGCCAACTACTATGATGGATACCACTCCCATCAGTACCGCATCGTTTACCTGATCCATTTTAACAACGAACTTATCCATTGTCAACCCTCTTATAAAAACCGTTGCTGAGATTAACGTGGCGGTATTGCTCCCTGCCATCGTCCAGATATTCTACCACAAGCGCGTGTGTCTCGTCAACGGGAATGTTCTCACGCTGGGGACGAGCGCGCTTTGCCATCCACGGCTTCAATGCTTCTACGCTAGCAGGAAAGAGATCCTTTGCAAAGCGAAACGTGATCGTGCGAAGCGTATTGTCAAGCTTGTAGAAGTGACCGACATAAAGAGGAGCGTTCATACTTTTTGTTTCCTTTCGTTGTTGGTTAGATTCTACCATTCACCATTGTCACGGTCAAGCTTCCAATCACGGGATCCCTTCCGATTCTTTTCCCGCTTGATATCCTTATGCACGCCTGCCTTGGTTGCGCCGTTAATCAACATGAGCTGATACAGATCCCGTGACACATCATGCTCGCGCTTATCCTTATAGGTCTTTCCCATATTATACTCCCTCACGCCAAAGGTCGCAAGTAAAATCGACCTCGTTAGGATACCGCAACATCATTTGACGCAACGCACCATCCCTGTTAAATGCGAGGATATAATATCCCTCCCTAGCACTCATGTCAAGAAATCCAAGCGAACCCTTTTTGTAAATGCTATTGCGCGTGCAGCGGTACTCGTTAAGCTTTTCGTTGTCGGTCATATGCTTATTATAGGGTGGGAGGGATCTACTTGCAAGCCTTTATTTCTTTTTTCTTTTCTCTTGACAGCCTGCTAGCTTTATGATATGATACGGGCGGCTAGGCTGGCGGCTGCCACCCTACACTCCCCCCGCCTATTCTAGCACGGGGGGAAACCCCTGTCAATATGTATCAGCTAAAAAACTTCGATTGTGCATCTGTCAATTTCTTGACGCCATGATACACTAGACCGATCTTAACTTCACCATTGATAGCGGGCAGATCGTCCACGTTGCCGTCAACGTATCCCGCTGCAATACGAGCATCATGGTCCGAAAAGATACGGGAGTGAGGCATGGAAAGGTTCACTCGATCATCATACTTCCCGCCAAGGGATTGCACAAGCTTAAAGTTAGCAGGAAGGTTAGAGTGAAGGTCAAGGTGCAAGCTTTTGGTGTAGGCATAGAACGTGCAAGAGGCGAAACGATCTGCCGCAAGCTTCCATGCGTCAAGGTAAGACTGGGTGTGGAAATCCCCGCTATCGTGGATCCGCACACAGTTATACTTGCGCGAGATCTCCGTCAGATCCGAGATAAGCATATCACGGAAGTTAGCCTGAAAGGAAGCCTGAAGATTAAAAAGACGTGCCTCCCGAACATTCTTAAAGAGATATGTCCCTTGTTTGGCATAGCAGACACCACGGCACGCGCTAGCACCGGGACAGCTATTGACGCCGTTCATATCAGTATCAGCGGAGATCCCATAACCGACAATCTTAAGGGATTCACCGGAGGTCTTGACAAGCTTGCTATTGCCAAACGTCCACTTGAGGTTCATGCCGTTGTTGGTCATGGGGATATTATACCTTAGCGCCGTTCTATATGCAAGCGGGGGATCCGTTGCTTTTTCTTTTTTGTGATCGGCGCCCCACCATTCTCTCATGCCTTGCCCTTGTTTGCAAGCGTAGGAAAATCTTTTTTTTGCCCTTGACATGGCGGCTGGATTGTGATCTAATGGTGGGTTTCTCTTTTACCCGTGACCATACATGACCATACGTTAACATATGTAGGCAACGATATATGGCAATATGTTTCACTACATTGACCCACATGGGATCTGTGGTTAAGCTATTCGGTTGCCGCTGTGGGCATATGGCAACGTATGGTCACATAATGTAGTGTCATGTATCGTCCACAACATTAGAATCTTTTTCACCTTCCATGGGTGTTGGGCACTCTGTTGCCTCGCACGTTGCCATATCTGGGATAGGTGCCTCCACACTCTTGCCGTCATTCTGGACAGTCTCAACACTACCATCGGCATAATAGATTGCCATGTATGGAATCTTTGGCGACAACCATACCATATAGTCTCTGCAATTCAAACGATATTCATCATATTCCTCACGAGAATATTCCAAAGAATGACGACTCCAGCGGGGTCCACAACAAGGGCAATCCATATCTGAGGAACCTTTAAAGTAAATTCCCTCAATCCCCTCTGCCCGTGTCAATGCCCCTATTACATCATCTGCCTCAATAAAAACTTCACGGGCAGGCTTGAGAAACTTGCCATAGCTGTTGTTCTGGCGAAACAAATAAAACATAGGTATCTCTCCTTATATACGCGCACATATATGTGTCGCGCACCCCCTACCCCCCTAGTCTACTAGAAGGTACTAGGCAGGGTAAAGTGCCAGCCCCCACGCCTGCCTATATATGGCTTTATATATATAGGCAGGCGGCTAGCTTCCTATTTAATATCATTAATAGGGCTTGACTTTTTTATTTTTTTTCATCAAGGGGGTGGGGGGCTACTGGGTGGTCATTTACAATCTTATACCTTTCGCCCACCACCTGTCAAGCTTCCTCTACTTGCTCTAGGTGCTTCCCCTCTACCCAATAGGTAGAGGATACATAAGGATTATTAACTGGACTTAGCAAGTAAACATCTTTATTATATCTGCATTGAAGCACTATAGCATAGATAGGATCTGGCAAATCAAATACTTTTGCTAATACTGGATCCCTGCTGGAGCGTATTATAACTATGTCTCCCTTGCTAAGTCTAGTAGACATATTTACTTCTTGCGGTTCTTGCTCATGTTCTTGCGCTTCTTACTACCAATCTTACGACGACCCTTACGGGGACGATTCTTGGACGGATGACCCATTTTTATCTCCTTTTCTTTGGTCTATTCTTATACAACCAACTACTTACTACATATGGATACTACTAAACCTTGCCGCGTATGTCAACAACAAAAACTGCTTTCTGATTTCAACAAAGACAATTCTAAAAAGGATGGTTAGCAAAGTATATGCCGCCCCTGCAAACATCTTGAAAGCAAGTTCAAAGAAGGTATGACATGGGATAACCACGGTGAATGGCACATTGTCCATATCATACCTCAATCTTGGTTGCCGTTCAATAGCATTGATGATGATAACTTTATTAAGTGTTGGAGTTTAAACAATCTCCAACCTTTATGGGCTAAAGAGAATATTTCTAAGCAAGATAGATATGCTGGATAATCTATCTTACACTACATCCCATCCATTCGCAAGCCTTTAATATACCGCCGATAACTAATAGCCAGAATATCATATCCAATCCATCAAAGTCACGGACATTAGTATATGTTATATCTCTTGTGCAATGTGGACAGACTCTTGCACCTGTTGGTATCTCCATCCTGCATTGTTCGCATATCATATCTTAGCCTGTAACCCAAGGCTTGTCAACAGGTTCCAATGCTCTTTCAACCAATATATTTCATCTGTCCTGTAGTAGCATATCTCCCCACCTAGCCAAGATACCTGCCAACTATCACGGGCATACTGGGCTGTTATTACCCCTAATATATCCCTATCATAGCTGGCTATAGCTACTATATCACCTATCTGTATCATACCGCATTTGGCCGATCTTGTAAAGGGGCATCGTGTAAGTCCTTGAAATCATTGATGAATTTGGATAAAGGGGCTTAATACCCCCAATTACCAAACTTTTTTTATTTATACTTAAGCTTACAACAGGTAATTATACTTATGTACGGTTATATACTTAGCGTCTGAAAGACATTATAAAGCTTAGGGGATAGCTGGTTCACGCTTATAATAGGCTATATACTCATCCCGTGTCAAGGCATAAAGAGGCATAGATGTATCTGGATCGGCATCCTGTGGGAACTGGATAATATAATCTATCTTGTTGTTCTCTGGCACTCCAACGTCTACAACAACGCCTGACACAAGCACATCACCCTTGCTCATATCAGTAACTAGGTCATATTATTTTTGTTTCTCCTGCGCGTTAACTTACCTTATCTAAGTAATTGCTCAAGACATTTGCTGGCAAGGGATAAGTTCTGTTCTGCCTTGAGTCCCATACTAACACATCAATCCCTACTGATACAACTAGATAATAAACTTCAAAGTCTTTTTCTTTTAGGAGATCCGCAACTTCATATGTAGGATTGGTGTCCACATTAACTTACCTTTTTGAACCTCGTATAGAACTCTGCTCTACGCAACTTTGTATATCTATCACCGGGAAGATGCAAGGGAACAGCACAAACTTCCATGTTGCTCGCATCTACAATCATGTATAGATCGCCGGTTTGTTCCCAACGCCACAAGTCTCCGATCTCTGCCACATCAAGTTTAGCAAGCTTCTTCATCCTATGCAAGCTTTCTATAATCTAAGCTGAGATATGTAATATCTATATTATAGCTGCCACCATCCATACAATCAATACTCTTCAAGGTGACGCTATCATTAAAGAACGGATGCTTGATAATCTCAACAATGATATAGATTGTAGCATTACCCTTATACTGCCAAAGATCGCCTACCTGTATCTTGTTCTTTTTGCTTGGCATGGCGCTATTTTATACTACAACCAACTAGTTCGCAAGCTTTTATTATGATGCCTGCAAAGAAAAGAAACACTAGCATATCCCATAGTTGCGGTGCATCTGGATTGTGGTGTCTAACAACAACCCTACGGCATCTTGGACAGATTCTATGCCACGCCTTATCTTATCCATTAATCTGCTGATTCCTGCCCGCCTCAACTCTCTGCTTCATTTGCTCGTCGCGCAGCTTGGCAGCGTTGCTGCCGGGAGCAACAGCAAAGTCACACTCCTTATGCGCCTCACGGTTCATAATAGCAGAGACAATCCGATCCCGCACCAAACTATGGAAACGTACAGTATTCTTTGTATTGCCCGCGCTAATCAGCTTCCAAAGACGCATGAAGTTAACATCATTAAGTGTCTTGGCATACTCTACCATGTTCTTAATCTTATCCCATTCGATCTCTGGAAGCAACCGCTCGCTCGCGTGGATCTGCTTATAAAATTCATAAGCCTGATCATCGTCATAACCAATGATACCATCAAACTTGCCATTGTCAAACAGATTGCTGATCTCGTTGCTGTAGTCCATTTAATTAATTCTCCTGTATCGGTCGTCAAATGATTCTAGCGGAAGCGTACTCTTTTGTCCAGCGTAACAAATTAGCGGAGAATCAGAATAAAGTTCATATTGGATAAAAGATCTTTCATATTCATCTCCCAATACTTCTGTCACAAATGCAATAGTATTCGCGTTAGAACCAAGACCGCTTATCTTTCTAAAGATGCTTCCTACATATTTCTGGACAAGTTCATCCACGATATGCCTTATAATTTTGATGTACCACTCTACAAGCTAACCATCTTATCTGCCCGTTCAGACCATCATCATCGCATATATATTGCGCCCTGTAAACAGGTAAAACTCTAGTATGCAAATCAACTTCATGGATAAAAACTAGCAGGTTACCATCTACTTTATCCCTGCTGATAAGCAATTGTCCCACACTATTCTGATACTTGTCAAGCTCTTTTTGAGTGTAGTGTTGTGGCATATTAAAAGCTTGGCTTTTCTTCACACTCAACGATGGTATCAATAAGATGCTTGTTCTCGTCTGTCAACGGGATATACTGCGTTGCATACCAATAACTGCTTGCGTGCGTTGCATACCAATAACTGCTTGCGCTTGAACCACGATGGATATCGGTACAGCGCACACTATAATCCTTCTTCCACTCAACGTCAACAGAAGTAATGGTATTCACATTGTAAACAAAGTATCCCGTCTTTTCGTTAAACCCGCGGCGACGGATACCATAAATCATAATCAAGCTGTGATGATTCTCAAACTTTTCCTTTTCGGTATTATAGCGCCGGTTCCTAGTAAGGTAAAGCTTGCCGATATGTTGGGAATACTTTTTCTCTGTAGGAGTCATGGTTTAACCTTTTGAAGATTCTTCGTTATACATCTTGTTATCCCGCTGTGTGATTTTCATGCCTTACCCTTGTGGTTTTTCCAACCTATCTCTTTCAAAGTAGCTACCCGATATTCATAATAACTTTTTCCGCTACAATCTTTGTTCCTATATACTACTACGATTTCTTCTCCTACGCAACTACCTTCAAGAAAATAAAACTCTTTCTCTGGATTATCCTCAAGATACTTAATACAATATCTAATGGATTGCTTTGTATTCAAGCTTTGCCCTTGTGATTTGGATTTGCAACAAAAGTAGCGCGTGTCTCAAACTTAATGTCTGGCGTACTCTTAAGACCGCGTGATAGGTGACACGATTTTCCTTTGTGCAATCCAGTATTAGCCTGCCAAAATGAAAGGTAATTACTCCTGTCACGCTCGCTATTAAACTTAAGAATGGATACGTTAGCAGCTTTTCCCTCTCCTGCGGCAACGCCAGCATACTTTACCACAGTCTCCTCGCTACAGTCAACACAATGGGTAGAGATACCGCCAACCTTGCGCTTCTCGCGGGAGTGCTGGTCAAACTGCACATCACATTCGCTACAGTTAATGATTTTCATGGGCTTATTCTACAACAGGTTGAATGTTATTGCAAGAAGGCTGACGACAGTTTTTAACTAAATCGTTGCAAGCAATCCGCACCAT
>Ga0194127_10009076_pt1 | contig 10524 bp, 6 predicted proteins | sample TA2KigC100mmetaG_FD_148624 | JGI IMG/M metagenome (GOLD analysis project Ga0194127, IMG submission 148624) | Freshwater microbial communities from Lake Tanganyika, Tanzania - TA2015036 Kigoma Deep Cast 100m | ecosystem: Environmental > Aquatic > Freshwater > Lake | place: Tanzania: Lake... | reverse complement strand
TACGAATCGTACATCCGGCTCTTCAGCGAGACCCAGGCCGAGCCGGGCTAGGTTTTTCGACCTGCTCAAGTCTTCATGCCGGAATCCTAGACCTTGCGTTGCCCGAAGGGGTGGCGGACGATTGGAATCGTTGTCACATCCTCCTCATCCATGAAGTCATCTGCAATCTGGAGCCTCGTGGCGGCGGCGGTCTTGCCGCTCCTGCCCTCGGGCCTCGTAGCACAGGCCCCCGCGACCGGGCCGATCCGCGGACCGTTCTGGTCCGGCACGGTCATGCGCGGCAAGGGCGTCGCCGCGGCCATGAAGGGCCTGGCCATCAACCTGGGCACCGACCAACGCAGCCACGTGGTGTACGACCTCGACACGCTCCGGCTGTCGGTGGCGTGGACCGGCGAATTCCTCGAGTTCGGCAACACGCTGACCAAGATCGAGTGGCCGCCGCCGCCGTCGGTGAAGGGGACCAACGTGGTGTTCGAGAGCGCGATGGGTCCGGGCTGGGCCGGTCCCGGTGGCGACCTCCGCGATGCCCGGAAGGACCAGCAGGGACCGCTGCCCAAGGCCTGGGCCCACTACGAGGGCCTTTACCTGCACGGCAACCAGGTGGTGCTGAAGTACACGGTGGGCGAGGTCGAGGTGCTCGAGAGCCCCTCGCTCGAGGGCACGGCCGACGCGCCGGTCGTCGTACGCACGATCCAGCCGGTCGGGACCCTCCGCGGCGGCCAGGTCGTCATCGCCTCGGCCCCGGCGGGGGCGGTGGCCAGCGCCAGCGGCAACCACGGCCTGGTGCTGCGCGACGACGCCAAGGGCAGCTCCCTGGCGGTCGCGGTCGACGAGGATCTCCAGGGCGCCCTGCAGGTGCGCGATGGACAGGTGGTCCTCACGCTGGCCAAGGTGCGCGCCGGGTCCGCCTTCCGCATCGCGGTCACCCGGGGCGACGCCCCGCCGAAGCCCGCCGGCAAGGCAGCCGACCTGCGCAGGCTCACCCAGGGCGGTCCGGCCCAATGGACCGAGACCGTGGTCACGCAGGGCAGGCTCAACACGGGCGGCGGCGACGGCAGCTACGTGGTGGACACCATCACCGAGCCCTTCCCGAACCCCTACCGGGTGAGCACCTTCCTCGGGGGCTTCGACTTCCTGCCCGACGGGCGGGCGGCCGTCTGCACCTTCCATGGCGACGTGTGGATCGTCTCGGGCATCGACGAGAAGCTCGAGAAGCTCACCTGGAAGCGCTTCGCCACCGGCCTGTTCCAGCCGCTGGGGCTGAAGGTCGTGAAGGGCGACATCTACGTGGCCGGCCGCGACCAGATCACCCGCCTGAAGGACCTCAACCGGGACGGCGAGGCCGACCTGTACGAGAACTTCAACAACGACACGGTCGTCACCCCCAACTACCACGAGTTCGTGCTCGACCTGCACACCGACTCGCAGGGCAACTTCTACTACGCCAAGGGCGCCCCGTGGGAACCGAGCGTGAGCTCGCCGCACCAGGGCACCATCCTCAAGGTGTCGCCCGACGGGAAGAACCTCGAGGTCTTCGCCACCGGCCTCCGCGCCCCCAACGGCATGACCGTGGGCCCCGACGACACCGTGCTGGTGGGCGACAACCAGGGCCACTGGATGCCCTCCTCGAAGCTGAACCTCGTGCGCCCGGGCTCCTTCCTGGGCATGGTGCCGGCCGCCCAGCGCGAGCTGACCCTGAAATACGCCGACGGCCGCGAGATCCGCGTCAACCCCAGCGACCCGGAGGCCCGCAAGGCCCACAAGCTCAAGGGCTGGGACGGCTCCATGCCCATCCCCACGGGGTATGACGAGCCCATCGCCTGGCTGCCCATGCGCTGGGACAACTCCAGCGGCGGGCAGGTGTACGTCACCAGCGACAAGTGGGGCCCGTGGAAGGGCTCGCCGCTGTTCATGAGCTACGGCAAGTGCCTGCTCTACGGCGTGGGCATGGACACCGTCGGCGGGGTCAAGCAGGCCTCGCTGGTGCCCTTCGGGCTCAAGTTCCAGAGCGGCATCATGCGCGGGCGCTTCCATCCCAAGGACGGCCAGCTCTACCTGGCCGGGCTCAAGGGCTGGCAGAACGCCGCCACCCGGGACGGCGGGTTCTACCGGGTGCGCTACACCGGGAAGCCGGTCCGCACCGCCCTCAAGGCCCATGCGGCGCGCAACGGCCTGCAGCTCAGCTTCAGCACCCCGCTGCAGCCGGAGGCGGCCAAGGACGTGGCCAACTACTCGGTGGAACTGTGGAACTACCGCTACAGCGGCGGCTACGGCTCGCCGGAGCTGTCGGTCAAGACCGGCAAGGACGGCCACGACAAGCTGGAGGTGAAATCGGCGACCCTGTCGCCCGATGGCAAGAGTGTGTTCCTGGCGATCGACGGCCTCACCAAGGCCGACCAGTACAACGTGAAGTACACCCTCAACGCCGCCGACGGCACCGAGGTGCGCTCGGAGATCATCGGCACCATCCACCGGCTGGGCCCGGCCATCACGGCGGCCGCCCGCTGACCCCCTTTTAGGGTCCCGACACCGGGCCGGCATCCCCGACGGGGTGCCGGCCTTCGCTGTCTTGGGCGATCCCGCGTGGGGCCACCCCGGGGCTTACCCCGCCGGGGGCGGAGTGGCCTGCGGGGGTTGCGCGGGCGCCGGGGCGATGAGACGCGGACGCCGCTCCCGCAGCGGCAGCCACAGCTTGAAGGTGGTGCCCTTGCCGACGGTACTCTCGAGCTCGATGCGACCGCCATGGTCGCGGATGATGCGCTGGACGATGAGCAGGCCCAGGCCGGTGCCCTTGGCCTTGGTGGTGTAGAAGGGCTCGAAGATTCGGTTCAGCTGGTCCGGCGGGATGCCCGGGCCGGTGTCCCCGACCGCCATCCAGACGGCCTCCGGCGTCGAGCCGCTGCGCAGGGTGATGGTCCCCTGCGGCGGGGTGGCCTGCATGGCGTTCTTGATGAGGTTCACCAGCACCTGCTTGAGCTGGGCCGGGTCGAAGAGCACCGGGGGCAGGCCCGAGGCCAGCTCGGTGACCACCGAGAGGCCACGGTCCTCGAGCTCGGGCCGGAGCAGCGCCAGCGTCTCGAGGCCGGTCTGGTTGAGGGAACCGGCCTGGAGCTTCGGCGCGGTCGGCCGCAACGCCTGCAGGAACTCGGTGATGATGTAGTCGAGCCGGTCGATCTCGCCGGTGGCCACGCCCAGGAACCCGTCGAGCCGGTCCACCGTCTCGGGGAGTCCGGGCGCGCCGTCGAGGCGGCGCAGCTTGCGCACCTCGCGGGCCATGAGCTGCAGGTGGATGTGCAGGGCGTTGAGCGGGTTGCCGATCTCGTGGGCGAGGCTGCCCGCCAGCAGCGTCATGGCGTGGACGCGCTCGGCCTCCACCGCCTCGGAGGTGGCCTGCCGGGCCTCGGTGGCGTCGTTGAGCACCAGGACCAGGCCGGAGCTGCCCGGGGCGGCCCCGTCGAGCGGTCGGGCATGGAGGCGCAGCAGGCGGGGCCGGGGGTACTCGACCTCGAACTCGGTGCGGAAGACGCCGGCGCCACCGGCCCGGTCGAGCGCGGCGATGCGGTCCCAGTCGAGGTCGGGCAGGTAGCGCGTCACCAGCTCGCCGTCGCCCGCCTCGGGCGGGATGCCCAGCATGCGCGTGGCCATGCGGTTGAGGTAGGCGATGCGACCCCGCTCGTCGGTGACCAGGATGCCCGAGTCGATGGTGTCGAAGAGGCTCTCGAGGAACTCGCGCTCCTGGGCAAGGCGCTGCACGACGCCCTGAAGGCCGCTGGGATCGAGCCGCCCGAGCCGCCCAAGGGCCTTGTCGAGGAAGCCGGGCTTGACCCGGTTGCGCCGGTTCAGAGCCATCGCTTGCCCCGGAAGTAGATGAAGGTCAGGCCGGTGGTGACCAGGGTGAGTACGATCGCGAAGAGGTAGCCGCGGGGATGGTCGATCTCGGGCATGCCCTTGAAGTTCATGCCGTACCACGAGGCGATGAGCGTCATCGGCGTGGTGATGATCGTGATCATGGTCAGCACCTTCACGATCTCGCTGGTCCGGTTGGCCGACATGTTGAGGTAGATCTGCAGGATGCCCGAGAGCGAGTCCATGTAGCCGTGGGCCAGCTCGCCGATGTGGAAGAGCGCGTCGTACACGTCGCGGTAGTAGGGCACGAGGTGGCCGCGGATGAGCTTGAACTCGCCCCGGGCGAAGCGCTGCAGCACCTCGCGCTGGGGGCCGATGATCTGGCGCAGGTGCAGCACCTCCTTCTTGACCTTGAGGATCTGCTGGAGCGTGGCCGGGTCGGGACGCTCGAGCACCTCGGTCTCCAGCTCGGCGATCTCCATGCTGAGCTCGTCGAGGGCGGGCTTGTAGTTGTCGACCAGCGAGTCGAGCAGGGCGTGGGCGACCCGGTCGGGCGCGCGGGCCACGTGCACGGTGCTGCGCAGGCAACGCTCCTCGACCACCGAGATGCTCCGCAGCGGCACGGTGTGGTAGGTGACCAGGAAGTTCTTCCCGAGGAAGAAGTTCAGCTCGCTCGTGGCGAAGGCCCCGTCCTTGCGGCTGTAGTCCACGGCGTGGATCACCATGAACAGGTAGGGGTTGAAGCGGTCCTCCTCCTTGGGCTCGTAGGTCTCGACCTTCGGCGAGGGGCTCTCGTTGATGCAGTCCTCGACCGAGAGCGGGTGGAAGTGGAAGACGCCCTCCAGCAGCTTGCGGGTGTCCTCCGGGCTGGCGTCCTCGAGGTCCACCCACAGGAAGAGGTTGGTGTCCGCGAGGAGGGTCGGCATAAGGAACAGGTCGATGTCCCGGGAATGCAGCCGCCCGGCGGTGGTGAAGGCGAACGAGCGGATCATGGCGATCTGTCGGGCAAGCGTATCCGCAGCCGGGTCGACGGCAAAGCCGGGAAACACCGGTCCCCGCGGGCGGGGGCTCCACGGCATCGCCCACCGGGGGGGGTGTTTGTCGAGGGCATGCCGACGTTTACAGTAGTGAAAACTCGGGAATTTTCCCCGAATTAACGAGAACGTAGTTTTTTGTGGAGAAGCGACTTGTAACCACAAGATATGGGGGTATTCTCTGTCTTCGCCCCAACCGGTTGGGTCAGAAATCTCAAGAAAACACCCGATTTTTGGTTCAAGACAGCCGTCTCCGGACGTTCGGCCAATCCCGAGTGGGAACTGGTGCGTCGTCCAGGGGGCACCCAGCCCAAGAGTCAACCCGAAAACACCCGATTGCCCATGCTCGACGCCCGCGATTCCGTCGCTTCATCGGCCCCGGCCGCCACCCGCCGGTCCGCCAAGACCCAGCCCGAACTCCGGGGCAAAACACCCGTCCAGGGCAAGTCCTCCAAGACTTCGGCCCGCCGGGGTGCCTCGCCCGGACGCCTCTCCATCGAGCGGGTGTTCAGCGATGCCAAGGTCAAACCCTTCGACCAGATCGAGTGGGACCGCCGCACCGCCGAGATCACCGACGACTCCGGCAAGACCATCTTCAAGCAGGAGGGCGTCGAGGTGCCCAAGCACTGGTCGGTGCTGGCCACCAAGGTCGTCTGCTCGAAGTATTTCTACGGCGATCCCGCCAAGGCCGAGCGCGAGAAGTCGGTCCAGCAATTGATCCATCGGGTGACCCGGACCATCGCGGACTGGGGGGTGGCCGACGGTTACTTCAGCAAGGAGGACGGGGAGGTGTTCTACGACGAGCTGACCTGGCTGTGCGTCAACCAGTTCGGCGCCTTCAACTCGCCGGTGTGGTTCAATGTCGGCCTCTACCACCAGTATGGCGTGGGCAAGGGCAGCGACCGGGGCAACTGGTTCTGGGACCGCAAGGCCAAGGTGGCCCGCCGCGCCCCGACCCAGTACGAGTACCCCCAGGCCAGCGCCTGCTTCATCCAGTCGGTCGAGGACAACATGGAGAGCATCATGGAACTGGCGTACGCCGAGGCCATGCTCTTCAAGTACGGCTCGGGCACCGGCACCGACCTGACCCCGATCCGCTCCAGCCGCGAGAAGCTCTCCGGCGGCGGCCGGCCGTCGGGCCCGATGAGCTTCCTCAAGGTCTACGACCAGGTGGCCAACGTGGTGAAGTCGGGCGGCAAGACCCGCCGTGCCGCCAAGATGAACACCATGCGCGACACGCACGGGGACATCGAGGAGTTCATCACCGCCAAGGCCAAGGAGGAGAGGAAGGCCTGGGCACTCATCGAGCAGGGCTATGACGGCTCGTTCAACGGCGAGGCCTACGGCTCGGTGATGTACCAGAACGAGAACCTCTCGGTCCGCGTGTCCGACGCCTTCATGCAGGCGGCCGTCGACGGCAAGGAGTGGTGGACGATGTCCACGGTGACCGGCAAGCCGCTCGAGAAGAAGGATGCCTCGCGCATGCTCGACCAGATCGCCGAGGGCACCTGGGTCTGCGGCGACCCGGGCCTGCAGTACGACGGCGCCATCCAGAAGTGGCACACCTGCAAGGGCACCGAGCCGATCCACTCGACCAACCCCTGCTCCGAGTACGTGTTCCTCAACAACACGGCCTGCAACCTCGCCTCGCTGAACCTCATGAAGTTCAAGAAGGCCGACGGCCAGTTCGACGTCGAGCGCTTCAAGGCGGCCGTGCGCATCTACATCACGGCCCAGGAGATCCTGGTGGACAACGCCAGCTATCCGACGCAGCGGATCGCCGAGAACTCCCACATCTTCCGCACGCTGGGTCTCGGCTACGCCAACCTGGGCTCGCTCATCATGAGCTACGGCCTGGCCTACGACTCCGACGAGGGCCGCGCCCTGGCCGGCGCGCTCACGGCCATCATGACCGGCCACGCCTACGAGCAGAGCGCCGAGATGTCGGCCATCCAGGGGGCCTTCCCCGGCTACCACGACTCCTCCTGCGGCGGCGTCGCCAAGACCGCGGCCAAGGACAACGTGGCCAGCACGCTCGGCGTGGTGCAGCAGCACCGCGAGGCCGTCGAGGGCATCCAGGCCAGCCGCGAGTTCGCCTACCTCAAGGACGAGGCCCGCCGCGCCTGGGACCGCGCCATCGCCCGCGGCCGCGAGGTCGGCTACCGCAACGCGCAGGTCACCGTGCTGGCCCCCACCGGCACCATCGCCTTCCTCATGGACTGCGACACGACCGGCGTCGAGCCCGACATCGCCCTGGTGAAGTACAAGCTTCTGGCCGGCGGCGGCATGCTCAAGATCGTCAACCGCACGGTGCCCGAGGCCCTGCAGCGCCTGGGCTATTCCGCCGGTGCGATCGCCGCCATCGAGAAGCACATCGAGGTGCACGACACCATCGAGGACGTGGTCGGTGACGGCGGGGCCATCATCGCCTCGGGCCTCAAGCCGGAGCACCTGCCGGTCTTCGACTGCGCCTTCAAGCCCTTCAAGGGCCAGCGGAGCATCCACTACAAGGCCCACCTCAGCATGATGGGAGCCGCCCAGCCGTTCATCTCCGGGGCGATCTCCAAGACGGTCAACATGCCGCACGACGCCACCACGGCGGACATCCGCAACGCCTACGTCGACGCCTGGAAGATGGGCCTCAAGTGCGTGGCCATCTACCGCGACGGCTCCAAGCGCTCGCAGCCGCTCAACACCAAGCGCACCAGCGAAGGTGGCGACAAGTCCGACACGGCCGCCGGCGGGAACGATCCGGAGCAGGTCAAGACCCTCGAGGCCCGCATCGCCTCGCTGGAGACCGAATTGGGCGCGCTGCGCGAGAGCGGCCAGCACCCGATCCGCCGCCGCCTGCCCGACACCCGCATGGCCGTGAACCACAAGTTCGACGTGGCCGGCCACGAGGGCTACCTGACAGTCGGTCTCTTCGAAAACGGCCAGCCGGGCGAGCTCTTCGTCACCATGGCCAAGGAGGGCTCCACCATCGGCGGCCTCATGGACTCGGTCGGCGCCCTGACCAGCATGTCGCTGCAGTACGGCGTGCCGCTGGAGGCCCTGGTCAAGAAGTTCGCCCACCAGCGCTTCGAGCCCAGCGGCTTCACCCGCAACCCCGACATCCGGCAGGCCAGCTCGATCATCGACTACGTGTTCCGCTGGATGGCCTGCCAGTTCGTCCCGGGCTACCGCGAGGCCAACTCGCCCAACGCCGGTCAGGCCGAACTGCCCATGCCCACGGTGGCGGCGGATCTAAAAAAAAAGATAAACCGCCCGGTCGGTGACCTGCCCCTGGCCGACGAGGCCGAGGCCTCTCTCATGCTGAAGGTCAGCGCCACGGCGACCACCAGCGAGGGCATCCCCTCGGCGGCGGCGGCCGGCCACCTGATCGCCGCCTCGCTGACGGCGACGATCCAGAACCAGAAGGACGCCCCGCCCTGCCCGAAGTGCGGCCACATCGCAGTGCGCAACGGCGCCTGCTACAAGTGCCTGAACTGCGGCGAGAGCCTGGGTTGCTCGTAGAGTCCGGAACGGGCACGACCGTGCCCCGGGCCTGAAGGCTCCACGGGCGCAAGGCGCCCCATGCAGGCCGGGAAGTGGACCACCGCTTCCCGGCCTTCTCTCTTGCCCCAGCAGGTCCCGAAACACGTCCGTCACCGGTTCCTCACCGAACCGTCGGATGAAACGGACCAGACTTTGTCGGCATCCTGAGCGGGTGAGATGGGAGTCCCAAGGGGCGGTGGCGGTTTGGCGGTTTCACTTGCTTTCCGTGGGGCACGGGAAGCAGCGTGCCACCATGAAGCCGGAGTGCCCGAATCCGCGTCGTTCCTGCCCGCTCGCCCGGGTCCGGGGGTTCACCCTGATTGAACTGCTGGTGGTGATCGCCATCATCGCCGTGCTGGCGTCGATGCTCCTGCCGGCGTTGTCGGGTGCGAAGTCCAAGGCCCAGTCGATCGCCTGCCTGAACCACCTGCGCCAACTGGGTGTCGCCCTCCACCTCTACACCAACGACAACCGCGACGGCTTCCCCCCGATCCAGGCACGCATCCCCGACGGCGAATCGAGCTGGCGCGCCTACCTGTATCCCAACGTCGGCCAGAACCCCAGGGTCTACGACTGCCCGGCCGAGAAGAACGAGGTCTACGCCAGCGCGAAGGCGCGCCCGACGTCGCGGCCCAGTCCCTGGGTGCTCGGCCAACTGACCCCCGGTGAGATCGACATCCCCAGCGGGCTCGGGGCGGTCAATGTCCACTGGCTCTCAGGCGGGGCCCAACCGCCCTTCGGCCGGCCGGCCGGCTACGAGAACAACTTGTGCCGGTGGGGCATGGTGGAGGCGGCCTCCCAGCTGATCCTCTTCGGCGACGGGAACAGCGACGTGTACGGGGTGTGGCCTGCCGACCGCTGGTGGATCTGGAAGGAGCTGGGCGACGCCAACCAGGCGGGCTTCAACCGGCTGGCGCAGGGCGACAAGGGGGCGGTACGCCACCAGCGCCGCTCGAACCACGCCTTCGCCGACGGCGGCTCCCGCACGCTCGACCCGGGACGCATCCCCTGCAACACCAGCGAATGCTGGTGGTCGGCCAAGGCCGATCCCCACTGAGACGACCATGGCCACCCCAAGGAACCTGCAACGGGCCGGGTCCGCCGTGGCGGCCGCCGCGGCCTTGGCACTGCTGTACCGGACCTGGTCGTCCGGAGACACCGGCCCCCGCGGGTTCTTCTACGACCTGAGCGCCGGGCGGCTCTTCGAGGGGCCCATCGACGCCATCCCACCGGTGGCCGGCATCGATGGCCCAGACGCCGACGGCTACCGCGCGGTGGTCGTGTCCGTGACGGGCAAACCCGACGAGCGGTCGTCGTGGAGGGTGGCCTACCTCGAGCGCTACTCGCCCGAGTTGCAGCGGCAGATGGAACTGGCCCGGCAGGGAGGCCCCGCCCCGGCGATCCCGCGCTCCGAAGCCCAGGCCCACCGCTGGGTGCGGCGCACCAACGACACCGAGTGGGTGCCGATCGCCTCCGAGGCCGGCGGGAGGATCGTCACGGAATGGGCCCAGCCCGGACCCGACGGCATCACCCCGGTGGCCCTCACCCCCTGAGATTCCAAGCCCGCAAGCCCACCAGCCCGCACCCCGTCACGGCTCCAATCCTCTCCCCGCATCCCGACTTCATCCCCCCTGCTCATCGACCTGAACCCATGAAGACGAACCCGACCCCGCAACGACCCGACCGCGGAAGGCTCCTGACAGCCCTCCTGGCCGGACTGGTCATCAGCCCCGCCCTCCAGGCGCAATCCGTCGTCACCAGCCGCGAGAACTACTTCCCACGCGAAGCCATCTCGGTGTCCTTCGCCGGCGGCCCGGGCAATCCCAAGGATTGGATCGGCATCTATCCCGACGGTGTCACGCCAGGATCGACCGGATCGACCCTCTGGAACTACGTCAATGGCACCCGGACTGCGGGGGCGGGTCTGCGCGAGGGTTCCATGACCTTCGGGTCGGGCCTGAACCTCGCCGGGGTCTGGACGGCCTACCTGCTGGTCAACGACGGCTACACCGTGGTGACCAACGTCTCCTTCAACGTGATCGAGCCCACCGCCCCGGCGGTCCGGCCCTCCGCCAACCGCTTCGCCCCCGGCGAGGCCATCCCCGTCCCC
>Ga0194127_10009075_pt1 | contig 10525 bp, 8 predicted proteins | sample TA2KigC100mmetaG_FD_148624 | JGI IMG/M metagenome (GOLD analysis project Ga0194127, IMG submission 148624) | Freshwater microbial communities from Lake Tanganyika, Tanzania - TA2015036 Kigoma Deep Cast 100m | ecosystem: Environmental > Aquatic > Freshwater > Lake | place: Tanzania: Lake... | reverse complement strand
AGCCGTGGCATATTTCCATGATAAATGCATCGGCACTCATTTGTGGTGGTGAAAACAAAAGATGAAAAGGGGGATCCCTATGGGTGTTAAGCGAAAAAAAATATTTTGGATTCGAGTCAAATATAATCTCTACTCGGTGCTTTGTACCTTCAAAGAGTCCCCACAAAAAGGGGATGACTTTGTCACGTTGCTTTTCTAAACTTTCCTCTTTTGTCTCAAGGACCCGAAAAATGAGATTATATCCGTCAATTACAAATCGCATGCGGCAGCTTCTGTCATGCTGGTCAAAATAGGATCCAGTTTGTCAAGAGCTTTTCTTCTGTGGGATACTCTATTTTTTGTATCTTGGTCCAGCTCACCAAATGTTTTATTGTAGTCGTATTTCAAAAAAAGTGAATCGTAGCCAAAACCCTGCGTACCGCGCTCTTCATCAATGAGCTCTCCCTCGCACTGGCCCAACACGATTTTGAGACATTTCCCGGGTAGGCAAAGGGCTATTGAGCAGGCAAAATAGGCACTTTTTTCTGCATCCTGAAGTGGGGTGTTTTGAGTTTATTCCGATTTTCAGCATCGGTAGCGTTCTCCCCTGCAAACCGGCGACTGTAGACCCCGGGTTGCCCTTTTAAAGCCGGGACGACCAGGCCCGAATCATCTGCCAAAGTAAGAATTTGCAAATGATCTGCCGCGTGTTGCGCTTTTATAAGAGCATTCCCTTCAAAAGTATCTTTGTCCTCCGGAGGGGGATTGTAATGGGGGAAGTCTTTGAGGGTATAGATATCAAAGGGATACTTTTTCAAAAGCTCTTTGTACTCACGGATCTTTCCTCCGTTATTTGTTGCAATCAAAAGTTTTAACATCTTCTAACCCCGTTCATGGTCCGTTGCATAAAAAAACTCTCTTTTGGCCTACGGTCTTTTTAATTAGGATGGAACTTTTTTTCGTAAGAATTATCTTCATTTTTTTCCCCCCTCCATCAGCCCTGTTGAAGAATTAGTGACCTCCTTCGGGGTTGATAGAGCTGATAAAAATCTGCAACAATCTGTTAGAAAAAAGGTTTAATCATAGTTTAAAAGACTATCCCCTTTCCTTTAAGGAAAGAAAGCTTTGGATGTTTTTAATTGTATAGGTTTTTCCATTCATCTCAAATGTATCATCGTCACGTCCCCCCTCGAGCTCTTTCGCAAACTTGGATTTGTACGACAAGATGTGATGATCCGCATCCGCGTCATGGGGTCCCAAGATTTTAAAAAGTATCCTCTCGTGGTTAGGGCCCTCAGCAATAAACTGTACCCCGACACCGACCCTTGTGGGGTTGATATCCTCCTCAGTGAGAATGCGCAGATGGTTGAACTCCTTTGATAGAGTGCGCAGCTCATGCTGCAATCGATCCCTTTTTTCCAGGGCAAATTTAAATTCCGAATTTTCCCTCAAATCCCCATAGGAGCGTGCAATTTCGATCTCTTTGGCATTTTCTAAAGTATCGACTTGAATGATCTGCTCGATCCGTTTTTTGATTTTGTTGAAGCCCGCCTCTGTGGTCCAGATAACGGTCTCGTCGTCCAAGGTCTCGGCTGAAGCCAACGAGGGGTGCACGACCTCCGCGAGGGATCTTAAGGTTTTTAGTTCATGCGAGGTTAATGACAGGCATTTTGTTGATAAAAGGAGAAGCTCTTTAAGTTCAGCCACGGAGCAGTGTTGAAAAAGATTACGGATCAATTGGAATCTTTGACCGGTGATAAAACCATGAATTTTTTTTGTGATATCTCGTGCGAGCGGGAAATTTTCAACTTTGCTTAAAAGGGTAAAGAGCGCTTCGAAAAGCCGCTGGTTACCAAGCTTGTCTGCGTAGGGGAGGGTGGTAGATTTAAGGATAGTTTCAAAGAACCATAAAAACGCTTCAGCATGGCGGTCAGGGGAGTGGATCAATTTTTCAACGACCTCCGCGACCTCTTTTGTGAAACCTCTTTTTACGAGCGAGTTTAACAGAAATTCCCGAAGTTGCGATAGGTCTACCTTAAGCAAAAGTTCTTTGAAAAGATCTTTGGAGTCCTCACGGTATTTTTCCAAACAGACCATGTACCTTTTTTTGAATGATATGATCTGGATCTGATCGAGGATTTGCACCGGCAATTGCGCTTTTTTAATGAGGGCCTCTATGCTTCTGGATTCGGTCTCCCCATAGAGATCTTCGAGGATAAAGAAAAGAGACAGCTCCTGGCCATCATTTAACTCGTGCTTCACAAGTGCATCCGCTAAATGGGCCCGTATTTTTTCTTTGAACTCCTGGTTTTTGATCGCTTGAGGGAAATCTCTTAAAAAAGTATAGACCATTTCAATCAAAGTATCTGCATCAGGGCGCTCCTCCAGTTGGTGGATCAACCGATCCTCAAAAGAGATGGCAACAGTTGCCAACCTAAACGGTTCATGCAGTGAACCTGGAATGTGGATCTGGGGATCCTTTTTCATTTTATTGCGGGTAAGCTGCCACCACTTTTGCCATTCGCTTTCAGGAATAACCAGATCGGCCATCTCTTCTTTAATTTCTTGAGCATTTTTGGGCCCGAGATCCTTCAAGAGTTTTTTTATCACCTCTACAGGTTCTTTCCTTGCCATCTGTTCCAACTGGTCGGGACTTCCAAACCTCATGGATAGAAAATGGTTATTGGGCAGGGGGATAAGGCAATGCAGTGCATTCGATAGGGAAAGATCTTTTTTTTGCGCAACGAAATCAAATTCGCAGGTAACCTGCTCTCTTACAAAAGAGACATCGAGCACCTCTCCAACGCCCCATCCCTTTGTATGATAACAGAAATTTTTGGGCTTGAGATGTGTCAAAAGTTCAAGATTTGTCAGTATCCCTTGAAAGGACGGGCGGTCTTTTCCATTCAGAATTTTGAGAAGTTTAGGATAATTGGGATCTGTTTCATAGTGCTTGGAGATCTCTTCTTCAACTAAAGAGACGAGATTCATGCTGTTTGTGGTCTGAAGATCGACCAGATGCCTTAAGATAGAGCGTTTTTCGTCACCCTCGGGAATTTTCTTCCATAAAGGTAGTATGTCCTCAGCATATTTGCCAAAGGAAGTTGCAAATGGGCTATTAGAAACCGCAACAAGAATAGCTTTTAATTCCATCGGGTCAACTTCATCGCAAAAACTATACTCTTGCCAAAGGGAAATAAAGGGAGCAAACTGGTTGTCAAAAATATGTTTTTGAAACTGCTTGAGATATTCCATTTTAAAAACCTTCGATACTGGGTGTAGCGAGTAGTATAAGCGATATAAATTAATAAATGCAAACGTTGTTGCTGTGGGTTGCCAAAGAATCTTGGCATCGTTTACATTAGAATCGAGAACTCTGGGTATTTTACGACTACAACAAAGGGGGGTTTTTAGGACCGTCAAGGTTTCAACGGCAACTTATAAAAAAACTTTTACAAACAACTCTAGACCGGCAAGGTAGAAATGCAAGAAACAAAAAGTCTTTTAGCCCCCTTCGTTTCCAACACGGAGGAAAATATCTTTGTTCTTCAAAATCTACCCGAGGTGTTAAAAGGGGCCCTTTTTTCAAGGTATTCCAGGTCCAAGCTCGGTTTGAGAGAGCTTTTGCTCAAAGAGTTTCTTTTGAATCAAGAGGCTGGTTTTGAAAATCCCGGAGCCGATTTTTCCCAATTAAATATCAAAAAAGCGGTCGATTTCTACGATAGGATTCTCGATGGTTACGGAGACGACTCGGTTGCTGAGCTCGGGGGTGCCCATTTAGCCTTTGAAAGCGTCTCGATGCTTGCAACAAAAATTTTAGAAGATGCCAGGATAGGCGGTTCCCCTTTAGAAAAATCGACCCGTTACATCCCTTTTGATGATAAACTCGAGGGTAAATACCGGTATTACCGTGATCCTGAAATCATGCGATCTCCCTTGGGAGAAGAGTACGAGGCGAGGATGGATTCCCTTTTTTCCACGTACACCTCTTTAATTCCACCTATGACAGAGAGAATAGAACAGCTTTATCCCCTTAAGGAGGGGGTATCGGAGGCTGCTTGGCGAACTTCGTTGAGAGCGCTGGTTTTTGATTGTTTGAGAGGTCTTTTGCCTGCTGCTACGTTGACCAATCTTGGATTTTATGGAAATGGACGTTTTTTTGAGTCTTTATTGATGAAAATGCGTTTGAACCCTTTGCATGAGGTGCAATCGATTGCACAAAAAGGGTTTTTAGAGCTTTCCAAAGTCATCCCCTCTTTTGTGAAAAGGGCAGAATTAGGCCACCGCCATTACCAATCTTTTGAAGAGTATATGGCGGATTTAGACCGGTACACTGGTGTGGTTTGCCAACTAAAGCCGGTCGTAAAAGAGCCGGGTTTTGGTGTGCGACTTGTCCAGGCTCCGGATAAAAATTGTGTCGACAACCTGCTAGTTTCTTTGATCTACGAAAAAGAGGGTGGAGACTACGCTTCCATTCTTGGCAACGTGCAGTCGTTTAGCCACAGCAGGAAAAAAGAGATCCTTGAAGGGCTTGGCGCGCTTAGAAAAAATAGGCGCCATAAATCCCCGAGAGCACTAGAGCATATAGATTTTACTTTCGAGATCACAGCCGATTTTGGTTGTTATCGTGATCTGCACCGTCATCGAATTTTGACGCAGCATAGAAAAAAATTGGATTGCGATCTGGGGTATTTTTTACCTTTAGAGATTCTGGGGACAGAGATGGAGCCCGTTTACGTAAAGGCTTTAAACGAGGCGAAAGATTTTTTTGATAGATTACAAAAAGTTTGCCCTCAAGAGGCGGAGTATGCGGTGCCCATGGCGTATAATATCCGATGGTGTGTCAAAATAAATTTGAGAGCTTTGCAATGGATGGCAGAGTTGCGCTCGACCCCACAAGGGCACCCCGAATATCGGAAGGTGGCTCAGGAGATGACAAAAAGGGTATTGGAGTTGTTTCCACACTTTGCCCCCCTTTTAGGTTTTGTGGATTTTTCAGAGCACGCAATTGGCAGATTGGCTCAAGAAGAGCGTAATTTGAAAAAAAGGGGGGATAGAAATGGTTCCTAAATTTTCGGGGGGTGTTTTAGGGGGTGCTTTTTTAGTCACCGGGAGCTGTGTTGGGGCCGGAATGTTGGGTTTACCAATAATGACAGGCCTTGTAGGGTTTTACCCCTCACTAATTCTATTTGCAGTAGTAGCCTTTTTCATGACTTGCACCGCTTTGCTTTTAGTAGAAGTTCAAGAGGAGTTCGACCGCCCTGTTAATTTGAGCACCATGTGTGGATTTTCCCTTGGAAAGGTGGGGAGGTTCCTATGTGGAGCGACCTATCTATTTTTATTTTACGCACTCCTTGTAGCTTATACTGCCCTCTCTGGGCATCACACGTCTCTTTTACTGAACCATTTTTTTTCGGTAAACGTTCCCGATTGGGGAGGCAGCCTGTTTTTTGTGATTTTATTTGGGGCGGTTGTCTATCGTGGCACAAGGCCGGTGGATCTGCTAAATCGGTTTTTCATGATTTTTAAGATCTTGGCGTATCTTGGACTAATATTTTTAAGCGCCCAGTACATAGATAGCTCCTTATATAAAAGAGTGAACTGGACTTTTTTGCTCCCTGCTATTCCGATCCTCATCATTTCTTTTGGATTCCATAATATGGTTCCGACTCTTGTAAAGCATTTTAAAAATGAGACTCAAAAAGTTGTCTCGTCCATTTTTTGGGGGGTAGTTATCACGCTTGTGATCAACCTTTTTTGGCAGTGGGTCGCTTTAGGAACCATTCCTGTCGGAGGTGAACAGGGGTTGATGAACAGCTATTTCAAAGGGATTGATGCAGCGCAATCGATGTCTTACCTTTTGTCTGATCCATCGATTTCTGTTTTCAGTAGCGCATTAGCTTTTTTTGCAATCATGACCTCGTTTTTAGCCCAGTCCATGAGCCTAGTCCATTTTTTACAAGATGTGACCCAGGTAAAAGTTGCCGAGGGTAAAGAGAGCGGCTCTTTGACCGTTTTAGCGCTTCTTCCCCCTCTAGTGATCGCTATCCTCGGTCCAAATCTATTTTTTAGTGCTTTGAATTTTGCCGGAGGTATTTGCGCCATGCTCCTTTTTGGGGTTTTCCCGGTGATGATGTGCTGGGTTAAAAGGTATCATAGAGGCCATTTTAGGGGGTTTTTGGTCCCTGGTGGCAGAGGGGCATTGTTGATACTTTTTATATTTTCGGTCTTCGTCATGGTATACCAATTGCTTTCGATTATGGGAATCGTTGAGGGTGTCTGATCTATTTGCTTTGCGCAGTGTCTACGAGCCAAAAGGGGATCAGCCTAAAGCCATTGAGTATCTAACGCAAGGAATACTAAATAAAGCTGCGTCTCAGGTGCTTTTGGGGATTACCGGGTCGGGTAAAACCTTCACGATGGCAAATGTGATTCAAAACGTACAAAAACCGACGCTTGTTCTGGCCCACAATAAAACATTGGCAGCCCAGCTTTACCAGGAATTCAAAACATTTTTCCCCCACAATGCCGTCGAGTACTTTGTATCGTACTACGATTATTACCAGCCGGAAGCGTATATTGCGCGGACCGATACCTATATAGAAAAAGATCTTGCGATCAACGACCGGATCGAGAGGATGCGACTATCTGCTACCAAATCATTGATTGAGAGGAAGGACGTGATCATAGTCTCGTCTGTTTCTTGCATCTATGGTATCGGAGCTCCCGAGTATTTTGCAAAAATGCAACTGAAATTGCAGGTCGGTAAAAAAATAGATAGGGATGAGCTCCTCCTCAAGTTGGTAGAGATACACTACAAGAGAAATGACCTTGAGCTAAATCGTTCTCAATTTAGAGTGCGTGGCGATGTGGTGGAGGTTTCTCTTGCATATGAGGAAAATATTGCGGTACGGATCGAACTGTTCGGAGATGAAATCGAGCGGCTAAGCTTGGTGGATCCTTTGACGGCGAAGGTAATCAAAAGGGAGGATTCGGTAACAATATTTCCCGGTTCCCACTATGTGATGCCTGAAGATGTTAAAGAGGATGCGATCGATGTGATCAAAAAAGAGCTTGAGGAGCGTCGGGCTTTTTACCTCGAAAATCAGCGTCCACTAGAGGAGCATAGGATTCGGGAGAGAACTGTATACGACTTGGAGCTGATCCGTGAAATCGGCTTTTGCAAAGGGATAGAGAATTACTCGAGAGCCTTTTCAAACCGAAACCCCGGAGATCCACCCTCTTGCCTCATCGATTATTTCCCTAGTGATTTTCTTTTATTTATTGATGAGTCACACCAAACTGTTCCCCAAATTGGAGCGATGCGAAACGGAGATAAGGCAAGAAAGACCCCCTTAGTGGAGTATGGATTCCGTTTACCCTCCGCTTTTGACAACAGACCGTTATCTTTTGAGGAATTTCGTCAGAAAATACAAAACATTATCTACGTCTCGGCAACCCCTGGCCCCTATGAGTTGGAGGATAGCGAGGGGAGAATTGTTGAACAGATCATACGCCCTACCGGTCTTCTTGATCCGACAATACAGGTAAAACCAGCTCTTTACCAGGTAGACGATGCCCTTTCTGAAATTCAAAAAGAGATCGAAAAAGGGGGGAGGGTTTTAGTCACAACGCTCACAAAAAAATTAGCAGAAGATCTTACAAAGTATATGCAGGAAATTGGAATTAAGACCCAATATCTGCACTCCGATATCGATACCCTTGAAAGGGTGAAGATCATTAAACAGCTCAGGACAGGGGAGTATGATGTTTTAGTGGGGATAAACCTATTGAGGGAGGGGCTTGACATGCCGGAGGTCTCCCTTGTTTTGATTTTGGATGCTGACAAAGAGGGATTTTTAAGGTCAAAAACAAGTTTGATCCAAACATGCGGGCGGGCGGCAAGGAATCGAGAGGGGCGTGTGGTGATGTATGCCGATACCATCACTAAATCGATCCAACAGACGCTAGAGGTCACACAGAGCCGAAGAAAACACCAGGAGGAGTAGAATAAAAAGCATCAAATCGTGCCTGCATCTGTCCATCGCGATCGGGTTGAGACATTAAAGGAGACCTTCTTTCAGGAATTGGAAACAGAGGTGGAATCGGTAGGAAAACAGACACCGCTCACCCCTAAAGATCTGGAAAGGAAAATCAAGCTTGTCGAAAAAGAGATGCGTTTGAAGGCAAAAGCGCTCGATTTTGAAGGTGCGATAAAATTAAGAAATGAACTTGATCATTTAAAGAATGTCGCTATGCAGCAGGATCATTTAGATTGACATTAAGATTAAAAAAAAATAATCTACGGCAAATTATTTTGACTCCGAATGCTTTTTTATTTTTTGGTGTGTATCCCAATATTCCTTTTTGCAAAAGACCCTTTTCCTATTGGATTTTCCGTCCCGGAGTCTAAAATAATAGACCATATACCCAACAAAGAGTGGGATTTTGCCCCATTGGTACCGGGTGATTTGTCGACGTATATTTATGATGAGGAAGAGGCGTATTACAAAGACTACCAGAGATCCTACTACGCCATTACAAAAATCAAAGCGGGTGCAGATTGCATGCGTCATTATGAGATTCTAGCTAATGGTTGCATTCCCTACTTTGAAGATCTGGAACTGGTACACTCAAAAACAATGACCCATTTTCCCAAAGAGCTTGTTTTAGAGGCGATGAGTCTTCCGGGGGTGAGTTACCGGAACATTGACCACACGAAATTTGACAAAAAGCGCTATTTTGACATTTTAGAGAAGTTGCTTAGCCACACAAGAAAACATTTAACCTGTAGAAGCATGGCGCAATATGTCTTGGACTGCATGGGGTGTCCCAATCCAAAAAAGGTGGTCTATTTAAGTTTCGACCAGATGGCCGATTATTTGAGATGCACTACCTATATAGGGTTTAAACAACTTTTGAAAGAACGTTGTATTGTTTACCCCAGAATCAACCGGCTCTATAAAGATTCGCAACTGCCGCCGCATCTCGACTATGGAAAGGGATTTACAATCGGCCGCATTTTACCTTTACAAGAAGAGAAAATTTTAGGTTCCCTCTACAAACTCCATCAGGAGTGCCCTGTAGATTTAGTGGTAGTAGGGTCAGTGCATCGTGTTCCTTTAGGATGGATTAAATATCTAGAAAAAAATAAATTCAAGGTCGCCTATATCTGCGGAGAGGATTTTCATGTTTGTCCTTTTCATGCATTCCAAAACCTATTTATTCGGGAATATTCCTCATTAGGAACTTAAGAGTTGGCTATAAAAATCCTCTTGAAGGGGGGTCTTGAGTTTCGCTAGAATAGAAATATGACAAAATATTTACTCTCCCGCTTACCTGGCGTATTGTTGGTCTTCGGTTTTTTGATAATAATTCATCATTACCAACTCAGTGTTTTTCCTCTCAAAGAAAATAGCGGAGCCCCTTTTTTTCGCTCCGAGATAAAAAATTTCGATATTTTTTTGATATCCTCGGAGGAGAAACCGGTCAAAGAAGAGCTCATAGAGTCTTTGATTTACCAAAAAGGGGTACAGGTCAAAGTCCATCTTTTAGATGCAACCGAGCATAAGGAGGTGTATCCTCTTGAAAAAATACACTACAGAAAAGTTGATCCTAAGGATGTTTTAGATGTTTTTCACAGTACCGTCCTAGCGCTAGACCCGGCGCATGTCTTGGTCTTCATCGATCCGTTTGAAAAAAATATCCACCCCTATTTGCTTTACAAAATCAGACATCTTTTTGAACACCGGGATGTCAAAGCGGTTTATACTGACAAAAAAATGAAACCCACACAGCATCGACTTGGTTTTGAAAGAGCGAATATAAAAGCGTACCAGGCGAGCCTTGTCCAGCAGATAAACATGGAGAAAATAAGAACCTTTGAAGACTACCATCAAGGGATTTTATTCCTCACAGCTGAGAATTTCCTTTTTTCAACAAAAGTTCTAGACCCTGAGCCGGAGATGGAAGATTGATACAAATTTACAAATATTTTGAAAGGAAGGAATGCGTATAAAGTATATTGTCCATCTGTTATTCCTTTCGGTCAGTTTTCCTTTAATCTCTCTTGGAGTCGATTTTTTAGTTCCGCACAAAAACTTTTTAAATCCCAAGGTCATAGAACAAAAGGATTTTCTAAAGCCCGAAGTAATCTCCATAGATATACCTGGTCCCCCTGGGGCTTATAACCCTGCGTTGATCGAACATTTTGAGGGGTATCTCCTTTTTTTTCGGTACGATGTGCCGTTAGAGCATATCTACAAAAAAACCAAGTTTAAATATATGAGCTACATAGGCTTCGTATATTTGGATTGCGATTTCAAGGTCGATTCAGAGGTGAAATTTCTTAATTTGAACAACCCTTACTGTGAAGATCCCCGTGTAGTTCGCTTCGGAGATAAAATAGTCATGTTCTTCAATACAATAGAGCGGCTTGATCCCACCTCAAGGTCGATGAAGATGGCTTTGATAGACCCTGACACCGGTGAGGTGGAGTATGTATGTAAGTTACCCGGCAAAAGAAAGAATCTAGAAAAAAATTTTT
>Ga0194127_10009074_pt1 | contig 10525 bp, 8 predicted proteins | sample TA2KigC100mmetaG_FD_148624 | JGI IMG/M metagenome (GOLD analysis project Ga0194127, IMG submission 148624) | Freshwater microbial communities from Lake Tanganyika, Tanzania - TA2015036 Kigoma Deep Cast 100m | ecosystem: Environmental > Aquatic > Freshwater > Lake | place: Tanzania: Lake... | reverse complement strand
TTTTTCATGCGGTCTATCAGGATCGAGCCTACCGATTTGCTTCCAGTGGTGTGTTCGTCGGCTCCGAGCGCCACGATGCCCTGAAACATCTCCTGTAGCTGCCCCGCAATCGTCACCTCGTGCACGGGGTAGGAAATTTGCCCGTTTTCCACCCAAAAGCCGGCCGCGCCGCGGGAATAGTCACCGGTCACATAGTTCACGCCCTGCCCGATCAGCTCTACCACGAACAGGCCACGGTGCAATTTGCGCAACATGGCCCGCAGGTCGTCGCCACGCCGGGTCAGCGTGCTGCTCAAACGCAGATTGTGTGAACCGCCAGCATGGCCAGTGGTGCGAAGCCCCAGCTTGCGGGCGGAGTAGCTGGAGAGAAAGTAGCTCTGCACCTCCCCGTTCATCAGCAAGGTGCGGGTCTGTGTCCGCACACCTTCGTCGTCGAAGGGAGCACTGCCCTTTCCCTTGGCAATGAATGGGTCTTCCTCAATCTGCAGGTGCGGGGCCATCACGCGCCGGCCCAGGCTGTCCAGTAGGAAGCTGGCCTTGCGGTACAGCGCGCCGCCACTAGTGGCTTGCACATAGGAGCCCAGCAATCCAGCGGCCAAGGGTGACTCAAAGAGCACCGGCACCTCGCAGGTGGAGATCTTGCGGCTGTTCAATCGCGCCAGCGAGCGCTCGGCTGCGTAGCGGCCCACCGCGGCGGCTCGTGCCAGATCGGCTGGATCACGTTCGGATGTGTACCAGTAGTCGCGCTGCATGTTCTGGCCCTTGCCGGCAATGGGCGCCACCGACAGCGAATGCCGCGAGCTGGCATAGCCGCCGCGAAAACCCCGGCTGTTACCCGCAAAAAAGTGCCCCTGCATAGCACTGACGCCCGCACCCTCGCTGTTGGTGATGCGCCTGTCAGTTTGTATTGCAGCCGCCTCGGCCTGCCGCGCCAACTCGGCGGCACCCGCCGCATCGATGTCCCAGGGGTGGTGCAGGTCTAAATCAAGCCGTGCCTGGCGCGGTGTCACCAGGTCTTGCTCATCTGGCAGGCCGGCTGCCGGATCCTCTGCGGTGTAGCGTGCGATGTCGTGAGCCGCCTGGACGGTCTGATCCAGTGAGACCCGCGAGAAGTCCGAGGTGCTGGCGTTACCCCGTCGCTGACCGACAAAAACAGTGACGCCAATAGATTTGTCGCGGTTGCGTTCCACATTCTCTACCTCGCCCTTGCGCACCGACACTGAAAGGCCGACACCTTCGCTGACAGCCACAGCCGCATCGCTGGCACCGCGCTGACGGGCTATGGCCAAGGTATCGTCCACCAGCTGCTGGAACTGCGCGGGGCTGAAACTGAAGCCTGTGGAGGCTTGAAAATCTTTAGAAGAAGGCATCGGTCTATCATAGCGTTCCCGTATGTGTGCCCGCCGCTCCAGAGCCCTTGATGCCGCTACCGCCTTGACCACTTTCGGCCGGGGCCAAGCACCGACTGAGCCGCGTCAACCACGTCAGGCCCTGGCCGCGCCGGGCCGTGGTGCCACGGGCTTGACCGACCGTGGCCGGCCCGCTTTCGAGGCTGCAGCGCAAGTCGGCGATGCCGCTGAGCCTGACACGTTGCAGGCACGGCCCAGCAAGACGGAGCTCAAAAAGGTTGCACACGACATGCAGAAATTAGGCGATGCAATGGCTGCCCTTTCCAATGAGCGACTGGCGGCTCTGCCGATTGACGAGGTCCTGCGCGATGCCATCGTGGTGTTACGCCGCACCCGAAGCCATGAAGGCCTGCGGCGCCAAAGGCAGTATGTGGGCAAGTTGATGCGCCGGGCCGACATCGAACCCCTGGCTCAGGCCGTGGCCGAAGCACAGCTGGGGTCAGCCCGCCAAACGTTGGCTCTGCATCAAGCCGAGGCGCTGCGCCTGGAACTGGTGGCAGATGATGAAGCCTTAACCCGGTTTATGACCCAGCACCCGGACAGTGACGCGCAACAGCTGCGCAGCCTCATCCGCGCCGCGCGCAAGGAAGCCGCCTTGCTCCCCGAGCAACGGCATGGACGGGCCTGGCGCGAGTTGTTTCAATTCATCAAACCCTACGTTCAGGCCTCACCGGCACACGCCCAGGCCCAGGCCCAGGCCCGGACACCATGAGCGAAACACACACACCAGACCAGGTGCGCATTGGCATCGTGTCCATCAGCGACCGCGCTTCAAGCGGTGTCTATGCGGACCAGGGGCTGCCAGCCTTGCAAGCCTGGCTCAATCGGGCGCTGCGCAACCCCATAGCCTGGGAGCCCCGCCTGATCCCCGATGAACAAGCCGTAATCTCAGCCACCTTGCGCGAACTGGTGGACGAGGCGCGCTGTGACCTGGTGCTGACCACCGGCGGGACGGGGCCGGCCCGCAGAGACGTCACGCCGGAGGCAACCCTTGCAGTGGCCGACAAGGAGATGCCGGGGTTTGGCGAGCAAATGCGCCAGATCAGCCTGCGCTTTGTGCCCACGGCGATCTTGTCGCGGCAAGTGGCGGTCGTTCGAGGCCACGCGCTGATCATCAACTTGCCGGGTCAACCAAGATCGATTGCCGAGACCCTGGAGGGGCTGCCCCAAGCCCAGCCACCGGTCCACGGGATCTTTGCTGCAGTGCCCTACTGCATCGACCTTATCGGCGGTCCCTACCTGGAAACAGACGACACCATCTGCAAGGCCTTCAGGCCGAAATCGGCCGTTCGGGGTCAGGTCAAGCCCACCTGAGGGCGGCGCGATTCAATTCACCTTCTGGCGCAGGGCTTCGGCGTCGAAGGTTTCTCGGGTGGCCGCATCCTGGGGCACGCAGGGCTCCAGGGGCAACTGGCGGTTCTGAGCCGCCAGCTTTTCAATCGCAGCCCACAACAAGGCGATCTGGTGCTCATGCCCTGCGGCGTTGTCGATGAGGCTGCGCATGGCCTGTGAAACGGGGTCGTCACCCTGCGTCACACCATAGGCGGAGAACCCCATGCGAGCCGCCGCGGCTTCGCGTCGGGATTCTGCTTCGGCTTGAATGATTCGAGCAGGGTTGCCCACCGCCGTGGCACCAGCCGGCACGGGCTTAACCACCACCGCGCTGCTGCCGATTCGGGCACCATCGCCCACGGTGAACCCACCCAAAACCTGGGAGTTTGCCCCCACGATGACGCCTTTGCCTAGCGTGGGATGACGCTTGGCGCTGCGGCTCAGCGAGGTGCCCCCCAAGGTCACGCCCTGGTAAATGGTGCAGTCGTCCCCAATCTCGGCGGTCTCGCCTACCACCACGCCCATGCCGTGGTCGATGAACACCCGGCGCCCGATCGAGGCCCCCGGGTGAATTTCGATACCGGTCAAAAAGCGTGCGACTTGCGAAATGAAGCGGCCCAGCCACTTCAATCCGACCTGCCAGCACGAATGTGCCCATCGGTGCAGCACCAAAGCATGCAAGCCTGGGTAACAGGTGAGGACCTCCCAGGACGAGCGCGCCGCGGGGTCGCGCTCGCGTATGCAGGCGATGTCTTCACGCAGACGGGCAAACATCACTCCAGTGTAGTTCGCGCTGAGATCTTCGGTGCGCCCGGGGCTGACGCCGCGCTGCCCGACCCCAGGTTAGCGGCCCGCTGCACCGCGCGCGCCATGCCATGCAGGATGTGCACCTCCTCTTGAGCCAGGGGGACGCGGTTGAGCAACTGTTGCAGGCGCGGCATGAGCTTCTTGGGGGCCCGTGGGTCCAGAAAGCCCACAGCCTGCAACACCTGCTGCCAATGTTGCAGCACGCCGGCCACCGCACTTGCGTCAGCCCACTGCACCGATGCGGCGCGGCCCTGCACCTCAAAGCCCCCCAATGCCTGCCGGTACTCGTAGGCCAAAAGCTGCACAGCCTGCGCCAAATTGAGCGAACCGTAGTCAGGATGGGTGGGGATGCTCAGGCACACATGGGCCCTGTAGACGTCTTCATTGGACAAGCCATGGCGCTCGCTGCCCAGCAGGAATGCCAAGGCAGGGGCATCTGGTGGACGGTGAAAGTCGGGGTCTGAACCAGGCTGCAATCGCTGGGCAAGCCCCCCCGCCTGTGGCCAACCGCTGCGCCGCAGGGCCTCAAAAAAGACCCTCGGCGCGGCGGTGGGCGGGCCGAAATCACGCGGTGTCATGGCAGTGGCGCACAGCAGATGCACGCCCTGGAGCGCATCCTGGACCTTGGCCACCACCCGCGCGCGGGCCAGCACGTCGGCCGCGCCGCTGGCCATGGCCACGGTTTCCTCCTGTGACAAAACATCGCCGTAACGAGGCCGAACGAGGACCAGGTCGGTAAAGCCCATGACCTTCAGCGCACGCGCCGCGGCACCCACATTGCCAGGGTGGCTGGCTTCAACCAAGATGAAGCGGGGCTGGGGGTCCAAAACGGGCATGAGCGCGGGCACGGTCCAGCAGCAACCTACAATGAAGATCAGGGTATTGTCGCGCCTGCGTCGCGCGCGGTCCGTTGCCTGCTCTTTTTCTCTGCCAGCCCCTTGCCCAGCGCCATCCGAGCCACCCGTGCCGTGCACAGCGGCGCCAGTGCGGCCCAAGCCCGAACCCCTTTAAGGACCCGCTAGCCATGTCGCAGCAAACCCTGCACCCCATGCTCAACATCGCTGTGAAGGCAGCACGCACCGCTGGCGCCATGATCAACCGGGCCGCGCTGGACGTTGAGGTGCTCAAGGTGGGCAGCAAAGGGGCCAACGACTTCGTGACTGAAGTTGACCAAGCGGCAGAGCAGGCGATCATCGGAACCCTGTTGCAGGCCTACCCCGACCACGGCATCCTGGCCGAGGAAAGTGGCCGTGAACACGGCAACACCGACAGCGAGTACATCTGGATCATCGACCCGCTGGACGGCACCACCAACTTCATCCACGGCTTTCCCTTTTATGCGGTGAGCATAGCGCTGGCGCATCGTGGTGTGCTTCAGCAAGCTGTGGTGTACGACCCGACGCGTAACGACCTGTTCCACGCCTCCAAGGGTCGCGGGGCCTATCTCAACGACCGGCGCCTGCGGGTCAGCAAGCGCACGCGATTGTCGGAATCGCTGGTGGGCACCGGTTTCCCGTTTCGCAAGGGCGACAACTTCAAGCGCTACGTGAAGGTCTTTGAAGAGGTGATGCAGAACTGCGCCGGCATTCGCCGCCCAGGGGCTGCAGCGTTGGACCTGTGCTATGTGGCTGCAGGCCACTACGATGGATTCTTTGAAATCGGCTTGAATCCCTGGGACGCTGCGGCTGGTGCGCTGATGATCACCGAGGCAGGCGGCCTGGTGGGCAACTTCACCGGAGAGGCCGACTTTTTGTACCGGCGCGAGATCGTGGCCGGAACGCCGAAGGTCTACGGCGCGCTGGTCAAGATCCTGGCGCCGTACAGCCGGGCGATCAGCGCCAATGCGTCGGCGGCCACACCTGAAGTCAGCCGGGCCGAGGCCCTTGCACCCGAGGCCGCCCTGGCCGGCACCCTGGGCGCACCCGCGTCGGGCCCCCCTACCGGCAGCGCGGCGCCGGTAACACCGGGTAAACGCGCGCCCCTCCGAATTCGCCGCCAGGACGCCTGAACACAGCCCCGTATGTCGGGCTGCGCAGCCCGACAATGTCCGTATGCCCGCTTGCCTGCCCGAGACCAGCACCGACTTCGCTCAACATACGCCAATGATGCAGCAATACCTGCGCATCAAGGCCGAGTTCCCCGACACCCTGGTGTTCTATCGCATGGGGGACTTCTATGAATTGTTCTACGAGGACGCCCGAAAGGCCCATCGCCTGCTGGACATCACCATCACCACCCGAGGCCAAAGCGCCGGCAAACCCGTGGTCATGGCTGGCGTGCCGGTGCATTCGGTACAGAGCTACCTGGCGCGCCTGATCAAGGTCGGCGAGGCAGTGGCCGTAGCCGAACAGGTGGGCGATGTAGCCACTTCCAAGGGGCCGGTAGAACGCAAGGTGGTGCGCGTGATCACACCGGGCACACTCACCGACAGCGAGTTCCTGGCCGACCGAAGCGAGAGCCTGTTGGTGGCCCTGGTGTCGCAGCCCAGCCCACCGGGTGCGCGAGGTTCGACTGTCTCCGGTGCCGTGCAGTGGGGATTGGCATGGTTGGGCATGGCCAGCGGTCGCTTAGGGTTGGTGGCCTGTGAGACCTCCGCCTTGGGCAGTTGGTTGGCGCGCTTGGAGCCGGCCGAGTTGCTGATGCCCCCACCAGAAGAACTGGCTCAGGGTGCAGCGGAATTCCAAACCATCTGCGCGACGGCAGGCCTTGATCAGGCGGTGCTGACCCATCGCCCCGCATGGCAGTTTGATGCCGCACTTGGACAGCGCAAGCTGTGTGAACAACTGCAGGTGCGCAGCCTTGAGGCCTTCGGGGCCGACAGTCTGACCGTGGCGCACGCCGCCGCGGCCGCACTTCTGACCTATGCACAACAAACCCAGAGCCAGGCTCTGAGCCATGTGCAGAGCCTGGAGACTCCAGGCGCTCAAGACCTGATCGACCTGCCGCCCAGCAGTCTGCGAAACCTGGAACTCACCCGCACCCTGCGCGGTGAAGACAGCCCCACTCTGCTGTCCCTCATGGACACATGCCGCACGGGAATGGGCAGCCGGCTGTTGCGGCACTGGCTCACCCACCCACAACGCGAACGGCAGCAGGCCAGCCAGCGGCACCGCGCAGTGGCTGCGCTGCTGGGCTTGTCCGGTGGGCCTGAGGCAAGCACATCCGTGGGCCAACAGCCGGATGCGGGCACGGGCCCCGCTTTTGAAGCACTTCGGCAGGCCTTGCGCAACATCAGTGATGTGGAGCGCATCACCGCGCGGATAGCACTGCAGCAAGTGCGGCCCAGGGAACTTTCCGGGTTGCGCGAGACGCTGTTGGCCTTGCCAGTCATCTGCGCCACGGTCGCAGCCGTGCGTGAGCACTCCGACCTGTTGGCTGCAAACGAACAAGCCCTGAAGCCCGATACCGCGATCCTGGAAACGCTGGGCGCACTGGCAACCGAACCGGCTGCCATGGTGCGCGACGGGGGGGTCATCGCAACCGGGGTGGATGCCGAACTGGACGACTTGCGTGCAGTCACCCAGAACTGCGATGCCTACCTGCTCGACCTAGAGTCACGTGAGCGGGAGCGAACCGGCATCAACAATCTACGGGTGCAGTTCAACAAGGTGCATGGCTTCTACATCGAGGTCACCAGCAGTGGCTTGGACCGGGTACCCGCCACCTACCAAAGGCGCCAAACCCTGAAAAACGCCGAGCGCTTCATCACGCCCGAGCTCAAAGCGTTTGAGGACAAGGCCCTGTCGGCTCAGGACCGGTCCTTAGCCCGTGAGAAGTGGCTCTACGAACAAATGGTTGCAAGCCTGGCCCTTCACCTGGGGGCGCTGCAAAGGCTGGGGCAGGCCCTGGCCTGTTTGGATGTGCTGGGCACCCTGGCTGAGCGGGCCCAAACCCTGCAATGGGTGGCGCCGGAGTTTGTGAACCACCCGTGCATCGAAATCGAAGCGGGCCGGCATCCGGTTGTGCAGGCGCGCTTGCAGCAAACACGCGGCACGGCCTTTATCGCCAATCACTGCCGGCTGGATGCGCGCACCAAGATGCTGGTGATCACCGGCCCCAATATGGGTGGCAAGAGCTTTTTCATGCGCCAGGTGGCCCTGATCGTCTTACTGGCTTGCATGGGCTCGTTCGTGCCAGCGCAGGCCTGCCGCCTAGGCCCGATCGACGCCATCCACACCCGTATAGGGGCCGCCGATGACCTGGCCAACGCACAGTCGACCTTTATGGTGGAAATGACCGAGGCCGCCGCCATCCTGCATCGCGCCAGCGAATTCAGCCTGGTGTTGATGGATGAGATAGGCCGCGGGACCTCGACGGGCGATGGGCTGGCCCTAGCCGGGTCCATTGCGGCCCACTTGCACGACCGCAACCGCTGCTTCACCCTGTTTGCGACCCATTACTTTGAACTCACAGCCTTTGCCCAAAGCCATGCTCAAGCCATCAACGTTCATGTGAGTGCAGTCGAGTCGGGACACGATATCGTGTTCCTTCATGAAATTACACCGGGTCCGGCCAGCCGAAGCTACGGTGTCCAGGTGGCTCGCCTGGCCGGTATGCCCGCGGCCGTGGTGCGCCAAGCCCGCGGCACCTTGGAATCTTTGGAGCAACGCGAATCGGCTCTTCAGCCACAAGTTGACCTGTTTGCACCAGCGGCCAGCCCCGCAACAACACCCGCGCTAAGCGCCGCTGCGCAAGCTGTGCTGGGACTTTTGGATGAAATACAGCCCGACTCCTTAAGCCCAAAGCTGGCCCTAGAGGCCCTTTACAGACTCAAGGAAGCAGCCGAAGGGCCTAGGTCCTGATGGTTCAGAGGCAGATGCCCACGCTTGTCTTTTCTCATGGAAACGGCTTTCCTGCGGGCACCTACGGCACTCTCTTCCAGGCCTGGCGTGAGGCGGGTTGGCAGGTGCGGGCCATCGAGCGCCTGGGGCACGACCCACGATTTCCAGTCACCTCCAATTGGCCCCACCTGCGCGACCAACTGATCGACTTCACCGAACGGCAGTCCTCAGTACCGGTGTGGCTGGTGGGCCACTCGCTGGGTGGCCTTCTCAGCCTTATGGCAGCCTGTTGGAAGCCGCGCCTGATTCACGGCATCGTCTTGTTGGATTCGCCCGTGATCACCGGGTGGCGCGCCCACAGCCTTCAGGTCATCAAGGCCAGCGGACTCATCAGCCGGGTTTCACCTGGCCGTTACTCGCGCAAGCGTCGCCACCGCTGGGATAACCTAAATGCGGTGCGCGCGCACTTTCTGCGGCGAGCTTCATTTGCGCGCTGGGACCCGGCCGTGTTGGAAGACTACTGGCAACACGGCTTCGTGGCCCAGGACGGGGGCTGGTCATTGGCCTTCGACCGCGAGATTGAAACCCGTATCTACGACACCCTGCCCCACCAGCTGGGCTCGATGCTGCACCGGCATCCGCTGCGTTGCCCCATGGGCTTTATCGCCGGCAGTCATTCGGTGGAAATGCGCCAAGGTGGGGTTCTGAGCGCCAAGCGCTTGGCCGGTCCGTACTACCAGACGATCGAGGGCACACACCTTTTCCCCATGGAGAAGCCCCTGGAAACCGCGCATCGGGTGCTGGATCTCTTGACCGCGATGAACGGCGGAGACCGGCCCCTATAATCTCGATTTCCACCTCGGCCCCGACCGCCGAGCCCGGCTGAGCCAAGCGCCCCGGGCACGCCCCGGGCGGGTCGTTGCATATGACCAAGTTCGTCTTCGTGACCGGTGGTGTGGTGTCCTCGCTGGGCAAGGGTATTGCCTCGGCGTCTTTGGCTGCCATCCTCGAATCGCGCGGCCTGCGCGTCACCCTCATCAAGCTCGACCCATACCTCAACGTGGACCCGGGCACGATGTCGCCCTTCCAACATGGCGAGGTCTTCGTCACCGACGACGGCGCCGAAACGGACCTCGACCTCGGCCACTACGAGCGCTTCATCACCACGCGCATGAAGCGCAGCAATAACTTCACCACCGGACAAATCTACAAATCGGTGCTAGAAAAAGAGCGGCGGGGCGACTACCTGGGCAAGACGGTACAGGTGATTCCCCACGTCACCAACGAAATCCAGGACTACGTCAAACGTGGCGCAGGCTACGGCACACCCGAAGCTGTGGATGTGGCCATCGTGGAAATAGGTGGCACGGTAGGCGATATCGAGTCCCTGCCGTTTTTGGAAGCCGTGCGCCAGCTGTCGCTGAAGCTAGGACCGCACCATGCAGCCTTCGTGCATCTGACTTACTTACCCTGGATCGCCACCGCGGGCGAGCTCAAGACCCCCAGCACACGGTACAAAAGTTACGCGAAATTGGCATTCAGCCTGACGCGCTGCTGTGCCGCGCAGACCGCCGTGTGCCCGGTGATGAGAGCGAAAAGATCTCCCTGTTCACCAATGTGCCACCGCACGGGGTGATTAGCATGTGGGATGCCGACACCATCTACAAGGTGCCGCGCATGCTGCATGAGCAGGGCCTAGACGAGCTGATTTGCATGAAGTTGCAGCTGCTGACTAAGCCCGCTGACCTCAGGCGTTGGGACGACCTGGTGCATGCGGTCGAACACCCGCAGCGCGATGTGACGATCGCTATGTGCGGCAAGTACACCGACCTGTCAGATTCCTACAAGTCCCTCAACGAAGCCCTGCGACACGCCGGCATCCACAATCAGGCCCGGGTGCGCATCGAGTACGTGGACTCCGAAACCTTGTACCCTGGTAATGTGTCGCAGCTGGCCGCCTTTGACGCTGTGCTGGTACCCGGCGGCTTTGGCAGGCGGGGCGTGGAAGGCAAGATTCTTGCGGCGCAATTCGCACGCGAGCGGCGCATCCCCTACCTGGGTATCTGCTTGGGTATGCAGGTGGCCACCATTGAGTGCGCGCGCCACATGGCAGGCCTGCAAGGCGCCAACAGCACCGAGTTCGATACACAAACGCCCCATCCGGTGATCGCGCTGATTGACGAATGGCAGGACCCC
>Ga0194127_10009069_pt1 | contig 10527 bp, 11 predicted proteins | sample TA2KigC100mmetaG_FD_148624 | JGI IMG/M metagenome (GOLD analysis project Ga0194127, IMG submission 148624) | Freshwater microbial communities from Lake Tanganyika, Tanzania - TA2015036 Kigoma Deep Cast 100m | ecosystem: Environmental > Aquatic > Freshwater > Lake | place: Tanzania: Lake... | reverse complement strand
AAAAACCATCAAGGCTCTTCACTTTGCCTTGCGCCTTTTTAACTTGTGAATTTTCCTCTCCGCTGTTGGCTTCGGATTCGTTCAGCACAATTCTGACTCTGAGGTAGTGATACACATCCTCAATATCCATGGCATCAAGCCGCGTGTCGAAAAAGTAGATTTCTCTTTTTTGTATGTTGGTCTTTTGAATTTCCAAAAGCTCTGCAACCCCCAGCGAATGACCGGGCAGGTTCACCTCACTGACACGTTGACCGCGCGCTCGCACCCGCTGTTCGCTGATGTGCCGCACTTCACGATTGGCAACGAACTCCATGGCGAGTGTCCAAATGTCGCGATTGTATCCTTTTAAAATAGCTTTTTCGCTGAGCCACGGATGCAAAAGAATGACGTGCATGAATTCATGGAGCAGAACTGCCTCCACTTCATTCGCTTTGAGCCTGTCGACAAAGCGTGGGTTGTAATAAAGTGAGATGCCATCGGTGGCCATCGTTTCAAATCGTTCATCCACAATCATTTCAAGGTCAGCGCACATGAAATAATAAAACGGATGATGCACCTGAATGCGTCTCAGTGCATGTTCTATTTTCTCTCTTTGTGTTTGCAGGAAGAGAGGACTGTGCTCATTGGTTTTCTCTGTGCGCTGCATTTTAACCCCCTCCCGTTCAACCCACATCAATGGCTCTGTCAAGCTGTGTTTGTTTTTCTGCTGACAAGCTGAGCTTGACCTTGCGGTAGATGAGATATTTCTGTGTGCTGTTGCCAGAACCGTATTGCACAAAGAAGTACAAAAAAGTTGTTTTGAAATCGCCTGGCAGAGCGCTGAAAAGGCAAAGTCTGAGTTGGAAAGGTATGATTTATTTCTCACCCCTGTCATTGAGACTTTGGAACGAGAACAAGACGCGGAAACGTTTGCGACAGGTTGTCAAACAATTGCATCCACACTGGCGCACTGGGTGTGGACACATTCCGACACCTTCAAGGAATTGTGCAGCGGCAGCCCAGCAAGAGAAGAGATTCTCATCAGCGTTCTGACACGTCTGCAAATCCACATGGACGAACAACTGGGGGTTGAGAAACATTTCCAATACGACGGCATGGAAACAGCCATCCGCGAGCCGGAGTTCTTCGAACTGTTGCGCAGCCGGCCAGACCTCACCAGTGAATTTATTGTCTTCTGGATTCAGGTTTTGCAGTGGAATTTTCAAGGTAAACGATTTTTGGGAGATCTGGATAAATCAGACGCATTCACGCAGGTCAGAGATCCCGTTTTGCTCACACGCCTCAACAAACTCCGACACAGACTGTCGCGCAAGAAGTCGACCTAGAAGGGTCGAGAAAAACTCGGAACGCAACTTTCAATTTAACAGTGGAAGGAGTTTGCCATGAACGCACAACAATCATCTGCGGCACTCAAGCTTGGCTATAATTTGGGTGCATTTTATCTGCATTATCATCAAATATGGAAGCTTGAAAATGACGATTTTGACTTTCCTGAGAGGCTTGAGTCTTACATGAAAGACATCCTCCCTGGAGCTCAAACGGCTGCGGCCGGTATTGTGGATGCTCTGCAGGAGCTCTCAAAAGAGCCACTTCTGATGCAAAAGATTCTGGGCCCCAAGCTCATCAACAACATTCATCACATCTATGCTGTGGGTCAGCTCAGCTGCATGGCGCGACAGCCCCTGAGTGAAGACACAGCAAGCCCCATCATGCACCCCAATCTGCTCACGGTTTTGGGCAATATGGCTGAGGCCATTGGGCCTGAAGGCTTTGCTTGCTTCAACGATGAAGTGCGCACGTGGCTGCTTGAGGGCTTCCGGATTTTGCGTGAGCCACCCCGTTAACTAGGGCTACTCTTACTTCACAGCCAGCTCAATCAACTCCTTGCCAAGTTCATTAACCTTATCGAGTCCACCGCGGTTGGAGAGAACTACGATTCCCACCTTGGGATTCGTACGCCACAGAATTATTGCCGAGTAGCCGGGAGTGTTCCCTGGCTTTAAATAATAGGTTCCTCCCTTCGCAGATTTTTCAATCGCGCTGGAATAAGCCATTTCATATTTTCCTTGGGTCGAGAGCGAACGATTCGCTTCGCTGAAGGAATCGGCCAATGGTGTTTTCGAGATTCCTGCAAGCCCTTGCATGAATTTATTCATGTCGTTTGCCGTGCTAACAAGCTCACCCGCACCATCGAGCACACCCATATCTGCAAATGGCATTGGGATGAGCTCCGCACCGGCAGCGTACCCCTGAGCTTTATTGTCGAGATTCTCGCCCTGCATCTCCGGAGTGTTTGCTTGAGTCCGCTTCATGCCCAGAGGCTTGGTGATGTGCTCGCTCATCATGACGTCGAAGCTTGAATGATTCATCTTTGCTTGCAGCACCAGGCTCAGCATACCGCTGCCGAGGTTTGAATAAAGCGTGCTTTGCCCAGGCTTGAACTTCAAGCTCGGTTTTTTTTGCAACCAGCTGCTCAAGTTCTCTTGCCAGTAATTGCGACCAGGGCTGCTTGCATCAGAATCAGGTACACCATCATTATCGTTATCACGAAAATCTTTCAGGTTGGCTGGATAATTTGGAAGACCGGAGGTGTGAGTTGCAAGTTGTCGCAACGTAATTGCATTCACAGGAAGAGCAATGTCGCTCGGCAAATACTTATTGGCGCTGTCTTCGAGAGTCACTCCTCCCTTGCTTACAGCCTCAGCAAGCACTAGCCCGGTAAAGACTTTGGTCACTGAACCAATGCCGAAATAGGTCTCACCATTGGGCTTGTGACCGCCCTCCACGCGGGTCGTGCCAAATCCAATCACCTGACTCCCGGCTTCTGTGACCACGCCCACAATCAACCCCGGAGCCTTATCAGCTGCAGCGCCTGTCGCATCAACCAGACTTGGAGCTGCCTTCTCTGCTGCACTCAGAATCTCACGGAGAGTCGCAGCGCGGAGAGTAGTGGGTTGTGTGGAAGGTGTCCCACGAGAACGCAAATCTTCTTTTTCTGCATCTGAGCTCGAGGGGTTCACTCCCACAGGACTAATTTTGTTCGGCGAGATCTCGCAGGCCGTTGCAGCGAGAATAAAAAGGAGCGAGATTGCTGCTTTCTGTGAGTTCATGGTTACGAGTCTCCAAAGAGATGTTACAATTCCAACGATAATATCTTATCGGTCATTTAAATTTGCCCATTATAAATTAATGCAAATATCCAGTTATATTGTGTTAAATTTTTTTATAATTAGAAAATGAATAAAAAATCTGCCCATTAAATCTTCCCCGAGGCACGAGCCCTTTCCAACAGATAGACGGCAAGATTTCAGTACTCAGAAATAACACGCCAGCATTCGAGGATTGTGTTGTTGTGTAACTTCAAAACCGGGTCAATACTACCCTGAGAGTCACGCTGATAACCCCCAGCCAAGGCTGTCACCACGGGAATCCTAAATTCCTTCATGTGGAGAAAAAATAAAAAGTCACGCATGCGCATTTGTTCCGTCGTGAGAATTCCGCCGAGCGGATCGTCAACATGCGGATCGGCGCCAGCATTGTAAATAACAAGATCACACCCTCTGAAAAGCATCAGAGCCTGTGTGAATTCGGAAATGAATTCATCATCAGATTGCTGCGGATGTGCACCCGAATGTGCAAAGGAGTGGTGCTGAACAAAATAAACCCCCAACTCACGGATAATATTTTCTGTCCCGTTACCGTGATGCATGTCACAGTCTACGATACCAACCCGAGCAGCACCTGCCTTGTGCACGCCCAGGGCAGCAATCATGAGCGAATTGAATGTGCAAAATCCACCACCAAATCCATAGCCAGCATGATGTGCACCGGAAGTCGGGCTGAAAGTCATCATCTTGCGCTCGTAAGCACAAAGAGCCGCCGCCAACATCGAACCACAAACCCAAGGAAGAGCCTGCGCAATTGCAGGACTTCGATTGCCAAAACCATTATTGACTCTTCCGTCTAGCACAGCATCAACATAGGACGACTCATGCGCCCACTTGATTTGATCGCGAGTGGCAGGCGCGAAGGAAAGAAAAATCAAAGGCAGAGCCAGTTCTCTCCAAGCAGCAACAACCTGTTCCGGCTTTCCCGCCGATGGGCTGAAAGAGTCGTTCTCGCGCACTGACTGCATTGGGTTATAATAAACTGGAATCATTCGAATACCTTTTTAAAAACACAAACCGAGTGCACTATAAGACTATACCTCACCTCAAAAAACAGAGCAACAATGCGAAATAATTAGAGTTATTAATACATAACTGGTACCACTTAAGCGACACTCAATTTCCTCCGATAGCTGAATAAGGCGAGGCGAAAATGAGACGATCGTTGCTTCATGCAGTGAGCCTGCGCATTACTCCAATGCTGCTCATTTTGTTGTTCGCGTGCAGCACGGAGGGCGACGTCCCACGGCGCGTTGCTGCTTCAGATTGCGAGGGTGATACTTGCGCTGGCGGAGGCAGAGAGGTTCGCCGAATCCGACTCTCCGAACTTCAGTTTAATGAATCACAGTCTTCGACAACCAATTCATCGGGCGGCAACTCCGGGCAACGTCGAGTTCTGACAAGCAACACGGACAATAGTAACAACACAGACAATAACGAACCCAGCGCTAATCCCACACCCCAAAACAGAATCAATCCCGAACTTAATCCGCCTCCTGTTTATATTGAGCTCTGGGAACCCAAGGCGGCATCAGAAAAGTTGGTGCAGCACTGCGCTGCCTGTCACAGCGACTGGGTGGGTAATAAAGCGGCGGTCATCAGCCGCCGCTCGAGCAGCGTGAGCCGGATTCAGAGCAGCAACATGCCACGCGGCAAGACACTGAGCGCAGCCGAGAGGCAGAACCTCATCGATATGCTCAATGCCCTTTAGCTCAGAGCGTCTATTTAGCTAACAAATCCAAGATAATCTGGATAAATACAGGATTTAATAGAAGGACAATCAATTGAGAGCTCTTGTTCTCGAGTACGTCATACCTCGTCGCGCATTGTAGCGATCTGAATCGAAATCTTTGGAGGATTCAGACCATGGTTAAAGTTATCGAGACTCTCCTGCTCGTTGCATTGCTTATCGCCGCCTCGCTTGCTCAGCCCGCTTGGGCACGTTGGAAAGCCTTCGAGGAAGCAGATGTTCTTCGATTGCGATCGGAGCACATCATTAAAATCAAAAAAGATGCATCCAACACAGTGCTGCGCAAAACAGCTCTCAAAATCCTCAAGCAATCCGCAATTCAGAGCTTTGCGACCATGGACTTCGAATACGACAGTCGAAGAACACGCCAGCGCATCGTGAGTGCTGCGGTAGTCACCAATGGTAAAAGAAAGCTGGTTCCCAAAAAACTGATCGAAGACAAACCCATGAGCTCTGAACTCACCGGCTTTTCTTCGGAGAATCGAATCATTGTTGCCTTTCCCGACGTCCAGGTGGGCAGCATCATTGAATATGAAATTGAAGCGATCGAATTCAATCCACGCTTACCAGGATTCTATTTCAGTGAATATGTCTTGGGCGGTATTGCAGCCCTCAAAGGACAATTTCTACGCATCGAAAGTGAACTTCCACTGCATCAGGTTATCTCAGGTCCAGAGGGATATCTCACGGTCAATACAAGCAAGCGAGGCTCTCTGCATACACTTACTGCGACGCTAAACCAGGATGCATATTTTGAATCAACAAATGAACACCCGGATTTCAGCGAGTGGAGTCAGAACCCCGCATCTCCGACGCTACAAATAGGCACTCACAAAGACTGGGATGCTCTGATGAACTACCTCACACCGAGATATCAGAATGCTCTTGCGGAGAAATTGCCCGAGACATTCTTACCCATGCTGGAACAGCCAACCAAGGACACAGAATTCGTTGCTCAGATGGATTCTCTGCACACGGCAATCTCATCCTCTCTTCGCTACATGGGCGACTGGCGCAACGGCGAAAATTCACTTTTCCCGCGCTCATTGACTGAAATAGCCAACACACGCTTTGGCGATTGCAAGGATTTATCACTACTCCTTGCAGTTCTGATTCGCCGCCTGGGTTACAAAGCAGATCTGGCGATAGTTTGGCGCGGACGCCCCGACAACTCTCCCATGATTCTCGCGACCACAGCGTACTTTAACCACATGATTGTCCGGGCGGAAGATCGCCATGGCCATGTGTACTGGCTCGACCCAACCAACGCGCTTGCTTTTTCGAGTGGTAAACGCACGGATCTTGCCGGCAACAAAGCTCTTGTGGTGACCCAAGCCTTTAGCGCATTTGAAACTATTCCAAAAATTGACGCCGCTGACTCCACCTTTGAGCTTGTGATGGAGTATCTCGAAATTGAGTCGGAACACGTCAAATACAAGTTTTCTTTCAGCAGTTCAGCGCAGGCGTCGGCAAATCTTGCGCGCCGGCTTAGGAACAAAACCGCAACTGAGCGCCGCGAATTCTTTGAGAACCTTGCATCGGTTGGAAGAAAAGTGCTCGAGAGTAAGATGGTTGTTCCCGAGGTTTCCGACACCGTGGTGCGGCCAGTGAGTTTCACAGCGTTGAAGAAAGTACATGATGTGCCACTGAAAACCACCGCTGGAATCGGCGTTGGGATTTCAATGGAATTGGAGGATATCCTGACCATAAAGCCAAAGCATATGGTGCTTGGAGTACATTTGGGTTTTCCTGAAACAGTGAGCACCACCCGCATTATCCCCTTGCGCAAGCTGGTAGGTAAGCTACCCGAGAATTGCCAGGTTAAATCGCCATGGATGGACGCCGAGAGAATTTTCTCCTCTGCGGATGGCAAGATCATCAGCAAGACCATTGTTAAAAGGAAAGAGCGCTACATTTCCAACGCAGAACTCAAGTCGAGAGATTTCACCGAGCTTCAAAACCGCATCCGCGTTTGTCTGTCTGGCGTGATGTTAATTTTCGAAGAGCGGTGAACAACAGTCTTTAAAGGTGCAGCGACTTCAGGCGGCTATGCCTGGGGTGCTGTTATTTGCTTAAAAAAATAACAAAATGGGTTTTTTAGCTTCCGAGTGCGCACGCCCGTGCGTGTACATTCCAAACTCAAAGCCAATGATGACCGCAAAGTGTCAAATAAAAACGTTTTTTTGAAAAAAAGTTTTCTATACAGGACGCGAATCTTTCCAAATTCTCAGCACTATCATGCAGTTAATTCACGATAGTTCTCTTTTCCCCCTGGGGATTCTCGCGTACCCTCGCAATGAAATTGAGTCTTTCGCTGTGGAGCAAATCGCCGATGGCGCTTAAACATGTTGTAGCCAAGCAAATCAAAACCACCCGACTGCAAATGGGTCTGACCCAGGCAGAATTGGCGCGCAGAGCGGGTATTTCCATCCGCTATCTATCCCGCCTCGAAACCGAGCCTCAAAACTTGTCGTTAGACGTACTAGAGGAAATCGCAAAAGCTCTGCGAACTTCGCCCTCGGATCTGATGTCGCCACAAAAATCCAAACGTGCTGAAGACAACTCACCTGAGGCTCTCATTATGGAAGCTCAGCGTCTTTTGGATTTGGCAGGACACTCACTGAAATCACGCTGACCCCTTCTTCCGCGCTAAGAGAATCGGCGCAGTTGCGTCGTCTTGCCCTGCGAGCACCAAGCTGTCGCCCGGCTGAAAAATCTCATCGCTCATAAACTGATCGACAAAAAATGTGATTACGCCATCAACACGGCCTCGGTAACTCAGAACGCCCGAGACCGGCACACGCCCTTTGCCCTGCCAGAGCTCTCCAACAGTCATCGCGTTTAACTGAGCATCGGAACTCAGCGCCTCGGCATCTTCCCGGACTCTCAACTTGAAAATCCGTTCACTCTGACTCCGATCTTGTGGGGCAGTCACCACACTTCCTCCCGAATTCCAGAAGGAAGATTATGTTCGTTTTTCCTAAACTCTGGAATTGCAAATCCAGAACCTTACTAACGTGTAAGATTTAATATCCTTATTGCATCATTTCGCCTCATCACAAGGCATCAGCTCGTCCCTTTCGTCACGGCATCAGCTCGTCCCTTTCGTCACGGCATCAGCTCGTCCCTTTCGTCACGGCATCGGTCGCCTTGCAGCCCCTTCAGAGTCGTGGCATTCCAAGTCAAATGATTTTAGTGTTGAAGATAAGTGAAGGGGATGATGCGTGTTGGAGCTGCACAGCAGGCCATGGGCCGACTCTCTTCGCCCCTCACTCCAAACTCTGCAATCCTCACTTTTAGGTCATGCGCGGCGCCTTTGGGATTACGACTTAAAGGCATGGAAAGACGGTCGACGCGCTCACCTTGTTTTCTGGGGACCACCTGGCTGCGGTAAAACCACCCTTGCACTTTTGCTGGCTGAGTCCCAAACGGGAGTTCCCTTTCGGCAACTTTCAGCTGTGCGCGACGGTATGAGCGAAATCAAAAAAGCTATCGACTCCCTTCACGGGGGAGGCTTGCTTTTCATCGATGAAATTCATCGTCTCACCCGACCACAGCAAGATGTTCTTCTGCCGCCGCTCGAATCCGGCTCTGCATGGCTTCTTGCTGCAACCACTGAAAACCCTGCGGGCGTGCTGAGTCCGGCTTTACTGAGTCGCATTCGAACGGTTCGGGTGCACCCACCCAAGCCTGAGGAGCTAGAGGCTCTTTTTAGAAAGAGTTTTCAGGAATACCTGAGCACGTTGCCCTCTTGCGCAAACCAGGATGCCAACAAAATCGAACGCATCAACACAGAGTGGATTCCTTGTATCGCCAAACGCTGCGATGGCGATGTTCGACTCGGACTCAATCTGCTCGAGAGCCTCGTCAATGCTCATGACGCTGAAGCTGAGAGAGACCTCGTCGCAGGACAGCTGCGCGCATGGACTTCGAAATCCCATTACGATTTTGCCAGTGCCATGATCAAAAGCATGCGTGGCTCCGACCCCGATGCGGCACTTTTTTATGCGCATGCGGGGCGGCGCTCACCTCGGGTGAAGATCCGCTTTTTTTGCTACGACGCTGCATCATTTTTGCCAGTGAGGATGTGGGCAATGCCGACCCAACCGCACTGCGTGTTGCCCTCGATTGTTTCGAAGCTTTTGAAAAAGTGGGGATGCCCGAAGGTCGTTATGCCTTGGCTCAGGCCATCTGCTACTTGTCATCGACTGTGAAAAGCAACCGGCTGCTCGTAGCACTGGAATCAGTGGATCACTGGTGGAAAGAGAAGTCGGAGAACAGCGCACAGGTTGCCCCGCCTGAGCAACTGGTTCTCAAGGGACACGAAAAGTACCGCTACCCGCATAGCTACCCTGGAAGCTTTGTGCGCGAACAGTATCTTCCGCCTCAAGTGGAAGCTCTCCGCCAACGGATGGGTGCAGCCTACATTCCGTCGGATGAAGGAATAGAACGGCGCCTTAAAGAGCGGCTCAAGACTTTGTGGAGCAAGTAACTGCGGCAACATGCATAAACTTTCCTCAGAAAAGCCTTGATTTTCGGGCTATGCTTTGACTTTTTGCCATTTTCGCCTTTTCATCAAAAGGAACGTTTCGAACCGTGTCAGAGAGTGCCTGAAGAGGGACGCATGAAATTGATGTTGAAGTTGTCGCTGCTGGCTCTGCTGACTCTTTTGCCCGAATATCGCCCTGCGCAGGCATTTGCCGGTTCCAAACTGAGTGACACTCTCCCACTTGAAGATGGAACCAAACTCCAACTGACCTGGCTCATGCCACAAAAGAACGCGAGTGCACCGCGGGCGCTGGTTATTATTCAACATGGAATGATGCGCCATGCCATCAATATGATGGCACTGGCTCGCTCACTCACCCTGCGCAACATCGAAGTTCTGCTTCCCGATCTCACCGACGAACATTTTTTCAACCCACTCTTTCCAGAGATTTTTGCACGCGCCATAGCGAAAAAGACGGTCGACCCGCAGGGCAACCCGCTCCCCCAGAAACTCCTGTTGGCAGGTTTCTCTGCAGGTGCTCGGTTTTTGAGTCGAGTCGCTGGGCTTCTTCAAACTGAGCATCTGAAATTGCGCGGTGTCTTGTTGCTCGACCCGGTGATTGGCGAAAATCCCGAGCAACAGCTTGGCCCACGTCTCGACGTCCCGTACTTCACAATTTTGGCCAAACCGAGCCGCTGCAATGCTGACGGGCGCATTTACCCTCTGCTTGAATCCGGACTTTTCGAAACGCAAGGCTTCCGCCTCAAATCAGCAAGCCACTGCGATTTCGAAGGCAAAAGCTCGGACACGCTCTGCTACTTGTACTGTGGACTTTCTCACCAGCACAATGCTCAGGCAGTTGAACTCTTCTCTACCGAATGGATCTCCGGGCTTATCGACAACGATTCCCCGAGTGTCGATTTTCTCCCCGGCGGGCAGGTTTTTGAAACCTGGAACAAGCGCGGCGTATTCGACACCATCTTTAAGTAAATCAGCTAAAAATCTGAAACAGGAAGTATCAGCCTTGGTGCTCAATTGGCTCGATATTCTCAGAGTCCATCTTCTGGATAGCGATGAAATGAACCCGGGTAGAGTTGTTGCTGCAAAAGCGTGTTGTTTTT